>Ga0210019_1000527_pt1 | contig 47978 bp, 43 predicted proteins | sample CryGeyCG2114_020_2_FD_183969 | JGI IMG/M metagenome (GOLD analysis project Ga0210019, IMG submission 183969) | Groundwater microbial communities from aquifer - Crystal Geyser CG11_big_fil_rev_8/21/14_0.20 (SPAdes) (version 2) | ecosystem: Environmental > Aquatic > Deep subsurface > Groundwater ...
CCCGCAGTCGTTCTAAAACCTGCTTATTAGGAAATCCGTAGCGATTGTTCCTGCCGCATTGAATGACGGCATATTCAGGTCTGAAGGCGTTCAGGAGAGTTTCGGTGGTAGAAGTTGCAGAGCCGTGGTGGGAAATCTGCAAGACAGTTATCTGTGATCGGTAATCGATGATCAGTGTTTTTGATAGAAATTTTTCGGCATCTTCTTCGATATCGCCGGTTAGAAGAAATGAAATGTCACCGTAGGTTATCTTTGTGACGAGGGAGGCGTTGTTAAGGTTGTCGCCGGCAGATCTGGTATTAAAGAACTCTACGTTCTCATCCTTCGACCATCTCCCGCCAAAGGACCGGCGGGCAGGCAGGATGAACGGCACATCGGCCCTGTCTATCCGTTCGACAAATCCCTGCCAATCGGAAAGAACTTCACTATCCTCATCGCTCCAATCATCTTCGTTAGAGGGAGATGGTGCGATACCGTTCCAAATGATCGCCTCGGGAGAGAATTCTTCTGCAAGGTACGCAAGCCCTTTGTAATGATCAAGATGGGCGTGGGTAAGAACGAGCCGGTCAATATGCGTTATTCCTTCGTGCCATAAGTATGGTGCTATGACCATCTTCCCGATATCGAAGCTACTGCTTACTGTACCTCCCCCATCTATCACCATCACTTTTCCGGTTGGGAGATTCACAACTATTGAACTCCCCTGCCCCACATCCAGGAACGTGACCTTAAGTCCCTTAAAGAACCAGTTGTGCTGGATGGCGAAGCTTGAAAGGATGACGGCAAAACAGACGAAAACTGCTGTCATTCTGAACGCCGGAGACGTGAAGAATCTCCTTAACTTAGTTGCGGGATGACAGACAAGTAGAATAAACCCGTAGAATGCAACTACCGCAACCCATGGAGGAGTGACCGCTAATGTCAAAGGTCTTGAAAATGACGAGGCAATAGAGGCGGTCTTTACGAGCGGTATCAACATGTGGCTCCAAAGTTCAGCAAAATAACCGCCGGATAGGCTTACAATAAGGCTTAACGGGGTAATAATAAACCCGGCCCATGGAACGGCGATGACGTTGGCTAATATTCCTATCAATGATGAATAGTGAAAATAATATGACAAGAGCGGAGTAACTCCTATCGTTGCCGCAACGGATACCGCCGCAGTTTCCAGAGCATATCTCTTTGCCTTCGTGAAAAAGATCTCGTTGGGTGCGGGCCTTAAGCAGGAAAAGCGTTCAACAAGTCTTGGATAGATAATGGCAATGGCAAGCACCGCAACGAACGAAAGCTGGAACGAGACATCAAAGATGGCGTATGGCGAAGCTGCGATTATAATAAGCGCCGCCAGAGCGAGCGACGTGAATATATCCTGTCTTCGGTCGAGTATGATGCCTGCAAGATATACCGTTGCAATAATTGCGGCCCTGATCACAGAGACCTCGGCACCGGTCAAGTAGGCATAGAACCACACCCCTAAAATTGTAAAGGCCGCCGAAGGCTTTAAAATATTTATCTTCAGCGCAAATCCAGGCACGAGAATAAAGATCCATTTGAAAACAAAGAAAAGTGCCATGGCGATAAAGGCAACGTGAAGGCCCGAGATGACCAGAAGATGCATGAGCCCAGACCTTCTGAAATCATCTTTGACGTTTTCGGTTATAGAACTTCCATCGCCTATTAAAAGAGCCTTTGCCACGCCTCTGATATCATCATCTTTAATGACCGGGAGAGACTCCGAAATGTGCTCACGAAGCCGTTCTATGAACTTTCTTATGTGATGACCCTTGACGGCTCCTATTACCGTTATCCACTTTGGATCGCCAATATAGCCGAGATGATCTATTCCGCGGGCCTTGCAGTATCTTGTATAATTGAAGCCGCCCGGGTTGTTGAAATCTGTCGGAAGTCTCAAGCGGGTCTTGAAGCGGATGATAGAGGCAAATGAAAAATGAGGCCCCCCTTCGGTAGTTGTGAGTTGAACGCGGCCGAACGCCGGTCTCAAGAATTCACCATCTTTACATCCCTGAAGACGGACATATAATTTTACTTTTCCTTCTTCATCGTAAACAGGTGATGAATCTATATAACCCTGGCAGATGTCATCCCCGCGAAAGCGCCCGCCCGCCGGCAGTACAGAGGAAGGCCCTAGATCGTTTACACGAGAGCCCTGCTTTTGCAGGGATGACAATGATGGAATGAAATAACTATAAAGCGCTATGACCGCTACTAGGAGGCAGACACAGAACATCAACGGGCGCTTGATTAAGGGCATCGTCTACCTCGCAATAGAGCGTCTTTACAATATGGTTGATACGCTCGTATTGAGAGCTACCGTTTTTGTTCACTAAAATCAAGGCAAGCTTTGATTTGAGGCCGGAGAGAAACTTTCTGGCCTTATCTGTCGGTCTGATATGATACAGGGCAAGTATCGCCCTAACATTTATGTTGTTAACAAGATATCCGCCGTCGCCCCACGATATCCTAATACCGCCGGTCTTTTCGTCGTAGATGCGCTTCATGTTGAAAAGTATCCTGTCCTGAACCGATTCCGCCCTTGCGACGAACTTTTGATATGAGGCGTTATCCTTCTTCCAGACAACGTCTTTGTATTCTGAAATGGCATCGGAAACCGCCGATTGGAAGCCTACGTCATCTCTGGATTCGTCAAGGAGCACTTCGATATCTTCATCATTCAAATAGATATGACCGTCTCTGTAATTCCACTTTTCAGACGAATTTCTGTCAAAAGTTAGCTGATGATCAAGCGGAAGGTCTTTGGAATTGGTGCTTTTAGATGAACCGCGAGAGACATCTACCTTTCTCAATCTCTCCCTTATGTTGCTGATTACGCTCATCTTTTCCTCTCCACTCTTAACTTACACACTTAAGCGCTTCGCACTTGCGCCGACTTATACTTATCGGCTAGAAGACCCCCTAAAGTTGCTACATATTCATTAAAAAGTAATTTCCCCTGCTCATCATCCTCCAAGACCTCCTGTGCCGATTTTAGGGCCCTTACCTGTTCCGGCGACAAGACCATCTTGAGGATGTTGTGGCCGCGAAAGAAGATCTCCTTTTTGGACCTGTCAAAATGGATGGATGCCACCTCTTTATCCAATATGAACGTGTAGGTAAAACGGTCCCTGTATACCGCCAGCATACTATCTGCCGGTCTTCCCATCCGCTGTTTGACGGGATGTGCCACACCGCCGGTCTTCTTTATCCTTTCAAGCGGAGATTCCCTGCCTTTAGCCTCTTCATTCATCAACCTCTCTCCATTTGGTTCATGAATATTTTTCATATGACCCCCACCCCTTGTTATCCCTCTCGCCTTCAAACAATGGTTTTGCATATGCCATGCCAACTTTTAACGATCCTCACAATTGTAACTTGTTGTATTTATTGTGGTTAATTTGTGTCGGGTAAAAAACGTATTATCATCTTGGGAATTTTTTGTTTTTTTATCATTTTAAACGGTCAATTATTTGACGTTCAAAATGAGGCTGTTGATTTTCTGTGTCTTTCCCGCGAAAGCGGAAATATCGAGCGGTTAAAATATGGTGTTTTAACTTTTGGTTGGGAGCATTTTTGTTAAAAACCATAAGTATTTCTAGCTTTTTATTTCGCACTTCGTACGAATAAAAAGTTGAAATACTATAGACGAGATCCCCGCTTTCACAGGGATGACAGGCCGAGTTATCCACAAAATCGACGGTCTCCAAATTACACATTGACATTAACGTTAAGGTATATTATGCTACCCGGTATAGAGACAAAGACATACCAGGTTGGAGAAATGGCCAGGAAGCTCGGTATCTCGCAGAGGACTGTGAGGTACTATGAAGAGCTCGGGCTTATCACCGCCGAAAGGTCCCAGAACGGATATCGTGTCTTTAGTGAGGCCCAGGCCGAGAAGCTTAAAATGGTCCTCGTCTTCAAGGATATTGGAATGCCTCTTGAAGAGATCAGTAGGCTCATCCATCTAAGACAGCACGGGACAACGGGTTCGGAAACTGCCCCCAATATGCTTAAATATCTGAACCTTAAGGCCGAAGAGCTGAAGGAAACTGTCAAAAAATATAATCGCCTCATTAAAGAGCTTGAAGAGGTGATAAAACTAGTCGAAAACTGCAAGGTTTGTAATAATATGACGGAAGAGAGCTCATGTGAGAGGTGCGTTGATTCAAGGACGCGCCATCATGTCCCCCCTCTTCTGAAGACCTTGCTATAAATGCCCGCGCGGCAAGGAGATCTATATGTGGGAATATACAGACAAGGTTAAGGATCATTTCCTTCATCCAAGGAACGTAGGCGAGGTGGAAAACCCCGACGGCGTCGGAGAGGTCGGTTCAATGGCATGCGGCGACGCACTGAGGCTTACTTTCAAGCTGGATGAAAATAAGAAGATAAACGATGTGAGGTTTAAGACGTTCGGATGCGCGTCGGCCATTGCCTCAAGTTCGGCTTTGACCGAGCTCATTAAGGGAATGACCTTAGAGGAAGCGGCGAAGGTCACCAACAAGAACATCGCCGAATATCTGGGCGGACTCCCCGAGGCAAAGATGCATTGCTCTGTTATGGGACGTGAGGCGCTGCAGGCGGCGATCGACTTCTATAAAGGTATAAAGCCCGAACAACATAAGATGCTTGAGGGAAAAGTGGTCTGCGAATGTTTTGGAGTGACCGAGAAAGAGATAAAGGATGCCGTTAAGATAAATCATCTAACTACCATTGAAGAAGTGACCAACTACACCAAGGCCGGCGGCGGATGCGGAAAGTGCAAGGATGAAATAGCGAAGGTTATAAAAGAGGTCTTCCTTGAGGCCGATACGGAAGCAAAAAAGAAAGACACCCCCACTCCCTTCGACTCACTGACCAACATCCAGAAGATAAACAGGTTAACGGAATTCCTTGATAAGAAAATAAGGCCTACTCTCCAGAAGGACGGCGGAGACCTGGAATTGGTCGACCTTGACAACAACATCGTCTTCCTGAAACTTTTGGGACACTGCTCCGGTTGCATAGGCGCGGCATCTACAATGAAGGACTTTGTGGAAAAGAAACTTAACGAAGAGGTCTCGCCGAAATTAAAAGTTCAGGAGATGCATAACATATGAAGACCATTTATCTGGACAACAATGCCACAACGGTGGTCGATAACGAAGTGTTGAAAGATATGCTGCCGTTCTTCACCGAAAGGTATGGGAACCCCTCCAGCATGCACAGCTTTGGCGGAGAGGTCGCGTCAAGCATTAATAAGGCGCGCGATAAATGTGCGGCCCTTATAGGTGCCAAACGCGCCTCCGATATCGTCTTTACAAGCGGCGGAACCGAAAGTGACAATGCGGCTATTATGGGGACCCTGCTCTCTTATCCCGAAAAGAAACATATTATCACCTCTGCCGTCGAACATCCGGCGGTGAGGTCCTTGTGTCACGACCTTAAAAAACGGGGTTATGACATAACAGAGGTCGGTGTTGATGAGTCCGGAAGGATAGACCCCAAAGAGATAGAAAAAGCAATAAGACCCGACACCGCTATCGTGTCTATAATGTGGGCAAATAATGAAACGGGGGTGATCTTTCCAGTTGAAGAGATAGCCGATATCTGTGCGGCCTCGAACATCCCCTTCCATACCGACGCGGTCCAGGCTGTCGGAAAGATCCCGATGAACGTGGAAAACTCGGCCATAAACTTCCTTTCAGTATCCGGGCATAAACTGCACGCCCCCAAGGGAATGGGTCTTCTCTACATTAAAAGAGGGACAAAGTTCCATCCGTTCGTGATAGGCGGGCATCAGGAACGCGGGAAAAGGGGCGGAACCGAGAATGTACCTTCTGTTGTGGGCATGGGAAGAGCGGCGGAGCTTGCCCTTCAGTATATGAACGAGGAGAATACGCGTGTGAAAACGCTTCGCGACAGACTGGAAAATGCCATGGTCTCATTGATACCAAATGCCAGGGTTCACGGTGAAAAGGAACACAGGCTCCCCAATACAACGAACATAGGTTTTGAATATATAGAAGGAGAAGCGATACTCCTGCTCATGAACGAACACGGCATATGCGCTTCAAGCGGCTCGGCATGCACATCGGGTTCTTTGGAACCTTCGCATGTTCTAAGGGCGATGAAGATACCGTTCGCCCGCGCGCACGGGTCGATAAGATTTTCGTTGTCGCGCTACACCACTGACACAGAGATAGATCTTGTGATCGAAAAGATGCCGGATATAGTCAAACAGCTGAGAGAGATATCCCCTTTTGTGAAGTCCACTCCGCGACCCCAGAGATAAGCGGCTTCACGGACAGCCGGTCATCCGCTTATCTCTAATGACATCTTCACTAAGAGTGGCTCTTCTCCAAAGTGAGTGGATTATTTGAGGGCATTTATGCTGAAAGGCTCATAAGGGCACCTCTATAAACTACTCACTCTGTCATTGCGAGCCCCGAAGGGGCGCGGCAATCCCCCATAAAAACTTGATTTATGGAGATTGCTTCGTCGCTGGACGCTCCTCGCAATGACATAACAATGGGTTTATAGAGGTGCCCATAACATTCTTGGGTAAGTAAAAAATGATGAATACATTGTTAGTAAAAAGTTATCCATCAGGTGGCGCGCCGGCCCCCGAAGGGAGAGCCGGTGCGCGCCACCTGTGGGTAACTTTTTGCGTCGTACTCAAGAAGCAGTTACCCACCCACGCGCACACCAGCTCCTTACGGGCTGGTGCGCATGCGTGGATAACTGCTCGTCGCGCTTGAAAACAACTTTCTTCTTCAGTTTATAAACAGACGATTCACGTCTAATCGCTTCTTCCCGCCATCTTGTCCCGCAAACCACCGGTCTATTTTTTCAACAGGAATATGACCCTACGATTAGCCCCGTACCCGCCTTTAAACTTTGTGGTGGAACCGTATGGCGTTATCTTCATCTTAGAAGTGTCAACACCGTGAAGCTTGAGATAGTTCTCTACCGCCTCGGCGCGCCTCCTTGAATACACCTTATTTGTTATCCTCTCGCCCACAGGATCGGCGTAGCCCTCAATTATAATGTTCCTGAGCGAAGGATCGGCTATCATCTTTTCGGCAAGCTCGCCCAATGCCTGAGCTGATTCGTCGGTTATTTCGTAGCTGTTGAACTTGAAGGTAATGGGGACCCTTGTAACAAGCTCTTCACCTTCTACCTTTATATCGACATCGTATGGCTGAAATTTTTGCGTGGTGGGACATCCGTCATTCTTAACGGGTCCGAATATTGCCGGACATTTGTCATCTATATCAAGCACACCGTCGTTATCGGTATCTTTCTTTGCAAGCCTTGCTATAGTCATCCAGTTATCTTCCTGATAAGAATCTTGCAGTTCATAGACCTTGGGGCATGCCTCATCATCGACCTTGGGATTGAACTTTTTGGGATTGCTCGGACATTTTGCAATTAACGGTGTCACTTCTTTTAACTCATAATATTTGGGACAACCCGCATCGTGAACCTTGGGGCTGAAATCAGCTGGATTGATCGGGCACTTGCCGGCAAGGTCCGCTGTGCTAAGAACGAATATGGCCTCGGCCTCTGTTCTGCTGTATTTGTCTGTTAAGGTGTAGACCTTGTTGCACATTTCGCTATGCTTTGCAGGGTCGAAATTCTCGGCCTTTGTAGGGCACTCTGCTATCAAGTCGGCGACCTCTTTCATCTCGTAGTACTTGGGACAGCCTTCGTCATCGATACCGGACCTGAACTTTGCGGGGTCCTTGGGACACTTGTCGCGAAGGGCTACCACCATATCTATCTCTTTTTGCTCCTTGCTCTTGAGCTCTATATATTTTTCCTGATATCTTTCTTCATCGAGCGTTACCGTTCTTTCGTTGAAGCTCTTGTAAGAGACACCGGCAAATCCACGAGCGGTCGGTCCTCCAACGCCGCGAACAAGTCCTACTCCGCCGCCGGCATGGATCTGAAGTCCTGTCTTTCCAACATTATATTTGATCCCGCCTACGAGTTCTGTGGGGGTGCCGGCCTTGTCAGTAAAAAAATGATTCGTTGGCGTCTTGGTGTTAAAATCGAGCGCCACAATAAAGGCGTCGCTTGCCCTGACCGAGGCGCCGGCACCTAAAAGGACCGTGTATGGGCTCATGTCGACGTTGCGCCACGTAACTGCTTTATTAAACTGCATGCCTGCGTTGAGTGCAAGCCAGATTCTTCTCTTGAACTCGGCGTCAACCGTTAAGATGCCGCCTCCGGCAACTCCGTCGTTCCCTAAGAACTGGCTCTTTTTTCCAAGCGGAGCGGTCATGAAGGGCGTAAATGCCATACCCACGGGATAACGTGCACGGTCCAAGATCCTTACTTTGAATTGAAAACGCGGGTCTGAAAGCGCCAGCTTGTTCTCAAGCGGGGCGGCGGCAACATCGGGATCGCTGAAGCGGTTTATCCATGCAACGGGCAGTTCCAGGCCGAACGACAACCAGTCTGTTATACCAATGGCCCCATAGAAATGTTGCATCAGGTAATATTTTACGATATCGCGACCGGTCGATTTTTCGACAAGGGGTGTGTAGGCAAAATCTAGGTCCGTTCCGGCGTTCCACTGAAGCTGATAGAGCGATGTGGAGCTTATTGTGGTGAAATACTCTCCTCCGTCAGGCGCCAAATGAAAGTTCACAACAGAGAACCGGTCGACATTTGCATTGGCATTTTTAAAGGTTATTAATAAAGACAGAACGAGCAGGACAAATACTGTTTTCCTCATGTCATCCCCCATTTAACAAACACCTACACATTATCACGGCGCGCCCTGCAAACAGAACATTCCCGATGAATTGCCCAACAGATATACGTTATTACCCATTATCACAGGTTTTCCAAATGTCCCCTTTCCAAGAAAACGCTTGGACTTGATCTCGCCGTTCGACGCGTTAATAGAATAGACTTTATCTTTGGTAGAGGCAACGATGAGCACGCCATCTTTAACTGCAGGCGTTGAAAGCCCCGGTTCATCCAGTTTTACTTCCCATATTACGATCCCGCCATCTTTCGTCAGCGCCGATAGCTTGCTGTTTCCCTCCACATAAAGCGCGTCTCCATCCGCAACGACAGAATTTGCCCCGCCAACGTTCGCGGTCCATACAATGCCGCCATCTTTAGCATCGAGCGCAAAGGTCTTGCCGTCCGCGGAAGATACATAAATGATGCCGTCGATTATCAGAGGAGTCGCGTCAACATCTATGAACATGGCCTGCTTGTTCGATAACTGCCTCGCCCACAAAAAATCCCCGTTCGAGGCGCTATAAACTGCCAGAAGTCCGTCGGCATATCCGACATACATGTTACCGTTGTAAAGGACCGGTGAAGAAGAACCTTTGATGGTCATGGGAGGAAGCGATCCGGTCTTGGTCGTCTGCCATTTTTTGCCGGTCCCGTTCTTGTTGAGTGCGATTATCTGCCTAAGGACCGTGGAGACATAAACGGTGTCACTGTCGACTATAGGTTTTGAGGAGATCTCAGACTCGGTCTCGACCTGCCACTCTATCTGACCGTCAGCCTTGGAAAGGGCATAGACAATCCCTTTTCGGTCGGCGATGTAGACGTTGTTCTCATCGGTCGATGCCTCGCCATAGATCCCGCCGGTAAGCTTTGTCGTCCATATCTTTTTGCCTTCAAGAGTTCCAAGCGCGTAGAAAAAACCGCTCGCCGCGCCAACGTAGACCCTGTCGCCTTCGATAATCGGCACCGCGAACTGATAAGGCCTCTTGTTAAAGATCGTCTCTTTTTTAAGCTTGGTGGTCCATTTAAGATGGAGCGGAAGTTTCAGCTCGCCCTCAAATGCAAAGAGCGTCGCGGAGGAGAATAAAAATGAAAGTGATATTACAAATGCGAGTGTCTTTTTAGATAGGTTCATCTTTTTATCGCGAGCCATATTAGCTGTTCTTTGCTCTTTTCTTTTAAAGAGGGGCTGGATATGTCCGAATCTTCCCTTGAAAGTTCCTCAAACACTTTCTTTGCCTCATCTAATTGCCCGGCCTCTCTGTAGGCAAGCCCGGCGTTGTAATAGTTAAGGGCCCTTGAAGGATTCTTCTTGTCTTCGTACGCCTTAACGTAAAGATCGGCGGCGCCGTTATAATCAGCGCTCGCGGCCTTGACGGCGGCAAGACTTGTAATGGCAAGCGTCCTTATTAGTCGGTCACCGGCGCTTGTTATCGGTTTCAAGACCCCTTCCGACTTGTCGTACTGTTTGTCTGCGTAATAGATATCGGAGAGCTTCAGCCTCGCAATTGCGGCTATCTTGCTTCTTGGATATTCTTCGAACACCTTTTCAAGACCCATGATCTGTTCGGGAGAACCTGTTGAGAGCTTAGTTGCCTCAAAATAGAGGTTCTTGGCCTTTTCATCGCGGCTCCCCATTAAGTAAGAGATAAGGAGTATAATGGCAACGACACCGGCCGTCGAAACTATTCCCGCAATTACCGCGCGCCAGTTATGTTCTATCCAGTGATATGCATGGTCCAGACCGGTCACAAGCTGGTTCCTTTGCGGTTTTGCCTTTGTGTGTGGTAGTCTTTTATATGTGCTCATAATGGAAAAATTGATAACAGATTCGCCATTCGATGTCAAAATAAACTATGGGCACCTCTATAAACTACTCACTCTGTCATTGCGAGCCCCGAAGGGGCGCGGCAATCCCCCATAAACACTTGATTTATGGAGATTGCTTCGTCGCTGGACGCTCCTCGCAATGACATAACAATGGGTTTATAGAGGTGCCCCTATTAGAATTATGAGGTTATTTTAAGAGGCTCTTCGCGGATATGAGTGGGTCATTTGCGGGACATTTATGCTGAGTAGCTCATAACATTCTTGGGTAAGTAAAAAATGATGAATGCATTGTTAGTAAAAAGTTATCCATCAGGTGGCGCGCCGGCCCCCGAAGGGAGAGCCGGTGCGCGCCACCTGTGGGCAACTTTTTGCGTCGTACTCAAGAAGCAGTTACCCGCCCACGCGCACACCAGCTCCTTACGGGCTGGTGCGCATGCGTGGATAACTGCTCGTCGCGCTTGAAAACAACTTTCTTCTTCAGTTTATAAACAGACGATTCACGTCTAATCGCTTCTTCCCGCCATCTTGTCCCGCAAATGACCCACTCAAATCCGCGAAGAGCCTTTTAAGATTTGAGTCCGGCAACCAGTTCGTTGACGTCTTTTATATTATGGGATGAAAGATACCCTTCGAGCTCCATCACAAGGTCAGAGGCGATGGAAGGCCTTACAAAATTGGCGGTACCTACCTGAACGGCGCTGGCGCCGGCTAGGAGAAATTCAACGACATCGGTGATGTTCATTATCCCGCCAATACCGACTATCGGAACCTTCGGAAGCGCTTTTGATACCTGCCACACCATTCTAAGGGCCACCGGCTTGATAGCGGGACCGGAAAGACCGCCGGTGATATTCGCCAGCACAGGGCTTCTATTTTCGGCATCTATCGCCATGCCGGTTATAGTATTGATGAGGGATAGAGAGTCGGCACCGGCATCAACGACCGACTTGGCCATGCCTACCATGTCGTGATAGTTAGGCGAAAGTTTTACCATTAGATGTTTCTTTGCGGCCTTCTTTACTTCCTTTGTTACCTTTGCGGCGAGTTTCGGGTCCGTTCCGAAATGCACCCCTCCGGCCTTGACGTTCGGGCATGAAATGTTGAGCTCAAATCCGCTTATCCCTTCCAACTTATCAAGTGACCTCGCAAGCTCGACATAATCCTCTATCTTCTCACCGAATATATTAACGATAGCGGTGGCGCCGGCTTTTCTAAGATACGGAAGTTTTTCGTTGATGAACACTTCAAGACCGACATTCTGAAGACCTATCGCATTTAACATGCCCGATGCGGTCTCAACAACGCGAGGCGTGGAATTTCCGTGCCGAGGTTTTAGGCTTATCCCCTTTGTAAATAGTGCACCCAACTCGGATATCTTATAAAAATTGTCGTTGAATTCCTCACCATAACCAAAGGTCCCGCTTGCAACGGCGATCGGATTTTTTAGCTCCAGCCTGCCTATTTTCACCTTTAAATTCGGTTTCATTAAAATAGATGTCATTCTGAGCGCCAGCGAAGAATCCACCGAATCTATTTTCGGGGGATTCTTCGGGCTTATGCCCTCAGAATGACACATCCTTGGCACTGAAGACCGGTCCCTCTTTGCACACCTTAACGTAATTTCCCTTTGCATCTTTGACCACACAACCGATACAGGCCCCTATTCCGCACGCCATGTAAGACTCGAGCGAGAGTTGACAATCGATCACCGATGACCGATCACTGATCACTGATGACTTGATGGCCGTCAACATCGCATGTGGACCGCAGGCGTAAATCGTAACTTGTGACCTGTAACTTGTAACTTGTAAGAATTTTTTAAGGATGCCTGTTACGGGACCTTTTTCACCAGTGGAGCCGTCTTCGGTGGAAAGATGCAGTGTGACACCAAGTTCTTTGAACTCATCTATATATAACAGATGGTCGGAGTTCCTTGCGCCGTAGAAAAGGTGGATATCCTTCCCCTTAAGCTTTTCGGCAAGACCCAGTAAAGGTGCGATTCCGTATCCTCCGGCAACTAGGAGTTCCCTCCCCTTTGTAAGGGGAGGGTTAGGATGGGGTAGATCTTCTACCTCCCCTCTCCCCTCCTTACAAAGGAGGGGGAGAGTGAACCCATTTCCAAGCGGGCCCAACACATAGGTCTTGGAACCGACCGGCATTTTAGAAAGGGCATCGGTCCCCTTTCCAACCACCTTGTAGCAGACCTCCAAAACCCCTTCTCTTAGACGCGCTATTCCGAACGGACGGCGCAGAAATGCGCCGCCGCCTTTCACTTCCACCATCACGAATTGTCCGGGGGTAAAATCGTTCCAGCGCGTTTCAAAACCTATTCTAAAATAGTTCCCTTTGAGATGTTCGTTGTAGACTATCTTGGATAACGTATCTTGCATTTGTTCAAACTGTCATTCCTGCGAAAACAGGAATCTCGGGTGTGTCCGCTAGAACCCCGCTTTCGCGGGGGTGACATTCCCTGTTCCTTATACCAAATCAGACCAAATGTAAACACTTCTTCATCGTCAGGGCGTCTTCATTATTGTCCTTATAATATCCCTTTCTGACACCTATCTGCTCAAAACCGAAACTTTTATATAATAATAGCGCGGCAACGTTAGAAGGCCTCACTTCAAGAAAGATAGATATTACGGATGATCTGCCGGCAAGGTCTATCATTTCGTCAAGCATGGCCTTTGCGATACCCCTTTGTCTGAAAGATTCGTCGACCGCTATGGTCAAAAGCTCCATCTCATCGGCACCGATGGAATAAAAGAGATATCCTACAGGTTCGTTGTCCTCTACAGCCACCATGCCGTAGAAAGGCGGAGAGGCCTTTACCATGGTCTGATACATCTCTTTTGAGAATGGCGCAGAAAATGAACGGTCCTCGATATATGAGATACGTTCTACATCGTCAGGCACCACTGGACGGACGTTCACTGTCATAGGAGTGCGCACTATGAACGCGAGAACTTTGCGTAGACGGCCTTACTCCCAAGCTCTTCTTCGATACGAAGGAGCTGGTTGTATTTGGCAATGCGGTCCGAACGGGAAGCACTGCCGGTCTTTATCTGGCCGGCGCCCGTTCCAACCGCAAGATCGGCTATGAAGCTGTCCTCTGTTTCACCGGAGCGGTGAGATATAACTGTTGTATAGCCCGCTTTATGGGCCATATTTATCGTCTCAAGCGTCTCTGTCAGGGAACCTATCTGATTAAGTTTGATAAGAATGGAGTTAGCGACCTTCAAGTCTATCCCCTTTTTAAAGCGTATTGGATTCGTAACGAAGATGTCATCTCCCACTATCTGTATCCTTTTGCCGAGCTCTTCTGTCATCGACTCCCAGCCGTCCCAGTCATCCTCCGCAAGCCCGTCTTCGATGGAGACCACCGGATATTTATCGACCAGCTTCTTATACCATTCGATCATCTCGGCGGAGCTCTTCTGCTGTTTTTCTTCCGCTTCCATTATATATGTACCGTTCTCAAAGAACGAAGACGCTGCGGCATCGATCGCGAAGAAGACGTCCTTGCCGGCCTTGTACCCCGCGGAATTCACCGCCTGCATTATGACGTCAAGGGCTTCCTGATTTGAACGAAGATTCGGCGCAAATCCGCCTTCATCTCCTACGCCCGTATTGTATTTCTTTTCTTTAAGGACCTTCTTGAGGGAATGGAATATCTCGGCGCCCATTCTAATAGCCTCACGGAAAGAAGGTGCTCCTGCAGGCATCACCATCCACTCCTGAATATCGACGTTGTTGTCGGCATGTTCGCCGCCATTTAGAATGTTCATCATGGGGACCGGAAGGGTCATTTCTTTGGTGCCAAAAAGTTCTGCAATATATTTATAAAGAGGGATCTTCTTCTCTATGGCCGCCGCCCTGGCGGCCGCCATGGAAACACCGAGAATGGCGTTAGCGCCGAGCTTGTCCTTGTTCTTGGTGCCGTCCAGATCGATCATGGCCTTATCGAGGGATGCTTGTTCAAGAACCGTCTTGCCTGTCAACGCCTTTGCGATCTCGTTATTAACGTTTGCCACCGCCTTTAGAACGCCCTTGCCGCCGTATCGACCCTTGTCGCCGTCGCGAAGTTCAAGCGCTTCGTGTATTCCTGTCGATGCGCCGGACGGGACCGCTGCGCGGCCAAGAACGCCGTTCTCGGTCGTAACGTCGACCTCTATTGTGGGATTTCCCCGCGAATCGAGTATCTCACGTGCATGGATCGTTTTGATCTTTGACATTGTTATCTCCTTTATTTTTGTCGCGGGCTTACTAACATCAGCCCAAAAAATCCGCTAGGACTTTTTTAATTTCTTTGAGACGTGAATACTCGAACCATTTTATTTCTTTATCCGCCCTGAACCATGTAAGCTGGCGTTTGGCATAATGTCGCGTATTTCGCTTAATTAGTTCTGCAACATCTTCTTCCTTACGCACTTCGACACTTACGCACCCCTCGACTTCGCTCGGGGCAAGCTTACGCACCATTTCTTTATACCCCACCGCCTTCAGCGCCTGAGCATCACTTCCGAATCTTTCGACCAGTCCCCTCACCTCGTCCTCAAGTCCCGCTTTTATCATGCCATCTACACGCTCTTCTACTTTTTTATAAAGTTCTTCCCTTGGAAGAGTGATGCCTATCTTCAGTGCATCGTGTCTTCTCTCTTTGAACTTATGCTCTTTGTGTATCTCGGAAATAGAACGGCCGGTCGAATGGAACACCTCGAGCGCGCGTATCACCCTTGTTGAATCGTTGGCCTTTAATTTAAGAGCGGTCTTTGGATCCTTTTCTGTGAGCAACTTATAAAGATAAGGCGTCCCCTTTTCCCTCCTTATAGCTTCCAATTCTTTTCTATACTCATCATCTCTGGGCGGCGCGTCCGCAAGGCCTTGAATAAGGGCCTTGATATAGAGCCCGGTGCCGCCGACTACTATGGGAAGTTTTCCGCGAGCGACGATATCGGAAATGGCATTATCAGCAAGTGCAACGAACCTTGCGGCATCGAACGATTCGTTCGGTTCTATTATGTCTATTAAATGATGCGGAACATGGGCTCGTTCTTCTTTGGAAGGTTTTGCGGTCCCTATATCAAGGTCCTTATAGACGGCCCCGGAATCGGCCGAAATGATCTCGCCGCCGAACTCTTTAGCAAGCTCTATGCCTATTGATGTTTTACCGGTACCGGTAGGACCGCATATGACGACCATCTTTTGCACGGGCACATTCTTAGGCGCAAAACCGTCTTAAATCAATCATTTTAATGAACCTATATGCCTGGCGTGGGCGTGGCCATCACCACGAAGTCACTCAGATTATCACCGGAATCTTCTTTATCCATGGGCCTCCCAAGGCTTTCTCCCGAAGAAACATCCGGGGCCGGATAACCCTCGCACATGGCGAGACCGTTCTCGGCTGTTTTCACAGCAGTTTCACCGTAGCAGAGGGCATCGATCAACTCACCTTTTGCATTAAGTAGTTGCGCGGCATCGGGCCCATTTTGGGGGTCAAAGTTCGCTAATATGTCAACGTTGACAACGTTAGACGACGTCGTGCTGTTCGTTTTGGTATCGGCTATCACCAAAATGCCGTCAGTCGGGATCTTGCCGCCATTTTGGATGGATATTGAACCGGTTATTTTACCATCGTCACCGTTTATAAAGTTTATCTTATATCCGGAGAGGTTGCCTTCTGGGGTCCCTTTTAGTTCAATGAAAAGGTTGCCGTCGGTATCGCTCCCCTCTGCATCATATAATAGTTCATTAATGACCACGGCCGGGGGTGGAACGGCATTGACAGAAGGCTCTTCAACGTCATCGCTTATTAATGTTTCACTTGATGTATCATCGCTAACATATTCTAAGTCTTGAACATTATCGCTTACATTAAAGCAGAAGACGGAGGTCTCTTTTATCGGGTAGAGGTCCTTGCTTGAAACGCCTCTGGTTATCACAAAGGCGTATTCGCCTGAAGATAGATCACTCTCAGGTCTTATCGTAACGGAGAGCTCATCCTCGGAAATAACCCGCTCCCCTTCCACCCCCTTTACCTTTCCATCCTTGATCTCCTTTTCAAGGATGACCGCGGGCTTCTCTTCATAACCGGCTATAAGGAGTACCGTTTCGGGCCTTACGGTCTCTTTATCTACCTGCCTTGAGAACTTGGCGGTGACAGTCGTCTTGACACCGACCGTACTGTTTGCCTTTGGCGCAACACTTATGACTTGCGGCTGGAGGGAAGATAAAGAAGGCAAAGTTATAAGATCGGTCGAACCGCAGCCGGCAAAGAGGACCATCATTAGTATGATATAAGTTTTCATGCCTGATTAGATAAGCAAGACTCGTGCCAAAAGGAAGTTGGCGGGTTGACGTTAGCAGGTTGTGGAAGAAAACACATTGAAATATAAAAGAATAATTATCCGCAAACTTGCAAACATGGAAACCTGTTAACCTGTTAACTGTTTTCAAAACTGACGGAAATTGGACAACTGAACTATTTTTTGTACACACCGACATAAGGAAGGGACCTGTAGAGGCCTTCGGAATCGAGTCCGTAACCTATGACATATTTGTTTGGGACATCGAATCCGACGTAGTTGACAAGCTCACGCACATGACCGACATCTTTATATAGAAGGCTCGCAACCTTCAACGAGCGCGGTTTCTTTGCATGAATATGTTCAAGGAGATACCGAAGAGTTCTGCCTGTATCGACTATATCCTCTACCAGAAGGACGTCTTGGTCATGGACAGGCTGGGTAAGATCGAACTCCATCCTCACATTGCCTGTAGAAACATCATGGTCGTACGATACAACCCTTAAAAAGTCGCATCTGACGGGCATTTCAAGGTGCTTAACAAGGTCCGACATGAACATGAATGCACCCTTTAGAACACCAACAACAGTAAGTTCTTTGCCGGTCCCATAGTCCTTATTTATCTCGCCGGCAACTTCCAGGACCCTTTTTTGTATAACCTCTTTTGAGTAGAGCGTTTCTATCTTTGGCATAGTTTACCTGAACTTGTCCGCCAAGGCGGCGGTTAATTTATCGCCCACCTCTTTGCAGGCCTTTTCAAGCGCCAGATTGCCGCCTGTTATCGGGTCGATGTGAGGTGCGGCGGCAAACGCTCTGGCGTAGGCAACGCGCGTATTGTTCTTTACGTTAACGGCCTTGCAACTGACATTTGCAAGCACGCTGTTCATATGGGCACTCGTCTTCCCCTGGCTCTTTGCAAGCGCCGTGCACGTTACAACTAGTTCGACATCATTATCGACCACCCTCGCGAGCTTTGAGGCGTTGTCGTTAGAGATGTTGAACAGATTCTCGTCGTAACGATCAAAGACCGGTTTATACTGATAGGCCTTCTTCACCTGGGTCGGGTCCATCGCCATGTCTATGACCGGAAATCCAGCGCCGGAGAATGCGCCCATAACAGAGCCTTCGCAGATATTAAAGTCGGCTTCGGTCATCGCGGCATTTCCCCTCGAAGAATATATCGAACCGTAGAACGAGCGGACCCACGAGCCGTCAACATTCTGCTCCGATGCCATGACCGCAACGCGAGGCTTGCCACCGACACCCGGCTGGATTCCTAGCGCCGCCAGCTGCCCGTTGACCTTTATGTCGTCTACCTCTACCTTGGCGTTCACATAATGGAACTGGGGGTCGTCCATTTCGGAGACTATCTCGTACTTGGTTACGAAATCTTTAAAAGGTGCATAGAGCGCCGGCTGGAGCTTTGCGTAATTGGCATCCGCCGTAGGCCTTGTAACACGCCCTGCAACAAAGACCTCCACAGCCTTTTGGAGAGTGGCTTCAAGGGCCTTCTCTTTTGTCTTTTCCGCATCGTCCGGAATGATGACCGATTTTCCTTCAATGGTAACGACAGATGCAAATGCCGAAAACGAAAGTAAAAGCACGATCGATGACAGTATCACTTTTTTCATATGATTCCCCTTAACGCTCATCCTTCGACAGGCTCAGGATGAGCGGCTGTTATTTTCTCATTCGCTTTTTGGATCCTCTGTTGCACCGCCCTCAGGCGCCTGTGCGGGCGCCGGTGATGAGATGGTCGTCTGCATCGGGAATTTTTGTCTGTAAAGCCCCGCTTCCATCAGGCGCCTCTTGATATCCCCTTCCTTTAAATAAACGGTAAGGTTCGCTTTATAAACATTATCCTCGGCGCCGCCGGACCTGACCTCGTAGTTCTTGGTAAAAGAAGAACAGCGGCTGTAAACTAAACTGTTCAGCTTCGGGTAATTGTCGGTAAGGGTATCCGAATAGAACCATTTGCCCAGAAGCTTTTCGCATGAGCGCTTGATGGCGCGCTGGATAGCTGCGGCCTTTGCCGAAGGTTCGTCGTCTCTCGTTATCACAGAGTTGCCTTCCACGGCCACCGCCACAAGCCCGGGCTCCGGAGCGATGACCTTTGCCTCAACGGTCTTCTTTTCTTCCGCCAGTTTTTTAAGCCTTGCAAGCTCTTCCTTGGCGGCCTTTTTGCCGACCTTAATAGAACGCCATACATTATATAAGGTGGTTCCTTGCGCTTTCACTTTTTCAACATACACATCGACCGGCACCGCCTTGAGCTGAACCTCGCCCGTTGAAATAAAGACATCTTGGGATATCTGTATTTTTTGGAGGTTGGTGTAAGAAGCCAGGTCCATCTTGCCTGAAAAACCAAAGAGCGCCTGAACGGCTTCCGCCATCGCGTTGTCGTAGGCCTCCCGCCTGCCAACATCTTCGCCGCTCGATTTCGAAGAGGTGCCTACGAAATAGTCATACTGCCCGTCTTCCCAGTGGACCTTTTGCGTCCATTTAGGCGGTTTGGCGAATGCCGTTGCCGACACAAGGACCATTGCCAATATTAATATCTTTTTCATTGAATGTTCTCCAGATATTCGATGGCGTACTCTTTATTGTCATCCACATCCACCGGTTTGAAGAACCGGTCCCAAGAGGCGTCTACCTTTTGCTGGAATTCAGGTGAAAGCTTGTTCTTCCCTTCGTACTCTTTCAAGAGCCTGTCGGTATGTTCTTCGAACGCCTTCATCGGCATCACCGCCCTGCTGTAGCAGGTATACTTAACATATGTGTCCGGACCGTTCCTTACGATCTTTTTCTCCCAGAACCTTGTATCTATATATATGCCCTGAAGCATCTCCACCTTGGTCGACTGCGTGGCTATTTGATTCAGCGACTGCTGATCTATCGAGAAACCTTCGGATGAATATTGGAGCTGATTCTCCATGCGGGTGTTGAGCTCGCTCGCAAGTTCCATCTTTGCCTGCAGGTCAGATGCGATCTCGCATCTTGTCGGGGCGCTATCACCTGGGACATCGACCGCACCTGTCACGTAGAAATTCTTGTTCTTCTTGACGTGGGGCTTTTTATAGAAATATTTGGCGGTCGTCCTTGAGCCATAACTGGCCTCGACCACTTTGTCCTTTTTTACCTTATATTTCACGCCACCGGACGTATAGCTTTTGCCACCGCACGCCGAAAGGATAAAAGCCGCGCCAACCATCAACAAAAAGACCTTTTTCATGATAACCCCCTTGATGTTTGTTCCGAACTATTTTGGACATTTAGTAAATTGAGATTGAAATTGCCAGTAAAATATTTTATAAAACCGCAACTTATCAAACGAGGAGAAAAAATGAAAAAGATATTTTCAGTAATAACCCTTACCATCATGGCGCTCACCCTTTCAACCGGGAACAGTTTTGCCGTAAAGCGCGAAAAGAAAAAAGAATTCAAGAAAGAGGAAACGGGGAAGACGTCGCTTAAGAAAGTTGTCGCCGTGGCGGACTTTGATGTCGAAGACATGAGGCTTGGTAGCGACGTTGCCACGAACCTTGGCGACATGCTGGTCGATAAATTGGTCAACACCGGAAAGTTCATCGTCGTCGAGCGCGACCGAAAGGTAATTGACATGACGCTTGCCAGAGCCGCGGAGAGGGAACAGGGGGCAAAACAATCAGGCATGTCGCGAGGCTCCGGCGCCGAGGCCGGCAAGGCGATGGCCGCACAGGCGCTCTTTGTGGGGATGGTAACGGGTACCGGAAAGGGAAGCTCTTTCGGGGGCGGAGGCGGCGGCTGGGGTAGCGGAGGCGCTGGAGGCGGCCTTTTGGGCTTATCATCAAAAAAAGTTTCGCTAATAATCAGATGGTACGACACGACATCTTTGGAAATTAAGGGTTCCAAGGAATGCGCCGGTTCGCAGAGTTCCCTTTCTCTCTTCGGCTTGGGAGGCGCAAGCGGAGGATTTGGCGCGGCCGGAGGAAATTTTAGAAGCACGCTGGCAAAAACTTTCTCACGCGCAATGGATAAATGTGTCGACTGGATAGTCGACAACATGGAAAGACTTCCGTGGGAAGGAAAGGTCATCAGCTCCAAAGGCGGCCGGATATATATGAATGCCGGCGGTTCGGCCGGCGTCAAGGTTGGAGATACTTTCACGGTATATAAGGCAGGGGAAGAGCTGGTCGATCCAGACAGCGGCGCCTCGCTCGGAGTTGAAGAAACGCTTGCAGGTCAGATGCAAATATCTAAGGTAATGCCAAAGTTCTCCATCGGCATGATCACATCAGGCGGAGCATTCAGGCAGGGAGATATTGTAAGGGATAGGTAGGAAGATCGTAATTAATACTTCCACGCAATGGGATGCCTGCGACCGGCGCCGAAGGCCTTGCTGGTCACCTTAAGTCCCGGGGCGGCCTGGCGTCTTTTGTATTCGTTGCGGTCTACCTTTTTGACTATATCCTCAACTATCTTTTTATCAAAACCCTTCTCGATTATCGTCTGCGCGCTTGCATACTCTTCAACGTAGAACTTTAGGATCTTATCCAACACATCGTAAGGAGGAAGAGAATCGGTATCTTTCTGGTCGGGCCTTAACTCCGCCGAAGGCGGCTTTGTGATGGAAGCGTTGGGTATCAGCTCCCTTTCCCTGTTTATATAACGGGCAAGTTCATAAACGCTTCTCTTTGGGACGTCAGAAATGAGGGCCAGACCTCCCGCCATATCGCCGTAAAGCGTGCAGTAACCTACCGCCAGTTCGCTCTTGTTGCCTGTTGAAAGTACGAGGGCGCCTGTCCTGTTCGAAATAGCCATCAGGATATTGCCGCGGATACGGGCCTGGATGTTCTCTTCAGAAGTGCCTAAGTGCTTGAGTGCGTAAGTGCTTGAGTTGAAAACGCTGGACTTAAGATAGGCCTCGTAAATATCGCTTATCGGCACCGTCTCAAAGTTGATGCCAAGATTCTTTGCCAGAGCCTCGGCATCGGTAATGCTCTCTTTGCTTGAGTAGGGAGATGGCATTGCTATTCCCAGAACGTTCTCCGCACCAAGAGCATCCCTTGCAAGCGCCGCAACTATGCACGAATCGATACCTCCCGAAAGGCCCACTACCGCGCTTTTGAAGTGGCACTTTGCAGCGTAATCTTTAAGCCCGAGCCTTAATGCCTTATAAAGCTCCTCCACCTCGGGCATCCTTGGCCTTATCTGAAGCGGCGTCATCTTTTCGGTGTCTACAACATGGAAGTCCTCGACGAACGCCCTACACTCATGGACTATCTCGCCCTTACCGCTGACAACAATGGACCTGCCGTCAAAGACGAGCTCGTCGTTGCCGCCCACGGCGTTCACATATATAATTGGTGTCGCGTGCCTGGTAGCCGTCTGCGTCAGAAGCGATTCGCGAAGCTGCATCTTGCCTACCCAGAAGGGGGACTGCGAAATGTTTATTATGATCTCCGCACCGCTTTTAACAAGGGTCTCTACGGGATCATAGTTATAAAGTTTCCTTCCGCCGATATTCACGGTGCTCCAGACGTCTTCACATATCGTGATGCCGATCTTGAGGCCATTGTGGCTTAGGACCTTATGGTTCATGTCCGGCTCAAAGTGCCGCGATTCTTCAAAGACGTCGTAAGTGGGAAGCAGCGCCTTATGCTGGACGAACTTTATCTTTCCTTCCTCGACGAACGCTGCAGAGTTATAAAGACCCTTCCCTGTCGAACGCTCGTTCATCGACACAAAACCCAAGATAGCGGCGATGCCGTTGCATTCCAGAGAGACGCGTTCGACCGCTTCCATGTTCTTCATCACAAAATACGGCTTTTCCAAAAGATCGCGAGGGGGATAGCCGGTGGTCACCATTTCCGGAAAGACCACAAGAGCTGCACCTTCGGCCTTTGCCTTTTTGACGGCCGCGATCATTTTCGCGGTGTTCCCCCCAAAATCGCCTATGGTGCTGTTAACTTGTGCGATCGCTATTTTCATTAGAATAAGTTCCCTAATTTCATCGCAAGGCCCATATCGCCCTTCACCTTTATCTTGCCCGAAAAGAACGCAGAGGCGGGGTCCAGCTCCTTTTTATAAAGCGCGACAAAGTCCGCATCTGACATTGTGACGACAAGTTTTGCGCCGCCCTTTGAGCCGTTCGAGACGATCCCTCCCTTGGTGCAGTCTATAGTCCATACACCGCCGTTGTCGCCCTTGATATCAAGCTCAACGACAGCATTGACGGCTCCCGCCTTCTTTGGCTTCGCCTTCAGTTTGGAGGCTATCTCTTTTTCTATGATCTCTTTTGGCGACATGTTTTATATCTTTGAATAAGAACCGCGACCCATTTATATATCATCCAACCGGCAACAACGACCCCCAGCGGATGAAACTTCAGACTTTCGATAAAATGACCGTGAAGCAGGACCGACACGGACCTCACGATACCGCAACCCGGGCAATCAAGACCCGTACCTATCTTTATGGCACACCACGGGAGGTCATGCCCCGGAATGTATGGATACAAATAGGCCAACGCGAGCAATATGGGAACGGCTATTAGGAACCTCATAGGTCATCAATCATCAATTATCGGTATTGGCGCCCTAAAAACTGACCACTGATTACCGATCACCGGTAACTGAATTATATTCCGGCCTTCTTCGCCGCGATATCCCCGATATAATGGATCTTCCATCTCTCGCCCTGATAAGCCTTGATAAGGCATACGATCCAGATCACAAAGGCGGCGAGACCTACGATGGGCACAAAGAATCCGACTATTATTCCAAGTATGCTCCAGATAGCGCCGAGTATGGCTGCCAATATCTGTAGGGCCAGTATGAAAAGTATATACCCCACACCGAATATCGTCCCCTGCCATGCGTGGAACTTGATGTCCACGTTCTCTTTTTCAACAAGAACAAAGACGATGCTCGTGATAGGCATGCAGATGTAGGAAAGAAGGCTTGCAATATTAGGTGTCAGCCCCGTTCCCTGACCCGGCGTTCCTTGCGGTGTTCCGTTCATATTTCCCCCTTATTCAGTTATATAACTCTTCCACTATAGCCTTATAATTATCTTCGATGACCTTGCGCCTCACCTTCATGGTCGGCGTAAGCTCTCCCGTTTCTATCGTAAAATCGCGGTCAAGTATAGCAAATTTTTTGATGGTCTCGAACTGCGAAAGCTCCCTGTTCTTTTCATCAATAACGCCGGATATAAGGTCCTTTATCTCGCGGCTCCTGACCAGCTCCTGCGGACTCCTGTAGGTTATCATCTTCTTATCGGCATATTTTTTGACGGCGTCGATATTGACGGAAATCATGGCCGAAACGTATTTGCGCCTGTCACCCAATATCACCGCGTGGTTGATGTAAGGGCTCTCCTGAAGTTTGGACTCTATCGCCTGTGGGGCGATGTTCTTGCCCCCGGCTGTTATTATCATGTTCTTTTTTCTGTCGGTGATGCGAAGGAACCCGTCCTTTGTGAATTCACCGATATCGCCGGTGCTGAACCATCCGTCGGACATAAAGGCTTCCTTGGTCTCGTTATCTAACTTATGGTAACCTTTAAAAAGCACATCTCCCCTGATGAGTATCTCGCCGTCCGGGGCGATCTTTATGTCCACACCGTCTATGGGCTTGCCAACGGTGCCCAGCCTGAAGTCGTCCAACCTGTTCACTGTTGCGGCGGCGAACGTTTCGGTCAATCCGTAGCCTTCGAGTATCAGAAGGCCGGCGCCGTGAAAAAACTTTGAAAGATCCGCCGACAGAGGAGCTCCGCCGGAGACGATGAACTTTATCCTGCCGCCAAGGGCCGCCTGCAACCTTCTAAATATGAGCATTTCGGCAAGCTTGCTCTTGAACTTAAGTTTCAGAGATATCTTTTCACCGCGTATTATTGCCAAGCTTCGCGCATGACCAATGGACACGGCGCGCCCGAAGATGAGCCTCATTATCTTTCCGGAATGTATCACCTTGTCGTGGAGCCTGTCATAGATCTTCTCTATGAAACGCGGAACGACAACTACCATGTGGGGCCTTACTTCGATGAGGTTCTCCGGGACCTTTTCAACGGACTCCGCATAGGCCGACTCGCACCCGTGCGCAAGCTGGAAGAACTGGACTGCGCGTGCAAGGACGTGGGCAAGTGGCAGCACCGTGAACATCGTGTCGCCCACATCGATCTTGAAAACTCCCATGAGTCCCTTCACCTCTGCAACTATGTTCGCATGCGTTATTATAACGCCCTTCTGCCTGCCCGTGGTACCTGATGTATAGATTATAGATGCAACATCATCTGCATTATATACTACCTTGGGATCTCTCTTCCCCTCTCCAAGGACTGACAGAGAGTTAAGCGTCAGGGCATTGTGATCGCCCCCTTCTATCAATATAACGCTCCTTAGCTCCGGAAGTTCTCTGCGAACGCGTTCTATCTTTTTAAGCAGGGCATGATTCTCAACAAAAAGGATCTTCACCGCAGAATCTTTCAAGATGTATACGATCTGATCGGCCGAAAGGCTCGGGTAGACGGGGATCACCACACCTCCAGCGAAAAGTATCGCAAGGTCAATGAGCGTCCATTCGACCCTTGTGGCGGATATTATGCCTACGCCGTCACCCTTTTGTACACCCAGTGAGGCAAGGCCCCTGCAGAGCGAACTTGAGGTCAAGGAAACGTCGTTCCAGCTTAAATGTACCCATTTACCGTCTCGCTTATGCCATAGGCACGCCCTGTCACCGTACTTCTCAACATTCGCCTGAAATAGGTCTAATATTGTTCGCATACAGATTTTATTCCTCGAGCTTGTTGAGAAGACAAGCCTATTTTCTCGACTTCTCCCGAAAAATAAGCGGCGTCATCCTAATTTATCTCAAACGCATCTTCTATAAACTCGACCTTCGGTTCATCTTTCGACATATCTACACCAATAGCGCTCAAGTGGCAACAGGCGTCTATCCTATTTTTGGCCAGATAGAGCTTTGCGGCCTTGATTATTCTCTTCTGCTTAAATGGAGTGATGGCCTCTAAAGGGTTTCCAAAAGTGTCGGACCAGCGAGTCTTTACCTCTATAAAATAAATTTCTCCGCCCTTTTTAGCTATAAGATCTATCTCGCCTGTATTACACCTGAAACCATGTTCCAAAACGCTATATCCTTGATCCATAAGGTGTTTTTTGGCTATCTCTTCACCCTCTATGCCTTTGAAACGATTATTCATTAGACCCTTGCAAAAAGAGAACCCCTATGCTAGGAGTCCCCCTCCGTTTTAATACATATTTAGAGGAGGGATTTAACCATGTCACGTTCATGCGAAATTTGCGGTAAAGGGACATTAGTCGGAAACAACGTTTCACATTCGAATAACCGCACCAAAAAACGTTTATTTCCCAACCTTCAGACGCAAAAGGTGATACTAAAAGGCCGTGTAAAAAGGATCAACGTCTGCACCCGTTGCATTCGTTCGGGCGCAATTCAAAAAGCGGCCTAAGTTCTCATCCTTTCCACCGAAATAACACCCTTTAACTTTTCAAGAGCATGGATCACGCTTCTAAGCTCGTCCGTATTCTTGATCTCTATGTCGAAAACGTTTATGGCCTTTTTGTCTTCCATCGTCCTGACCTCGGCCTGTGTTATGTTCACACCCTCTTCCGTTATCGCCTCGGTCATATTGGCAAGAATACCCTGCCTGTCCACGCAAATAACCCTTATCTTGGCTATTCTTGATGTCTCGCTTGAGGAGTCCCATTCAACCTGAACGAGGCGCTCGGGATCGGCCGAGAGCATCTTCTGACAATCGCGAATGTGGACGCTAACGCCCTTTCCGTGCGTAACGTAACCTATGATGCTGTCACCGGGGACGGGATTACAACACTTGCCATAGGTAACGAGGACATCACTTAAGCCCCCCACCTTAACGAGGCCTTTTTGCCTCTTTGTGATCTTACCGACCACCTTCTGCCAGATGGTCTCTTTCTTTTGCGTCTCCGGAAGGTTAAGCTGTTCCTTGGGAACTAGATGCAAAATGACCTGATGCGCCGAAAGCCTGCCATAGCCTATCGAGACGAACATAGAGGCCGGCTCTTTTATATGCATCTCCCTTAAGTACTTCTCCATCTCGTCGCTCTTAAGTATCCTGGAACTGCTAAGACCATGCTTGGCGCACTCTTTTTCAAAGATCTCTTTTCCTATATCAACACCGTGTTCGTGTTCTTCCTGCCTTATATACTGTCTTATCTTCGCCTTGGCCTTTGATGTCTTTACGAACTGAAGCCAGTCCTTGTTCGGCTTTCTACCCTTTTGCGTGATTACCTCTACGGTGTCGCCGCTTCTAAGCGCATATTTGAGCGGAACTATCTTACCGCTCACCTTGGCCCCAATGCAGTTATTGCCCACATCGCTGTGAACGCTATATGCAAAATCCACAGGGGTAGATCCGCGGGGGAGCTCCATCAAGGCCCCCTTTGGTGTGAAGACGTAGACATCTTCCGAAAAGAGATCGAGCTTGACGGTGTCGAGGAACTCGGCAGGGTCCGAAAGCTCCTTCTGCCATTCAAGAAGGCGCCTTATCCACTTGAACTTCATCTCATCCTTCTCGTCAAAGATGCGCCCCTCTTTATATTTCCAGTGGGCGGCGATACCGCGCTCGGCGACATCGTGCATCTCACGGGTCCTTATCTGAAACTCTATTCTCTCCCCGTGGGGCCCGATGACCGTTGTGTGGAGCGACTGATAGTTATTTCCCTTGGGCATCGCTATGTAATCTTTGAACCGGCCGGGTACAGGCCGCCACATGCCGTGTAGAACACCCAGCGCTTCGTAACACTGGGGCAGAGAGTCGACCACTATCCTGAACGCTATTATGTCGTAGACCTCGTCAAAGGGGATGTTCTGCGCCTCCATCTTGCGGTGGATGCTGTAATAATGCTTGATGCGGCCGCTTATCTCGCATTTAACGCTGTTATCCGCCATCTTCTTCTTAACGAAGTCAAGGACGTCATCGATGTATTTTTCGCGTTTGCTTTTGCGTTCGACTATCTTCTCATCGATCACCTTATAGATCTCCGGGTTCATGTATTTAAAAGAGAGATCTTCAAGCTCCGTTTTTATCTTTTGGATACCGAGGCGGTTCGCTATGGGGGCGTAGATATCCATCGTCTCCTTGGCTATTTCCACCCTCTTCCCCTCGGGCATAAATTCGAGCGTACGCATGTTGTGAAGCCGGTCAGCAAGCTTGATGAGAATGACGCGAATATCCTTCGCCATCGCCATGATCATCTTGCGAAAATTCTCCGCCTGCTTCTCTTCGCTCGTGGTGAACTTGATCTTGGAAAGTTTTGTGACACCGTCTACCAAGTTCCTTACCTCCTCCCCGAAAAGCTGCTCTATCTCTTCAAGAGTGGTAACGGTGTCTTCAACCGTGTCGTGAAGGAGGGCCGTGACTATAGAAGGCACATCAAGGCGCATCTCGGCCAGGACACCTGCGGTCTCCAGCGGATGTATCAGATAAGGCTCGCCGGACCTTCTGGTCTGGCCCTGATGGACCTTTGCCGCAAAGACGTATGCCTTCTTTATGGAATCGAGGTCGGCGCCGGAATTGTAGGCGCTTACTGTGTCTAATATGTCGTTAAGCCTTAGCATCTAAGATATCTCTTATCCTCTTCACCGCATCTTCCACATCATCGTTCACTATCTGTATATCATACTCATCTTTCTTCTTCATCTCTCTTTTGGCATTTGCTATCCTTTTTGCAAGGACCTCTTCGGTGTCCGTACCGCGCCCTTTGAGCCTTTTTACCAGTTCATCGTGCGATGGAGGAAGGACAAATATCGTAACTGCGTCCTTAAATATCTTCTTTACTGACGCCGCCCCCTGAACGTCGATGTCTAAAATAACCTTTTTCCCTTCTTCAAGCCATTTATTTATCTGCTCCTTTGGCGTTCCGTAATAAGTGTCGTGCACAAGCGCCCATTCAACAAGCTCGCCGGCATCTTTCATCTTAAGGAATTCTTCTTTGGTGACGAAAAGATAATCAACGCCGTCCTTTTCGTTAACACGGGGTGACCTTGTGGTTGCGGAGACAGACAGCTTAAGGGCCGGTTCGAGTGAGATCAGGCGTTTTATTATTGTGGTCTTTCCGGCACCGGAAGGGGCAGAGATAACAAATAATTTGCCAGTCATAGGGTTTCAAACTTATTATTCTACGTTCTGAACCTGTTCACGCAGCTTTTCAAGTTCCGCTTTGGCTTCAACGACCAAAGACGACATGGACCCGTCGGAAGCCTTGCTTCCGAGCGTGTTTATCTCCCTGTGCATCTCCTGAAGCAGGAAGTCTATCTGACGGCCCACGGCCCCCCTCTTCTCTATCAGAGACCTGTATTGGCTTATGTGCGACTTGAGCCTTATCAGCTCTTCAGTGACATCAAGCTTATCAGAAAGATTTGATATCTCGGCATCGGAGGCAACGCCGTCTCTGATATGTTCGTTCACTCTTTTCTTGTATTCGTTAAGCCTTATTCCGCACCTTTTTTCGATCATGGAAACAATCCTTGAAAAGTCGTTAAGACGCTTTAGCTGGTCGCGCTTAAGAGCGGCCCCTTCTGCAATGCGCATGGAATCATATTTTCTGACGGCGGTAATGATGACCTTTTCTATCTGCCGCCAGAGGCTGTGCATATCAAGCGGCCTCTCTTTTACGGTGACCAGTTCCTTCAGGTCTACCACCTCAAGGAGGTGCGAAGAGGTCTTCATCCCTAGCATCTGGGTTATCTCCCCAAGGCACTTCTTATACTGTCTGACAAGGGCCTGATTGACACTCAGTTCTACCGTCTCACCAAGGTGCACACGTTCTTTAACAAATACTTCAATTTTGCCTCGTATCACATTGTTTTGAATGATTGTTTTTATCTTAGGTTCTAGTGGATACATGCTGAAGGGAAGCTTACAGTTTATGTCCAAAAAACGGCTGTTAACGGACCTTATCTCTGCAAAAAGGAGCCCCCTTCCTACCTTCCCTTCCGAGGAACCATAACCGGTCATGCTTTTCATATTATTAATTGGGGGTTCTGCTCGGCACTGGATGTTGCTACTCGCATCATTATAAGTGGCAGTGCCTCGCAATAACCCCCAACCCCCCGCGCTTCGAACTGGCAAAGCCAGATTCGTCGCTTATTGTGTTCATCCTTCGAATACTACCTTGGTTTCACCGAATTCAACGGCGTCACCGCGCTTTAAGAGACGTGATTCTACCTCTTCGCCGTTCACATATGTACCGTTTTTGCTGACAAGATCAAGAATTCCAACACCCGACTCCCCAAAGAAAAGCATTGCATGAAGCCTTGATATCGAGACGTCGTCAAGTATGACATCGGACGTCCTTTTGAAAGAACCGGTCTCGTTGGATGTGTCCTTTGGGTCTTTGAACTGTCTTGATACGTAGTGTTGAATGAGCCCCTTGGTCCCTTCATCCAGAGAAAGAGAAACATCAACGTTGAACATTGCCGTCTTGTTGGGGTCGTTGATCGCCCTTCCCAAGACCTTGCACGTGGAGCGCTCAAGATGAAAACTAAGCCCTTTATTGGGGCCGGCAACCACATTAAAGGTGGCAACGTTGGCCGTCGAGCCCGAAGTTGAACCAAGACCTGCGGGCTTGCTCCCACCTTTGAGGCCGGACGCTTCATCTATTAACATAACCGGGATACCGTCTCTTACCGAGTACTTCAATTGACATACCTTACAGGCAAGGGCGGCCCCTCCCTCAACGGACACAAGGCTGCCCTTGCACTGCGGGCAAACTAAGATCTCTAATAATTTTCGGTCGGACATTATAACTATTTTGTCTTTGGAGCGGCCGGCATCTGCGCACTCATGCTCTTTATAATAGAATCTTTCTTCCCCTTATCCATTCCGTTGTATTCCCTGATGACCCTTGACGTAAGATCGGCGTCGGCCGGAGAATAAAGGACCACCTGCTGTGATTTTTCCAGGATCATCGTGTAATGCTCTTTCTGACCGATGTCGTCCACTATCTTGTAGATCACGGCCAGGATACCGGATGTAAGCTTGGCCTCTTTCATGCCAAGATCTTCTTTATAAGTGGCCAGTTTTTGCTGGAGTTCCATGAACTTTTTACGATAATTTTCTTCTTTTTCCTTCAACGCATCGGCCGAAAGAATGAGCCTCTGCTTATCGAGATCAGTCTTCATTGCCTGAAGCTCGTTCTGGACGGCATCTAACTGTTTTTGCTTTTGGTCGAACTCGCTCTTGAGCGATGCCTTTGCCTTTTTGCCTTCCTCAACCTCGTTAAGGGCGCGCTGGAAATCGACATAGCCGAACTTCGATGCGGGTGCATCGGCTGCACGAACAACCTTGGCGGCCAATACCACCATTAAAGCGACCATAACTACCGCTACTGCTTTTTTCATACTTGTTCTCCTATTCTGATGGGGGAACGGCCGTCGAGAACGCTCGACGCCCCCCAATCCCCTCGGCTCACCACCGGCAAAGCCGGATGTCTCGCCGCTTAACTCTCATTTTAAATTTTACCATTCTGAACCGCTTTTGAACCATCTTCTTATCAAAATAGCGAGCCAATTGTAAAGTTAAATACTACAGGGTCCTCACCCGGCTGTCTTGAGAACGGAATACCCCATTCAAAGCGTAAAGGGCCAATTGGAGAGTTCCAGCGAAGTCCCAAACCCCAATCTGTGCGGATGTTCGTCAGGGAATAATTCTGTTGCTCGGCAAAGGCGTTACCCGCATCGAGGAAAAAGACCCATCTTATGCCGGCCGGCATATATATGGGGAACTCAAGCTCTCCGTTGAAAAGCAGGAGTTTGTTTCCACCATAAACGAATTCGCTGTCGGTGCCCGAGGGTGAGCTTGGTATCTGCAATTTAGGGCCTATTGACCTCGGCATGAATCCGCGCAATGAATAGACACCGCCGGTGAAATAACGTTCAAACAGAGGGACCGGACCGTTGTTGAGGCTCTCAACATAGCCTATCTTGGCATTGGCCTTTGCAACGATCCCCCAGAATAGCGGATAATAGAACCTTGAGTTGCCGCTGATACGATAGAAGTCGTTGTCTCCGCCCAGCTTGCTTCCGGAGACCTCGCTCTCGATCATGTGATACATACCCTTGGTCGGGAAAATCCTGTTGTCACGCGTATCTCTGGCAACGGTCAGGATAGCCTCCGAGGTAACGCCGCTCGCATCCTCTTTAAAGAATGCCGGAACGATGTAACTGAAATCATCGACCCTTACGCTTTCAAGCTGATATCCAAGGCTGACGGACGAATGTTCGAATATCCTGTGACCGATAGAGAATGAACCGCCGTAGGACTTTCTGGCGAAATCGTCGTATCTGTAAAGTGTTCGATAAACGCTTGCAGAGAGCATCCACTGCGTGTCCAGAAAATATGGGTCGCGGTAATCCAGCATGAACTGCTGACGTTTTCCCGAAAGTTCCGCAGAGAGCTGGCCGCCGATACCGTAGCCGAAAAAGTTCTCCTTGGCGATGGATGCCGATATGATGAAATTCTCTGCGGTCGAGAATCCGGCGCCAACGTTGAAAGTTCCGGTCGGCTTTTCTTTAACCGTGATATTAAGGACCAGTTTATCATCTGTGCTACCGCGCGGGGTCGCAAAGTTGACCTCTTCAAAGAAGCCGAGTTGCTGAAGACGCTGTTTGCTCTCCTCTATGAGGCGCGTATTGTATATGTCGCTCTCTTTAACGAGCATCTCGCGTCTTATTACCTTGTCGCGGGTGGTCGTGTTACCGTTTATATTGATCCTTTCGACCATTATCCGGTTCCCCTTCTCTATCCTGAAGATAAGAGGGGTTGTGAGGGTCTCGTCGTTGGGATCGGTATCGGGGCGGACGTTGACGAATGCATAACCGGACTCGCCGTAGAAGCTGATGAGCTTCATCATATCCTCCTCGACCGTCCGCTGGTTGTAGACCGTGCCCTTCTCTACGGAGAGGATGGATTTTAGCTGTTCCGGCGTGGTAAGAACATCTCCCTCAACCTGTATATCGTCTATCTTGTACTGCTTCCCCTCTTCCACGTAGAAGGTGATGAATATGTAACGCCTGTCCTTGCTGATGGCCACCTTGGGGCTATCGACCTTTATCTTTATATAACCGTTCTGCAGGTAGAAGAACGTGAGCATCATCACATCCTGCTCGAGCTGATCTTCCTTATATTTACCGCCCCCCGTCATCCATGAGAGGGACGTTTTTTCCTTGGTCTTTATCTTGCCTCTTAGCTCTTTATCTCTATACGCGTGATTACCTATGAACTCCACCTTGCGAACTATCGCCTGATCGTGTTCATTGATATCGAAGGTGAGCTCGGCTTCGTTGCCTTGCGTAGGCGTGATACGATAATCGATATTTACAAGATAGTAGTTCTTTTTGGCATAGGCCTCGCGCATCTTGGTGATAGATTCCGCCAGATCCTTTCCATTGAGAGGCCTGTAGTTCCTTATAGTCACTTCTTTTTCAAGGTCGTCGTTCTTGAGCTTTTTGTTACCCTTGAAATCCACCTTTGTAATGATGGGCTTTTCAACAACGATTATCGTAAGAACAATTCCGCCGCCCATATCCGATCTATCAATGATAATATCCCTGAACTGGCCAAGCGCCCAAAGGGACTTTACATCTTCCTGAAGTCTGTCTCTGGAATATTGCATCCCCCTTTTGGTCTTGATGGTCGCAAGAATGGTTTCTGGGGTGACGGAAAAGTTGCCTTTTACATTGATAGCCGTGACCGTACCTGCAGCGAACGCCGTACCAACGGTCACGTTCAAAAATAAGAATGCAAAGGCAAAGGTTAAAATTAAATGTTTTATGTCACGCCGCATGTAAAGTTCCATTTCTGAGTTCAAACTTCTTGGGGATTCGTTTTAACAGATCGGGATTATGCGTCACCATTATGATGCCCGTTTTCATCCCACGATTCAATGCCTCAAGACAAGAAAATACTTTAATTCCGGTCTCTTCATCCAGATTACCGGTAGGTTCATCCGCAAGAATGAATTCCGGCCTCATAACGATGGCCCGCGCAACGGCAACTCGCTGTTGCTCGCCGCCGGAGAGCTGGTTAGGCCTGTGCTTAACACGCCCTTCCATGCCGACATGGCCTATGGCTTCGCTTGCAAGTTCTAGGGCCTTCTTTTTTGAAATGCCGGCGATAAGACACGGCAACATGACATTTTCAAGCGCCGTGAACTCAGGAAGCAGATGATAGAACTGAAAGACGAAACCTATCTTTTTATTGCGAAACGCCGCCAGTTCTTTGTTCCCCTTTGAATAGATATTTTCGTTATTGAAATAGACCTTGCCGTCCGTAGGTTTGTCGAGGCCTCCGAGCATGTGGAGAAGGGTCGACTTTCCGGCGCCGGAAGCGCCGAACACCCCGACAAATTCGCCCGCCTCGCAAAGAAAATCAAGACCGTTAAGAACGGCTACGCTTTTGCCGCCTTCATCGTATTTTTTTGACAGTCCGGCCGTTCTAAACATAATGGTCAGGTCCTCAATCCTTCTATTAAGTTCAACCTTGTTATTCCTGTTGAGGCGATGAGAGATACCACAAAAGAGACCGCAACTGTCGCCGCAACTATGATCCCGACAACGGGAAATTCGAGCTTTACGGGAAGGCTTGAAAGGAAATATATCTCCGGCTCTATATGAATGATCTTAAAACTACCTATGAGCCAAGTTAAAAAGCCCCCAATAAAGACCCCCAATAAAGACCCAACGCTTCCTAGCACAACTCCATGAAAAGTAAATAGAACTCTTATAAAAGAGCGCCTCATTCCAAGTGCCGACATGGTCGAAATATCCTTCACCTTGTAGATTATTCGCAGAACAAGGGTGCCGATGATGTTGAACATCCCCACAAGGACTAAGGTACCGACTATTATGGCGAACATTATCTTTTCAAGTCTCACCGCTTCAAAGATCGGCTTGTTCATCGACTCCCACGTTGTGAAAGAGTATGGATATGGAAACTCTTCTTCAAGAAGGTCTGCCATGACCTTTGCGTCGCCGGGATCGCCAAGCTTTATCTCAACACCTGTCGCCTCGTCGGCCATGTCGAAGAGTTTTTGGACCTCGAACATCGGCATAAACGCGAACTGGGAGTCATAGTCATAAAGACCCGATTCGAAGGTACCGCCCACCTCAACCTTTTCAAACCTGTTCTTGCCGGTTAGAAGATTTATAGCGGAAGGATCTTTGATGTGAAGTTTTTCAGCAAGGGCCCTGCCAAGCATTATAGCGTTTGGTCGTTCACGCGGAGGGGCGTTCGAACCTATCTCTTCAAGTTTGAGGTTGGAGGTCTTTGAAAGCCTCTCGATATCCAACCCCTTTATCACAACGCCCTTTACGATCCCTTTTGAGACGGCCATCGATTCGCGGTAAACGAACGGTAGCGCGCTCTTGACGCCTTCGAACTGCTCCAGCTCAAAAGCGACGTTCTGATAATCACGTATCTCGCCGCCGTCCTTTAGCATTATTATATGAGCGTTAAAATCGAGGATCGATCGTTTATATGAGCTCTCAAAACCGGCGGCAACCGACAAAGCGATAACAAGCGTGGCCGTGGCGAAGGCGATACCAAGGGTCGTTATGAGCGCCGAGACCTTGAGCGACCTCGGCGTGTCTTTCATGAACAGATATTTCTTTAAAATATAGAACATGTTCACCTATTCGTAACGCAAAAGTTCCTGCGGCTTTAGTTTCACAGCTTCACTTGAAGGATAATAGGCCGCTATTATTGATAGCAATACCCCCGCCACTGCAACGGACGTAAGGAACGGCCACGAAATGATGACCGGCAGATGGTCCAGATAGTATGAATCGGGTAGCGGCAGGTTATGCCTTTTTATGTAAATGACCAACGTCACCCCCAAAATTAGTCCCAATGAGGTTCCTATGGTGCCTATAATGGCCCCGATCCTTATGAATATGGCGCGTATCTCGCCCGGCGGAGCCCCGATAGATGCGAGTATCGCAATGTCTTTTCGCCTTAGATAAACGTACATGAAGACGACGCTGATTATGGCGATCGTCGCAATGGCAATTATCAAGAGAAGAAGAACAGACATTGCGATGCGTTCGAGCTTTAACGCGGCGAAAAGTTTCTTGTTCCCTTCCTGCCATGTGTAAACATTAAGCTCCGGATCAGACGCACGAAGCTCGTTCGCAAAAGAAGCGGCGTTACCTATATCTTTTAGCCAAATATGGAGGGCAACTATTCCCCTGTCGCCCAGGAGCCTTCTTGCATCTTCTTTAGAAATGATCACAGTCTTGCTGTCGTTCTCAAAATAGCCGGATTTGAACATTCCCGTGACATCAAAACCTTTTCGTGAAGGAATAAGTTCCCCTGTCGGCCCCACTTTTCCAATAGGAACTATCAGGTCTATCTTATCGTTGTAATCGGGATGGACGCCTAGTTGGGCGGCGAGTTCGTTACCGATAATAACGGTGCTTAAGTTCTTAAGCCTGCCCCGAGCGAAGTCGAGGGGCGCGTTAGTGTCTGAGTTAACACCGTAGAAGAAAGAGACATCTTTCAATTTGGGAAGGTCGGCGTCATCCATGCCGCGGATCTTGACGCCCTGCGAGACCTCGCCGTTGGTCCCGACAACTTCGATTATCCCCTCACCTTCTATGATAGACGCCTTGTTCTCTATCAGGGGCGAATCGACCTTCGCATCGCCTTCAACAACCACGTGCGCGTTGAAGCCTATAAGTTTCTTCTGAAGGTCGTTTGAGAATCCGAGCATCACCGACATCACAACGACCAGCGAAAAGACGCCCAGGGTCACACCCAGCACCGCAACGGCGCTCAAGAAAGAGGCGAACATCCTCTTGCGCCCGAAGAAATATCTTCTTGCGATAAAAGAAGAGACACCCATATTATTTCGCTTCCGGTCTTAATGTTGGGAACAATATCACGTCCCTGATGGATGAGGAGTCGGTAAGTAACATCACCAGCCGGTCGATGCCAATGCCTTCTCCGGCCGTTGGCGGCATGCCGTACTCGAGCGCGTTGATATAATCCTCATCGAAGTACATAGCCTCGTCGTTCCCGCGCGATTTGAGCTGGGCCTGAGCGCGGAAGCGTCCCGCCTGATCTTCCGGGTCGTTTAGTTCGGAGAAGGCGTTGGCTATCTCACGGCCGAAGCAGAAGAGTTCGAACCTGTCGACAACGTCAGGGTTCTCTTCGTTCCTTCTGGAAAGCGGGGATATCTCCGTTGGATAGTCTGTAATGAACGTTGGCTGGATCAATTTATCTTCGACCATTATTTCGAATATTTCTTCGGTTATTGCGCCCACACCTTCGTCGAGCTTTTTAAGTTTGACCCCGTGGGTCTCGGCAAATTTCAGCGCCGCTTCTCTGTCGGTCAGGACCTCGGGCGGAACTTTGCCGATCTTCAGAACGGCATCCGTCATAGAGAACCTTGCGAACGGAGGCTCGAAGCTTATCTCTGTCCCCTGATAGGTGATGCGCTGCGATCCGCAAACGCTCTTTGCAACGCTACCGATGAGCTCTTCGGTAAGTTTAATAAGATCCTCATATGTGGCGTAGGCCATGTAGAACTCGAGCATCGTGAACTCCGGGTTGTGCTGGATGGAGATGCCTTCGTTTCTAAAGTTTCGGTTGACCTCAAATACGCGCTCCATGCCTCCCACGACGAGTCTTTTCAAATAAAGCTCCGGGGCAACGCGCAGATAAAGGTCCATATCGAGGGTGTTGTGATGGGTGACAAACGGCTTTGCCATGGCGCCGCCGGGGATGGGATGCATCATCGGCGTTTCGACCTCTAAAAAGTCGCGGGCCACAAAAAAATCGCGAATTGAGCGGATTATCTGCGACCTCTTAACGAAGGTCTCGCGCACCTTGGGATTGACTATAAGGTCGACATAACGCTGGCGGTAACGCTGCTCAATGTCGGTAAGTCCGTGCCATTTTTCTGGAAGAAGCCTTGTCGACTTGGTGACGAGCTTTAGCGTTGTTGCGTGAATGGTAAGCTCGTTCGTCCTTGTGCGAAAGATGTGTCCGGAGAACCAGCCTATATCCCCCACTTCAAAGAAGTTCTTGAACAGTTCGTAATCTTCCGGGGAAAGAGAGTTTTTTTCGACAAAAATCTGGAACGTTCCGCTCCTGTCCTGAACCTTTATAAAACCTGCCTTGCCGAACAACCGAATGGCCATGATCCTTCCGGAGACCGAACGGTCGGGTGTTTTAGAGGTCTCAAGCTCTTCTTTTGTCTTCTCTCCGTAAAGATTGTTTAGTTCCTGTGCGGTGTTACCGGGATATATTCCGTTTGGATAAGGGTTAAGGCCCTTATCGCGGAGTCCCTTCACCTTCTCTTTTCTTTGCTCAATATACTGGTCGGACATGTTCCAATCTCCTATTCTGATGGGGGGGCGACCGGCTCAGAAGCCGTTTTCCCCCAAACCCCTCGGCTCACCACTGGCATAGCCTATTGGCTCGCCGCTTTATCTATATGCCATGAATCTTATAAGGGCACCTCTATAAACCCATTGTTATGTCATTGCGAGGAGCGTCCAGCGACGAAGCAATCTCCATAAATCAAGTATTTATGGGGGATTGCCGCGCCCCTTCGGGGCTCGCAATGACAGCGTGAGTAGTTTATAGAGGTGCCCATAAAGTTTTCGGGACGCTATAGCAAGGTGGCCGGCTTGTCAAGGAGATGGAAGTTCAATATTATACCCGGTGGCCACCCTACTCCCTCAGATTTTTCGAAGAAAGTTATCCATGCCACCAACACCAGGCCCGAAGGGATCTGGCGTGTGGGTGGTGTGGGTAACTTTCTTTTACCACGCGCTGTTACCTGAAAGTAGCCAACTCGTGGCGGAAGATTGAAAAATCGATATGGGCTATGGATTTGTGGAAAAGTCGACTTTGCCACAAGCTCCACAGCCCCTACTACTAGCTTTTCTTTTTTTTAGAACCGCAGAAAGAAACAACTTTCTTGTTTAACTCATTAACAGATGATTCATGTCTGACCGCCTCTTCCCGTCACCTTATCCCGTAAATGACCCACTCATATCCGCGAAGACCCGGTATCAGTATTTTCTAACTTTTTATTTCGCACTTCGTACGAATAAAAAGTTGAAATACTATATCAGTGGGTAGTCTGCTCGCTTCCATTAATGACCGCCAGAAAATTTGCGCCGTATTGTGCCAGCTTTGTTTCGCCTACCCCGTTCACGCTGAGTAGCTCATTTTTGGTGGCCGGCCTTTTTCTTGCCATGTCGCGCAGTGTGGCATCGCTGAAAACGAGGTACGCCGGTATCCCCTTCTTATCCGCAAGCGCGCGCCGCTGATTCCGAAGCGCCTCAAAGAGCCTCTCATCGACGCCTTCCCATGAATCTCTGGCGGCCTTCGAGACTTTTTTCTCCTCCGGCAGCTTCTTTGCCGGCTTTAAAAGGCGCGGGATCTCCCTGCCCTTCATCGCCAGCCAGCCGCTCTTTGTCACTCCCAAGACCTTATACTCCTCCGATCTTTCCAGATACCCTTGGGTAACCAGCTGTTCTATCCAGTCCCGAACGATGCTCTTTGTGTGTTGCGACATCAACCCGTACGTGCTTAGCGAGTCGTGGCCGTTCTGCATGATCCGCGCATCTTTGGAACCCATAAGCACGGAAGTTGTATAATCGGCGCCAAATTTTCCATTTAAGCGGGCGACGCACGATAGTATCTTTTGCGCATCGACAAGAGGTTCTTCTACAAGATCGATATCACCAAAACATACATCGCATGCCTCACAATTATCTTTTTTGAGGTCCTGTCCGAAATACTTAAGGATGGTCCTGTGCCGGCAACCTATGCCTGTGCAATAACCGTACATGTCATTCAATTTGTTAAGAGCCACCTCCTGGATCGCCGGTTCCATATCTCCAAGAATGCTCTTCCAGATCCCGTAATCGGCGCCGGAATATAAGAGAACGCAATCGGCTTCCAATCCATCGCGGCCGGCGCGGCCGCTCTCCTGCTGATAATGCTCCAATGATTTAGGCATCCCGGCATGGATCACATAGCGAACATTGGATTTGTCTATTCCCATGCCAAAAGCAACGGTGGCGACTATCGTGTCGCACTTTTCCTTGATAAACGCGTCCTGATTTCTTTTTCTATCTTCATCTCGCATGCCGGCGTGATAAGGCAGTACCCTGTAGCCCTTACTGCTTAGCTTGCTACACATACTCTCCACGTCCTTGCGCCTGATGCAGTAGATTATCCCGGTCTCCCCCTTATGTTTGTCCAGCACTTCGCACACCTGCAGGAGCCTGTTCGTTCTTGGCACGGATTTATAGATAAGGTTCGGACGGTCGAACGAGCCGACCAGAAAGTTAGGGTCGCTCAGCCGGAGCTGTCTGGATATATCGTCCCTGACATGGCCCGTTGCAGTTGCGGTATATGCATGTAGCGCGATGCCGGGGAATTTGGCCTTGAGCATACCGAGCTGGCGGTACTCCGGCCTGAAATCGTGGCCCCACATACTGACGCAGTGGGCCTCGTCGATCGCTATGAACGAAAGTTTCACGCTGTTCAATATCTCGAGAAAATCATCCAAAACGATTCGTTCGGGTGAAAGATAGAGGAGATTAAGTTTTCCGTTCTTTATTTGGTCAAAGACCTGACCACGCTCTTTGGGTGACAGCGTACTATCCAAGCGCGCCGCGGAGATGCCGTTCTCAAGGAGCCCGTCCACCTGATCTTTCATCAAGGATATCAGAGGCGAAACCACAACAGCAAGACCGTTCATGATAATGGCGGGGACCTGAAAACAGATCGATTTTCCGCCGCCTGTGGGTAGGACAACTACCGAATCCCTGTTAGAACAGACGGACTCGATGGCCTCCTTTTGCAAGGGGAGAAAATTATCGTACCCCCAAAATTGCCGAAGCGCGTCCTTTGCCTGTTGAATCATAGGTATTCTCTAGTGCCGGAAATGACGGAAGCCGGTGAAGATCATGGCAAGCCCATAGTCGTCGACTGCTTTAATGACCTCATCGTCACGAATGGAGCCGCCCGGCTGGATGATGGCGGTAACCCCTGCCTTGACCGAAAGGTCGACCCCATCCCTGAAGGGAAAGAAGGCATCAGAGGCCAATATGCGAAGTTTCTGTTCTTTTAATCTTTCGCCGTAGAGTTCGAACATCTTGGCCGTGGCTATCTTCACCGAATCAATGCGCGAGGTCTGTCCGCCGCCGGCGCCGAGCAGGCGATCCTGCGCGGCGATGACTATGGCGTTGGACTTCACGTGCTTCACAAGCTTCCAGCCGACATCGAGCGCCTCGAGCTCTTCCGCCGTGGGCCTGCGCTTAGTGACTATCTTCGCGTCCTTGGCATGTTCTGTGGAATTGTCGGTGTCCGAGACCAGAAGTCCGCCAACCACTTTGCGGAGATGGTTCGTGGCGCTTCCGTTGCCGGTTAGCGTAAAATGAGAAAGGCTTGGTATCTCCAAGAGCCTTAAATTTTTCTTTGCCTTCAATATTTCGAGCGCCTCTGGGCTAAATCCCGGAGCCGCTATCACCTCGAAGAAGGTGTCGCCTATTGCATGCGCTGTGTCGGCGTCTACCGGCCTTGTGAGCGCTACTATTCCTCCGAACGCGCTCACCGCGTCACAGTCGCGGGCCTTCACGAAGGCGTCTGCAAGGGAAACTTTCGACACCGCCATACCGCACGGGTTCGTGTGCTTAATGACCACGGCGGCCGTTTCGTGTGAGAATTCTCTCACTATCCCAAGCGCCGCATCGGCGTCCATTATGTTGTTATGTGAAAGTTCTTTACCTTGAAGCTGGTATCCGTTGGCCACACATGGCACATCCTTAGGAAGGTTCGGGCATTTGTAGAAAGCCGCCTTCTGATGTGGATTCTCGCCGTACCGTAGCTCCTGAACCTTTTCGAACGTCATTGCAATGGTCGTTGGGAAGCGAAGTTTTTCATCCCCCGATACCGCGTTCAGATAATTACATATTGCCGCATCGTATCGAGCGGTCAGGGCAAACACCTTCTGCGCAAGCTTAAAACAGAGTTCTTTTGAAACAGAGCCTTCGTGCGACTCCATCTCCGCGACGATGAGCGAGTAGTCGGAAGGGTCGGTGACCACCGCAACGTCCCGCCAGTTCTTTGCCGCCGCGCGAAGCATTGTGGGCCCGCCGATATCTATATTCTCAATGGCGTGCTCAAGTGTGCAATCTGCCTTGGCGATCGTTGCCTCGAAGGGATAGAGATTTACGATGACCATGTCGATAGGCTTGATGTCATTCGCGGCCATTTCTTCTTTATGCTTTTTGCTGTCGCGCATGCCAAGAAGACCGCCGTGTATCTTCGGGTGAAGCGTCTTAAGTCGCCCGTCGAGTATCTCCGGAGAACCGGTATATTCAGAGACGTCCACAACAGGGACCTTTGCATCGCGAAGGGCCCTGGCCGTGCCGCCGGTGGAAAGTATCTCTACACCGTGCCTTTGAAGCACCTTGGCGAATTCCACGACCCCTTTCTTGTCCGAAAGGCTTATCAGCACTCTAGTTATTTTGGGCATATTTTTATCTCTTGATGACCGACGAACCTGCAACGCCAAAGAGGCTCTTGATATCCTCATCGGGGAGTCTTATACCGGCGCCGAAGAACCAGTCGGGCCTGTTCTGCGGGGCTATCATGTTATCGGCTCCGCCCAGCACATATATGTTCTTTGTAAGGTTTAACTGGGTGCCTAATCTCAAATGCGGTTTCTGGTCGAAATCGGTCTGGAAATTGTATGCGGTGAAACTGGCGCCGACCGGCCCCTTGTTATAATCAAGGCCGACGCCGCCGCTCGATTCAACTATACCGCCGCGCACCGTGAAGTCGTAGAACGACTTGGCTATCTGGGCCGAGATCTTGAACGCATCGTGGTTCACCGACTGCGTGTTCGTTGTGTATTGCGTAGTAGTGCCGTTTACCGTTACGTTCGTGGTCTGCGTAGAAAATGAAGGGTCCGGATTTTGCTGGGTGATGAAGTCTAATATAAACGCCTTGTCCGGCTTTGGCCTCAAGGTCAGATTGACGTCGTTCCTGAACTGTTCTGAATTGGCAAGGTATTCCGTGTGAAAGCCGATCTCGGTCTGCATGCTCTTAAGCCCGCCCAGCACACCGTTCAAGTTATCGACGGCTTCGTTGAGCTTGACGACTGTTGTATCGTCGTTAATAAGTTTTCCTACCGTCCCCTTCCCTTCGTCTATCTTTTTGGTGATGGAAGATATTCTCTGTATGGATTCTTCAACGTTTTCCCTGCTCTGCACTATGGTCCCGCTAAGCGACTCTGTGAGCGCCGCCAAATTATCGGAGACCTTGTTAAAATTCCCCTGGTTGTCGGCAAGGGTCTTGGTGAACGCCTCGAGGTTCTTTACTATGTGCCACATGGGTGACGTCTGGTCCCCTGCGATCATCTCCTTCAGCGAGCTTGAAACGGCCTTGACGTCGCCTGCTATGGAATTGAACTGGGTGAGGAGTATGTTCACGTCGCCTGATTGACCCGCGTATTCAATGTCACTGCCATTTTTAAGCGGCACCAGAGGAGAATAACCCGGAATGATCTCAACCACCACATCGCCCAAGAAGCCCTTGGCCCTGACCATCGCCTTTGAATCGGGCGGAAGAGAGACGTCGCCGTCTATCTTTAAGGTAAGCATCGCCATCCTGGAATCGACGAGCTCTATATCCTTTACCTTTCCTATCTTGATGCCCGCTATCTCGACAGGTGTCTTTGGCCTGATCCCGATGGCGCTATCTATTGTAAGCTTGATCTCGTAACCGCTGGAAAAAATAAAAGAGCGGCTTCCGACCTTTACCGTGATAAAACCGATGAGGAAAAGAGCAACAAGCGCGAATATTCCAACTCTTGCTTCAGAACTTATGTTCATAACGTGTTCTTTTATACTCCAATGAACTTTCTGACAAAGGGGTCACGGCTCTCTTTAAGCCTTTGCGGTGGTCCCGCCTCAACTATCTTTCCTTCGTGAAGCATCGCTATCTGATCCGCCACAGTAAAAGCCGAAGCAATATCGTGGCTTATGACCACCGAAGTGATTTTCAGCTTTTGTTGCATGTCTAGTATCAAATTGTCAACAGAATCAGTCATAATTGGGTCTAGCCCTGTGGTTGGCTCGTCATATAACATGGTCTCCGGTTGCAGGATTATGGCGCGCGCAAGCCCCACCCTCTTTCTCATACCGCCTGAGAGTTCAGAAGGCATCTTGTGGTCGATATTTTTAAGCCCCACAAGTTCCAGTTTTTCGTGAACTATTCGTTTGATCTCCGACGGGGAAAGTTTTTTGTGCTCGACGAGCGGAAAGGCAACGTTGTCAAAGACATTAAGCGAATCAAGGAGGGCCGCCCCCTGAAAGAGCATACCGAACTTCTTTCTTATGTTCACAAGTTGCACGGGCGAAAGATTCGAAAGGTCAATTCCGTCCACAAAGACCTTACCGGAATCAGGTTTTAAAAGACCTATCATATGTTTTAGAAGGACCGATTTGCCGACACCGCTGGCACCTATAACGACCGTTATCTTGCCTTTCGGGATATCGAGCGTAACGCCGTCCAAGACCTTCTGTCCGCCGAACTTCTTATGTACGTTGACCAGTTTTATCATCTTAGACTGTTCCCCTTCCGAAATATTCAAGTATCCATGTGGTAAGGAAATAGTCGGTGACGAGGACCACCACCGAAGAGACAACGACCGCTCGCGTGGTTGCGTTACCCACACCTTTCGCGCCTCCCTTTGTCATAAAACCGTTGTAACAGCTGATGATCGATATCAGAAAGCCGAAGACCCCGGCCTTAATGAGGCCTCCTATAAAATCCCTGACATCGACATAATGATAGAGCCTCTCAAAGAATGCGGAGTGCGGGATCTCCAAAAGATGGACACCAACGATCCACGCGCCGACCATCCCTATGAAAACGAAAATAGCCGTGAGAAGCGGCGTCATCAGAGTTGTGGCAACTACCCGAGGGCATACAAGGAAGTGAAGAGGATTGACCGCCATCGTCTCAAGGGCATCTATCTGCTCCGTGACTTTCATAGTACCAAGTTCTGCCGCCATTGCCGAACAGGCCCGGGCAGTTACCATGAGCGCCGTGAAGACGGGGGCTATCTCACGCGAGAGCGAAAGCCCGATTGTCGCCCCAACGAGCGACTCGGCGTTAAAGAGCGCAAAGGCCTTTCCGGTCTGTAGCGAAAAGACCGCGCCGACAAAAAGACCGGTCAAAAGTATGATGGGGGTCGACCTCACACCGATACTTTCCATCTGGCGGATGAGGTTCGCAATTCTGTAAGGTTTTTTGGGGAGCCACTTTAACATGTCGAACGTAAAAGTACACCAGCGCCCCAAAGAGTGGATGATCTGGTAAATGGCCGCTCCGAACGGTTCAACAATAGGCTCTATGAATGAAACGATTCTTTCCATCTAAACGACTCCCTCACTTATACACTTACGCACTTCAACTCTTACGCACTTATATACATCCTTGGCATCCTTTTTGAGATGCCGCACATTATCTCATAGGGAACGGTGCCAGCCCACTCGGCCACCTCTTCGCAGGTTACCTTGGCACCGGACTGCGTTCCCATGAGAACGACCTCGTCATTTACGTGTGATTCTGAAAGGTCGGTCAGATCTATCATCGTCATATCCATTGTGACGCGACCCACGACCGTCACCCTCTTTCCGCGAACAAGCGTTTGGGCCTTATTAGAAAGCGCCCAGGGATAGCCATCTGCATAGCCTATGGGGATGATGCCGATGCGAGATTGTCTTTTGGTTTCGAAAGTGCAACCGTAACTTATCTTTGTCCCTGCGGGAACGGACTTTATCATCACCACTTTACTTTTAAGCATCATTACCGGCCTTGTGTGAAGCTCATCAACCACATGCTTTGCCCCTGCTCCGTAGAGAGCCACCCCCGTTCTGACCCAGTGTTCACCGGCTGTGGCGTTCGTAAAATATTCCTTTTCAACCACCGCCATGCTGTTAGCAATATGCCAGATAGGAATGGCGCCGAGTCCTGATTCCACCTGATGGACGCACTCCTTGAATTTATCCATCTGCAGGTTCGTGTACTCATGATCTTCGGCATCGGCAAAATGGGTCATGACGCCGTCGAGCCTTAAGGACGAACAGCTTTTAAGCCGATTCAAAAAGTGCGGGAGCGCGCTTGGTATAACGCCCAGGCGGGTCATGCCTGTATCTATCTTTAAATGAATGCCTATTCTCTTGCCGGCCGCCCTGGCCGTGGCCTCCAGGAATTCCAGCACCTCGACAGAATGGACCGCAGGCGTAAGATCCGCGCCGACCATCATTCCTGCGGCGGCGGTACCGATACCCATAAGACCGCCAAGGACCATGATGGGGGTCGAAACGGCAGATTCTCGGAGCTCTATCCCCTCTTCCACAGTTGCAACGCCAAGCGAGGCAACGCCCAGATCCGAAAGGACCCTGCTCACCTCTACCGCACCGTGGCCGTAGGCGTCGGCCTTGACCATCCCCATGATGCGGACGGACGGAGGAAGCGCCTTACGCAACTGCTCGTAATTGTGTTTGAGGGCCCCTAAATGAATCTCAGCGCTTGTAGGTCTGAAAAATCCCATATTTTTTTCAACTTGCCATAATGTCCAATATGCGACCTTTTCAGGGGCATGCAGGGTATTCGAGCGACCGGTGTCCGTCTTCGCTCAAACGCCCCGCCACTAAACCACGGCGGGCAGGCGCGAAGCCGGCACCTTAGCGCCCAGGCGTGGCATTTATTTAAGTGGCTGTTGGTTGCCACGCCTTCCGTGATATCGCTCTCATACCCCGCCTGCCCCTTCAAATGAAGTCGTCATTAAAGATTCTTGCGAAGAGGAGATGGGGTGTCTGTCGAGGGGCATCTGAGGACACCGCTTTCTAAGCCATATGATAGATGCGGCGTCCGAGGCTGCAGGCGTTTCGCGGCGTCTGAGCGAAACGCCGGACCCGAGACAGATACCCCATATTCTCTGAGCTGATACCTTTAACGTCGCGAAATGGACATTATGTAAAAGAACAATTGCAGTGTGCGTAACAATTTGGTAGGGATATGTCAATGATTACAATTACCTATATCGGACATGCCACAACACTCGCAGAGTCAGGCGGGAAAGCGGTTCTAACCGATCCAAACTTCAGTAGCCACGTGCTCTGTTTTAAAAGAAAAGAGCCGCTCAACTACGACCCCGGTAAACTTCCCGAGCTCTCTGCCGTGGTGATAAGCCATGCCCACAAGGACCATTTGAACATCAACAGTTTCCGTTATATCAAAGGTTCGGTCCCCGTTTTTGTTCCGGTAGGCCTTGGCAAATATCTCTCGCAGTTCATAAGGAACCCGGTAATTGAAGTTAACCACTATGCCACCCACAAACTTCCAGACGGTGTCGAGATTACCGCCACCGAGGCAAGACATGTCGGCTTTATATGGAGCGGACTACGATACCGCAGGTGCAACGGTTATATAATGACATTCCCTAAAGACAATTCACAAGTCACGAGTCACGAGTTACGGGTCTTCTTCGCCGGAGACACGGCATACGGCCCCCATTTTAAAGAGATCGGGAATCTTTATAACGGTGATGCGGCAATTGACATAGCCCTGCTCCCGATCGCCGGTTATTCTCCGTTATGGTTCATGAAAAAACGCCACATGAGCCCGGTCGAGGCGCTGGAGGCGTTCCTTGACCTCGGCGCCAAGAACATGGTCCCTGTTCATTTCGGTTCCTTCAGGCTTTCAGCCGAAAAACTTGCCGAACCGCTCGAATGGCTCTCACGAGTTGCAATCGAGCGCGACCTAGGCGAACGGGTCCACATACTCAGATCCGGCGAATCATCCTCCTTGTAACCGCGCAATACACACTTAATTTAACAGGCTCTTCGCGGATATGAGTGGGTCATTTGCGGGACATTTATGCTGAGTAGCTCATAACATTCTTGGGTAAGTAAAAAATGATGAATGCATTGTTAGTAAAAAGTTATCCATCAGGTGGCGCGCCGGCCCCCGAAGGGAGAG
>Ga0210019_1000530_pt1 | contig 47801 bp, 48 predicted proteins | sample CryGeyCG2114_020_2_FD_183969 | JGI IMG/M metagenome (GOLD analysis project Ga0210019, IMG submission 183969) | Groundwater microbial communities from aquifer - Crystal Geyser CG11_big_fil_rev_8/21/14_0.20 (SPAdes) (version 2) | ecosystem: Environmental > Aquatic > Deep subsurface > Groundwater ...
TTACGGATCCAAAAATCCCATCATACCCTTCATGGATCATCACATTCCCTGTTCTCATCTGTTCAATCGCCTGTGCGAGTTTCGGATAGGTTGAAGCCTGCCGAATCTCCATGAGAGGGGTATCAAGCAATAACGTAAATTCGTCTGCAAGGGTATTTGTGAGGTGAAAATACTCAGACTCGACCTTTTTTGATTGCACGGATTTCACACCAACAACTTCTGCAATGATTTCAGCCAGTGGCACAATCGACTTGTATGGGATCTTCGCCTCCAGAATCTCCGTGACTTCCCGATCCGCAAGCTCATCAATACGATGTCGCACTCCCAACGTCAATCGTTTCTCACACGTTGGACAACGCCCATGTAACCGTCTTGATTCACTTGGATCACAGGAAAATTTACACTCACCACACCCATCGAGAAAATACTTCCCTTCTTCTGGATAAAACTCGATTGTATACTTCAGCCTCCTTGCATCTTTCTCACGTAGCACACGTACAAACGCATCGTATGTTGGAGGCTTTTCGAACTCAAACACGGTTGCTTCACGCCCAAGATTTCGAGGAGAATGCGCGTCTGAATTTGAAATGAGCACGACGTTATCAAGCGAAGACACACGCCAATTCATCACAGGGTCAGACGAAAGCCCCGTCTCAATTGCATAGATGTACTTACTCATCTCTTCACCAAAGCATTCCTCAATGGAATCAAAACCTGATTTACTTCCAAAAATTGCATACCAAGGGGTCCATGCATGCGACGGAATCACGATGATCTTCTCATCGATCTCTTTGAGAAGTTTATACAAATCTTCTGAATCAATCCCGAGAATAGGACGACCATCCGCTTGCAGGTTAAACCCCCGATGCTTCAATGCCTTAATCACCTTCTCACACGTCTCAATCGACGGAGAAAAAATGAGATTATGAACACGTCGCGACTTCCCTCCTTTTGAATAAATCTGACTCACCTCCTGAACGAGCATGAACTCACGCTTCCCCCCACGTTTCAACTGATAAATTCCTTGTCGTTTTTCTTCAAGATGCTCTTTGATATGCGCAAACCATGCTGGATGCGTCCAATCTCCTGTCGCAACCACATCGATTCCTTTTCGCGCACACCACTCATCAATCACAGGCAACTCAAGAGCACTCGAGCACGCCCGAGAATACTTTGAGTGAATGTGCCAATCAACGATGTAGCGCATATATGGTAATATTTGAGCCTATGGAACTATCTGAATATCAAAAAAAGGCCCTAACAACGGCATTATACCCTAACATGGGAAGTAATCCGTACTACCCAGCCTTAGGCCTCGGCGGAGAAGTTGGAGAGGTTCTAAACAAGGTCAAAAAGATCATGCGCGATCATGATGGCCAGGTCACTGATGAGTACCGAGAGATTCTCAAAAAAGAACTCGGGGATGTCATGTGGTACCTCGCCAGCATGGCTCATGAGCTCGGTCTTGATTTAAACGAAATCGCCAAAGCCAATCTTGAGAAACTCGCCTCACGGAAAGAACGAGGAGTACTTGGAGGTGATGGGGATGATCGTTAAACATTTTCAACAGTGCCAACCCTATGCTGTTCAAATTTTTTAAACAAATTTTTCTTCCAACTGAAGAGGTACTTGCAAAAACCACTGTTAGTTTAGCTTCATGGGACCAAATTAATCTCACAGGAAGGAACAAACAAAGAGTTAAAGTATTTCTCGAAAATAAGTACGGGGGGAAAAATCTTGCCACCAAGATGCCAAGTCTAAAATTTGGGGTGGTTGAATTTTTACCTGACAACCCAGTGATCACAGTGCATGAAAATGAAGAAAAGTGCGTAGTGGCCTTACACATCATCGATGGAACTATCCAAGAGATGCAATAGCAAATATGCTCGCCAAAATACTCGAAACCCCATTTGGGATCAGTAAAGCCGATTGGAAGCTTCGATTCAATGATAAGGATTGGTTCCCTGATCATCCAACCCAAAACGCATCTGGATTTACTGACCAGGTCAACGAAAAAGATGTTCATGTTGTTGGTTATTTTGTGCCTGACGAATATGAAGATCGATTGACCCGAATAGTTATCTCCTTTGAAGGACTCGAAATGGATATTCAAAGAAAGTTTCTCTATCAACACTATTTGAAAACCCTTTCTGCAGAGTATGACAAACATACAGTAAAAGAAATGGTTGGTAGGATTGATGAACTTTGCATCTCAGAAATGACCATTTGGTTCAATGAACAGTCTGTTATCAGCCTCTGTCTCGTTCTTCATGAAAACAACGAATCAAACCCTGGTGTGTACCTTGCAATCGGTAGTAAGACGCAAGATCCTGTCTCAAAAACACTTCTCCACCTAGAACCCAAACAAGAAGACGATAAAAAAGCTATTGATCTTGTATTTTCATCAAAGAGATCGGCTCCGGCACGCTTCAGCCAAAATCATAGTCGCACACAGTCGTTTTGCATCGACTTCAACCAGCTCAAAAAGGAAGCAGACGAAATCATGGCAGCTCAGGCTTGGGGAGCAATCGGATACTATCTCACTGAAAAAACACCACTTGAACAGAACCAATTTTTGGCCGTATTGAAAATTGGAGAAGATATCATGATTGGAGCCTTCATAGCAACAAAGATAAACGAGGAAAAAACCAGTCTATTAAAACAAAAAATTATCCAAAAAAATACAAATCTTTTTTCAGACGATATCCCGAATCTTGGAAGAATCCTTGATGCAGATGAGGTGCAAAGATATCTCAGTCACTGCCAAGAATTCGGCATTGATACAGCAAGAAACAATCGTTAGACCCACCAAAAAAACATCGTGGTTGATAGAGCGTCACTAGGTCCCGGATGACGATCTGTGTTAGCACGAGTAATGAATGGCTCCATAACACGAGCGGGCTAGCCACTCGTTTTTATCTTTTCCATCGCCGCATCAACAAACTGTTTATGCCAGGTTCTCATCTCTTGCTCCCTTTTATCGTTTCCATCCGCCCACTTGCGAATTTTAAAAGCAGCGCGTAGGGAAGCCATGAGGTCCCAGTATGGAAGTCCTCGATAGTCGAGGGTGGGATTTTGTGATTGATACTCTTGGGTGAATGCATCGACCATCTCAGGGCCCAACACCCACAGAAGTTCCATGCGTGCGTTTCCAACATCCTCAAGCGGCTCTCCAACGGCTGAATCGACCCAATCGATCACGGTTGGTCGGTCGCCGTTCCACATCACGTTTCCTGGCCAATAATCGCCATGGAGTAACACAGAGTCATTTCTGTATTGAAACGGCCAGTCTTGCTTAAGCACGTTACGAATCTCACTCTCCCTGATCGAATCATCCATCTCCTTTTCACGAACAATAGACTCTCGATAGAGGTCGTCCGTGATTTGCGGAAGAAACGAAACATCATGCTTCGTTTTATCAATCTGGTGAATCTTAGAAAGAATTCTTGCAAGATGCTTCACAAATACAAACGAATCTTCTGGTTGAAAGATCGTCTGCCCCTCAACCCAACCTACAACCATGAATGGATCTGGCAGAGTTTTGAGCGATGTATCTAGAAAAACAGCCAGAGGCACTTGGATTCCCGAAGCTGTTAGCGTTTCTAACAAACGAAACTCTGTTGACACGACGTTTGGCAACAGCTTGAGTACTTCGAGCTTAGGGATACGCAAGGCAAAATCCATTTGTCCCTCTGATGAATGACATGAGAGGCGAAAAACGTGAGAAGAATACCCTCCCGTGAGTGGTATAGCTACTGGACTGGAATAGGATGGATCAATCGATGTGACAATTTTCTCTAACTGCTCAGTGGTTATTTCGTACATAAATCTTAGATCCATCCCAAAATCGCATCGTGGTCAACGGCGGAGAGATCCGTGGTGTCCACAATTTTTGTTTTTCCGTCTAATGGGAGTGGGATGAATGTTTTGTTGAAAAAGCGCTCGTCGAATTCTTCCATTACCGAATCAAGATCATCGTTATGTCCCGGATGGCGCGCCGTTTTAGAACGCTTGATAAATCGCTCTCGTAAGACCGTCGGGTCAGCAGTTAACCAAATCTGTTTCAATTCCGCTCCATGCGTTTGTGCAAGCTCCTGAATCCAATCTGCGTCATCAAGCCAAAGAAATGTCGCATCTGCCACAACAGACTCTCCCCGATCCAGATGCATCCCAATGAGATCTCGAAAAACGGGAAAACTTAGTCGTCCAATCTCTTTAGACCACTCTCGATCTCGATACCCTCCTAAATCAAACATCGCCTCTTTGATCTCATCAAGGGCGATGCGCTGATATCCGGTTGCATCGGCAATGTGCTTGGATATAGTCGATTTTCCTGTTGCCAACGAACCTCCGACAATGATCAGCTTAGGTCGATTCATAACGCTTAGCCAGAAGTGCTTCGGCAATGTCTCGCTCGTCTTGGGTATTAATACCAATGACCTCCTCTGGCGCAACTTCTATGGAGGATAGTGTTTGTCCTTGTTCAACCGCCAGAGCAATCAAGTCCGTAAGGTAATACTCTTGTTGAGCGTTCTCATTCTTTAGAAAGGTGATATTTTTCCAAAGCCAATTTGCATCAAAACAGTACAAGCAGGGATTCACTTCTGTAATTTTCTTATCTTCTTCTGTCGCGTCTTTATATTGAACATCGCGCACAATATGACCATCTTCTCCGCGCACGATTCTGCTCCAGTATAAAAATGCTTTTCGCCATCCTTCAAAATCTTGTAGGTGTGTTGTCATCATCGTAACGACGTTTCCTCTATCTTGATGTCGCTGAGTTAATTTCAACAATGACTCAGATGTGATAAAGGGATGATCTCCATACAACACCATGACGGCATCCGCTGAGCCCACCGCCTCCTGCGTGACCGCAACCGCATGCCCCGTTCCTAACTGCTTCTCTTGGACCACATAGTGGCAACTCCCTCCAAACGTCTCACACAATGGCACACGCTCAGGACCAATCACAACAATAGGATCTGGATCCAGTCCCGTTGCCTGAATGGATTCGTATAAGTACTGCAAAATTGGCTTCCCTCCAATCGGAGTAAGTGCCTTTGGGAGATCTTGCTTCATGCGCGAACCCTTGCCGGCCGCGAGAATGATAAATCGAAAAGTCATATTGCGTCCCGTATGATAACAGTGGGAGCGGAATTTACAATATTGACAGACTCACATTCAAATGATCTGAAAAACCTCATTTAAAGAAACAAGACAGTCGCAATGATCCCCGTAAGAACCCCAAATGTATAAATAAAAACAGCTTTGAACAGCTTACAAAGGAAGCAATCTCCCTTTTTTTGTGTCTCCATACAACAAGCATTAAAATCTCATCGCCGTAAAATTATCCATTCGAATACCCTTCTTTTTTGCAGTTTCCCACGTAGTTACTAAACGTTTTTCGATTTTCCTTGGTTTAGGTGAATAAGCTGGATATCCTATGGCAATTGATCCAACCATCTCCGCTTTTGTGTTCAGTGCCTTTTGAACAGCTTCTCGAGCGGGATAGGAATCAGCCATATAGACTGCTCCTAATCCAAACGACTTGGCTGCAAGTAATATATTCTGGACAGCAGCACCGATTCCAATAATTTCGCCCATATAGGTATACAGACTTCTTCCACCGCGAGGATTTTTTAACACCTCATCTTTTCCACCAGATAACGGTCCCCTATTAAACACAATAATGTAAGCAAAAGCTGATCGAATCGTTGTTACGGACTCTGCAGTCGAATCGAATGCTCCTTCTGCCATCTTTCCTGTTCGAGCATCTGTTGGTCCTCTAACCAGTCTTGATTTCGCATTTTCCTCTATCCAAGCAGCAATTTGATTCTTTGTTTTCCCTTTTGTTACAACAAAAAACCAAGGGTTACTATTTTTTGATGAGGGAGCCTGAAGACCACATTCGAGAATAGTTTTTAACACATTTGCAGGGATACGTTTCTTCGTAAACTCCCTAATACTCCGACGTTGTTGTATAGCTTGGATGATATCCATACACTACCCATTTTGTTGAGATCTATTAGCAGCTTGTTTTAGTCGCTGTCGTGATTTCTCCTGCTTAGCCAGATCAAGAAACCCTGTGCCAAGATACTTTTTTCCAACAACTTCAAGTCCCGTAGCAATTCGTGCTTGCAAAGTATATTTTGGTGTCTGTTGCATCATTTTAGACCACTTCCTTTTCTCTAAACCACTCGCTTGATCAAACAAATCAATAATTTCCTGCCATTGTTCCTCAGTATTTGAGAACTTCATGATCAATTCTTTAAGTTTTTTCTCTTCTTTGCTTTTTACATCCACAACTCCAGCCTCATCTGTAGCCACAGAAAATCCAAAAAAATGAGTTTTTGAACAAATTTCAGGACCTAATTTTTTCATAATTTCAGCGACCGACCAAATAGACGGCAACCGATACATGCCTTGTTCAGCAAGTTCACCAACGAGTGTTGCATCTCTCACATTCATCGTCATAACAATCATTGTGTCACACAAACCATTATCCCATGCAAAACGAACTGTCTTTTCCGCATCTTCAACTGATTCTCTCTCTGTTAAAAATGGGGGCTTAAATAATGTATGTGCAGTCGCTTTTATTCCGTATTGATGAAGTAAATCTACCCGTTCTTTATAGGGAACGGCAACACGTTTTGCCATGGCCCCTTCTAAAATTAGCGGATCAGAACTTTCAATCCCATAACCCACATCAATCCTAAGATCCTTTCCGATTTCGATTCCTTCATTTTCAAAAAACTGCTTCAAATCATCTAAAACCTCTGGGGTGACGTGCTTTAAACGGGATTCCGTCGTCCACTCAACTCCTTCAGGAAATTGTTTTGATTTAACCATTTCAGCAATTCTCCGATAAACATCAAGACGAGTCTCTTTAGGAATTTCTCTTTCATCAAACATTGACCCGATAGCTGTCAGATTCACCAGTGCCCAATCCCTTCCTGCATTCTCTTTTAAAATAAGTTCGAAGGCACTCGATATTTGACCCGGAAGAGATTCCATAACTTCCATTCGCTTCGCACCACTTGTACCATAATCACAAAATGAACAATCACCACGATGCGCATCCATGCAACCAACCGTAGAGACGGAAATAAGAGAGTTTTCACGTCCAGGTTGTCCTAACACTGGCAGCGAAAAAGACACAAAATCTGTTCCTGAAATAATAGCCCTTCTTTCTTTTCGAATCTTTTTCATCACCCGGTTCCAAATAGGGTGAGCCACTTCTAAGACATCCTCTCTTGCCACATCCTTAAGTTCACTAGGGACATTAAAATTATGATCAGGATCATTTAACATTTCAGCTACATACTCTCGATCTGGTTGGGGTCCTGGTTTATCAATTCCCATATAATTCACTTAAAAAAATAATCTGCTTAAAGAAGTATATCAAATATAAAACCTGTGTAACAAAAAAGAACCCTTTGTCCTGGCGCCCACCTACTCTCGCGCAATCGCACTACCATCGGCCCAAGGAAGCTTAACGGCCGTGTTCGGGATGGGAACGGGTGTGGCCTTCCTGGAAGTGGCACCAAGACAAAGGGTTCTTTAATTTTACTAAATAAGGGTAGCGGCAAGAATCAATTACTCGTTCACGTATTTCACGTGATGAAAGTTTGATTCGGTTTTCAAAATGGAATGAGATGCGCCGCTCTGGAGCCATGAAAGATTTTGAGACGACCAAATGGTCGTTGAAAAATTTTCATGGCGAAGAGCAAGCAGATCGTCCATTTTGGAAATCGAATGCATGAGTGGTTGTAGAGCTCGACCTATTAGTACTGCTCAGCTGAACACATTACTGTGCTTACACTTGCAGCCTATCAACCTCATAGTCTCTGAGGGGTCTCAAATGAAGACTTATCTTTGGAACGGCTTCGCACTTAGATGCTTTCAGCGCTTATCCGTACCGAACGTAGCTACTCGGCAATGCTCTTGGCAGAACAACCGATACACTAGAGGTTCGTCCATTCCGGTCCTCTCGTACTAGGAATGGGTTCCATCAATCTTCGACGCCCACGGCAGATAGGAGACCGAACTGTCTCACGACGTTCTGAACCCAGCTCGCGTACCGCTTTAATTGGCGAACAGCCAAACCCTTGGGACCTTCTCCAGCCCCAGGATGCGATGAGCCGACATCGAGGTGCCGAACCTCCCCGTCGCTGTGGACGCTTGGGGGAGACTAGCCTGTTATCCCCGGAGTAGCTTTTATCCGATGAGCTTCCGCCGTCCTATTTCGTACGGTCGGATCACTAACTTCCGCTTTCGCGACTGCGCGACTTGTTGGTCTTGCAGTAAAGCCAGCTTTTGCGTTTGCACGTCCAGCGCGATTTCCATCCGCGCTAAGCTGACCTTTGTAAACGCCTCCGTTACTTTTTGGGAGGCACCCGCCCCAGGTAAACTACCCACCAGATCCTGTCCCTGATACCGGTTTCACGGTATCTGGTTAGAATTGACGTAACATAAGGGTGGTATCTCACTGGTGCCCGAAGGCTCCCACCTATGCTGAACATATGAGACATCAACCCAAGATCAAGTTGTAGTAAAGCTTCACGGGGTCTTTTCGTCTTGCCGCGGGTAGTGAGCATCTTCACTCACATTGCAATTTCGCCGAGTACATCGTTGAGAGAGTTTTCAACTCGTTATGCCATTCGTGCAGGACGGAACTTACCCGTCAAGGAATTTCGCTACCTTAGGACGATTATAGTTATCGCCGGCGTTCATCCGCGCTTCAGTTAGAAGCTTCGTTCCCGAAGGAACTAACCCCCTTCCTTAACGTTCGGACACTGGCCAGGCATCAGCCCCTATACATCACCTTACGGTTTAGCAGGGACCTGTGTTTTTGATAAACAGTCGGTTGAAATCTTTCGCTGCGGGTCTCTTCCTCCCGGAAGAAACCAGTCCTTATTCCGAAGTTACGGACGCTGTTTTGCCTAGTTCCTAAACGATGTTTCTCTCGTACGCCTTAGTGCATTTCGCACCCATCCACCTGTGTCGGTTTGCGGTACGGGTCCCTATCACATTAACCCTAGCAGCTTTTCTTGGCTCTCTGTCCTTTCCCCTCACCTGAGTTTTACCTCAGGCTTGCGATTACTCACGGGTTTGAGGTCGAACCTCAGTCTGGCGGATTTGCCTACCAGACACCAACAAGCACCCAACGCTATAGCCATAGAGCGCGGGAAATTTCAGAAAGCGTCCCTGCTTCAGTGTGATAGTGAGTGCTGGAATATTAACCAGCTGTGCATCGACTACGCCTTTCGGCCTTGCCTTAGCTCCCGACTAACCCTGGGGCGATTCTCGTTGCCCAGGAAACCTTGGATTTACGGCGGACAGGATTCTCACCTGTCTTTTTGCTACTCATGCCAACATTCTCTCTTCGCATCGCTCCACCATGGGTCGCCCCACAACTTCAACGCAATACGAATGCTCCCCTACCGCATCCCTAACTAACGTTAGGAACACCCTCAGCTTCGGTATGTCATTTAGCCCCGGTACATTTTCCGCGCAAAGAAGCTTGACCAGTGAGCTATTACGCTATCTTTAAAGGATGGCTGCTTCTAAGCCAACCTCCTGGTTGTAAAAGCCTCTTCACCACGTTTTACACTTAATGACAATTTAGGGACCTTAGCTTGAGATCTGGGCTGTTGCCCTTTCGACTGATGGAGCTTAGCCCCCATAGTCTGACTGCCGGGAACACTCATTGGTATTCGGAGTTTGATTAAGCTCGCTAGCCGAAGCCGCAAAGCTCGTTCAGTGCTCTACCCCCAATAAGTTATTAACCGACGCTAGCCCAAAAGCTATCTCGGGGAGAACCAGCTATTACCGAGTTCGATTGGAATTTCTCCGCTATCCACATGTCATCCCAGACTTTTGCACAGGTCGAGGGTTCGGGCCTCCACGAGTTTTTACGCTCGCTTCACCCTGCACATGGATAGGTCACCCGGTTTCGGGTCGTGTGCGCGCCACTCTCTCACTTTAAACTCGACCCTACTACAGAACTCTGCAGTGGTGGACCGAGTATAAAATGAGATCACGCGGGTTAACGCTCGCTTTCACTACGCCTTCGTCCCGGAGGACTTAAGCAAGCGACGCACATCACACTCGTTGGCTCATTCTTCAATAGGAACGCAGTCACCCAGACGAATCCAGGCTCCTACTCCTTGTAAGCATACGGTTTCAGATACTATTTCATCCCCCTTCCGGGGTGCTTTTCAGCTTTCCCTCACGGTACTAGTTCACTATCGATCAGAACATGTATTTAGTCTTGCCAAATAGTCTCGGCTGGTTCCTACAGGGTTTCTCGAGCCCCGTAGTACTCAAGGTTCTCCAATATGATAATACGTAAAATTTTGTGTACAGGACTTTCACCTTCTTTGGTTCTGTGTTCCAACAGATTCTCCTATCATACGCATTGACCACCTATCTTTGGAAGAAGATAGACATGGAGCCTTACAACACCTTCTCTCACAACGACTTCCATCTTTCGTCACCGCTCACACAAGAGACACAAGTGCCTTTCATGCTTGCCATAACTTCATGAGAGAGGTTTGGACTGTTCCCCGTTCGCTCGCCGCTACTTAGGGAATGGATTCACTTTTCGTTCCCACCCAACGTGCTTTGTGGGTGAAAACGTAAAGTGAATAATACTTTTTCTTTTCCTCTGGGTACTGAGATGTTTCACTTCCCCAGGTTACCTCCTTGCACCTATGTATTCAGTACAAGGTCATGCGGCATTCCCCGCATGGGGTTTCCCCATTCGGACATCTTCGGATCAAAGGTCGCTTGCCACCTCCCCGAAGCTTATCGCAGGCTACTACGTCCTTCATCGGCATGTTCTGTCGAGCCATCCTCCGTATGCTCTTATTGATGCTCTACAACCGCTCCTACATTCGATATTTCATCAAGAATGCGAGCGGTTATTGATTTTCTTTTTCACTACCCTTATTTAGTTGTAAAGATCTTCTGGTGTTCCGTTACATCCTTCCTTCGAACCAGAGTTCAGTCGTAAGACTCTGCTCTGGCACCAAGGTCACAAAAAACCGCCTCAGCGGTTTCCTAATCATTTGGTTCAAAAACCAAATTGTACGAGTAGGATCGCGCTAACATCGTGTTGTATTGAATTGGTGTATCATGCGGGTAAATCTGTCGTGCTCTTCCTCCCCTCCATCCCTCAAGACTGTTTCCAGTTGCGATCCTTGGGACAAAAGAAGAAGAACAATAATCCAAATGACTCCGGCAGTTTAGTTGAAGGCGTAAAACATGTCAAGAGATGTTCTTTGTAGAGACATCCACAGGACTGTGTATAACAAAAAGAAGCAAATTTCCTTATGTTTCGTATCAAAATCATACAAGTCGGAAAGATGAAAAAAGGACCTTTAAAAGAGATCGGAGATGAGTTGATAAAAAGACTCGGTCTGTTTGCAAAAATACAGGTGATTGTCGTCAAAGAATTGAACGAGGACATTGTCAAACAAGACGGCTTTACCCTTATGTTAAGTGAAGATGGCAAGACGATGGACTCGATCGCATTTGCGAACGCTCTCCCACGCTGGAGCGAGCAGGGTCAAAAAGAACTTACCTTCATTATCGCCGGACCGTTTGGATTCGATCGTGCTCTTCTCGCACACATCGATCAGTCGCTCTCCCTCTCCCCCATGACCTTCCCGCACGAAATGGCCTACGTGATTTTACTGGAACAACTCTACCGCGCTGGAACGATTCTTGCGGGGAAGACGTATCACTATTAAAAAACCGGTGTGGAATTACCGGTCGTTGGCCAGAAGCCGTTTAAGTTCCTCAGCCGACTGAAAGACTCCCCACAAATAGCCATCGTCTCGATGTGATAACACGCCGAGTGTATCGGGCCACATCGCTCGGAGGTGTCTAACCCTAGATGTGCGCGAGAGCAGTTCGTAATGCCAACGAGCACTGTCATCGATGAAGGTGAGTCTGTGACGCAGATCAAGGTGTTCGACCACCACATCGGCCTTTGAGCCGGAAAGGGGGACGAAATGACGATCCTCAGAAGCGAAGAACGGTTGAAGTGATTCGAGTGAGCCAAACTTCCACCTTTGATAGTCTGGATCCCCTGCCGTCACGAGGACCTGACGAGAACCTCGTTCATGTTGTTGCTTGATAACTTCGAGAACACCGGGATACAGGCAGTCAGGCATACGTCGACGAAGATCTGCTTGCAGTTCGGCTTCCAAAGCCCCCCATAGAGATCGATCGATCCCCAATAGTTCGAAGAAGATCGAGAACGTGAAGGTCTGATCATTGGCCCGAACAAACATCTCATCAACGAACTGACGTTCCCGAGCGATTTCCTTGGCGAGCTGATCCAGTAACGGACCGTACAGACCCTGCTCCGTGTTGAGGATGGTGTGATCGAAGTCCCATAGAATGATGTCTTGTTGTCTCATATCACCTCCTACCAACCACTTTATTCCAAACAACGAAAACGACAAGAAAATAGGTTCAATATTCTGAAGTGAGCTATATATCAACGTATTTTCAAGAGATTTCAATACCCATTATTGTCATAGATCTACCGACACAAATATAAAACACCCCTCACGGGGTGTTTTTCTTATTCAAGTTCGTCGAACGATCGAATGACGCGCCAGGCTTCGTTGTCTAGTTTATGATCGTCTTTTGATTTGCGTTGTCCATCGCGACGCATGCGAATCAGCTCAATCGGAAGTCTTGCTTGATATGCTCCCATAAGCTGATCAAGATCGTCATCAATAAAAACAACGGGAAGAGAAGATTCTTGTGCAAGATCTTTCAATTGCTTCGCTTTTGGAAGCTCAGTGGAAGCGGTTCGAATCTTAGAAATTGACGAGTGAATTCCTGAAGCCCTGATACGTTCTATTTGATGTTCTCTATCACCAAATGTCAGAATGCTTTTTTCCGCATCGACAAACCTCGAGAAAAAAGATGGAACATCAGAAAAAATCAAACTCGCATGATGCTCTGAAACATGTTCGCGCGCACGTTGCGCTAACTCCTGCACCAATGCTTCATGTAGTCCAAGACCTTTTGCGTGTTGAGCGACTGTATACCCAACCGGAAACAACCTTTCCCCAGCCTCACGGATCATCTGTTCGTTCTGACCAATTCCTAAAAACTGAGTCACGATCCATTCCCAATACACATCCGTATTAATCAATGTGCCATCAAAATCGAGAACAAAATGCTTGCTCATAAAAGGGTTTGAATATCGGTATAGTCATCCTCGAGTGACTGACCTGGTTCAAATTCAAATGGACGGTTCGCAATCTCCTCGATGGTTTCGAGAAGGACCGGGTATTTCTCGTCCATAAAGTGCCCTCCATTCTGGGGGGCGATCAATCGAGCCTTCAACTGAACCGCAAGTTTCTCTCCGTGGTCAAATGGCACCATCTGATCATCTTGGGCGTGCACCACAACAAATTCTCTTGCCTTCCACATTAAGACATCTGCATCCAAATCCACGATAAACAATCGACGAAGTTCAGGACGTGAAACATTAAAAGGAGCCCCAACTAAAATAACCGCACGAGGCGTCTCGGTCATTTCAATCGCTTCCAAATATTGAAGAATGATAAACGCCCCAAGTGAGTGTCCCAAGAGAATGTCATCATTTTTTAGATACCCCACCTGATCTTTCATTTTTTCAATAATCTCTGGGAGATTAATCTCCTCCTTTGTTGAAAGAGGAAGTTCTGGAACTACCACCTGAAATCCTTTGTTTCGCAATTCTGAAGCAAGCCAAGGATGAAAGTTTGAAGTTGGATTGGCATTAAAGCCATGAACAAGAATGATACGCATAGTGTACCGAGCGTAGCCGAATTATCGCACAATGTCGAGCAGAACCGTTGCTAAACTAAATGATTATTGCTATCCTCCCCCGTATCAGAATTGTTCTTAAATTTGATGAGATTGACTTGAATGGGCTGTCATATCTGAAAATGTACATAAACGTACACTGAAGAAATGACTGGGCGCCCATGAAAGGCAAGATTACAAATTTAAGGACAATTCTGGGCGAGTGGTGAAATTGGTATACACGCTAGCCTTAGGAGCTAGTGTCGCAAGACATGAGAGTTCGAGTCTCTCCTCGCCCACCAAAAAACATCCGAGTAATCTCGGATGTTTTTTATCTATGTATAGAATTTCTCAAGAGGTCTCGGAGGCCCCATATTTCTCTATAAGTTCGTCACGCGTCATCCATGAATTCTGAACTCGACGGGTTTCTCCACCAAAATGCACCATGTCCTCAGGAGGGAGCGGATCCGGATCTACATGAAATCCCATACGCTCTGCAACGCGCGGATGCTCTCCAACAATCCAAGACGTTCCAGCAATTTTCTGCACATCTTTATAGGCTGGATCGTGCTGGATCAGTCGAGCAAGTTCTCTCATCCCCTGACGAAAGTCCACAAGAATTTCTTTAAAATCAAGCGTGAGGGCTGTCGCAACATGAATCCGAAATGTTGTGTTATCAGGCGCATCAAGTAATCCATACAGCATTCCTTCCGGGCTTAATGAAACACCTTTTGCATGTTCAACAATACGCTCACGATCCTCACGTTCCTGTTGACGAAGGTGCTCATGAAAACGCTCTGCTGTTTCTGGATCACGATACATCGCCTCAAACAAGGCACTCAGTTTTTCAGATAGCTCCTCAGAGAATCTCTCATCTTTATGACGCAACATCTCATCCATCTGTTCAAGAATGGGTGCAATATGTTCTTGTCGCTCGCGAAAAAATCTTTTAGCCGAATCCCGTGTTCTTAGCATGAACTCCTCTCGCGCAGATTCAGGATCGTCGGAAGTCATAATCTGATCAAACGCACGTTGAAACCCTTCAGCTATTGCAGGTTTCGTAAACCGTTCAGGCATGGGTCGAATTCGACGTCGTTCATGTTCCATAGTGGATGTATGGTAACAGCCCCACTCCATGTTAAGCAACCTTCCACAAGAGATGGTTCTACAGGAATGAACAGGAATCATTCCTAAATTAAGGAATAAAAATCAGACTCTGTTATTGAGTCCTTCTCTTCAATGAACTACTTTCTTGTTGACCATCCCCCAGATTCTTGATGTCATGAGAGTACAAGAGAAGACCCCCTTAGACGTTTCCACTTTGCACAAAGTGTACGTCTTGGGGGTCTTTCTTTTTGCGCGCGTCGCTTTGCAAAGCATCTTTAAAATTAACCCGCACCTATGTTGAAACTATTCGACCGCTATTGGATCGCCCTCGTTATGATTCTCACGATTGCTGCGTTGCCCATGCGCACCCAAGCAAGCGCACCCGCGATCGTTTTCTCAGAAGTTGCTTGGGCCGGATCTTCGGTCTCAAGTTCAGACGAATGGATCGAACTCACAAACATCAGCGACGAAACGCTCGACCTCACGGGGTGGAGCATTACCGGAGGAGGAAGTTCAGAATCCACTCTGGTTTTCCCCGAAGAAAGTTTCGTCGCCCCTCATTCAACGCTCCTAATCACCAACTATGCATACGCACACGAAAATACCGCGCTCGGAGTCGAACCCAACTTCGTTACCGCCACCCTGTCACTGCCAAACGGAGGATTCAATCTTGCTCTCTATGACGATGAGAATACCCTCGTCGATGTGGCAGGAACAGATGGAGCCCCTCTCGCTGGACGATCTGGCGGCTCTGCAAATACTGATGACGGACGATACCGAAGCATGGTCCGAGTGGACCGACTAACAGACGGCTCGCTTCAGGAGTCGTGGACGGACGCGGATTCATCACAAGGATTTCTCGATGGCGTTGAGGACCTAGGAACGCCAGGCACGGTCGCCTTTGCAACCGTAGAAGCAGAAACGCTCGAAGAAACCGTCGATGAGGAGTCTGTTGAGGAACCTGTCGTCGAGGAAACTCTCGAAGAAGTCATGGAAGAGGGACCAGAGGATTCCTTAACCACGTCGATGCTGATAAGCGAATTCGTTGTCGACCCCAATGAGGAAGAAGCAGAATGGATCGAACTTGTAAACCTGAGCGACGTCTTAGTCGATCTTACCGGTTGGACGATTGAAGACGCTGTTGGCAAGCAGACGGTCTTGGAGGGAACCGTCGCTCCTAGCGAGTACGTCGTTATCACCGCCCCGCTTGGAAAACTCAACAACGATACGGACTCGATCACACTCAAAGACTCGACAGGAACAGCCGTCGACGTAGTCGAATACGGAACAGAAGAACTTGCCACACCCAAAGATGGCTCCGCGCTCGCTCGCAATGAGTCAGGACTATTTGAACTAACCTACGAGCTAACACCGGGAAGCATGAACGTCATCAACCCGGAGAAACCAGAGGTCATCGAAGAGGTTGAGGTTGTAACCGAAGAAGTGGCTGAGGTGGTCGAGGAGATTGTCGAGGATGTCGTAGAAGAGGTCGTTGACGAGGTGCAGACGGAAACGACCTTCACGACAGAGCCAACCATCGCCAACATCGTTATCTCCGAGTTCGTCGTCGACCCTATAGGAGAGGGAGTCGAATGGATCGAACTCTACAACGCTGGAAACACACAAGTAACACTCGAAGGCTGGTCCATAGAAGACGAGAGTGGCAAAGCAACGGATCCCTCAACTGTAACGATCGAAGCAGACGGTTATGCTCTCATCGAGTCCCCAAAAGGCAGGCTCAACAACGATGGTGATTCGGTGATCCTCAAAGATGCCAGTGGCGCAATCATCGAATCCGTCACCTATGGCAAGGACGCCTACCCAATACCAAAGAACGGAGAGGCACTTGCTCGCCATGGAGAAACGTTCGAAGTCACCGAGCTCCCAACGCCTGGAAGCGCAAATCTTATCTTCGTCGCGTTAGAGGAAATTGAGGAAATCGTCGATACGGCAGAAGAACCTGAATCGACTGTCCTCCCCCCTGCCCACCAAAGCCTTGGCAACGGTGGAAGCGAAGCCGAGGGATCCCAAGTCGAAAAAATCGTCGAGGAAGTCGCCATTGCAAAGACTCTCCGCTTCATAACCCTGTATCCCAATACCATCGGCTCGGACGAAACCGAGGAATACATCGAACTTCAAAACACGGGTGTGGAGACGATCGATCTTCAAGGATGGATAATCGAAGACGGGTCAACGGATCGATACACGTTCAAAGAGTCAACTCTGCTTACGGCCGGAGCAACGGTTAGACTCATGCGACCAGAAACCAAGATCATCCTCAATAACACCGGTGACACACTCGAGTTGATTGCCCCAGATGAGGAGGTCGTGGACAAAGTGACCTATGGAAATTCTGCCAAGGGGGCAACGTACGCATTCGTGAACAACGTCTGGAAGTGGTCGGGGACGGCTACAACTGCTGAATCGACTGCTGTCACGAGCTCAACATCGGCAACGAAAACCTCCAACTCGACTCATGCGACCAATGCGTCCTCAACCGTTTCTTCGCGTGTGGCACAATCCGTAACTGTCGCTCAAGCAAAGGAAAAAGCCGACGGACAGAAAGTTGTGATCAATGGAACAGTGACCGTCGCGCCAGGGATGTTCGGAAACCAAATCTTCTACCTTGAAGATGAAACCGGTGGAATCCAAGTCTACCTCTATAGCAGTAACTTCCCTGAACTTCTGATCGGCGATGTCGTACAAGTCACAGGAGAACTCAGCACGAGCCGAGGGGAACGTCGTGTGAAACTCACGGGAGCAACGGGGGTCGCTCTTCAAAGTGGCACATCCTCACAACACGTCGAAACAATTTCTCTAGGCAACATCGATGCATCATTTGTTGGGAATCTTCTTTCAACAACAGGACAAATTCAATCAAAAAACGCAACGAAATTGACTCTTGAATCATCTGGGGCAACGCTCACGATCTACTTGAAGAATAATCCTGCTATTGACCCAAATCTATTTGAGCGCGGGGACACACTCACGATTACAGGGGTCCTGACAAGCTATGACGGAGAGCTCCGTCTGCGCCCACGTTCCGTTGATGACATGGTCGTGGAAGAAGACACTATCGTCTCAACCGCTACGATAAGTGACACGCCAACAAACGATGCGGGGTCATCTGGAATTATGCTCCTTCTGTCGACAATCGCTGTCCTCGGACTTCTCGCTCTCTGGCGCTATGTTCCACGACGTCGACTCACACCCGTAGCCGTATAACTATGTCTACAATCGCCCTCAGCGCTCGCGAAATCAAATCCGCTGTTGAGCGCAAAGCCTATGCCTACGGAATCTCCGAGTCCGTATCCATTCTTCTCGGAGAATATGTTGTTGAATTAATGAAACATCTCTATGGAAAACAAATCACAGAACAACTGGTACAGAAGTCTCTTAGATAAAATAAACGAGCTTGCCGAACAATTCGGACTTGATGATCCTCAAACAAATCGATTTCGGGATTTCATTGTTGGGATTGCCCGGGATCAGTTTAAGGCCGGAAATCGATCAGGAGCTGGTTGGGCGTTTGAGCAAGCGCGCAAGAAAATGACACAAGAACAAACGGCATAGTGCTATGAACGGCTAAGAATATGGGCCTGGTAAACAGATCGGCCAGGCCTACAGCCCCTATGTTATAATTGGAACACGTTATGCACGAAGAACTCACAAAATCTGATTTTCAAGAAGCGGTGCGAGGCATTCACATTGTTATTGGCGACCTCTCACAAAAAATGGTTGCTGGATTCGAACAGGTCGATCAGAGATTCGAGCAAGTTGACCAACGTTTCGAACAAATCGATCAACGATTTGAACTGGTAGATCAGAGGTTCGAACAAGTAGACCAGCAATTTAATCAAGTTAACCAGAAGTTTGAGCAGGTTGATGAAAAATTCAAAGAAGTAAACAAACAGTTTAAGCAGATAAACAAGCACCTCGAAGAAGTCGACCAACAATTTGTGGGAGTAAACAAAAACTTCAAAGGTATCTACACACAACTCAAAGAAGCAAGTGAAGATCGTCGATCTATTCGAGAAGAACTTGCTGATCTCACTATCATGACAAAAGTTGGATTCGACGACCTGAGCAGAAAAGTCGATGACAACACAAAAACCATCGCGGGTGTCGACATGCGCATCCATCGACTCACCGATGTCGTCTACGACCATCACCTGCGACTTAGACTCCTTGAGAAAACCTAAGCATAAAAACACCTTCCCGATCGGGAAGGTGTTTTTATGTTAGAGAGGAAACAATGCCTCTGGGCCTTCTGTGAGCTCCTTATAAACGACTGGATTCGAAGCAATAAAATTGAGATTTGTATAATCGTACGTACCTGAACCAATGTTCCTCACGATTCCACCTGCTTCCTCTACCAAGAGAGAACCTGGTGCAAAATCGTAATCCTTTCCAAACGGATCAAAACAAATGCGCCCCTCCAATTTCCCCATCGCCACCATCGCAAATTCTGTTCCCGCACAAATCGATTTAAAAAATGAAGATGTCGCTCGAAGGGCGAGATCCTTTTTGAGATTCTCCCCCTGATCGATATGCGTCTCCCATCCCATATAAGACCCCTTCAGCGGGCGATCGCTCACATGGATCGGTTCACCATTTCGATATGCCCCCTGACCACGCACCGCTGAATACATCACATCCCCCACAAAATCATAAATGAAACTCATGTTCACTTGCCCATCTTCAATAAGGGCGAGCATGGTCGTACAAAATGGATTTCCGCGGATAAAATGTGCCGTCCCATCAATAGGATCACACAACCATTTTCGCTTCGCCTCCCGATCTCCTCCTGTTTCCTCTCCCACGAATGGAATGTCCGGATACAGCTTCCCAAGTTCTGCACGTAAATACTCCTCGACCGCAACATCAAGCTCAGTCACAAGATCGTACCCTCTATCGCTCTTACTCGTGAACGCAATCTCCCCATAATAATGTGGAAGAAGCATCTCCCGTACACCACGCACAGCTTTCTCTACAGCCTTTTCATTAATCGTCATATGAGAACAAGTATAGCAATGGATGAGGAAGAGGGTCTAATCCTTGCCATTTTCCCTAAAATCTGTTAAATTTTTGGCCGTATATGGCACAAAATAACGTCATCGTCCGATTTGAGAATGTTACCTTCGGGTACAACTCTGACACCCCAAATTTAAAGGAGGTGAATTTTTCTGTTCGAGAAGATTCCAAACTCACACTCATGGGTCAAAATGGTGCGGGAAAAAGTACCATCTTTAAACTCATCACAGGCGAGTTAAAGCCAGATCGTGGCGAGGTCCATTTCAAGCAAGGCTCCACGATCGCAACGGCGAAGCAAGTCATGGCACGTGAGCATCTCACAGAAACCGTTCGTGAATATTTTGCGCATGCCTTTGAAGAGGCGCCCCGCAATCTCGACAAGCGTATCGCCGATGTTCTTGAAGTGGTAAATCTTTCTGCTCCACTTGATAAACCCGTTGGAGATTTTTCTGGAGGACAGCAAGCTCGACTCTTACTTGCGTACGCACTTATCCAAGAACCGGATATTCTGCTTCTTGATGAGCCAACAAACAACCTTGATCGTGATGGAATTGATCACCTCACGATGTTCCTCATCCTCTATCCAAAAACCGTTCTTGTGATCTCCCATGACGCCGACTTTTTAAACAGCTTTACCGAAGGCGTTCTCCACTTAGACATCTACACAGGAAAAGTCGACAAGTATGACGGTAACTACACAGATGTGGTGGAAGAAATTTCTGCGCGCGTCGAACGAGATCGTGCAAAAAACGCCCAGCTTCTGAAAACCATCCAGGACCGCAAAGACAAGGTAAACTTCTTCGCCCATAAAGGTGGAAAGATGCGTAAACTCGCAAGTAAATTGCGTGATGAAATTGCTGAAGCGGAAGAAAATATGGTGGGTGTCAAACAAGATGACAAAACCATCAATCCATTCACCATTCCTGCTCAACCGTTTAAAGACGTGGTCGTCGCCATCAAAGCCGTCAAAGTCATTCTTGAACACGAACCACATAAAGTCGCGGTTGATCTTCAACTCAGAAAAAGAAACCACCTTCTGATTGAAGGACCAAACGGTATTGGAAAAAGTACGCTCCTACGAGCCCTAGCAGAAGGAAAAGATCCAGATCTTAAGATCGCTGATGAAATAAAAGTCGGGTATTACAAACAAGATTTCTCTGGACTCGACTTCTCGCAGACAGCCTATGAGTCTCTTGAAAGTGTCATGGATGTCCCAGACAACGAGACCCTCCGTCGCACAGCAGCGCAGTTCCTTCTCAAAGGAGATGCACTCGCGACTCCTGTGGGAGCTCTTTCTGAGGGACAAAAAGGACTTCTGTGTTTCGCACGATTTGTTCTTCAAGAACCAGGACTTCTCATCTTCGACGAACCAACCAATCACATCAACTTCCGCCACCTTCCTGTCATCGCACAGGCGTTGAACGACTATGAAGGATGCATGATCGTTGTGAGCCACGCGGAAGATTTCGTAAAACAAATCACCTTCGACCAAACCCTCGACCTCTCAAGATTAGTAAAATAGACCTCCGATAAAAACACGCCCCATACCTGGAGCGTGTTTTTGGTTGGATGTTAAAAGCCGTTCACCAGGTGGCGAACGGCGAGCGTGTTGACTCAGTCGAACTTCATCTCGATCGTCCCGCGGATCGCGTGGACCTCAGCGAAGTCCCAGTGGTGCTGGAGTCCCAGCACCATGTGGTCGTTGAGCGGGTAGCTGATGTGCGGGCCGGTGGTGACGGCCTCGTTGAGCTGCTCGGCGTGAAAGCCGACGCTGACGGGAAGCACGTTGAGGTCCACGTTGTAGGACCCGTAGTAATCCAAACCCCCACCATTCAAGACGTAGACCTCGGTCTCGAAGAAGAAGGTGAGGTCTCCATCGTGGAAGCTGAGCCCGTTCCAGAGCGAGAGGATGGGGGCGGCGTGACCGGAGTCTGGCCAGTCCATGACCAGCCCGACCCTGGGACTCGACCACCACCAGTCGGTGACCTGGAACCCTGGTCCCGCGTAGAAGAAAAAGAGAGGGTCAGATCCCGGCAAGAGGAAGGCGCTCGCGAAGACGCCGAAGTCGATCTTCTCGGTGAGCGGTCCGCTCCCAGTCGCCATGACGATGCCCTGCGGGTTGACCCCCGCAGAGGCTGTGTTCGGGGCGAACATGAGCAGGAACATGATCAAGAACAGACGTGCCATCTCGAGGCTCCGAAGTTAGGTTGCACGACGCACAGGACGACGCCCTGTGACGAAACACCATGCCTGAAATGGCACTTTTCGTCAAGATATTCATCGTCATTCAAGCAAAAAAGTCGTACTATTTTTGCAAATCTGATTAAAGTTGTCATACTTAGGAGACTATTTGAACCAATCGATCTATGCGTAAGAATATTGCTGTTATTGGAGCGGGTATTGCAGGCCTTACCTGCGCGTACGAATTGCAAAAGGCAGGACACACCGTCGTGGTGTACGAAGCGCGCTCGCAGGTGGGTGGGCGTATGGCTTCTCGAGAAAAAGAAGGATTTCTTTTTGATATCGGAGCAGACCATTTGTGCAATTTGTACGATGAAATGAAAAAGTACTGTGTCGAGTTCGGGATCCAGTGGGAGCCGATGCGTTTTCTCAAGTACGGCATCACCGTCAATGGACAAATCATTCCTCCAAATAATGTCCTAAGTCCCCTCTCAAAGTTTCGACTTGCTCTTCAATACTTCTTGATTCGAAATGTTGGCGATTTTTTCAATCTCACTGAACTCGCCGTTCATGACCACGGTGATGCGTACACCTTCATGCGTCGACGCACAGGAAAACAGGTGGCGGATTATTTTGTCGATGCGTTTACCGCCGTCTATCAGTTTCATCGAGCTGACGAAATCTCCACCGGAGCACTCCTTGGAATCATGAAGTCGATTTCACATAACAAAAATGGATGGGATCTCCATCGCACACAGGGTGGAATGCAAGCACTCCCAAATGCATTTGCAAAGAATCTAGATGTTCGATTGAACCATGAAGTCCAGTCCGTTGAAGCAGGGACTCAGGTGGTAGTCGACGGGGACTCCTACGATTACGCTGTCATCGCCACCCAAGCCACACATACAAAGTGGTTCTACAAACACCCTACAGAGAAACAAAAAGCGATTCTCGACTCAGCTCGCTACGCCTCAACGATTAGCGTCGCGTTCCGAGTTGATCGTGAAAAATTGAAAGACACATCCATTATCTGGGTGCCTTATGTCGAGAGTCAAAAAATTTCTGGATACGTCAATGAAGCCATGAAAGGTGAGGAGATGATTCATGATGGGAAGTCTCTCGTTTGTGTCTGGTTGCACGAGGAATTCGCAAAGACCCTTCTGGAACTCGACGATGATCAGGTATTCGAAGCCGTAAAGAAAGAGTTCGTTCGCATCTGCCCGTGGTTCTCACAAGAGAAAGAGATCGAAAACTTCGATCTTGAGCGATGGATCGAAGCGATGCCAAAGTTCTACCCAGGCTCGTTAAAAAAAGTAAAAGCATTTATCGAGAGTGAAGGTCAGGGAGAACAGAACGTCTTCCTCTGTGGAGACTATCTCAACAGTCCATGGACCGAAGGATCGCTCAGGTGCGGTCAACGCGTTGCAAAGCAAGTGATTCAAAAAGTGTCCTCATCATGAGGACACTTTTCTTTAGAGTTCTGCGATCGTTTCTTCATCACTTTTTGAAGTGACTTGATCATAGAATCGGTCGCCGGTGAGATCCATATACAACTGCATGCCCGTCGAAACCGTTCCATACATTCCTGCCCACCCACTGGAAGCGTTACACCACCAGAAGTTTTCAAACGGTGTTTTTGCTTTTAAGCGGTTCAAACTCACCTGCTCTGGAGTCATCGTCGAACCATAGGCATTCCCGTGCGGAGTGAGGATGAAGTCTTCATTTGTGGTCGATGTTCCAACCGTTTTCACCATGATGTGCTTGCGAAGATTCGGAATGTACTTCTCCTCCACAAGATCGATCATACGCTCGGCAATTTTCTGTTTGAGCTTTGCATACTCAGCGTAACTCTTGTCTTGTGCATCTTTAAACGGCTGATACTCCGTGTAGGCAGCGATCTCGAGAATCTGATTCTCAGGACTTGGCGTCGTTCCGGGTTCTGACGTGTGAAGGGTTGGAGTCGACATAAAGATCCATGGACTCTCGAAGTTCACCTCCCCCATCTCGTGCCACATCTTGTTCATGTCCCATTGTTCCAGGTGCCAAATGTTACTTGATCCAAATCCATAGTCCCGAAGATTGATATCTTTGAGACCAAGATATACCACGACCCCCGCAGGAGAATACGTATAATCCAATTTCTTCTGTTCCTCTTCGGGAAACTTCTCAAGCCCAATCACACCCGCCATCTTCTTCGGATCTCCATTACAGATGTAATTCTTTGCGGTAAACGTTTTTCCATTCTTCGTGCTCACCCCCACAACCTTTCCGTTCTCGGTCTTGATCTGATCCACTTCAGTCTCGTAATAGATGTGACACCCATCATGCTCGGTTATAAAGTCTGCAAGACGCTCAATGTAATACTTAAAATGTTTTGTCGGATAGTACGCTCCGGTGTTATACCCTCCAAACAAAGCGACATACATAAATAGCGACAGACGTTCTGGTGGCTCCATAAAGTCTCCGGCGTTCGCACACAAAACGGCTTGCGCTTCTTTTGACAGACCACATTCGTCAAACAGATTCTGCAGTGTAGCTTTTCGATACTTGATGATGGTCATCACTTTGTACGCCTTCACATAATCTTTCCACGTCAGTTTTCGATCCGGAAGAAATCGAAACTCTTCTCGAATCTTTTTGAGCACTCCCACAAACTGCTCCATGGGACCCTTCTGATCTGGATAGGCTTCAACAACGTTCTCGACAAGCTTGTCCCATCCGTATGGAATCCGAACCTTCTTTCCGTCAGGCAATGCCATCACGTCATAACCTGATTTATCAAAAAGCTCGAACGTAATATCTTTTTCGAGACCAACACGCTTCAAAAATTCGTAAATCTTTCCGCCAGGCGCACACCCCCAAATGTAATGCACCTGCGCACAGAAATAAAAATCTCCTGTACGAAATGACTGACAATACCCACCAGGAATATCGTGTGCTTCGAGCATACAGACCTTGTATCCCGCGTTTGCCAACAGCGCCCCGACGGTCAACGCAGAAGATCCTGTCCCAATAATGATGTAATCATACTCATGCCCCTGCGCATATCGAGCATCCTGTTCTGCGTGACGCTCAGGAGTTAAAGCGGTTGTACTAGATTTCTTTGCCATAATGATACTTAAGAATCGATAACTGCCATATTACATGACTTCTTTTAACGATGATATCCTCGACGAATGAACCTCTTGCCACGAACCAATCTCAGTGCTAAACTTTTCCGCGTTGAGATATTGCGGGAATAGCTCAGTGGTAGAGCGTCTCCTTGCCAAGGAGAAGGCCGCGGGTTCGATCCCCGTTTCCCGCTCCAATATAAAACTCCAGTGAAAACTGGAGTTTTATATTGGAATGAGACATGGGTCTGCAAAGATCCCGTGCCGGGTTCGATGCTGGAAGCGAGAGAGCGGAATGAAAATACTCGAATAAACATGAAACCGTCTTCAGTCGTTTCGATGTTTAGAGAGTGTTTTCATTCCCGAACGAGCGACAGCAATATGGCCGGAGGCCATATCCCCGTTTCCCGCTCCATAGAAAAAGTCCCAGTCTTACTGGGGCTTTTTCTATTGATGGACAATTGGATCGAACCCGCGGCTCCTCGGGGTTCGATGCGTGAGTGAGAGAGGTAATAAGTGGAAAGTCACCTTTTGTTCAAACTTTCTACTTATTGCCGAACGAACGAACACAATATGGCCGGAGGCCATATCCCCGTTTCCCGCTCCAACAAAACACCCCAGAAAAACTGGGGTGTTTTGTTTCTCGCTGTTATACTGAATAAACTATGGCACGCAAGACTATCACCAATAAGGAAATCATCGATATCTTTCGGGAGATTGCGTTGTTTTTGCGTGCGGAGGACGTCGCGTTTAAGCCACAGGCGTATGAAGTGGCTATTGAGGGAATTTCTGCCCTGCAGGAAGAACTGGTAGAGCTCTACAAAACGTACGGGGTTGATGGTATTCGTGAAATCCCTGGAGTGGGAAAAGACCTCACACAAAAAATTGAAGAACTCATCACAACCGGCAAGCTCGCCTACTATACGCAACTGAAAAAGAAGTACCCATTCGACATGCTTGGTCTCTCAATGGTTCAAGACGTTGGTCCAAAAACAGCCATGAAGCTTTATCGAAAGCTCAAGATTAAAAACCTTCGCGACTTAGAGCGCGCCGTCAAATCCGATACCATTGCAGGGCTCCCAGGTATGGGAAAGAAAAGCCAGGATAAAATCCTGCGAGGTATTCAATATCTTAAAAGCGATGCGGGCAGACGCATCATCCATGATGTCCTCCCTTTTGCTCGAACGATCGTCGAAAAACTCAAAAACGTCCCTGGAGTCACACACGTCGATATCGCTGGATCACTTCGACGTCGCAAGGAAACCATTGGAGACATCGATCTCCTCGCAACAACTTCGAAACCTAAAGAACTCATCGTCGCATTTACAGCACTCAAGGAAGTTCATGAAGTACTTGAAGAAGGTTCTTCCAAAATAATGGTGCGTTACGTAAACGGTCTCCAAGGCGATCTTCTGATCTTGAAACCAGATGCATACGGAGCCGCTCTCGTACACTTTACGGGATCCCGCGAACACAATATTTTGCTCCGTGAACGAGCAAAGAGAAAGAAGCTCAAACTCTCTGAACATGGACTCTTTAAAGGAAAAGAACGCCTTACCAGCAAAACGGAAAAGCAGATCTACACGCATCTTGGCCTTCAGTTCATCCCCCCTGAACTACGTGTTGGAGCGGATGAACTCGATCTTGCCGAGGCAAAGAAGATCCCTGAACTCATCCCATACAACTCTCTTAAAGGTGACCTTCAGACTCAAACAACATGGTCTGATGGTATTGGGACAATTGAAGAAATGGCACGTACGGCAAAAGCTTACGGTCTTTCCTACATGGCAGTCACCGATCACACACAAAGTCTCACCATCGCCCATGGACTAGATGAACATCAGGTAAAGAAACAAGGAAAAGAGGTCGATAGACTCAACAAGAAGCTCAAAGGCTTCACGATTCTCAAATCCACAGAGTGTGAAATACGAAAAAATGGAACACTCGATCTCACGGATGCCGTCCTCAAAAATCTTGACCTTGTTTCTGTTGCTATTCACTCTCACAGAAGCATGCATAAAGAAGCGATGACCGAACGCGTCATTCGTGCCTTCCGACATCCCCTCGTCAACAACTTCTTTCACCCAACCGGACGTGTCGTTGGTCGTCGAGAAGGGTATGACCTCGATATGGGGCGAGTCATTCGAGCAGCACGAGAATTCCACGTGGCTCTGGAGATAAACGGATCTGCACGCCTTGATTTGCATGAACGCTACATCCGCCAAGCGATCGAAGAACGCGTTATGCTGACCATCAGCTCGGATGCGCATGACCTCAACCAATTCGAGAACCTTGAACATGGCATCGCCCAAGCACGTAAAGGATGGGCAAGAAAAGCAGATATTCTCAACACCAAGCCCCTAAAGGCTTTTCTAAAAGCCCTCCAGAAAAAATAAGATATCTTGGCGAAACAGTGATTCTTTGCTAATCTTTCCGCGCGTGGGCTGGTGGCGGAATGGTATACGCAGGGGACTTAAAATCCCCGGGGAGAAATCCCATGAGGGTTCGACTCCCTCTCGGCCCACCACAAAAATACTCTTGACTTCAAGAGTATTTTTGATTTGCTCCACCTCCCTTCAACAGGCATAATAAGGACACTATGATCGAACGTGAAGAAATGAACATCCCGGAACGGATTGTTACGGCAGAGGCTCCTGGCGAGGAACGAGACTTTGAAGTTGGTTTGCGTCCACAATCGTTAAAAGACTTTGTTGGACAAGACGATATCAAAGAAAACCTCTCGATTTTCATCGAAGCCTCAAAAAAACGGGACGAACCCATTGAGCACGTGCTTCTCTATGGAAACCCAGGACTCGGGAAAACCACACTCGCCCACATTATTGCCAATGAAATGGGTTCACAGATTCGCGTAACCTCAGGCCCTGCGCTTGAACGCGTCGGAGACCTCGCTGCGATTCTTTCAAATCTCGGACGTGGCGATATTCTCTTCATCGACGAGATTCATCGCATGAACAAAACGATCGAGGAGGTTCTCTACCCAGCGATGGAGGACTATGCGCTCGACATCATCGTGGGAAAAGGACCAACCGCTCGCACTCTACGTCTGAGTCTTGAGCGATTTACCATCATCGGAGCCACGACTCGACTCTCTCTTCTGTCTTCACCGCTCCGAGATCGATTTGGCGTCACACACCACCTTAATTTTTACGAGGAAGAGCATATTGGTTCTATTGTGGCCCGAAGTGCTTCCTTGCTGGAAACCCCCATTGATCAAGAAGCAATCAATATCCTGGCAGGACGATCCAGACGCACCCCTCGTATCGCCAACCGCCTTCTCAGACGTGTTCGAGACTATGCAGACGTACGAGCTGACGGACATATTACGCAACCGATCTGTCAGAAGGCTCTTGAGAAACTCACGGTCGATCACATGGGCCTCGACAACACGGATCGACGCATCCTCAAAACCGTTATTGAAAAGTTTGGAGGCGGTCCCGTTGGTCTTTCTACGATCGCGGCCGCTACGCAAGAAGAAATCCAGACCATCGAAGAAGTCCACGAACCATTTCTCATCCAAATTGGATTTCTTACCCGCACCCCGCGCGGACGAGTCGTCACCGAGCACGGGTACAAACATCTCAATCTCCCCTGCCTTCCAACACAGAGGGATACCCCCAACCCCATCACAAACTAAAGCCCCACACGGGGCTTTTGTGATAAACTGGTTGCAGTATGTTTGACTTACCAAATATCAGTGTCCCTGTTGGAGCCTTTCTCATCGTGTACGGAGCGTACATGATGTTCTACGTTCTCTACAGCCTCTTCAATGTCTACCATCTTCTCCGTTACGGAGTTTACGGATTTGGTCTTTACCTTCTTGTTACCATCTTCACGGGCGGAACCATTATCCTTGTTGCGGGTTCAACCTTCCTCCTGATGGGATACGACTGGGCGCACCCTATTTCCCTCGACAATACCGTCGAATACTACAATGAAGACTTGTTTCCAGCCCTATGACCCCGTAAGTCAATTTATGCATCCGTTTCAAATTTCACATTATGATGCGACTTGACCATCTTCCAAATCAACGACCAGATGAACATGTTGTGCTCTTTTTGCGACGACAATGGTTTGCTCTTCTGGCGATCGTCTTTGCCTTTATCCTTTTGACAGCCGTTCCTCTCCTTATTGGATGGTACTTTTGGCCAACACTTGAGGGACTCCTTGCGCAAAACGTTTTTGGGCCACTTCTTGTGATCCTTGGAAGTATCTACTTTCTATCTATTTGGCTCTTCGCCTTTCTCGAGTTCACAGACTTCTATCTCGACACCTGGATCATCACAAACGAGCGCATCATCAATATTGAACAAGAGGGACTCTTCAATCGAACCGCTTCTGAACTCGATCTCGCAGCCGTTCAAGATACCACCGCTGAGATTCGAGGAATTCTTCAGACCGTCTTTACCTATGGGCAAGTTTACGTTCAAACGGCTGGAGAAAAAGGACGCTTCCACTTCAAAAACATCGACAACCCAGAACGTGTGAAAGAGATTGTCACAAAGCTTGTCGAAGAAGATAAGCGACGTGTAAGTGCATTGGGGGCTGGAGGAAAAGGAAAAGTAAAAAGCGTAATCAAGTAGAAAGAAAAACTCCCGACGTACGTCGGGAGTTTTTTAATTCTGTTTTTGCCATTGGAATGTTTCCCAAGCCCAATCGGCCAACATGTTTGCATTCGTAAATGAGGCGTCACGCGATTCTGCACCGAATAAGACAATTAATAGTTCTGTGTCTTCGTCTCCATACATTGGACGAAGACTTACCACCACATTCCATCCACTTTCAATGAGATATCCTGTCTTTCCCCCTGTGACATAAATGTCATCATAGTCTGGCTTCCAAAGCATCCAATTGGTGTTCGTCATTTTTTTGCTTGTTCCTTGAGAGATCACATCGATATAGCGTGTAGCCGTTGTTGTGAATCGTCTAATCTCATCTCGGTCAAACAGTGTTTGAACAATCCGTGCCATTTCCCGTGCGGTTGAAACGTTTCCCAGTTCAATTCCTGTTGGATCCACATAGTGTGTATGAATAAGGTTCAGATCTTTTGCGTTCTGATTCATTTCAAGAAGAAATTCCGTTCGTGAAAGATCCGTTGTTCGTGAAAGCGCATTCGCCGCGTTATTCGCACTCGCGACAAGCGTAGCAAAAAACAAATCCTCGACACTGAACGTATCACCGTCCTCGACATAAAGTCGAGCGCCCCCAACGTTATCCGCGTTACGCACATCCGCAATCGCCCCCATCGAAACATCATGATCCAGCACCACGTTTGCGGTCATGAGCTTTGTGAGACTCGCAATGGGCCAGACCTTGTTTTCATTCTTCACGGTCAAAATCTTTCCCGTCGAGCGATCCATAACCACATAGGCTTCAGCTTCGATGGATGACTCTATCTCCGAATTGGAAATACGCACAGGAACTCCATCTCCTTCGCCTGGGCCATAACTCGCCAATTCTTCATGCTCCATCCAGCCATACTGTCGAGCCCAATCTTCTAGATCGAGAAGGAACCCAGCCGAAGTTCCTGGCACGGCAAGATGTGTCTGTGAGTCAAATGCCGTTTGAAGGTCCCCACGCGTTTGATAGATCTCCGTAAGCGGATCTGTGATAGCAAAAATCGCCGTAGGTTGAACAACGGCGACTATCACGAGGAAACGAATGAATGTTTTTATTCCCATCTTTTTGTGAGATCAACATCTGTATAAAAGTAATGCAAGATTTCTTCCCAGTCACTTCCGTTATTTGCCATACAAAGCGCCTCTGTTGCTCCGAGCCCAACTCCGTGGCCCCAGAGTGAATATCCTCGCTCAGCATCGCACGGTGCAGGCTTTCCAATAAGCCAAGCAACGGTCCCACCCCATACCTCGCTCCATGAACGTGTACGGCCGTCAGAACGTGAGAAGTAAGGGGTAATCGCGGTCCGTCCTTCATAACTCACCGTCACCCCACGGGTTTGCTCAACGGCTTCTTTAATAAGGGGATGAACCACCTCGTATCCATAGCCAAAGTAAACTTGATCGTCCGCATACGCATTCATGTGAAAGTACCCCTTATGCTTTGAATTGCGCTCCCAGTGATACAGCCCGTACGTTCGTGCAATCGTCAGCAGAGTCTTCTTGAACTCACTATGAGAGTAATTTGAGGTCTCACCAAGTCCGTACAAATATTCCTCAATAGGCAACTCGTTTATCACCCAAACCTCATCTTTATACGGAATATACTGAAGTTCGAGAGTGTCACGAAACTGATTGAACGCGTACGCAGCTCCGCGAGTCTCACGACGATCAAAGTTCTCGATGGTACAAATGGCGTCTTCCTCATCTGGAACGAACCGAAGAAACTTGTAGGTCTCTTCAATTCCTCGTCCACGATTAAAGTAGTATCGCTGATTCTTATAAAACGCTCGCACAACCTCATCCTTCTCCATGACTCCCAGCAGTCCATCCTCACTATCCATCAACTTCCACGTTGTGTCGCAGGAAATTTCTGTCACCCAGTCCGTTTCTTCATCAATCGTCAAAAGACCGATTCGAAGAATTGGCTCGTCAATCACTCTATCTGATTCGATCTGTGATTCCTCTACCGTTACCTCTTCATCGATAATTTCCGGAGAACCTGAAGTCACTTCCACAGGAATATCAATATAAAAATCTGGGACTACCGTATCATTTACGGCCATTTGATACCGAACCGTATGTGTCCCCTTTGACGTTGGAGCTTTAAAAGAAAATGTAAGAAAATCGAGTCCACCCGGCTTCACGGTACCTGTCGTGTTTGAAACAAGTTCCGTAGAAGACACCCAAGAGGAGTGCTCCGTGTCAACGCTCGCAATGGCATAATTCGTTGTAACTACTTCGCGGGAACTCCATGTGACCGTTCCTGTATTCTTGATCCCAACTTTATAGCTGATCACCTCTCCGGCCTTCGCCGTAACAACCTTCTGGGATCGCAGTAAAATCATCGCAGACAAACCATCGCTCTCAGGCGAAGCCTCTCCATCTCCTAACGAACCTTCAACAGAACTCTCTTGCGTATCAGAATCTTTTACAACAATGGAAAGCGTGAACAATCCTCCTGGCACCCACGCCGTATCTTCTGCGGCGAGCTGAAATGTTTCTTTGTACATTCCCTCAGTGTTTGGAGCGTGTAAGGTGAGATAAATTGATCCAACGCCCCCAACAGGGACACTCGATTCCTTCATGATGGAAGCTTGCGTGTAATCGATCCAATTATCCGCCTTGAAATCACTTACACGATACTTTGGATCATAGGTATAAACCGAAATATACGAGGACCCGCTATTTACCCACGTTTTTTCCCCAATATTTTTGAACGTCAGGAGAACCTCTTGGGTCGATCCAGGCTCCATGGTAAAGCCTTGTTTAGGAGCACTTACCTGTAAAGCCTCAAATCCTTTCAAAGAGGCCGCTTCAGTAGACGCTGGCAACAAAAAAATTCCTGAAAAAAACAGGAATATCGAAACCAAAACCAACGAGAACTTCGTGGCTCTTGAGGGATAAGCATGGGACTCGCTCAAGAGGAGTGTATACATATTTTGTACTTGAATAATACCATTTTTTAGACCTCTCGTCAACGAATTTTGTGATACACTGACTCTATTATGACTACGGCGCGCTCAATTGCTTCCAACTTCAGTATCCAACTTATCGGAAAAATCCTTTCCGTTCTTATTGCCCTCGTTTCCGTCGCCATCATGACGCGCGTTTTGGGAACGTACGCTTTTGGTGAGTACACAACGGCCATGACCTTCCTCCAGATGTTCGGTGTAGTTGTCGATTTTGGTCTGACACTCACGTTGATCGTCATGATCTCCAAAGCAGGGGTCGATGAAGAACGCATTGTTGGAAACTTTTTTGGTCTGCGCTTAGTCTCTGGGTTTCTCTTATTCTCACTTGCCCCATTGACCGCCCTTCTTCTTCCCTGGTCTGAAACAGTAAAGATGGCCATCCTTGTTGGTGCCCTTGCGTACTTCCTCATGGGAGGAGCTTCCATGCTCGTCGGGGTATTTCAACGATATGAATCCATGTGGCGCGTTGCGACGGCAGAACTCTTGAATCGTATCGTTCTCCTCGCTCTCGTCGCATTCTTCGCTCTCACCTCTCCAGGGGTTGTCGAGATGGTTGTCGCCATGGTTGTCGCGAATGCCGTCTGGTTGTTCGCCATGATTCGATTCGCAAAACCATTCGTCCGTATCCGTCCCCTCTTTGAATGGTCACAGTGGATGTCCATTCTCACCTACTCATGGCCGATTGCCCTGTCTATTATCTTTAACCTTCTCTATCTAAAAGGTGACATTCTTTTCCTTGCGTATTTCCGCGACCAAAGTGAAGTTGGATTATACGGGGTGGCCTATCGGATTATCGATGTGATGACCGTATTACCCGTCATGTTCATGGGACTTGTTCTGCCTTCCCTCGTACAGATGTGGAGCACAGGAAAAGCCGAGGAGTTTCGTGCACGTGTCAGTCGTATCTTTGATTTATTTATCCTCACCGTCGTTCCAGTTGTCGTGGGAACACAACTTGTCTCAACAGAACTCACGATTATGATCGCCGGACAAGACTTCGCTCCTGCCGGCCCGGTTCTTGCCCTCTTAACACTCGCCCTCGTTGGGGTGTTCTTGGGAGCACTCTACGGACACCTCGTTGTTGCGCTGGATAAACAACGCGGAATGACGTGGGGGTATGTGTTTGTCGCGATCATTGCCATTGCCGGCTACCTCTGGCTCATTCCAGAGTATGGAATGTGGGGGGCTGTTTGGGTCACACTCGTTTCAGAAGGACTGATCGCTCTACTCACCTTCCTTGTCGTCTACAAAACATCAAAAGCTCTCCCAAGTCTCACCGTCCTCTTCAAATCCCTCATTTCGGCACTCATCATGTATCTCGCTCTCTCATCAATGGATGTATCTGTCTTTATCGATATTCTTGTGGGAGGAGTGATCTACACCGTTTCCATTTTTGCCCTTCGAGCCATTACTCTTACGGAGCTCAAAACGCTTCTTCCAAATCGATAATATGCTCGCCGTTCTCCTTATCCTGACTACCGCCTATGCTGTTCTTTGTTGGAGTGATCTTCATAAGGGGTTATGGCTACTCGTAGCCGTTCTTCCGAGTTACCTCTTACGTACAGAGATCTTTCACATTCCAACAACGCTGTTAGAACTACTTGTCCTCACCTTTCTCATCGTCTGGCTGATCAAAAGAAAAACACTCCCTCTCCAGATACAAAAGGATAAGGGAATGTTGATCCCCCTTTTCCTCCTGCTTACAGCCTCTACCATATCTATCGTCACTTCCCCTGAAATCGTTGCAGGGCTTGGAATCTGGAAAGCGTATTTTATCGAACCCATCCTCTTGTTCTTTGTGGTTCGCCATGAAATCACACACGAAAAATTTCAAATCCAAACTCTTTTCAACGCTCTTGGTCTCACCGCCCTTATTCTGTCTCTCGTTGCGGTCGTTCAGGGGTTTACCGGAGCTGGGCTCCCCATTCCTTGGGACTTTGAGCATCGTGCCACCAGTATTTTCGATTATCCAAATGCCCTTGGTCTCTTCTTAGGCCCTGTGGTGATCATCGGCGTCATGACCCTGTGGAATCGTATTCCAACAGAGCGTTTCATGAACCTCTTCTGGTTAACCGTAACACTCCTTTCCTCAATCGCCATTCTCCTCGCCGAGTCTGAAGCAACGGTAGTGGCCGTTATTGCCACACTCATGTGTGCGGGTATTTGGAACTCGACCACACGGAAGAAAACGCTTCTTCTTCTCCTTGTCGGAATAGTCGTCATCGGACTTTCTCCTTGGAGGTCATTCGTCGTCGAAAAACTCACCCTTCAAGACTACTCGGGTCGTGTACGTCTGTCTCAATGGTCTGAAACGATCGATCTACTCCAAGACCGATGGCTCTTTGGCGCAGGACTCGCAGGATATCCAGACGTATTCGCCCCATACCATCAAGCAACACACGTCGAAGTGTTCCAATACCCGCACACGATCCTCTTCAATATCTGGGTCGAACTCGGCCTCTTGGGAGTTCTCGCGTTTATCTTGCTCGCCTGGCAGGTTCTCAACAAATTCTCTCCTCACACATTCTCCATAAACCCATCGACGATCGCCTTTCTTGTTCTTCTTGAAATGACTATCCATGGTCTCGTCGATGTCCCGTATTTTAAAAACGATCTCGCACTCCTCACGTGGATCCTCCTCGCTATTGTCTTCTCCTATGCCAGCGCTAAGCCTTCTCTTTCGAAGAAAAAAGACTGACACGGAACCCGTGAACATGAAGGTTCTCTTGTTCCTCGTTATCGCGATTATGGCGAGTGTTGTTTTGTTACGTTACTTCTCCTGGTCTCACGCGTCACAGCGATCCCTCCTCCCTGAACTTTCAAGTCTTGCGACGCTCGAGGATCTCACCGTCATTCCAGACCTTATCCGCGTTCCATCACAAACGTTTGGAGCAGAACTCTTTACCGCAGGGCTCTTCACGAAACCAACCAGTGAATTTCCAGAGGGGACGATCGCTTTGGTTTACACAAAAAATGATTGGCGCATGGTGGAAATCGATTATCTTCCAAACCAAACCGCAGAAGCCTACCTCGCCACGCACATCTACCCCACACAGGAAATCGTCCTGGACCCAGAACATTCCGCATGGATTCAATCCATCGATGACCGCCCAAGATGCATCGATTACGAAGACGACGTTCCCAATCGTTGCGAGATCTCGAAACACCTCATCGCTGACCTTCCCGACCACCTCCTCATCATCGCCGTAGACGGAGACCACGCCACCGACGGAGAGTTAATCGAAATGGCAAGATCCATCATCTCCCCCGTTGACGCCCCCATAGCTGAATGATACGTTTCTTGAAAAATATCAGTAAAGCTTTCAAAATTGAATGATATTTCAATGCTCGAACGAGCACTGAGGGAACTGTAGGTAAATCCTACATTGACCGAAGAGCGCAGTGAGAAGTTGAAAGATCGTCAATTTTGGATGCTTTACTCATGGAGAGGTGGCAGAGTTGGTCGAATGCGCACGACTCGAAATCGTGTATGCCTGAAAAGGTATCGGAGGTTCGAATCCTCTCCTCTCCGCCAAAATTCGGAATTCAAATTTCCGCCAAAAATATGGTCGGCGCGAAGCGCCGTCTGTTCTGCATTCCCCCCACAAAATCCTGATTCTGCAAGGGTTCGCCACGCTCCGCGTGGCTCAAAAAGTACGGTTCGATCCTTAATTTGAAAGTTCGAACCGACTTTTTTGAATAAATGAAGTTTCTCTTCATTTATTTCCTCGTTTGCCAATTCTATATTGTATTTCAAAAACTTTTCGGTAAGTTCGAACCGATTATTCGCTTTTTGATCAAAAGCCGATAATTTCTCTTTGAGAAGCTGTTTCTCGTTCACAAGTTTGTTTTTCATATCTCGATACTCGTCTAGCGAAAGTGCGTTTTCAAGATATGCGTTCATCAGCTTCTCAATCTTGGAATCCAAAAGAGAAATATCGGCTTTTGTAGAATCCACAAAAAGCGTACTCGATTGGATTTCGGATGATTGGTCTTTTTTATTTTCTTCAATCATCCAAGAAAGCCAATCGAGTGGCAAAGAAACTTTTTTGATTTTCTTTTGAATTTCGGAAGTGATGATTTCCTCACGAGTATATTTTTGCGAACAAGGATTTTTCCGTTTGGTACAGCGGAGATAGTTATGACCTTTTTGCGTTTCGGTGGTAATGAAACAGCCACATTCTCCGCAACGGAAAAATCCTCTATACAAAAATGGTTTTAGTCCTTTGGAATGTGGCTTGCTCTTTCTCATCATCACTTCCTGAACGGAATCAAAAAGTTTCTTTGTAATAATCGGTTCGTGCTTGCCCTCGTGTATTTCGCCGTTATACAACATTAGCCCCGTGTATATCGGATTTTTCAAAAGTTTTTGATAATTCGACACCGCAAGCTCCTTTCCGCTTTTTCGCTTCAATCCAAGTTCGTTAAACTTGTCGCGGAGTTGTCGCAAAGTGAAATTTCCAGTTGAATATGCCTCAAATGTCTTTTTGATAAGTGGGGCAATATTCACATCAACAACAATTTTGCCACCCTCGTTTATATATCCCAGCGGAGACATTTGAGGCCATATTCCGTCTTTCACTTTGTTTCGCTTACCTCGTTTGATATTCTCACTAAGGTTATCTACATAATATTTGGATTGCGAAAAAGCGATTGAAAGCATGAATTTGCCTTGTGGAGTTGTATCACACCAGAAAGTTGGAAATTTTAGCTCGGCAATTTTTCCCGTATCGAGCAAATAGATAATTTTTCCACCATCAACGGAATTTCTCGCCAACCTATCGGGGTGCCACGCTAAAATTCCATTTGCTTCGTTTTGCTCGATACGGAGAAGCATTTCGTTAAATACTGGCCGACCCGGAACTTTGGCGGTTTGTTTTTCCACGAATATATCCACAACCTCAATCTGTTCTTTAACCGCCAATTCCTTTAATTCGGCCAGTTGGTCGGAAATGCTTCTCACTTGCCGATCTTCTGTGTCGGTTGATTTCCTTGTGTATATAAAAAACTTTCTGGTGTGATTATTCATAGAATTGTATTGGCAAACGAGGAGCCACGCGGAGCGTGGCGAACCCTTGCAGAATCAGGATTTTGTGGGGGGAATGCAGAACAGACGGCGCTTCGCGCCGACCATATTTTTGGCGGAAATTTGAATTCCGAATTTTGGCGGTGTTTGTTGGACAAAGTTCGAAACTATTTCGAGCAAAATCCAAATGATTAAAACTACTAATGCGGACTCGGCAGGGCGAAACAATTTGTCTGGGGTTTTGGATTCGCCTTGCCTCGGCTGATTTCCCGCCCGCAGGAGGGGTCTGGGGAGGAATGCGGGCGGGTTTCGGACTGGGGGTTTTCGGAAATTCGGCAGCTACAAAATCAGAAAATACATATTGAAAAAATCTACGATTTTTGCTATGCTTGTTTTGTGAGCAAAGAAAGTAATGACTCATATTTCTATACTATCAAAAGTAGCATACTATGGCAACTATATCCGAAAACATAAAGAGAGTGCGAGCAAAACAAGGATTGACGCAGGACGACTTGGCGAAAAAAGCCAACATTAAATACTCTACCCTTACTAAAATCGAGGGTGGTGTCGTTACAAAGCCAAGCGTTCAGACAATTCAAAAAATCGCCAAGTCGTTAGGCGTTCCAATGGAAGAATTAGTTAAATGAACACTATGCAAAAACTACAATCTATCAATCCATCAAATTACCAAGTTCTTGGTACGGTTGATATTTCAACGGCCAAAGAAATTGCAGACAAAGTTAAATTAGCTAGAAACGCGCAAAAGAAGTGGGCTGATTTAGGCGTTGCCAAAAGAGTATCACTTTTGAAAAAAGCTTTTGAAGATTTGAAAAAACAAAAAGTAGAGTTCACTCTTTTGGAAGCAAGAGAGATGGGAATGCCCATCAATGAAACTCTCGTGGATTTTGACGCATCTTTTGATTATGCAAATTGGTACTTTGATAATGCCGAAAAATATTTGAGTCCAGAAACCACTTTTGAAAACGAGAAAGAAATCCACCAAGTTTTTCACGAGCCGATTGGGGTCTCCGCTGTTATTGTGCCTTGGAATTTTCCTTTGGCTAATTTTGTTTGGGGGGCTCTCCAAAGTTTAGTCGCTGGCAATACCATAGTCTTCAAACATTCCGAAGAATGTCCGCTAAGTGGAAAATTTATTGAGGACATTCTAACCAAGCATTTACCCGAAGGAGTTTTTAACGAGATATACGGCGCCGGAGAAGTAGGGAGCATCCTAGTCAATCAAGATGTGAATATGATTGCTTTTACGGGAAGCACTAAAACCGGAAAATATCTCTACGAATTAGCAGGGAAGAAATTTATAAAAGCAGTTATGGAATTGGGCGGTTCTGCCCCCGGCGTGATTTTTGAAGACGCCGATCTTGATTTCGCTGTTGGAAATGTTTGTTTCAACAGATTGCTCAATCAGGGGCAGTGTTGCGACGGATTAAAGCGTCTTATTGTGCATGAAGATGTTTTTAATGAAGTAGTGAAAAAAGTTGCCTCTACTTTTTCCACCAAGAAAATAGGAAATGCTGAAGATAAAGAAACGGAAGTTGGACCGTTGGTTGCCAAAAGGCAACTTGACTTGCTCATTTCTCAAGTTGAGGACGCAAAGGCAAAAGGAGCAAAGGTAATAACAGGTGGTAATTCGCTTGAAGAAAAACTTGGTGGAGCATTTTTTGAGCCGACTGTGCTGACTGAAGTTACAAACGATATGAGAATTTGGAAGGAAGAAGTGTTTGGTCCAGTTTTGCCAATTGTAAAATTCAAGACCGAGCAAGAAGCCATTGAGCTTGCCAATCAAACGGCATATGGTTTGGGTTCGTATGTGTTTACAAAAGACCAAGAGAAAGCGGAGAGAATTTCAAAAGCGATTCAATCTGGCATGGTAAGCGTGAACGGCACAAATTACATCATGCCGTTTAATCCGTTCGGAGGGTACAAAAACTCTGGATTTGGGCGAGAACATGGCAAATACGGATTTAGCGAAGTAACGCAGATTAAAATTGTTGCGAAGAATAAATAGGACTAAGCATGACCGACCCAATCCAAACAATTATTTCTGCTCTAACACTTCTCGGCTTGGGTGGAATACTTGGCGGATACATAACTTATCTTTTAGACAAGAAAAAGGAACGAGAATTCAAGGTGTTAGAGCAGAAAGAGAAAAGGTACAAATCCTGCCTCTTGTATATGGACGCTTTCTTTGAACCGAAAAATATAAAGTATCTTTCGAGCCGACAACCAGATATTGATGATGTAAAAGATATTATCGAATATCTGAAAATGGAATATCACGAGATGATACTTTTCGCCTCGAAAGATGTGATTTTTTCGGTCAAAGCGTTTATAGAAAATCCTGTTCGTGATAATTTTCTAAAAACGGTTTTGACAATGAGGCAGGATTTATCCGCAAAGAAGAATGATTTAGATTTGACTGATATAATTTTAGAGGTCAAATCTAAATCATAGCCGCCGAATTTCCGAAAACCCCCATTCCGAAACCCGCCCGCATTCCTCCCCAGACCCCTCCTGCGGGCGGGAAATCAGCCGAGGCAGGGCGAATCCATTCCCCCAGACAAATTGTTTCGCCCTGCCGAGTCCGCATTAGTAGTTTTAATCATTTGGATTTTGCTCGAAATAGTTTCGAACTTTGTCCAACAAACACCTCCACATAAAACCGACCCAAACGGTCGGTTTTATGTTAAGTTGAACAAGTATGGGCTACCTTTCCAAAAATGCCGAACTAGAAGAAAGACTGCTTAGAAACCTTCCACAAGAGTTGAGCGACTATTATATCTCTCAATTTTCTAAGGAAGCTGATGGTTATTGGGAGGTAATACACGAATTACGTTTTTATAACATTCTCAACCAACGACTTGGTTATGATCATGAAAGAATCACCAGAGAAGCCCCATCAGGACGAGGAAATAAGAAGGTGGATTTCTCAATTGACGAAAGCCAACAGATATTTTTTGAGGTTAAATCTCTTAAGCCTTCAGATTATGAAGTGGCGCGCAAAGGCGACTCAATCGGTCCCGATGAAATAAAACTGAAGCGATGCCTGGACCGTGCAAAAAAGAAGATTACCAATAATACTGTAAACATTTTGGTCGTTGCTGATGGAGATACGTTGAAACCATCGTTGTTTTCAAATCCAGCATTCAATTTCAGTGATGTACCGATAACGTATTTAATACAGAAAGAGTATACGTCTTTCAGCGCAATTATTGTTCTAGCTGATAATTGTTGGGAACGATTATTAGACTATACGATTTGGTTTAATCCAGATGCAGTGATGCCGGTAACCGGCTCAAATCAAGAAAAACTGATCAGTATGAGTAGTCCTCATTGGAATTTTTCTTGATTTACAATGCCAACACACGTGCCTTAAGATCGCTCCCTGAAGGATCCTCAAAACCTCTTCTAACGAAAAACACCCATCATCCACCAGACGTGCGTCTGGTGTTTTTTGTTCCGTGTTAAACTAGAGGCATCTATGAACAACAATACGAACATCGTCTATGCGGATGACGATACGGGATCTATTGGTCTGCTCTTACGTTTGCGCATTCCCCCGCTTTTCCTTGGGCTCTTCTTAGGATTTGGGATTTCGATTTTGACATCTCGTTTTGAAGAAGTCCTCGCATCGAATGTGCATGTGGCGTTTTTCATTCCGTTTATTGTGTACATTGCGGCAGCGGTTGGAAATCAGACGCATGCTATTTATTCTCGTGATCTGAAAAGTGCACATACAAAGTTTCGAAACTACCTCATAAAAGAACCCATTCTAGGAATGATCCTCGGACTCATCTTTGGTGTTATCTCAACCATCGCGATTAACGTCTGGCTTCAGAATTTCATGCTAGCCATTTCCGTGGGTCTTTCTGTCCTCTTCGCCGTCGCGATTGCTCCGATCATCGCCATTCTTGTCACAGAAGTTCTCAACGACCTTCACGAGGATCCTGCCGTGGGAGCAGCTCCGATCGCGACTGTTATTCAAGATATGTGCAGTGTGATTATCTACGGAATCATTTCGAGTTCCCTTCTCCTCTAACCCTATGACCGATGTGCGCCTTTGGATTGTTGGGATAGGAATCCTCCTCATGCTCCTCATCATTTCCTTCTTGATCACAAGAGACTAAACGTTCCGCACAGGAGCGTTTTTGAATTGCGTGTTTTTACGCTACAATAAGGACATATCCTTATACTGTCTAATGAGAACCTATGAAGATTCGTAAAGCGATTATCCCTGTTGCCGGAATGGGAACACGATTCCTTCCTGCCGCAAAAGCTCAGCCAAAAGAAATGCTCGCCGTCGTCGACAAACCCGTCATTCAATATATTGTCGAGGAGGCGGTTGCGAGTGGAATTGAAGAAATCATCTTCGTCACAGCCATCGGAAAGCGAGCCATCGAAGATCACTTCGATCGAAACTTCGAACTTGAATACCGACTTGAACAAAAGAACAAGATTGCCGAGCTCGAGAAGATCAAACAAATTGGAAAGCTCGCAAAATTCGCCTTTGTCCGACAGACCAAACCCCTTGGGGATGGACACGCCGTTCTATCAGCCCTTCCATTCATTGAATCCCATGAACCTGTCGCTGTGCTCTTTGGAGATGACATCATCGACAACGGACGTGGAAAACCTGCACTGAGACAACTCATGGACGTCTACGAAAAATACGGAGATCCCGTCACAGCCCTCATGGAGGTCCCAAAGAAAGAGGTTTCCAGCTACGGGGTCATCGATGGAACGGAAGTCAAAGAAGGGATCTGGGAGATCAACAAGTTTGTCGAAAAACCTCCTGTCGAAAAGGCTCCATCCAACCTCGTACATATCGGACGCGAGATCCTCACTCCAGAACTCCTCGCAATCCTTCCAAACATAGAGCCAGGAGTTGGCGGAGAGATCCGACTCGCTGATGCCTTTGCCGAGTACATCAAGATGAAACGCGTTCTCTACGGATGTGTGTTCAAAGGAAAACGTTACGACTGCGGAAACAAACTTGGATACCTCAAAGCGCAAGTCGAACTCGGACTCAAACACGAAGAAATTGGAAAAGATCTCAAACGTTATTTGAAACAAACGTGTAAATCGCTATGAAAACATTTTGGCGGAAATTAGCCATCCTCCTTCTCCCTCTCGTTCTTGTGGGAGCTGGTTGTGGAGGCTCCTCGACGGCACAGACGCTCGCAACAACTCCTGTCACCCTCACGATTTGGCGCGTGTTTGATGGAGACGACACCTTCGATCAAATCATGAGTGCGTACCAGGCCCTGCATCCAAATGTCTCGTTTTCCTACCGAGAACTCCGTTTTGATGAGTATGAGGATGAGCTCATTCGAGCCTTTGCCGAAGGAGAAGGTCCTGATATTTTTTCCGTGCACAATACCTGGATCGGAAAATATGAGAGTTTGATTCAACCCATGCCAGACTCTCTCACGATTCCTTACTCAGAAACACGAGGAACCATCAAAAAAGAAACGATCTACACCGTTCAAGAAGAACCCACCATGTCAGAACGTGCTTTGAAAAGCGATTTTGTTGATGTGGTCGTGAAAGATGTTCTCCGTTCCTATAAGCCAAATGCGAAAGCAGAAACAGAAGATCGGATCTTCGGACTTCCTATGGGAATGGATTCGCTCGCTGTCTTTTACAACAAAGATCTCTTAAACGCCGCGGGGATTCCTGAACCCCCATCGACCTGGACCGAGTTTCAAGATCAAGTTTCGCTTCTTACCCAAATCAACACGAGTGACTCTATCGTTCAAGCAGGGACGGCCATGGGAACCAGTCGAAACGTCGAACGTGCGTTCGACCTCGTGTCGATTCTCATGATGCAAAACGGAACACAAATGGTCGATAGTCGAGGACGTGCCACCTTTGCTCAAGAAACAGACTCCGGATTCTTAGGAGGAGAAGCTCTCCGCTTTTACACAGATTTTGCCAATCCTCTCAAAGCTGTTTATACCTGGAACGAAGACATGCCTGACTCGTTTGATGCGTTCACGAGTGGAAACACCGCCTTTTTCTTTGGATACTCCTATCATCATGAACTCATTCGAACCGCTAATTCAAAACTCAACTTCGCCGTATCCCCTCTCCCACAAATTGATGGAGGGAAGACCGTAAACTTCGCTAACTATTGGGTTGAAACCGTCGCAAAATCAACGAATGCGGGAGACTGGCCTTGGGACTTTATCCAATTCGCAACCAATGAAGATCATGTCACGAGTTATCTCGAATCCGCCAGGAAGCCAACGGCTCTTCGCGCCCTCATCAACACACAACTTGAAGACGAAGTCCTTTCTATCTTTGCCGGACAAACGCTTACCGCAGATTCCTGGTATCGTGGAGGAGATGCGCACGTCGCAGAAGAAGCCTTCCTTGATCTGATCGATTCATTCCTCTCCGGAGCCGAACAAGAACGGGCCCTCAAAGACGCTCAAAATAAGGTGAACCAAAGTCTATGAAACGCATCGCGCTCCTCATCACCATCTTCACACTCACGTTCCTACCTGGAACAACGTCCGCGTACAACTCGAACATTTGTAAGAGTTCCACAGGATGCACGGAATCTGAAGTCGGGGTGTTTATGGCAGGCGTCTCACAAGGATGCGGAAACTTAGGAGACTGCACCCTTGATGACATCATGTTGCTCTTCATCAACACAGGAAACTACGTGGTGGGAATCATCGGAGCCGTAGTCCTTCTGATGTATGTTGTTGGAGGCTTTTACTGGCTAGCATCTGCCGGAAGAAAGGAGTGGGTGGATAAAGGAAAGAAGTTTATGACCATTTCCACCGTAGGGTTACTTATTGTTATGTTCTCCTACCTGGGTATTTACGCCCTGAAAGGAACCCTCCAGTACGGGAATGTCTACATGAGTGATACAGATGAGTATGTCGCATGTTCTGGAATCGATACGTACGGACTCCCCTGCGATCTCAACTCAACGTGTACCGTAAATGGATGTGAAAGCCTCTGCCGACAAAACCATCCATCCTATACCGAACAAGAAGAGGGAATATTTACCGTTCTTCAGTACTATCAATGCGTTGATACAGGAACCAATGGAATGTCCTCTTCAGACGAAGGGGGAACCGTCTATCCTTGGTATAATGAAGGTACCTGCCAGTCGAATCTCTGCCCTGGAGGAAATGAAGTGCGCTGTTGCCAAGTCGAATTCCTCTACTAATACTCCGATATGAAAAAATACTACTTCCTCTTACTGTCTTCCCTTCTTGTCCTGGTTCCGAACGTTCTCCTCGGCGCCACACTCGACAATCCACTCGGTACGACGAACATCCGTGAGGTCATCGCACGTATCATCCAATCGATTCTTGGAGTGACCGGATCTCTGGCTCTCCTCATGTTCATCTATGGAGGATTCCTCTTCCTTATTTCCGCAGGAGAAGCCGAACGGGTAAAAAAAGGAAAGGAAGTGATGAAATGGGCGATTCTTGGACTCGTTGTGATCATCGGAGCCTACATGATTGTTTCAACCATTGTGACCGCACTGGAGACCGGAACCGTAGGCTAAAGGATGCAATGTGGATATCTCATTACTCTCATTGCCCAAAAACAGCTAAAATAGGATCGAATACATTTTTAACTCAGCTAATTTCCTAACTCTTTGCTCTTCTCTGTTGTGTAACAGAGAATTACTATCGAAGGGAGGTGAACTCTATGTCCAATATCTTATCTAAGAAACACATCGGTTACATTCTCGGATTCGCCATGGCTCTATCCTTTGGTGCCATCGCCCTCATGGGAGTACACGAAGTGTCCGCTCAAGCTCTTACCGCAGATGAACTCTTTGGAGGCTCAACAACCGGAGATGAATTTGCTTCTGTTGCCGGTCTTGGTGAAGCTGACCTTGTCGACACCATTGCTCAAATCATCCGTATTGCTCTCGGATTCCTCGGAGTCATCGCCGTCGTGATCATTCTCCTTGGTGGATTCAAGTGGATGACCGCTGGTGGAAATGACGAAAAGGTAAAAGACGCCAAGAAACTTATTTTCTCTGGAATCATCGGGCTTGTAATCATCATCTCAGCGTACGCCATTGCAAGCTTCGTGATCAGCTCAATCGTCACCGCAACATCATCAAGCTCTACAAGTACAGCCGAATAACACTCACATCTTTCCCCCATCTTTTCGATGGGGGTTCACATAAGGGCACGATGACTCATGCTCTTATATGAGCAAACACTCTATGCATGTAAAACGTTCTATCGGGTTTGGCATGATTGCACTGATACTTGGAACGGGACTCCTGGTCCTCACTCCAGATACGGCACTCGCCGACTCCGCAACATCTCTCATTTCTGAAGGGCTCTCAAACGCGGGTGAAGGAACTTACTCAACCGATCTGACGGTCACGGTCTTCATCGGAAACATGATCCGAACACTCCTCGCTGCCACAGGTATCATCTTCCTGGTCATCACCGTCTATGCGGGAATTCTCTACATGACCGCAGCGGGAGAACCAGACAAAGTAAAGAAAGCAAAGTCTATGCTGACAAGTTCCGTCATTGGACTCGTCATCATTGTCGGGGCCTATGCGATCTCAACCTACGTCATTAACGCCATCGCAACCGCTGCAACAACAACGACCGTAACAGAAGAAGAAGGCTAGATCATCTATTTAAACAAACATTTATTCTTCACACTCTTTATGAAAAACCTCTACATCAAAGCAACCGCCTGGGCCTCAACACTTCCTATTCTTTTACTCCCAGTTGCGACATTTGCTCAGCTCTCTGATGCACAAACCGACCTCACCTCTGTTGGAACGGCTATTGGAACAGATACGACAACCATCGAACTTCCTGAGTTAATTGGAAACATCATCTCGGTTCTCCTTTCTGTTCTTGGTATCATTTTCGTCGTGTTGGTTGTGTACGCTGGATTCCTTTACCTCACAGCAGCGGGAGATGATGCAAAGGTCAAAAAAGCGAAAACCATGCTTACCCAAGCCGTCATTGGTCTCGTAATCATTGTGGCTGCCTATGCCATCGCAGCATTCGTCATCGACGCTCTTACCGAGGTTGCTGGCTAATCTCACACAAAGCATTTCAAAACTCGACTGGAAACAGTCGAGTTTTTTGTTTGCCAAAAAGAAAAGCCCCGAGTGAAGTCGAGTATCCTCCTTGGGTGATGTGACTCACACAAGGGGCTCTTCTTCACGCGGGGTTGCGTGTGTTTAGCGCCAGGCCTGACTCATCGAGTAGACCGGCTTGGTGCGGTGCCCGGACTTGGGGTCCAGGCTGTCCATGTCGCAGGCCACGACGCCGTTGGCCGGGCTATCGCTCGTCCGCGACGGGCGGTACATGGTCTGCAGGGGCAAACCATGTACCGCCACCTGACCGCTCTGCCGGAGATACACCACCTTGATGTCCTCGCTCTGCCCCCAGGAGACGTAGACGTCGTCCTGGGTGGAGAGGTCGAGGGCGTAGACCATTCCTCCATCGGGCTGGCCATCGCCGTTCCCGTCGTAGTACACCTGCCGGAAGCCGGAAGGCGCATGGACGTTGGGGACGTAGATGGCGTCGATGGGGGTCCCGTAGTTGGTGAACATCACCATGGTGGCGCCGTTGCCACCGCACCGCGCCCGGGAGTTGTTCTGCCCGAGGTTGGTGAGGCGCATCACGTCCGGGTCGATCGACCCGAAATTGTGGATGGAGACCATCGCCACCTCGGGCACGACCTGGAAGGCCACGCCCCCCGTCTGGGTGGAGGTGATGCTCTGCTGGGCCACGGGCGCCTGCACCGGGGCGGTCTGGGCGACCTGAGCCGATTCGAGACGCTCGACCGCCGTGGCGAGTTCCTGAATGGCGCTCAGGATCTCGCCGTCCCGCTCCTCGCCCTCGGCGAGACGGGTGTTGACCTCCTCAGTACGACGCTC
>Ga0210019_1000531_pt1 | contig 47772 bp, 49 predicted proteins | sample CryGeyCG2114_020_2_FD_183969 | JGI IMG/M metagenome (GOLD analysis project Ga0210019, IMG submission 183969) | Groundwater microbial communities from aquifer - Crystal Geyser CG11_big_fil_rev_8/21/14_0.20 (SPAdes) (version 2) | ecosystem: Environmental > Aquatic > Deep subsurface > Groundwater ...
CATCGATCGTGTTTTCAGCAAGCATGTATCGGGTACCCTTGAAACGTAGCACGTTACTAAACAGAGCAAAATTCTCATTGTCTGTCCCTGCCACTAATACCCATTCCTTATCTTTATGGTTCCACCGGTACAACTCAGCACCGTCAGTTCCATTTTCTGTAGCGGCAAATAATGGTCCCTTTGACATAAACTTTGTCAGATGAGTAACTTGAGCCGTGTTGTCATTGCCCAATCCCGTATCACCAACCTGCTCAAAACTAGTAGATCCGAGATTTGATTGATAAACCCTGACCTGATTGTCACTATCGAGCGTAGCCACAACCAGCTTACCCGATTGCGCATTGATTGCAGTTACTTCTGAACTATCAACACTGCTCCAACCTTCTAACTCTTCCCAGGTCGATAAGTCTGAAATGGAGCTGATCAATAGACGACCGTCAGAGGTTCCAGCTATTAACTTTTGACTCCCACCCAACGGCATACGAAAGACACTTGTGACATTGCTAACGGTATCATCTATCAGTCCATTTACTCCAGCCTGATTCCAGCTCGTGCCATTTTTTGAAGTATATAGTTTAGCGCCCTCATCAGAGCTGGTAATGACGATTAACTGATTAGCTCTACCCGGGGCACCTTGTGGGTGTCGTCTTTTATATACTCTCTGCTTAGGGGAAGTTCGCTTGTTAATTACTGCGGTGATTTCAGAATCTGGGGAAAAATCAGTAGAGATCTTTGTAAAATCATCTTCACTCTTACTCGGCTTTCTCCAGATCTCTATATCTCCAGCCGTGTTCTTGCCAAATAGGAAGAAATTTCCACGGTAAAGTCTGATAAAATCTAACTGGGTCAGTGAATTTACGGCTTCTGAGAAAATAGTTTCCTCTGCTGATACATCCACCCAATTTTCAAAGTCTGCATCTGACTGATAAACGGACATTGGACCCCCCTCTTCAGCAGAAGATGTCAGTGTGTAGAGCGAGCCGTGGTACTTCATTAGTTTGCCGGAGACTGCATCTGAGCTCAGGTCTCCCACCTGCGACAGTGAAGCGGCCTGAGCACTACCAGCTGTCGCCATGAAAGCTGAAAAAATTACAATTGCCAAAAAGTTTTTCTTCATAGAATCGCACTTATTATTTATTGCTTACTCTAGTAGTGACTCCAGTTGGTTACGAATTCCCTCACGCAGAGACTTTAGTGCTTTAAATTGCTCACGAACTTGCGATAGCGCCTCTAAAGATGGCGCAGCCTCCGCTTGATCAACCATTTCCTGTGCTGTCTCTAGAGCTCTTTCAAAATTAGATATACTAGCAGTCAACTCACTTGTATCAAGTCCGCCTTTAGCTAATCTATCAGCGGTCTCACTTACGCGCGACACCAAGTCAGTCATTGGACTTAGAGAAGGCAGGCTCCGAGTACTAATACTCTCAGTGACAAGCTGGCGCCGCTCTACTTGCTTAGTTTTAATAAGATCCCTAATCTCACCTCTTAGTTGCTCACTCTTTTCAGGATCTGAGGTAGATTTTAGCTCTGCAATTAGACCGTCTAGATCACTTGAAAGCTGCTTTGTAACCTCTTGTATTTCTTTACGGTTATCACTATTTAGACTCTGAAAAACCTCCAAGTTCTCCGCGCTCTCAGAAATAAATATCCGCGCCTTGTCAGCTGTCGCCGTTAAAGTTTTTTCAGTAGGTTTATCAAATGATGACATAAAATAGCTATGACCCTTAGCTTGCAGATCCTTTGCAACATTATCGGGCTGCTCTGGATTATCTAACTCAACCCACAAGCTTGGATGAGAGGGTAAAAGATCAATTGATTCGTCAAAGTCTGGATAGGTTAAAACAGAAGGGTCATTTTTTTTCAGACCAGTTTGAGCGGCATTGACTTGATGCTGGTTTTTTTCACCGATGCCCATGGAACGCAAAAATTCCCTACGCTTTTCCTGAATATTTTGTCTATTTTTTTTCTGGGATAGATCTACTTGAAATGCTGATTGATTAGCATCGGGCTCAGCCATCACAGCTACACCAGGGACGCAAAGGCCAATAATCATGCACAAGCTAAAAAATGGGATGACACTTAAGTATTTCATAACGCCGCACTAGCTAATGCGCTGTCAATATCAGCAAATGACTCATCGTCTAGAATCGCTTCCATTTCATCTGTAATTATCTCTAACTCAGCCAGCGATGAATCAAATTCAGTGACCGTAACACCACTATCAAGCTCTTCAATAATAGCAGTCAGTTCCTCCTGTGTGTCCACTGCGGAACTAGCTACAAAAGTAGGCTCGTTTTCAATCTTATTGTTTTGAAGATTAACCGCTAGAAACCAGCCTGCCATGCCTGCGATTGGAATAGACATAATGGAAAAACGAAATAACCAATGTTTGCTTCTACTTTCCTTATTAGAGGTTAGGCGCGGCATTGTCGGCACAGGAACTTCCTGAAAGGTAGTTTTGAAAGCTTTTCCCAACTGCGCTAAATCAACCAACTCCATCTCACTAAGCTGCTCTGAAACCTCAAAGGAGTTGCCATTGTCCAGTGACTCCAAATAGGTAGCCAGCTCTTCGGCAAGCGCCTGCTCTGGTGGGCTGTCGCTATTTGGTTTTACTATATAAGATTTCATAGTTCTGTTTATTCATTTTTCAGCAAATCTTGGGCCTTTTTTATGGCGCGATATTGTCTCACTTTCGCGTTAGCTTCACTGATTCCTATTTGGTTAGCCGCTTCTCGAATGGAACACCCTTGCAAGAAACGAAGTTCTATTATTTTGCGATAATCCTCGGGAAGTTGATTTAGTATATTATTAAGTTGCTTCGCTGTACGCTCCTGACTCTTAATCTCCGCGGCCTCGGCCTCGGGAGTTATCGGCTCCCTTCCAAGATTGAAAAATTCATCAATTGGAACCGTAGTACATTTTGACTGACTTCTCCAGTGATCAACAATCAAGTTCTTGGCTATCTGAAACAACCAGTTCTTGAAACTCGCATCACCTCGATACTGACCCAGCTTCTGAAAGGCTTTAATAAAGGCTTCTTGACAAATGTCATCAGCGTCGGCAGCCGAGCCAAGACGCTTATAGAGGTATCCATGTAGCAGGCGAACATGTCTTTGATACAGTTGCTCATAGGCGCTATTGTCACCTTTATTAGCGGAGTCAATCAATTGTTGATCAGTTTGTGGCACGATCCATGCAAAACTGGTTAGTGATCGTAGTGTAGCAAATATCGGAACCGCTGGCCGTTAGCACAGATATAGACGCCACTAGGTTACACGAGTTCTATTAGTAAATATGGCAAAAAACGCTGAGTTTAACTTTGACCATCTACAAAATTGTGTGTTCCTCTTTTTGACTTCATGCCAGCTACCGGTAGTTTCACTAGGAACTTTGAACCAACGTCTATGGTCGACTCAAACCAAATGCTCCCTCCTGCTTCATCTAGAATTGATTTGACCAAAAATAGACCTAACCCAGTTCCGTCCGTTTCAAGAGCTCGGACATTGTCAGCCCGGAATAGTTTTTGAAATATGCGCCCCTGCTGATGTGAGGGTATTCCATAGCCAGTGTCACTAATTTCAAAAGTGACATGATCTTCATTATCTTGTATAGAAATTGTAACCGTACCATTTTCAGCAGTATATTTAACTGCGTTGGAAATTAGATTTTGATAAATTATTCTCATCAAATTTGGATCAACTTCAACCAGAGGGTCTTTCAATTTGTAAATGCGCTTGATATCAAGTTTTTTTTCAGCAATGGTGGATTCAAATTCACTAAGCACCTCATCTGCCAAAGCTTGGATATCTGTCGGAGAGGGTTCTATGGCTAAGGTGCCCATGTCTATTCTTGAGACATTAAGAAGAGCGCTAACCAGAGTACTCATGCGAGAGGTGCCTAAAGAAATTTCCTCTACATATTCACGAGTGGCCTTGTTAATTTTGCCGCTATCTCCCCCGAGAATCATTTCTGTATACCAGTTTATTGATGTTAAAGGGGTTCTCAGTTGATGAGAAGCCAGTGATACAAATTCAGTTTTTGATCGATCTATATTCTTTTCTCTAGTAATGTCCCGAAACACCTCGACAGCGCCGATGGTCTGTCCCTCAACCTCCATTGGCGTGACCGTTACAGAGACTGGGAAGCGACTTCCATCTTTCCGCCTGTAGTAATGTTTCAGATTCTCAGAAACTTTTTTACCTGTAAACAAGGCAACTGGGTGGGAGCGTTTCTCGTAGGGAACTAAATCTCCTGATTCATCTTCGACCTGAATTATAGCTGTGACGGGCTGTCCATGAACTTCACCCTGGCTGTAGCCAAGCATCGCTTCAAAGCCTCTGTTTACCATAACAATACGAGTGTCATCGTCAGTGGCAACCAAGCCATCACCAATACTATCTAGCAACGCGGCGTCTTTAGCGCGTTCCCGTTGGAGTTCGGAAATTTTCTTAGCCAGCTCAGCTTCTTTAAGTCGCGTAACCTGAAGAGACTCCTGAAGATTTACCTTAACCTCAGTCAGAGAAACGTTCTTGGTAGTAAGAATATCCTCAGATTTGGCCACTCTATGAAACAAGGAGGACACGCTCATTAGTAGCCCTGTAAGCATTAGCCAAAGACTCAGATTCTTAGCCAAGTACGCACCGTAAAACACGGAATCAAATATGTCGTAAGAAACTGTCGCTAGCAATATCTGAGAAAAGGCGGAAACTACCAACATTAATATGACCCAATGATCAAAATCCTCAAATCTCCATTCTCCCTTTGCTAAATATCCCACAAGAGTAAACGTAAACAGCAACGCTGAGATTAATTCCCACGGTCTGGAGATGAACAATTCAGGAAAATAGGATTGAGGTAGCGACACAAACCCAAAAAGCATCAAACTAGATAAGAGTAAGATGGTTGTGACAATATAGACTACGGACTCACTGACCTGACCCTGTCTCCGCCAACGCTTTTCTGCCCACCAAGATAAGCAGCTAAAAAACATCATTAGAGAGACAAATAGGCGTGATATAGTCCACCCCCATGCATATAAAGACTCCGGCGCAGAGGGTAGCGTACCAATCGCTAGATCACTAGTAAAAACAATTTGGACTAGATCAAATGCGGCTGCCCCGATGAAGCCTGTAGCTAAGAATAATAGGGTATTATTTTTTTTTGCGGAATATCGAAGTAAGGCGATGATTCCCACAACCAAAGATAATAGCGCAGCGCTGGTTTGGAGGATTTGAAAGAATTCACCCTGTCCGCGCCAGGTTGGTACTCTGGCTATAATTAAGTAGCCAACTGCTAGTAGCGCCGTAATGTACAGGTAACTTAATGGCCGCCTGGAGTTGACGCCTGACTTCATCCAAATTTTATTTAGCGAGTAACCTCTATGGTCGCACCTTGCTCAGCGTCTGGAGCACAGACAGTAACACGTCCGTTAGTACTTTGAGCAATGTGATAACCCGCGCCATTGGTAGATGATCCGGTTGGGTCGCTTGGGATAGCTGTAAGATACTCCTCATTTGTGGTCAGGTCAGTCAAATCAATCAATCCTGAACAAGACGTAGCGTCACTTTGACAAATTTCGTTGGTGGATACACCGGAACAGTCGCTAGAAGTAGCGATACTCGATGGTAAACTACCGTCATTATCGATGGCAAACTGATAAACAGCACTTAGAACTGTATTAACATCTGCCCGACGTTGAGCGTTTCTAGTGTCTGCTAGCTGCTTATTTGGGTTTAAAGCAAGAATGACAATTCCAGCCAAGATGGCGATGGCCGCCACAACTAGTAATATTTCCAATAAGGTGAAGCCGCCTTGATTTTTTGATTTCATTTGTAATTTCATATCTCTTGTTTAGTTTTGATTGTAATGTGCTGAATTTTAGCAAAATTAGCGGAGATAATCAACTAGCACCGCTCTCACGGTTACCTACTTTCCTGGCCAAGGTATCAGCTACGGTTGTAGCTATTTTTTCAAGTGAAGAGTTAGCTTTTACAAGAAAGGCAGCACTCTGAACACCAAGCTGATTGGCGCGCTCAAGAGTCTCTGGAGCGTTTAAGTTAGTAATAATAACTACTGGAATGTTACCCTTCATAGGGTCATCACGAAGAACGCTCAGCATATCAAGTCCGCTCATTTTAGGCATCATTATGTCCAGCAGAATTAGATCTGGGCGATTCTCGGAAATACTATCCAAACCATCTCTTCCATTTCCAGCAACACTGACGGCGTAGCCATCCTGCGTGAATTTCTGCTTAAGTGCCGTTATTAATGGCGCTTCGTCCTCGATGATTAATATTCGATACTTACGGTTCATATGGTTTGCTTTATAAGTCCTTTATCACCACCTTGTTCTAGCATACCAGAAATTGGAATTTGCACGAAGAAGGTTGTCCCCTTTCCTTCGATAGTATCAAACCAAATTTTCCCACCGCTGGCATCCATGACCAGTTTGGCTATATACAAACCAAGACCACTGCCGTCGGCGGCCATCTGAATGGCGTTATCGGCTCGGAAGAATTTTTCAAATATCTTTGACTTCATGGATTCAGGTATGCCTATTCCCTGATCAGTCACGGCTATGATAATACCGGCTTCATCCCCCTGGTTGGCAGACAGTTTTACTTCAACGCTAGACTTGGGCTTACTGGAATAGCGAATGGCGTTGGTTACCAGATTATGGATAACCTGTCGCAGCAATCCAGCATCAATATTAACACTTGGTAGAGCTGGGGTTGGTTCAGTAAAATTTAGCTTAACGTCCTTACTGCCAATTAACGGTTCTGCTTCTTTTATTATTCCTCTAATCATTTCTGCAAGATCTGTGGGTGTAGGTTCAATTTTTAGTCGACCGGTTTCTAAGCGCGATACATTAAGTAGGTCGTTAACAAGGCTAGCCATACGGCGACTGCCCTGGAGAACCTCGTCTAAATACTCCCGCTGCAGTCCTTTAAGAGGGCCAACGTCGCCAGATAGGAGCATCTCTACAAACCAATTTATTGAAGTTAATGGTGTTCTAAGCTGATGTGAAGCAATCGAGACAAACTCAGTTTTCATTCGATCAACCTCAACAAAATGAGTGATATCATTAACAATAATGGCTCCAGCGACCACGTCCTCGTGATAATCAAAGATGGGAGTCAGGAATATATCAAAGCTCCTGTCTCCTAGTTGAATATTGGATAATTTTATTCTATTCCCCTTCTTAATGACTTCATTGATTTTTGATTCTAAGTCAACAGAACCAGCAAACAACACAGACAAATCAGCTGTGGTTACCTTGCCTTTTTTTAAACCCGTCATCTCAAGTAAAGCACCGTTGGTGAGAGTTACGGTCTTTCCATCATCTTCAAAAATAAGTACACCATTACTTGAGCTTTCAACTACGGCTTGGGTGCGACTCCTTTGATCAACTAAAAATGACTGCACTCGCTGAATAGCCATGGCTAAGATCGAAAGTTTCGTTTTTAGAGAATCCAACGCTTCGGCGGATCGGATGGCTGATTCTTGGGTGGAGGCAATAACTATAACACCCGCCATTTGATTACTTTGTCCAATGGGTAAAACTATAGTAGATGGAAAATTTAAAGTGCGAGTCGATTTGGCATCACCCTCCATTACCCTAACGTCTAGCTTACACTCTCTGGCTGCTTTGGTTATCTCCTTTGGACTATTTTCAACTAGCAAAGCTCGACCCGCTTCGGTTAACGCATGTATTTGCTTTTGCGAAACTGGTTCAGTGAGGTAAGCCAGCTGCTGGAATCCGTGAATCCTGGGATCATAAATTAAGTAGCTTTTTACTGTAAAAATTCCAATTTGATCAACGTAGCGATTGGTCAGTTCAATAGCTTCTCGAACACTAATGGCGCTGGCCAGCTCAACTGCTAACTGCCTAACCAATCCTAACTCATGGTCGCAGCTGGCCAATTGCTCGTAGGCTCCAGTCAACTGTGGATTAACTGCTTCAACTGAAGTGCTAGCTTTATCGCGCTGGTATTGCATCCAAAATAAAACGCCTAATATAATTGTTAGCGCAGCTACAAAGACACCTCCCCACGACAATAACAGTGAGTCTGTTTCGGGCTCACGGTACATTAGAATTGCCAGCCCAGCCACCACACAAACCAGAACAAAAAATAGACCGTATCCGAGCCAAGCAGGAATTAATGGTCGTGCTGTTTTCATAGTCACCTATACTATAACCTATTCCTTAAAAATCATCGACCTCTTGCCAGCTGGTTAAATCGGTCGGGGGACCAACGCTGGCTACCTCGACATAAACCCTACGCACTACAGAGTCAACATTTCCTGTTGCCTCAATCGTTCGATTCGTATCTCCGCTACCGCCAATTACTCCTAAACTGCAAGTTCCTGTATCAAAGGTGATTGTTTCCCCTCCATTATAACCGGTGTCTAAGCGCAGACGCTCCAATGCCTCCTCGGCACAGGCATTTGCCAATGCCCTAGCCTGAGTAGTTCTTTGTTGATCCAAGCTGGTTAGGGCGCTTCCTACACCTAAGAGCAATAGACTTGTTGATACAGCTGTTCCAACGGCTCCGATTACAAGTACGCTCATTAGAATGATGTAGCCGCTTTGTGTGGGGTTCTGTTTAATCATAACGGACTGTAGCGCTACTCTTAAAATCCTGGGTAAAATCAAACTCATTACGTCCAGATGGATTTACCGAGGTAACAGTGAAACTAACCTCTACTGTAGCTGGAGTATTTTCACGAGATAAATTTTGAAAAACTAAATTTTCGACTGTGACGGTACTGGAGCTCAAATTGGTTGTTAAACTTGCCTCCTGTTGTTGTAGGGTGCCAGAACTTACTGCAAATATAGTTGGGTCGGCGCCGCTGTCTATAACATCAAGGGTCAGGCTTGAGCTGCTGGCGCCAGCAGTGGGACCTGTGACAGACTCAGAGTTTCTAATGGCTTGGGTCATTTGATCCATTAGAAAGTGTCCTTGCTGTTCAACTTCTGAAATAGTACGGTGCTTAATTCTGGACTCTGACAGCAAGATCGCAAAACTAGTAATGGCCAGCATTAAAATACTTGCTGTGGCAAGGTATAGCAGCAATTCAACAAGTGTAAATCCAGTTTGGTGTTTTAGTTTCATCATCTTAAGTGGTATCGAAAACGAACTTCCTCAAGCACCGGAGTTTCAGCGCCATCTCCTGTTAGTGTGACACGATAACGAAGCCAACGATAGTCATTTAAGTCGGTAGAGATGGTTTCACCAGTTGCAGTAGTGAAAGTATCGCCACTTCCAGTTGTACCATACCAGTCAGTTCCTGCGGGCCAGTCAGGACTACCGGAGCCGTCGTCAGGTGCGGCTGATACCTCTATCTCAACTGAACAATCTGGCGTACAAATAGGTAAAACCTCCTCCCAGCTTAAACTATGAACAGCAGCGCCATTTGAACCGAAGTCAAATCCAGATGAGATAAGCTGCCCCGAAGTCTGATAAGTAGCACCAGATTCTCCGTAATAAAGACGGACGTTCTCTAATTCAACTTGATCAATGCCATTACTGACCATAAAGGCTCGAAATGTTAACTGTCCAGCAGAAGGGTCAAGCTCATCTAGGTTATCATTTACGTCTTCTGCTGTATTGTAGTCTGTTAAGCTTGCAGTGATCGTCCATTCATCTCCATTCCAGTATTTCCAGTCGCTGCCTCCGTTGTCAGAAAGTTGAAAATATATGGCACTATTGTCACCTGTCACTTCATTGGCAGAAAAACCAGACCAATAAGATAAGGACGCGGGGGTAAAGCCAGAGCTTGGTGTTAAAGTAGGCTCATCAGTCGGATATCGATCTCCCGTCCCATAGGCAGTGGAAAAGACTTGCGAGAACACAGCATAGGCTCCCGTTTCTGTAGTATGCGTTCGCTCTGAGTCAGCGATAGTTTCCTCATCAACAAACAGACTGACCTGAGTAGCAGACGATGAGTTCATAACCAACCAAGAGCCATCGGCTCCGTCCATTTTTTGCTGACTACCTATTACAATCGGGGAGCTGGCATAAGTACCCGTAAAGTTAAAGATGGCGGCCGTACCGTTTCCGGTGATTGAGTCGGTAGTAATTGAGGTTTCAAAATCGGTTGAGTCTACTGTGTCCCCAGACGACTGACCGATGGCTATCCAGCCAAGACTTTCTTCATCGTGCTCAGTGCCAGCTTGGGCACGATTAATGGCTAATTGAAAGCCACTTGTCGTTGGAGAACCCGTCCTAGCTGAAGGGCTACTAACAAAGGTTGAGGCCCAGTCGCTATCGTTATAACTCATAATTTGGTGAAGAACGATAGGAGCGGTGGTATATGTATTGTCATAAGTTTGCTGGTCGCCTACCCAACTCGAGCTACTGGCCGTTGTACTAGTTGTCACACGATGAGCCTCTACCGGAGTTGATCCAATCGTGCCACTGCCCTCTTCCATGACAATATAGTTAATAGTATCGGTGGCTAGGGCAGCTTCTGGCGAATGGGCGTGTTGTAACCTAATGTCAAAGCTGTTGCTAGACACATTACGCAGGCGCACCGAGACTGGCTCCGTATTGTTAGTTTGCGTATGAGTCGCAACTATAACTGGGTTTGTATATGTCTCCGTTGTTGTCACAGTTGCCCAATTGTCGTCTGTGCTGGTCTGCCCTACCTCAAAGTTAAGATTAGTGGCAGCGGCTAATAACTCGGCGTGATTATCCGATTGACTAATGGCAGCGCTGTCATAAGTGTAGGCGCTGGCATCATCTATAGTCCAGTCATTGTAGTTTTCGGTACTAACTGTATACCCAACCGTAACCTGATTTAGCTCTGCCTGATAATCACCGTCGCTCACGAAAAAAGCTTTAAATAGAAATTGCTCGGCCGTAACGCTGAAGGAGCTAATATTTGAATCAACCTCCTCCGCGGTATTGTAATCAGTATCTGCCGTTATTGGCGCCCAGGTCGAGCCATCCCAATAACGCCAGGTCACTCCGTCATCATCGGATAGTTGATAAAAGATGGCACTACCACTGCCCACTGTCGAATTTTCTGAAAAAGATAACCAACTATTAACTGCCGGAACTGAAACAGAACTTACAGGATAAATACTAGACTCTGTAACCGGATATGTAGAAGATGTATTAAATTGGACACTGGCTATCCAGCCATCCAAATCTGGACCGCGGTAGGCAATGGCATAGACTTGAGTATCAATCTCTAGTAGAAAAGGATCTAACCCATTAGCTGTATCGTATTCAAGTGTATCACCAACCGCAGCTCCAATGCCCCCTCCATCATCGATCTCAATAAGGGATAAGTAACCATCATCGTCCACTCCGCGGTAGGCCACAGCGAATACATCATCGTCAACCTGCCTGAAGGATGGTGCCAAACCTTGAGTGGTATCATATTCAAATAGATCAGTAGCCGCGCTGGCTATATTGCCAGAACTATCTACATCTACGGTAGCTATAAAACCGTCATTACCAGGACCCGCATAGGCGATGGCCAATGTATCACTATCAACCAGAACGGGTTCAGGATTCACTGCAATTACTGTATCGAACTCTAAAGTATCCGTAACTGTGCTAGGAAGGTTGCCTGAGCTGTCTACTTCAACTGTCGATAAAAATCCATCATTATCAACGCCGCGGTAGGCGATCGCGAGAGTGTCGCTATCAATGGCGATAACAACTGGCTCAATTCCATTGCTTACATCAAACTCTAAAGTATCCGTAACTGTGCTAGGAAGGTTGCCTGAGCTGTCTACTTCAACTGTCGATAAAAATCCATCATTATCAACGCCGCGGTAGGCGATCGCGAGAGTGTCGCTATCAATGGCGATTAGCCAAGCTGACAATCCATTTGACGTGTCGAACTCTAATTTATCTGTAACTGCGCTGGCGATATTGCCTGAGGCATCAATCTCTACAGTAGCCAACCAACCGTCGCTACCGATTCCAGTGTAGGCTATAGCATATGTGTCACTATCTACCTGCACTAGACTAGGATAAAGTCCGTTGACGGTATCAAACTCCAGAGTGTCGATTGCCGGACTAGTAATTTCACCTGAACTATTTATTTCAACGGTTGAAATAAAACCATCATTTCCCACACCTGAGTAGGCAATAGCATAAATATCACCTGAGACATTAACTGCTACAGGAAAAGTACCCTGATTAGTATCAAATTCAAAAGAGTCCGTAATCGAGTTCTCAATATCGGAAATTTTATTACCCGATGTCACTAATTGAGCGGCTGAGCCGGTCACCTGAATAAGCGAGCTGTCATATGAGTAATCACTTGCGGTGTCAAAGGTTGAAGATTGGCTATTGCTGCAAGTTAAGGAAACTGTATCCAGTTGCACTTGATCGGTGCCATCACTGACGAATATGGCCTGCCAAGTAAGTTGCCCAGCTGAAGTATCAAATGAGGTGATCTGGGAATCAATTTCTGCTGCGGTGTTGTAGTCAGTGGAACTACTAACTGCCGCCCAACTACTACCATTCCAATACTGCCAGGTAGCACCTCCATCATCTGATAACTGATAATATATTTCCGCAACTCCATCTTTAGTGGCTGTTTCAGAGAAACTTGACCACTCCCCGATCTCTTCTGGTTCGTAACTAGTTGTTGGATTTATTACTGGACTCGCAGAAGAATAGCCAGCACTAGTTTCGACTGTAGTCGATAGGCTTGAGCCAAACGCGACCCAGGCTCCGGTCTCGGTAGTGTGACTACGCTCTGCGTCAAAAACTTGATCCTCATCTACATTTAGACCAACTTGCGTAGAAGTTACACTATTTATAGCCATCCAGGAACCGTCTCCGCCGTCCATCTCCTGCTGAGAGGCAATGACGATTGGCGTTGTAGAAAAAGTAGTAGTGAATGGAAAAACCAAGCTGGTTCCATAGCCCGTAATTGAATCAGTCGTCTGATCACTCTCAAAATTAATTGACTCAACACTATCTCCAGTTGTTTGATCAATAGCTATCCAACCCAGCGTTTCTGAAGCATGGCTAGTGTACACTTGCGCTCCATTCAAGGCTAGCTGAAATCCACTAGCTGAGGGTGGTGATGCTCTAGTTGAACCTAAACTGATCCACGAACTTGTCCAATCAGTATCATTGCTAGTCATCACGGAGTGAAACACCGCTGGCGCAGTTGTGTAGGTATTATCATAGGTCTGTGCATCTGCGGTCCAACTACTAAGGCCACTGCCCATGGTGCTGGTATCATACAGATGGGCCTCTATTTGAGTTGACCCTAAGGTGCCCGAGCCTTCTTCCATTACCATGTAGTTGATGGTTTCGGAAGACAAGGCAGACTCACTAGTGTTGGCATGTTGCAATCTCACCTCAAAAGAGTTACTGGTGACATTGTCAATGCGGGCGCTAATTGGCAAGGTGTTGGAAGCCTGCACGTGAGACAACACTACTACCGGCGAAGTGTATGAATTAGCTAAATTAACAGTAGTAAAATTATTATCAGCAATTACCGTGCCCACCTCAAAATTTAGACTCTCAGAGCTATCTACCAATTGAGCCTGACTATCGGAAATTTCAATGTCGGCAGCGTCATAAGAATACAGGCCAGAGTCCTGAAAATGCCAGTTTTTTGTGCCACAATCATTAGCGTTTGTAACAGCGGCCAGTGATACTTGTCCGGCTGATCCAGTTTCTAGGTTTCCGTCGTCACTAAAATACATCGTGTCATCTATCCACGAGGCTTGGGCGTCGCCGCCTGTCCAGTCTGTTTGTAGCCATTCTTCTGCTGACCAATTGGTTAGTAGAGTTTCTGCTACGACAGTTCGTTCCGTACCATAACGACCTGTCCAAGAAACGGTAGCTGTAACAAATTTGGAATTAATATCAATGTAATTAGCAGGACAGTCAGCTAACTCGTCACTGCTATCACGACATACATCTGAAAAAGTAACCTGACGGGTGTAGTTACCAATGGTTTCATCTGTCCCTTCTCCAGTTAAGCTCCATTCGGTAGAATCGTTTTCTACTGCAGTAGCTGAAACGGTAAATTCATTCCAGCCATCTTGACCAATATTACGGACAGCCTCGAGAGCCTCGTCTGCTAAAAATGTTGCTCTAATGCGCTGTCCCGAGTCAGCGGCGGCTTGTTGTGAATAGATTAAGGCACCAGTGAAAGCGCTAACCAAAAGTCCAAAGACGGCTACACCTAGCATAGCCTCGACAATTGAAAATCCGTTGCTTGGAGACTTTGTCATGCTTAGTAATCTACCATGCCCTTGCTATTGATCGTGATGGTCTTGGTCTGACCTGTAGTTGAAGTAAGAGTCGTGGAAGTAGCCGCACTGGGGGCTCCAGTGAATTTCTCAAATAATATTTCTGTATCACCAGAAAACGTCATCGAACTTGGTATAGAAAAAACTTCATCCATGTCTGAATCACGAGAAGCATAATCGGCTCCTTGAAATAAAGTGATACTACCTTGATGCACTTCAATTCCCCAAGTCGTGTCATTACTACCAGATCTAGCCAAGGTTTCGGCCCGGCGACTAGTTTGCACCCAAGTGTCGGCTGCCACGTGCAGATCGTTGCGAACTTGATAGCGTTGGTACACTGGGACCGAAAACATCGCCATCACACCTATCAGCACCACGGATAGTAGGATTTCCAGCAGTGTAAAGCCGTCCTGCCTCATAGGCTTAGCTCAGCTCTAATCCGCCTATGAGAGAGTAGACGGGCAGTACAACTGCAAGCGCCACAAACACAACTCCAAGCCAAACAATCACCAGGAGAATCGGCTCCAAAATAACAGATAAATTTTTTGTGGTCGTCTCTGTTTTGGTTTCAAAATTCTTTCCTATCCTTACCAGTGTGGTTGGCAGTGTTCCGGATTGCTCACCGGCAATCATCATCTGCTGAATAGTTGAAGGCAGATAAGACTTGAGATGCGGATAGGCCTTGAGGCTGGTTCGAATCGAACTTCCATCGTTGACGCTGGTTGATAAATAACGGTAGAACTTCTGATAACGCCTCAGAGCTGTGGCATCAGCTAGCGAATTAATAGCTTCGACAATGGGCAGACCGGCATCAAGCAAAGTTCCTAAGACGTATCCCATTCTACCTAGTTCAATTTCCATCATCAGGCGGCGAATTCCAGGAACGTGAAAGAGTAACCACTGTCCGCTGTGTCTAGTTTTTTGGTAAACAAACAGTAGAAATAAAAACAAGCCCAGCAATATGACAAAAGTAGGAACGGCAATGGAACCAAAACGCGCAAAGAATTCACCAACGGCAATCATAAACCTAGTAATTAGTGGAAGATCAACATTCAATTGAGAGAACACGGTTGCCAGTCTTGGTAAAATAAACCAAGCTATACCAATACCTATAATGGCAGTTAGACCAAGGACAAAAACCGGATACATCATGGCTGAAAAAATACGTGAGCGAAACTCACGTTCCTTGCTTTGTTGGAGTATTACCACTTGCAAATTATCGGCCAACCGGCCTGACTCTTCTCCAATTCGTATTAAGGAGATGACGTGAGCTGGCATTATCTGGGTACTTTCCAGGGCTGCCGCTAGGCTCAAACCATCGCCAACATCTTTACCCATTTGAGTAATCAGTTTTCGTAAAGTTCGCGACCTAGTATCTAGAGCGATGGCTTCCAGTGCCTGCAGAATATCTAGCCCAGCCGACAATTCCATAGCCAAGCTCTCTAGAAAATTATCACGGTCCCGACGCCTGACTTGGACTTTTTGTAAGCGCTTGATACCGACACTAAACACCGACAACAGCTGCTTGTTGCTGTGATCATCATCAACTGCCGTAACAGGATTACGGACTGAAGTTTTGGTTGTAACAGTTCCTGAGTGCTGGGTCTTGACCGCTGGCAGAATTCGTCCTCTAGTTTTGGATTTGGATGCCATATTTATTGTAAAATTATTCTGGTGGCTCGGCTACACGAGCAAGTTCAGTAATAGTCGTGACACCGGCTCTAACCTTACTAACTCCGTCCTCAAAAAGTGTTTGTGACCCTTGAGACCTGGCCAGTTTCCAAATTTCTTGCGTTGATGGGTGCTGCAAAATCAATGCCTGCATTTCTGGGGTCATGTCTATAAACTCATAGATAGCACTCCGGCCATTGAATCCAGTGTGGTGACAGCTGTCACAACCCTTCCCACGATACAAAGTTGTCTTGGCTGGAAAGAATTTCTTGGCTCCAGGAATTAACTCGGAAATCTCAACCAGATCAATTGGAAAACTAATTCGACAATTCTCACAAATCTTGCGAACTAATCTCTGTGCCAAGATTGTTTCCAAAGTAGAAGCCAGCAGGAAAGGTTCGATGCCCATATCTAATAATCTAGGCACGGCTGTGGCTGCATCATTGGCATGAAAGGTAGAGAGCAACAAATGACCCGTTAAAGCTGCATTGACGGCAATTTCTGCAGTTTCGTGATCACGAATTTCACCGACTAAAATGACGTCTGGATCTTGTCTAACAACAGAGCGTAGTCCGTCTGCGAAAGTTAAATTGGTATGCTCATTAACTTGGATTTGATTTATGCCGTCAACTTTGTACTCTACAGGATCTTCGATGGTTGTAATGTTTACTTCAGGACGATTGAGAATCTTTATCATCGAATAAAGCGTCGTAGTTTTACCAGACCCCGTTGGACCAGTCACTAAAATCATACCGTGGGGTTTTTTCATAGCCTTGATCAAAGTATCTTGATCCTCCTGTCGCAATCCTAAATCATTAAAAGTGAAGTTTCTAACGTATTGTGAAAGTAAACGAATAACTACTTTTTCGCCTTCAATGATCGGAGCGACCGAGACGCGCATGTCTACATAATCGCCACTAGCTGATTCAAAACGAATCGCGCCATCTTGAGCTGCGTAATGCTCGTCAATTCGTAACCTAGCCTGGACCTTGATGCGATTAAGCATGCTGTCGTAATAACGCTTTGGCAAACGACCAGCCTCTTGCAAAACTCCATCAACGCGAAATCTAATGACAACCTCATCTACCTGGGGTTCAAAGTGGATGTCAGAAGCATTGAACAGCAGAGCGTCCGCCACAATTTCATCAATAATCTCTGGCGCCACTCGCTGCTGCTCCTGAATTATTTTGCTAAATCTAGTGCTTAAAGTTTTTCGGTAATTTGCAAAGACGTCGTCAATGTCTTCCGGCAGAGAATAACGCAGCTCAATCTTCTTATCCGCAAACAGAGGTTGAAGATCGGTTTTAATGTTAATGTCAGTTGGATTATCCGAAGTTATCAGAATAGAGCCAGTTTTTGGCTGATCAAAAACCACCACACGAAGTTGCCTAGCTGTGGCTTCCGGAATAAGTAATACCTGTTCCTTTGGCGGAATGTGAGAGTTTAGATCGGCATATGGCACCTTGAGATGCTCGGCAACTGCTTGTCCAAGCAAATCAGCTGTGAGTGCGTCAGAGCTAAAAAGATAGTCAAGAAAGTTTGTACCATGTTCATGAGCATATTTTTCAGCGGCCTTAATATCATCCTGACTGACATAGTCCTCAGAGACCAATATCTCCTTTAATTTGTCATCTGAAAGCTGCATGGAATGATGAGTCTGTGTAGAATTAAGCTGGCAATAAATGCGCCCTTACCTGCTCAACAACTTGAGAGATGGGAGTTTCTGATTTGATATAGTAATCCACCGCGCCTAGCGCCTTAGCCCGATTAATGTCTTCATTTTGACTAAGGTTAGACGATACGATCACGGGAACATTAATGCCCTTGGCTTTTAACTGTTCGAGAACCTCAAAGCCAGTCATTGTAGGCATTACTAAATCTAGCAACACCAGCTGATACGGAGTTGTCTCAATCATTTTCAAGCCCTCTTCTCCGTTACTGGCTTGATCTACACTGAATCCGCAACTAGTCAGTTTTAACTGTAGAGCCTTGGCAATAGGCCTCTCGTCCTCAACCACCAAGATCTTTTTTTCGTCACTCATATCGCGATGCTTTATCTAGTATAGACAATACTATACCATTTTTTCGAAAAAGTGACTACTTACTCGCGAAGGTAAAGGCGTTTAACTGAACTCCAGCCGGAACTGTTAGTTCAAGTAGTTGGTTTTCAGAAAAAACCGGTAGATTTACTAGCCGATATAAGCGGAAGTCAGACACAATCGCAATACCATTTTCACCGACGTCCTCATCGCTACCTAGCTCAGGGGTTAGCAGCTCTCCATTTAAACGCACTGTAACTGACAGTGGACTATCTGATCCCATAACCAGGTAAACGTTTTTAGCGTTAAAATTTAGTCGCAAGGCACTATCTTCTCCAGCCGACTCGACGTACTCATCGGTAATAAACCAATCTCCACCAAGTGTCCACTCATTGGATCTTAAAGATTCGTCAATCTGGTAGTGACTTGGTAGGTTAGCCACAAGCTCTGAGCTATTTGCAAAGTCATCTTGTCTAGCAGAGCCAAGATAGGTTTCTGGAGTCTGCGCCGAGATTGTTGGTGAAGCTTCATCACCCGTAGCAACAATGGGCGCGTCAAGCGTCGCGCCGGACTCCTCAAGTAACTGACGAATTACGGCCTCACTTTCGGAGTAGTCACCCTCTCCAAAATGAGTGTGTCTCAATTTTCCGGTAGCATCAATAAAATATTTGGCCGGCCAGTAACGATTATTATACGCCCGCCATGTTGAAAAATCATTGTCTAAAGCAACGGGATATTGGATGTCATATTTTTCAACGGCTTCTTGAACATTTTCAATTTTATGCTCGAAGGCAAACTCTGGAGCGTGCACACCAATTATAACTAAACCATCCTCACGATAGGTTTGGTCCCATTGGGTAATGTAGGGCAATGTCCGAATGCAGTTGATACAACTATAGGTCCAAAAATCGATCAACACGACTTTTCCTTTAAGTGACTCTAGTGTCAAAGGATTGCTATTTATCCAATCAGTAATGCCGGTAAGCTCAGGAGCTGGCGTTGGATTCTTTACCGAAAGCTCGACGGCTTGTCCGGCTACGTAGCCACTGTCTGCTAGATTGTCAGGGTTGCGCAAGGCCAACCAGGTAATTGTCACAAGTATTATAGCGGCAAGAAGAAAAGCAATTGATGCCAGATTAAGTTTGGGCTGCTTTGATTGAGTCATGTGGATATGAGTTACATGTCATTAGGAATAAGTGAAGCCTCAAAATCTATAGCAGGAAGGTTGAGATTATTTACCAGAGCTGTTTCAATATCCTTCTCTAAACCAAAGGCGATAAGTAGTCCGACGACAATAAAGAGCGCTCCAAGAAATTTCTTAAACCAACCATTCGGACTAGCGGCCCACTTTAATTTACCGACGAGACGTTGGCCAAACACAGAAACTAACAGCAACATTGCCGTCATGCCAAATGTGTAAGCAATCAGATTGAGTAGGCCAAGTGTAAAACTTTGCGGTAATACCGTTGCCAAAATAATGGCATAAGTTGGGCTGCAGCTTGAAAATACTGGCCCTAACGAAAAACCCATTAAGACACTCCCCCAGCGTGACTGTTTTTGCGACGAGCGCGCTAGCAATTTATTTGAGCGATCACTCAATCTCAATTTTACAGAAAGCTTCTCCCACAGCTCTGGAAATAGTGAAATTAATCCAAAGCCTACTAAAATAATCCCGGTTAAAATTTCCCAAAGATGAGGTGGAATGTCTATGAACACCGTACTCGCCTTTAAGACAAGCGTGAAAACTATCACTGAAAGTGCCAGTGAACCAGCAATGATGAATGGGCGTAATCTATCTTTATGTTCGCTAATAGCGCCGCCGATAACAATAGGCAGCAATGGTAGCACGCAGGGACTGAGCGTAGTTAAAACACCAGCCAATAGTGACAGTAGTAAAAAGGCCATGGATTTATTTTAACTGACTTAGAACTGACTCTAGTCTGGTTACGCCACTTATAGTAGTGACAGCATTGCCTGACTCATCGATTTGAACAAGAGTACTTTGGACATTAACTCGGTATTCCTTACGTAAATCAAGCTCTGTGTCGTAGTCAGCCTTTAAGATAGTGACGTCTGAGGGAATGTCTGATAAGTGCGCTAGAATGTCAGACTCGAGGGCGCGACAAGTCGGGCACCAGCCAGCGTGAAAGAAGATAATTGTGCGACCAGTTAGTGACTCAAGTCGCTCGGGTGAGTAATCGGTGTATAACCCAGCCTCTTGACTAACAGTTTCGGATGCTGCTGCTTCTGGTTCTGCGCCTGGTTCAAACAAGCCACCTTCATCGTTACCACCGACACCGGCGTCTTCGGAGCCTGACTCTACTGACTCCGTTGTGTCAGACTCCATTACTTCTTCTGGGTCTTGGTCTGTGTCGTTTATATTTTCCATTTGACCTTCGGCTGCCTGATTGTCTGTAGCTGTCTGATCCACCGGGATCTGCTGTATGGGTTTTGTTTCCGAGTCAGCCTCGCCACCAGATAGCCAAGGGCAGCCAGTCCCCATTAACACCAAGGCAGCTGCTATGGTGCCAATTCCAAAGATGGCGTTGCGGGTTTTTCTAGTCATATGAACTTCTTTAATGAGTTTCTGCATATTTATACGCATAAAATTTAATAACTATTCCAATCTTGGATAATGCGGCGCTCCTCGAAATTAACCACAAAAAATCTGGCAGTTCCTTTTGGGTCGTCTTGCTCGTAGTCTGGTTCAGACTGATTGATATGACTATGAAATAAACCGCCAATCATCGGGTGGCTAATTATGGCGAAGACTGTGTCCGGAGATTTTTTTACTGAGCTGGTAATGCAACGAAAAATTCTATCAGCGGCGTCGTAAGCGGTTTCCCAGCCACGCACTGATTCGCTAGGCGTTGTGTATACTTGCTTGCTGGCAGCGATAAAATCATCATACTCGAGAACGGAATCACCCTTCCTGTCCAACTCACGTAGGCACTCCTCGATAGATACGTCGAGATTATATTTTACCTCTACCATCTGTGCGACTGTTAGGGCTTTTGGTTCTGGACTGGAATACAACTCCTGCACATCTTGCCACCACGGCAAGTCGAGCAATCGTCTGGCTTCTATCAATCCTTGATCAGACAGCTGCCATTTATTCATTGGCACGCTTGGTGTAACCTCCGAGCGAGGATGAGTAACAAAATAAATAAGGGCCATGGACGGTGGCAGTTAGACTTAAGGGGATGTAACAATCATCATAATCAGACCTAGCGCAGCCATGCTTAGAATGACAGTGAGAAGGATCGGTACTATTTTACGATGCATTTTTATCCTCTGGGTTAACAGCTCCATCTTCAGGGGGTGAGAACTCTAAAGCACATGAATTAATACAGTAACGCTGTCCCGTTGGACCTGGCCCATCTGGAAAAACATGACCTAAATGCGATCCGCAATTTGGGCAAATAACTTCGGTTCTACTCATACCAAAGGTCTTGTCTTCACTTTGCATGACCGCGGCGGCTGGCTCGGTAAAGCTTGGCCAGCCCGTGCCGGAATCAAACTTAGCTTCCGAAGAAAATAGTTTTTCACCGCAGGCGGCGCAGGTGTACATACCATCTGCGTGATGATCGTAGTACTTACCCGTAAAAGCTGGCTCAGTCCCCTTTTCTCTCAATACTTTGTATTGCTCTGGTGTGAGGCGCTGCTTTAACTCGTCATCGCTAACTATTTCCTCCTGATGATCTTTTTTTATCGGTAGTGCGCTCATGTAAATATAATAGCACAAAAATAAATTAATATCAGAACGGCTATTTTTTGACTGATCGATTTTCGTGAAGAAGATCTTCCAAAGATAGCCCGGTATCCTTCTTTAAGGATGCAATTAACCAAATAATACCGATAATCATCACACTAGTAGACGGCAAGGCAATGAATGGATAGCTAACGGCAGTTAAGCGACCAAGCTCAGCCGTAAAGGCGGCTGACCCTGGTTCACTCACAACAATAATTCGAGAGACGACGTAGTTTAGGATAGCAGATACTATAAAAGAAAAAACTACCACGTAACTGGTTATCTTAAGTTTTTTAGTTAGCAGTTCACTGGAGGCTGCCGCGCGGATTTTAGGAAGATTAATAACTTGTCCAATCAGAACTTCAACGAGTGGCGTCTTTGTTTTCATGGATACCAGTAAAACTCCGGCTATCACTAATGGAACTGCGGCTTCCTTTACAGCAATCCATTTTGGATCAAGTTGCAATAAACCAATTCCGCCGGTTAAAATTATACTGACTACTCCAATAATGGATAGGGCGTTACGTTCTTTACGCACTATAAAATCATACAATCCGTAACTGAATGGAAAGATTAACGCAATAATTAAACCCCAAACGGGACCTAGCCAGTCGTCACTACTAAACTTCATTAAGACGATGGCTGGTATCGCGATGTTAACGAGTAGATTAACTAAACCATTTTCAGATTTTTTTGACATGACGGTAGTTTACGAGCTGATAGCTGCCTAGTCAAACATAAAAGCATCCGCTGTCGGATGCTTTTATTTGTGTTACAAGATTTTTAGGCAACTGGTGGTTTAGGTGTAGCCGGATGACGTAGACGATACGAGCGATAAAGGCGTCGACAAACAATCATCACGGGAGTCAGTAGTACCGCATAAATTAATAGCCAGATTCCAAATCTAACTAAGGACCCACCGCTATGAATCAGTCGGTAAATAACCTTGGCTAGGTTGTACTTAAAAGCACCGCCTAAAGTATCATCATCATATTGCCAATAGTGTCCTTGCCAGAGCGACACCCATTCAGTTACTGTAAGCTTTACATCAATCAAGCCATAGGTAGCTATTAACTCATCCCGCTCTCCCTGTTTGCTTGATATGTAGCTCGATTGTTCATCAACTTTTGATTGCAGATCAGTGCGCTGTTCGAATGTAAGCTGCTGATCAGTTGATTCTAGCTGAGCCTGCCAATCAGCTACTTGCTCTTCGGCATTTTTTACAGCCTCTTCAATGACGACAACTTGCTCGCTGATATTCTCAACTGAATAAGCCGACACTTCTAGACTATTATTACGGTCAAGCTCCTTTAGATAGCTCTCGAAGGTGGTTAATTTTTCGGCTGGCAACTGTAGGTTAATAGTGGCACCGCTAGCTTTGTTGTAGTTGATTCCAACAAGATAGCCATCTAGGTTACTAATCTCGGTGCGCAGATTAGTAATAAGCTCGGTGATGCTTTGACGAGTTTCAATGCCAAGTGAAACTGACTCATCAAATAACTGCTCACCTTCTCCGAAAGACAAGTTATCTTTTGAGTTCGTGCCTATTGTGGCTGGTGGCATCGGTTCCATCATTAAGGCGGCATCTGAAAGCTCCCGCCCGTTGGCTTTTCTGGCACTGTCTTGTGCTAACAGACCGGCCGTCTTTGAATGATTAACATCGGCATCACCAAGCGGTTGTGTAACTAGCTGGCTAGAGTCGTCTGAGATCGCGTAGCCCTCTTCTGACAGATTTGATGTTGGGGATTCTAAATCAATTAAGTTGCTCGGTGACAAGGTTACTGTGGTAACGATAGCGAGAAAGCTAATGGCCGCGCCAGACAGTCCTAGTGGCATAATAAACACCAACCGATCTTTCCAGGATTTTTTTGTGTTAGTCATAGTGGGAGCTTGTGCGTTATTTTGCTGCCACACCAATCGAAGTCGCTGTTCAATTCCAGCCTGAGCTCTATCGCTCATGGACGACTGCTCTAACCCTTCCTTCAATTCGTTCAGTTGTTTTTCAAGATTGGTCATACGTTTGAAGATAGGTTTGTGCTCGTTCTTTGGCTCGATGAATTCTGACCGTACAGGAGTTTGGAGATATCTTTAGAATCTCGGCAATCTTCTGATTTGGAAGGTCATCAACATACTTCATGAGTAGGATATTTCTATCATCTTCAAGAAGATGGTCGAGGGCCAGGAATAGATCCAGCCAGTCTTTATGATTTCCTGAAGCGGATGGAATTAGATCAGCTAATGAATCAATATCTAGCGGTGGAGATTTCTCCTTTCGCCAATGTGTCCTAATGTGGTTCAAAGCTATCTGAAATAACCAGCTGGAGAAGGCAGCGCCTGTCGGCGTGTAGGTGTGTAGTTTGTTAAGTAGAGTGAGAAATGTTTCTGACGTGATATCCTCAGCTAACTGCTGATTTCGTGTCCGCGACAAAGCAAACCTAAAGACACGTTGAACATAAAGCTGATACAGCTCAATGAATGCCTCCTCAGATTGTTTGGCGGCTTGGATCAGCTCAGCCTTGGCCTCAGAATACATGATGGTTGTCGATCGACTTGTTGTTCTCCTCCGCTAGTATAATGCAACTTAGGACCTAAATATTACAGCTTACTTTTTCTTCAAATTCATTAGCCTTTTTCGGTCTTTTTTTGGAAATCGTTCAATAGCATAACGCAAAGTGGTCCGTGGCATAGTGGCCCCGTGAAGCTCCAAGAAACTAAGCTCACAGGCCTTGTCCCTGTTGCCAACTTCTCCCAACATCCAGCCTACAGCCTTGTGAATTAAATCTTCATCATCACTAAGTAGAATTTCAGATATGGCGAGAGTGTCTTTAAAATCATCTTCTGCTATGAACCGCAGTGTCGAAATAATGGCAATGCGCCTGCGCCACAAATTACCAGACCGGGCTAACTTGTAAAGTTCAGCTCGTGGCTTATCTATCAGAAAATCTCCAAGCAGTTGGGGAGCAGAAGAATCCACTAGGTCCCAATTATTAATAAACCGTAGGTTCTTCTTATATATAGAGATAATGGTTTTTCGTCTGGACGATGACGAGGACTTGTACTGAGATATCAAAATAAATAGAGCCGTTAAACGATGCTCATGGACAGGACTTTGTAGTAACCGTTCTACCTCAGAGAGTTGCATGTCAACATTGCTCTTAGCCACCTGGCGCTGAACTGGTACTGTAATCCCAATAAATTTATCCCCTTCTCCATACTGACCAGGTCCGGTCTTAAAAAAACCTTGCGCCACGATAGCTCTAGCTGGATCAGCTAACTGTTTAAGCTCTAATTTAACTTGATTGGCTGTTGGAGTTTTTGTCATCAGGGTTGCATTGTATCACAATTTATTGTCTACTTGGGCTGACCGCAAGTTTTATAAAAGCCTTTGCGTATATAGAGTTGAGCCGCAATATCTGACTATGGACGAAGAACTTGGCCGCGATTACAGCGATGAACAACTAGCGGAAATGGCGGCGCATGACCAGCGTTATTTTGGTTGTCTAATTGAAAGATACGAGCAAAGGTTGATGCGCTTTATCTGTCGGCTGTCTGACGTATCTCATGAGGAGTCGGAAGATATTTTGCAGGAGGTGTTTTTAAAGGCGTATCTAAATATTCGTGACTTTGACACATCTCTTCAATTTTCTTCCTGGATTTACAGAATAACTCGCAATGAGGTCATTAGTCAGTTTCGAAAACGAAAAGCTCGACCACACGGTCATGCCATCGACGTGGGAGACGAAGTTATTCAAGCCTTGGCTGACACCTTAGACGTATCTCGTGAGACTGAAAATAAATTGCTCCGAGGAGAACTAATTAAAGTACTTGACTCTATTGATAAAAAATATCGCGAGGTTTTAGTTCTCCAATTCTTTGAAGAGCGGACTTATGATGAGATCGCTGATATTTTGAGAAAGCCTCCGGGAACTGTAGCTAGTTTAGTAAGTAGGGCTAAAAAACAAGCCAGAGCCGCTTGGGAGGAAATACACCACGACACACCACTATGACAAAAGACCAACTTAAATCTAGCGTCCTAAAGCGCATCAAGACAGACCAGCTGTCACCCAAGCCGCACTGGCAGTTTACGCTGCGTGAAGGCTTGATGTGGACACTTGGAACTGTAGCGGTTTTTATTGGCAGTGTAGCAGTGGCAGTGATTATTTATCTGGTTTCAAGTAGTGATTTAGATTTACTATTGCAAGCTTCAGGAAATCCTATCGCAGATCTATTTAAGTTATTCCCATACTTTTGGCTAATACTTTTAGCATTATTTGTTTTACTGGCCCGTTACCAAGTAATGCACACCAAGCGGGGCTATCGCTATTCAGTCTGGTTAGTGGCTATATCGTTAGTAACAGCATCAATTATAATTGGCGCGTTCTTTTCCTTTACTGGCATTGGTCAACAGATTGACCAGGCCTTTGAACAAAGACTACCAATGTACAGTGACTTGCTAGCTCCTCGACATGATGTCTGGTGTCCTTCTGAAGGCGGCCGTCTAGGAGGTATGGTTTTAGAAGTCGTTGATAGTGAGCACTTTAGATTAATTGATATCAATGGTAATGAGTGGATTGTGGACCTGACTGAAATTCAAGCTACCACAGCTGACATAACTCCGCGTGAGGTTGTGAGAATGTTAGGCGAACTCGGGGCCGAGGGTGTATTTGAAGCTTCCCTTATCCGTGTAAAACCCCTAGATACACCATTTGGTCCCAAGGGTCGTTTTGAAGAACGCATGGAAGTTGGTGGCCGCGCTCTACCACCTGGCGCAAGAAATATTTTCCGAGTACGTATTACTGGGTGAGGCCTCGAACTAATCTGTAATATACAACCGATGAAAAAAAGTACACTGACAATCGTTGCTGCAGCGGTCGGAATAGCCCTCACAGCAGGTATCACCACTGCCCTAGCTTCGAGTGACAGTGGGGACACATTTCATAGCTGGATGATGGGTTCGCACGACCAAATAGAGACAGCTATTAATGACGGAGACTACGAAACTTGGTCAGCACTTTCACTCGAGAGAAATACTCGTCTAAAAGAAGAAGCTGATGCCAAAGTCACACCAGATAATTTTCAAACTCTGCAGGAAGTTCACAGACTGCACGAGTCCGGTGACAATGAAGCTGCCCGTGAGCTCATGATGGAGTCCGGCTTGCACATGGGAATGGGCGGACCAGGACATAATGGCCCCGGCAGAATGGGTCAGGCTGGACCAAAAGGCCAACCTAATTCAGACAACAATTAGTATTGCGCAGATATGCGTCTCGGCAACAAACAGCCTCGTCCCCAGCGAGGCTGTTTTGTTTAAAAAAAGATCCCTCAAGCTCTGAACGGTTAGTCTCCGTTCAAGGTCTTGAGGGCTTCCCACGGATCGCGATTTGGCGCGATCAAGTAGGCACCCGGAAACATGGACTCCGCCTTGATGTGGTGGAGCAGGTCCCTGGCCAGCTGGCGACCGACAGCTCGCGCGACCTCGAGTCCACCGTCTCGGCTGGGAAGAGTCATGATCACCTCATCCGGAATGTGCACGCCCGGCAAGGTGTCACTCAAGCGCCTAGCCTGCTCTCGATGGACGAGCGGCCAGATTCCCGGCATGACCTACCGTGAAGATAGGCTGAGCCATGATGAAGTTAGCGCGGTAGTCCAGCTTGGCACGCAGACGGTCCTGTTCCCTAATTAGAGCAGATCCGGACAAGGTGTAGTCGAAGGCCACACCAATGGCAAAGCGGGTGGGCGCTTGCTCCTTGCCAGGACGATGACGGCCGCGTCGAAGCTCGTCGAGAGCGGCCACGAGGGCCACCGCGTCGCCCTGGAAGACACCGTCTCGACACTGCGGAAAGGACCGCTTGGGGCGATCTCCAGTGACAGCCAGGACAGTCTGCAGGCCGAAGTGGGTCACCCCTGCCAGCACCTGGTTGACGATGCCGCCGAAGCTGGCGTCACGACAGGTCAGATGTGGCACAGCCACCATGCCACGGGCCTGCACGGCACAGGCGGTCATGACCGCGTCCCAGGCGGCCCGGGAGCTGGTCGAGTTGATGTCGACAGCCTGGATTCCACCCTTGACGCGAATGGCATCCAGCAGGTGGTGCAGGTCATGAGTAGCTCCGTCGCTACCGGGGTCGAGCTGAACACTGACGGTGAACTCGGGCCCTTCAAGGTGGTCGAGAAAGTTGCTGGTCTCCTGACGAGATGAATCGGACATGGGATCTCCTCCTGCCTGGCGGTGAATCGAAAAACGCCTGGTTCCAACTGGAAACAGGCGCCGAGAATATAAAAATCGGAGTTGTTCCAGTTATCTCCTTTTCGCCAAAGCGAAAAGATGGATGAGGCACCTAACTTGCGATAAACGCAAGGGTTGTCCGACCGTCATAGAGCCATAACTCTCGAGTCGTCTTGATAACCGTTCTTTTGGAAAAGAGCCACGAGAGTTTATCAATCAATCTAGGAATAGTCAAAAACGTGACAGCGTGCAGAGGCTAAGTTACAATGGCGAAAATACATTACTATGATTATTTCACACAAATTCAAGTTCATCTTTTTAAAACCTCGCAAAGTAGCCGGCACCAGCGTGCAGGTAGCGCTGGCCAAACACTGTGGTGCTGACGATATTATTACGCCGACCACTGCTTTTACAAAAGGCGTTGACGTAGATGCCTACGATGATCACGCTAGAAATTTTAATGGCTACTTCAATCATTTAAGACCGAGTCGAGTTCGGCAAAAAGTTGGTCAATCAGCCTGGGACTCATATTTTAAATTTTCCATCGTGCGTAATCCTTGGGACATGGTGGTGTCACGATATTTTTGGAATCAGAAGGCACCAGTGGTACGAAAATCTCCTAAACAGATCTTAGCGGAACTTAGGCGTGACCCGCTGAATATTGATAAGTATGGCAAACTGTTCTTTGCGATTGATAGGTCTCTCCGCGGAAAAAACTTAGCGCCCGAGGCTGACTTTGCGACCTTTGTTAAAAAATTGCCCCACAATATTTCAAACACCAAATATTATTTTGATTGGCGCGGCAATCCGATTAATGACTTCGTTATCCGTTATGAGAAATTGAATGAAGATTACGAGCAACTATGCAAGAAAATAGGAGTGCCCTTTGAACCACTGCCTCAGCTTAAAACCAAAACTCGCGGCGCTCGCGACTACCGCGAGCTCTACACTCCTGAACTACGTGATCATATTGGCAAACTGTTTGCCAAAGAGATTGCATTTTTTGGTTATACTTTTGACGCTCCCGAGCCTACAGAATAAATTCAGTAATTAACCGGTAGCCTTTTTTCTAGCGGCGTCGTTCTGGTTTTTTCGTTCAGCCATTTCCGCCTTAACCCTCAAGCCAGTTGGCGTGGTAGCTAAACCGCCTAGGGCTGTTTCACGAAGCTCTCTAGGCATAGCTTCTCCCACTCGCCGGAGAGCATCAACAACCTCGTCAAATGGAACCTTGCTAGTAACTCCACCAATTGCCAGATCTGAGGCAGTGAAAGCATTCATGACCATAAAGGTCGTGCGCTTGATGCAAGGGACCTCAACAAGACCGCCCACTGGATCACAAACTAATCCCAGAACATTTTTTAAAGAGAGCGCGGCCGCGTCTAAGCATTGCTCAGGTGTGCCTCCACGCATCTCAGTGATTCCAGACGCAGCCATCGCAGCAGCTGAGCCATCCTCCGACTGACAACCACCTTCAGCTCCACTCATCATGGCATTTTCTTCTATTATCAAACCAATCGCCGATGTGTTAAGTAATCCAGCTACCATAACCTCCTCACTGAGCTTTAGGCGATCGCGAGCTGCGTATAACGACGCTGGTACAATTCCGGCAGATCCGGCTGTGGGACAGGCCACAATGCAGTGAGAGCAAGCATTGGTCTCATTGGTGGCCATAGACCAAACCATGGCGTGGAGAGCGATGTCGCTCATGAACATTTCTTTTTTCTTCGGACTCTTTAAGTATTCATTAAAAATATAGGCGTCACCGCCGACCAGTCCAGTGACGGACTCCTTGCGCTCGTCTTTAGCATCAAGGATGGCCTTGCCCATAGCCGAAAGCACGCTTTTACTACGTTTAAGAATTTCCTCTCGGGTGCGGGCTTTTGTTTCCATTTCATATTCAATAGCAATTTCTGAAATAGAAACTTGATGATCCTTGGTAAGAGCAAGTAATTGAGTAGCCTTTGTGAAATTATAAGACATGGTTATGAGATTACGGGTATGGTTGTATCATCGACGCCTTCCCATGGGCTCAAATGTGGGATGACGCTAACGCGGGTGACGCCAACGGTATCTTTAAAATTACTTAGCAGGTCATCGGGGATTTTGTCGACCTCTATAATAAAACGGTTATATCCAGTATCACGCTTCTCGTGAGAAAACATTTGTAGTAGCTTCGAGCCAAATGGATGAAGCTGACCGTACACTAAATTAAGAACATCAATGTCTCCGCGAGCTGTAAAAATTATCAAGTCAGACTCTCCGTTAAAAGTAACGGGCATATCATCGACCTTAGTGATCTCAATTAACCCACCACCAACGGAGGAGCCGAGTACCATCATTTTTCTATCTCCTTTTTGAAAATAAAACTTGGCGGTATTTGGATGGTAGTGTTTTCCACCTTCTGGCTTAGCAACAAGGGACACCTTCATCCCCTTCTCTTGGGCAATTTCCAGAGAGCGTTTTATTTCTGGGTTATGGGTATGTAAACCAAGCACCCCCGCCACCAGAGCGGTATCCGTACCGTGGCCATCGTAAACTTCGCCAAAAGAACCGTACAAAATAATAGTGACCTCGTCTGGAAGCTCGCCGAATAAGGCTCTGGCCACACCGCCAAGTCGAACCGCTCCAGCGGTGTGGGACGAAGACGGCCCCACCATAACCGGCCCGATTATACTAAAAATTGAATGGGACATTTAGCACAATTAATTGATGAACAATACAAAATATGCCAACTGCTTGCAAGGGGTTATTCAATCTTGCTGGCGGGTCAGCCCATTCATTCTAGCCACTAGTTTTTTCTGCATCTTTTGAGCGTTCTCTTGTACTTTTTGGACTCTTGTTGGAGCTACGATGCCCTGAACCATTTCAGCGGCCCGAATACCAGTCGTCAAAGCTGTCTCCATTGATGGACTGCCGAGGTAATCACCAGCAAAGAAATATCGGTTATCGCCCTGAGCCTGCCTAACCTGCTCTACAAAAGCTTCGTTAGCCACCGGCATAGTTACACTCCAGTGATTTAATTCTATGACAGCTTCCCAGACAACATCAGGAAACAGTACTTTGAGTTGTGGGAGAATCTCTTGGTACATCTCTTCTTTAGTTCGGTCAGTGTCCTCCAGCAACTCGTCGTGGACAATTACGTTTAGGTTAATACAACCAGCCAGTGAATTGTCGTATAAAGACGGTAGGTTGATTGAAGATAAGATTTGAAACGGAACGTGGCGCTGTGGTTTGTAGAAAACGGCACCCCAGTCATTGCTACCGTTAACGGATGGCACTTTGTCAGCCTTGGCGGTTACCGAGTAAAAGTGTGTGTAGTCGCAATCTGGCTTAGCGTTAGGTAAGACCTGCTCGTAAATAGGATCATTAGCGGGTAGGGCAAAAACTATTGAGTCAGCAGTATACTCAGCGTCTTTTGTGCTAACCTGATTTCCAGTTATCTTGGTTACCTTGCTGGATAATTTAATGGAGCCGCCGTTTTTGATAATGGCATCACCCATGGCATTAGCAAAAATACTGTTGCCATATCGAAAGTAGAAAGCTGTGCTGATATCGCCATACAACCTTTGAAACCGAATAATCGGAGCGACGAAGGCCATTTTGTACTGGTCTACTGGTCCGTAACAATAGCCTTGGCAAACAATGTCTGTGAAGCGTTCATAAATGGTTTCGTGCTTAACACCCAAAATATGACGGAAATGTTCCGAGATGGTTCGACCAGCAAACCGTTCAAGATCAGGTTCAGCCATATCATCTTGTGCTAGTACAGGAAAAGCTAACCTGGGATACAGCTTCATGGTATCAGATGCAGGAAAATCTAAATCGCGCTGAGTACGATAGATTTGATCTCCGTCCAAATCATAAAATATATCTTTCAGGGCGATCGGTTCAATCTGATCCTGAATTTTTAACTCGCTCAAAAGTCGATGATACTGCTCATACCAGGGGTAGATAATGAAACCTCCAAAATCAACTTGGTGACCTTGAACCGATAATGACCGGACGCGACCTCCGAGGTAGTCACTGGCTTCAAGCAGAGTAACTTTGTAGTCACTATTTTTACTTAGTTCATAGGCACAGGACAGACCAGCTAATCCGGCACCAACTACGATGACACTTTCACTCATATAATGATGGATATTATTTTAGAAATTATACCATGCTTACAAACGACCCTCACGATACAAGACCGCTAGCTTGTGGAAATATACAAATGATATTATCGCTATATTTAATGTGTAGAGCAAACCAGACAGCGAAGTCGAGCTAACGGGAGTCGTGGCCAGCCAGGCTTGCCATCCAGCCACAGCCACAGCTATCAGGCCGATTAACCATGGAATTGAAATAGTTGCTAGAACTAACAAACTAAGAGCTGCCTCTCTCCTACCTAGCTCATCAAGAGCCATCTTTTTTTTGGCTAAATACGCTAGGCCAATAATCATGTCGATGGCTAGGCCAATAATGTAGGGAGCGCCCTGGGCATATAATTGCTGTGGCAACTCGGCTAAGCTTGCGTGATACCAAGCCAAGGAGGCAATAGAAATAAAAATTGGAACCAGCAGTGGCAACTCCTCTTGTAGTCGTTTAGGATAAAATCGAAAGAAAATAATGCCAGCGTAGACGGCAAAGACCGGAATAAAATAGAACCACAAAATATAGGGTAAGAACTCTACCACCCAAGTGGCAGTTAGTGGTCTCAGTAGTAAGGGGGTCCAGACTAGAGCTACAAACAGCGGCGCCACAACACTTGGCACGAAGATAGCTATCATCACTAACTTGGATAATTTTGTTGGATGGGATCGTGAGCTAATATTGTTCATCTTTATTTGCCACATTAATCAACATTTCAAGGTTTCTTATTGTAACACGTTCTGGTTTAGGGTTGACAAAAGTCTATTTTAGTGCTACTGTGCGGAGTCTTTTTGCTGGATGCTCCCTGTCTTTCATAGCTTGAAAAACAGCGAGCATCTTCAGCAAGGAGATAGATGTGCAAATCAAGCGGTTTGTCTTGGAAGTTCCGGGACCACTGGCCACGGTGTGCCTTGTCGTCACGGACGAGGCAGGCAACGAGATCACCGCCACCTATTCCAAGTGGCGCTGCTACGACACGGGCACGAAGGCCATCTTCATCATCTCCTGAGGGAGGAGCTGAAGGGCCGGGCTCGTGTGTCCGGGGTGCAGACTTTCGAGTCGGCCCCATCTTTCAAAGCACAGAAATAATTGTGCGTTATGACAGCAAAACATCCCGTTAGGGATGTTTTTAGTTAGACTGTTCAAGTTCCAGACTATCGGCTAGAAAAATATCGTCTTGCTCACGAACTAGTGGATGAACCAACAAAGCCTGTTGATTGGCGCCAGTTAAAAATAGTCCATTAATTGAACGCACGCGAGAGAGCGCGACATAGCCCATACCTGGGGCAAAAGATTTGGATAGATCAATCTCGGCAGCGTCTAAGGTCATGCCCTGAGATTTGTGAACGGTAATAGCCCAAGCCAAACGCAACGGGAACTGACGAAGCTCAGCTACCTGCACACCCTTTTTTTCTACCGCCCAGCTTTCTGGCAACACGGTAATACGTTTGCCTTCTCTGGTTTCTACTACTGGCAAGTTTGTGACATCTTCAAAATCAATCACTGTACCGAGCGTGCCATTAGCATAACCCTTTTGAAAATTGTTTTTTATAAACATGACCTGAGCGCCTATTTTTAACTCCAGACGCTGCTGCGCCATGCAGTATTTTATGAGCTGAGCTAGGTCGGCCTTTTTACCGGTAGTCGACATGGCATAAATTTTTGACTCCCCTACAATTTTGGTGAGCTGGTCAGCGTTCATGCGGTCGACATCAACATTGTGAGTGAACAGGCGCGTGACTGGCGTGTCGTGCGGCACCTCTTCCTCAAGTCGCTCCTGTAATTTAAAGGTAGAATCCTCAGAGATATCTCCGGCTCTGATTTCTTGCAAAATAGTGAGCAGAGCGTCGTCGTCTTGCCGGTAAACTTGATCCAGATAACAAACTTTGGGTTTGAGTTCGCGCCAGACTTTAGCCTCGAAAGCAAAATCCTTTACCTCGTTGGAGTCGCGATTAATAGGTGGCAACTGAAAAAAATCACCACACAACACGGTTTGCAGTCCGCCAAACGGTTCGTCGATATCTCTGATAGTGCGTAGAACCTCATCGACCATGTCGAGGCGGTAGGAGTGCATCATCGAGATTTCATCCAGAATCAGAACGTCAGTTTTTTTGAAGCGCTTATGGAGATGTTCCTTTTGCAATATTTCATCGAGGTCATAGGCCGAGAGTCGATCTTTAATACCGATACCCGCCCAGGAGTGAATGGTCTGTCCGTTTAAATGGGTAGCTGCGATGCCGGTGGAGGCAGTAACGGCAACTTCAAGTCCACGCTCTAATTGGCACCAACGAATAAACTCGTTCAGAACATAAGTTTTGCCTGAACCGGCTGGACCAGTCAAAAAAACTTGGTAACCGTCTTTAAGAATTTTGAGGGCTTGCTCTTGGGTCATTCTCTTTTTGGTGCGGCTCCTAATATCCCAGTAATTAATTCATGCGTAGGGCCTTTATCTGCAGCTTCTTGCTTTGAACCAAGATACCCAATAGGCAGATGTTTCACCAAAGCTCCTGCACCTTCTCGGTAGATCGTCTCCTTGAAAACCTCACTTATTGTTTCAGAATCTGCTGCTAATTCCATTGTTGTTGCTATATTCTTCCTATGCGCGTTGCTTTCTGTAAGGTTTGAAGATACACGAAAGTTCCTAGAACAAAATGATATAGCGTAAGATATTACAGAAACTAAAAATAGCTTTGGAATGAATAATTTAAATAACCCAGTAAAATCTTCAGCAACCGTGACCATACTTACCAAATAAATCTCCCAAAGAAAGCCCCCTAATAAAATCATTAATGCAATGGTCACGATAAGCCATATATAAGAAATTTTCCTATGTCTCTTTTCACTTAAACCGAAAGCAAGTCCGAGATTTGAAGTTTGTAGTGCGACACCTTCGTCGGAAACCTGACTTCTGAGCTCGTCAATATTAATGGACTCTTTTTCTAACTTATCGCGCTCGACAACAATGTCCTGTAATTTTAGACCTTGCAAGCCTAAGATTTGTGGTTGAAGCACATTGAAGAAATTTTTATACAGAACCTTGACGTCCTTTAATATTGAGTCTCTTTCGTTATGATTATCTGGAGAGTTTGGATCAAAAACTACAATTCTCTTAATTATTAATTTCAATTGTTCGATTCTCTCATCAGTTTCAGCTTTTAAATCATCAGGAAACTCTTCAGAATAACCAAGGTCTGAAAGTGTGATTAATCCATCTCTGACTCGCTCAAGAGGTTTAACAGCATCAATAAAACTAAGGGACTCCCCCAATTTAGAATTTACACAGATAGACCTAATGTCCTTTTCTCTGAGCTCTTCTATGTTTACGTTGCCCATATATTAATTTACTCCCAACAACTCAACCTCAAACTTTAAGGTGGCGCCTCCTGGAATAATTCCTCCAGCTCCGGCATCGCCGTAAGCTAGATTTGGTGGAATTACTAACACACGGGTTCCACCGATCTTCATACCGGCAACTCCTTCGTCCCAGCCTTTAATAACCATGCCGCCATCGATACGAAATTGAAATGGTCCACGACTGCGGGAACTATCGAACGGGGTGCCATCCATTAAGGTGCCGCTATAGTGAACGGTCACGGTATTACCAGATTGGGCCTCGCTCCCCTCTCCTACCTTGATATCTTCCCACTGTAGTCCTGATTCGTTTGTAGTCATAAATATATTCAGTTATTTTCCTGTACTTTACCGTGCAGGCCGCAGAAGATCAAGTAAAAAAAGAAGGTCCAGAACGCACAGGGGTGCGTCTGGACCGACCGGTGGAAGGCCACCGGCATGTGCTCACTCCGTCTTGGGGAGCGGCTTCGTTGCCTTGGGCAGGGCCAGGCGGAAGTCGTGGATGATCTCGGCCCAGGCTGCCACCAGCTCGGGGCCGCCCTCGTCTTCCCGACGGAGGCGCCACTGCAGCTCCATAATCGCAGTGTAGGCGCGCCACTCATCAGTACCTTAGACCGTGCCTTGGGCGGCGAGTTGGAGAGCCTGCTCGATCCTGTTGCGCTCATCGTTGAAGATGATGCTGCAGGCTCCTTGCCCTTGGCTGTCCCACATCCGCCGCATGAGCTCCGACTGATCCAGACTAGCCTGGCGGAGGCTCTTGGGAATGGGAGTGCTCATTCGGAGCTCCAGCTCGTTGAGATCCTCCTGCAGCTCCCACGAGCTGCTGCCCATCGCTACCCTGAGGGCGACGGCCGCGAGCGCCGTGCCCTTGAGCTGCTGGTAGCGAGCCTTGAGCCGATCCGGATCCCTCAGCTCCTGCCGAGCCTGCTCCAGCTTGGGTCCCCGAGTCTCGCTGTAGTACCAGTCAGGTCCAGAGTCCATCTGCTGATAGAAGACCTCGTCGCGGATTGAGTACCACAGACCATCCACCGACAGGCTTGAGTCGATGAAGCTCTGGGCGACCACCCATGGGGACATATATTTGATCGACTCAGAGTGTCGCAGATCTAGTAATTTCTAGTTTTATTGCCCTATTAATAATATTAATAGAACTGGCGACTTTACTGGCTTTTAACGGATTTGTCAGGTCCTTTAACTGTAAAAAAACAGTCCGCCGCAGCGGACTGTTCGAGAATAGTTAAACTAGTTAATGACTTTTTTCTTAATATCGTTATTCCGATAAGTAGCGCCCCCAAGATATATGCTGGAGTTATTTAAGTAGACCCCAACATGATTATTTTTGAAGATAGCGGAAGTCACCTCGCTATTGGCGTTGTCATGATTTTTTAGATACAAACCAGTTTTGTTTCCAGCAACTATACAATCATTACCAAGTCGTACTTTCCGAGCACTGTTTGAACGGACGCCTGCCTTGGCGTTATTCTTAACAGTCGCCTTTTCTATGTCTAACCATCCCCGGTCGGTACCGAGAATACCGTGACCATTACCATCTTTAACCGTCAGCTCCCAAGTAGTTAGGGCGCCTGATTTTGGCACATATATATTAGCAAAGCCTGCCTTTCTAACAGTACCATATTTAACGGTGGCCTCGCCCTTAATCACCATGCCATACCGTTTTCCAGTGGAGTTTAGGTTGAAGTACTGGAATTCAACGACGGCGTTTTTCTGAATAGTGACTCGCCCTTTAATTTTTACAGCATCGTAATCAAACACATCGCCACTAATGGTCCAGTCACCAGCTGGAATAGTAATGTCCTCGGTGAAGTTCTGATTTTCTAGCTGAATATAACCAGCGTCGCCCAGGGCGTTAATGGCTCCCTGGATGGTTGAGTACTCACAGTCATCGCAACTACCAACCGTAGTGATATCCTGAGCTGTGCGGGCACTGGCCGGCAAGGCCATGGTCAGTCCACCAAAAATGGAAAGAGTGGCTACGAAAGTAAGGAGTGTTTTATTCATAATTTCTTGGTCAATTTTCTTTTGAGCATTATATCATATTCGGTAATTGCGGTGTTTTTCTTTATTTAAAAAAAGAGACGCGAGACCTTCTCTCCTCCAGAAGGAATGCGTCAGCGCCCGGTGGTGATCCAGGAGTACAATTCGGTGTGAGCGGGCAAGGCCCCGTTGTCACCTCCGATGGTGTACGACCCCAGCCCCATGAGCAGTTGGGGCAGTCCCTGCTGGGACACCATCCAGTCAGTTCCGGTCAGGCCAGTCAGCTCATCGTAGCGGGTCAGGTCCTGAGGCTCGAGTGCGGCGATGGTCTGGTACGGACTGGGGAAGCTGACCCCCGTCCGCTGCAGAACGTCGTTGTACAGCTCGAACAGCTGGCCGTCGGTGGCTGCCACGAGGACTGCCTCCCGCACGAGCGTCAGGTAGACGTCGTCCGGGATCGGCGAGTGATTCGATTGACTGTAGTGAGAGACCTGCTGGATGACCGAGGCGCCCAGCTGCTCGTACAGCAGCGCAGCCAGCCAGGCATCCGGCACCTCCACGGCCTGCAGCATGATCACATCAACACCGCTGTTGTACTCGGCGAGTGGATGGGCGCGACCGCAGTGGACAGTGTGCTGGTGGTTCACCAGAGCCAGTTCCTGCGCTCCCCAAGCGGGCTCAGGAGCCAGCCTGAGTTCCGTCAGCTGGTTCCGTTCGGTCAGCACCAGAGGGATGAAGCCAGGATGGAGGTAGAAGATCTCTTCGGTGTCAGCGCTAGCGTGCTGGTAGCGTTCCACCAGCCCGTTCATCGCCTGGATGCGACTCCGCACCTCGGCGTAGTCGCTGGGACTAGTGGTCTCGCCCATCAGCCAGGGCGTGGGCTGAGAGTCAGGGTGCATGGAAGCGTAGGTCTCAGCCAGCAGCGGCAGCCGAGCGCTGGCCTGCTCCTTGCCCACGGCACCCCACGGCACCTTGAAGCTCTCGACCTCGGGAGAGTCGGCCGAAGCCGAGCGCCCCTTGATCGCGAACTCTCCAGCCAGCAGCAGTCCTGCCACCAGGAAGAGAGAGATCACAGAACGCGGCGGGGTGGTCAACAGCGGGTGCTTGCCCATGACTATCTCCGGTTTGAAGGCGGCCGAGATTGGCCGCAAGGAGGTTATCAATTATCTAAAAAAAATTCAACCCGTCAGAAAAAAATAAACATTTAGAGTTGCTCTGGTTTATAATGAAGACCGATGTCCGTGATCCCGCAACCAGCGGTTCCGTGCAGAAAAATCTGGACAAATTTTTTCTACCTGAGACCAAAACCGCTTACCATGATTTTTATGTCTGGTGTGAGCTAACTCGTGCGCCACTAAATAATCAACGCTCGGGAGAGGTAACATAACTAAACGCCAAGCAAAACTGAGATTATTTTCTGGACTACAAGAGCCCCAGCGCTGGCGGGCGCTGGTCATACGAATGCTGCCGTACGGTAAATTATGTAGACGTGAATATAAGTTGACCCGTTCCGAAATTACCGCACGAGCAGAATCACGATACCAACTCGAAAAAGCCTTGTGTCCATCCGCACCGATTTTTAAAATAAACTGCTTGCCATCCCAGCGCAGAGCCTCTTTCTGCTGGGCCTCAGCTAGCGGATATAATTTTCCAAGATAAAGAAATTTTTCACCAACCTTAAAAAGCTTAGGCGGTGATTCCCTAAGTTTACGCAAGGCCGCTTGCCGATGTCGAGTTATCCAACCAGAGTTCTGGGCGATAAACTTCTTCATTAGCTGCTCACTAGCTCGTAAAGGTACGCGCAGTTCAACGGTAGCATCATCACGAACATATAACGCCATGGTGCGGCGCTTACTACGGACAATTCGATCAACTTTAGGCGAATCTGACATCTCGATAGTATACCTGTTTTTGTGCTACAGTTCACCCTATGTCACAAGGTACGCAAAGAGCCAATATTTATCCGGGTCTGACGGTAGATATAGTGCTAAAAAAAGATCAACCCAGCGGCAAGTTAACCCGTGGTGTAGTAAAGGACTTGCTGACTAGCAAAGCGATTCATCCGCGCGGAATTAAGGTACGCCTAGAGAGTGGCCAAGTTGGTAGGGTGCAGAAAATTGTTGGCCTGACTGAAGAAACTAGCGCTGGATGGGATGACGACCCAGAAGAGGATGAGGAAGATGATTTTAACAACTTTATTTAGCTGGTGAAAATTGAACCGTAGTTTTGGTGATAATAATGTCGTCAGCCTCAGATGGTAACTCACCTGTCATGTTTAGAGACTTGTTGCGAACAGCTTCTAATAAGTGCTGTCCAGTGTTTGCATAGAGCCCATCAGAGGTTTGATAAACCGTCACCTCAGCCCCTGGTTGAATATTTATAATCTCTATCTGCGGAGAGCTTTGTCTGTAAGTTCTAGCTGAGTCAGGTTTGAGACTAGCTATATCATGCTTATAGATTGCGCCAACGGCTGTTGTGCCACGATTATTCTGCCTTGGGTTTGTGAGTAAGTCACGCACATGCGTTGAGCTTTCAATGACAATCTCGGAATCACCAACTTTTATTGCCACTAGCTTGCCTGATTCCGGAAGTGGACGAAAAGCCGTAACTACAAAGGCTCCCTGTCGACCATGGGCCATCTGCTCATCAATAATCAAGTTAATTTCATGCCAACGCTCGTCGATGTACTTTTGTATCAAATCTTCGTCGGTGGTATCTGGAAGACCGGATAAAATCTCCTCAATGCGCTTGCAGCCAATTTCAGCTGCCTCTAAGGAATTGTCATAGGAACCGCTACCGTCCCACTGCACCACGGTGCCGGTTTCTGGATTTGATAAATATCCATCCTGACCGTACTCACCAAGGAATTCGTTAAGGTGTTCGCCATATTTTGGACACCTAGCACCAGCTACTTCCTGACTTAATATAGGCCCTTGCTCACGCGGTCTTTCCTGCTCAGATATTAAGTCATTAAAGTCAGTCGGTATTGGGGCCCTAGCTATATCAGGCGCCAGGAATTTTTCCTTAGCATGCTCATGTCGCTCTTCGATCTGCTTAGACCACTCCTCAACCTGCTCTGGAGAGGCGTCTGGTCCATGTTGAGATAAATGATCCAGCATTTGATGTGCCCAACCTAAAGCTGTAACAACCTCTTGCTTGGAAGCTTCTGTTTTAAGTAGACGCTGCTCTACCCATTGTTGTAAACGTCCGAGCCAGGAGCTAGTTTTTTCGTACTGGGTCAATCTGTAATCAAGCGAGTAAGCCAGCGCTGCCGCACGATCTTTTAAACGAGTCAGCTCCTCGGCTTTGTCATCAATAATTTCGTAATCATCATCAACAAGCTCCAGCTTTGGGCCAGGTAATTCATGCGGCACACTAACTCCACGGTCCTCTAGCGGACTTTGTAATGGCTTGACGCGTTGGGGTGCTCTTTCCATATAATTAAGTATTATTATAACAAAAAAACACGTTTTGTCAAGATGATCTGGCAATTAAAGCGAGCTTCTGTACTCGTGAAAAAGTTTTAATGGCTGCCTCTCTCTTGAGGGCTAGGCTGCGGTTTTTACAGGTCTCTTGATAAACCATCTCCTCTACTCCACGCGACCTAGTGTATCGGCTAGCTGTCCCGGCTTGGTGTTGAGCAAGTCGCCTAGCCGGATCGTTTGTGATGCCAGTATACAAAGACCCGTCGCGACAACGGATGATGTACACATAATATTTATCTGGCTTGGCTTTTGACATAGCTTTAGCATACAATAGGACAATGGAGATGACGAATGGAGATAATTTATCACAGAGAGCCACTTTAGCCGGTGGCTGCTTTTGGTGCTTGCAAGGACCTTTTGATGCGGAGGCTGGTGTAACTCAAGTGCGCGTTGGATATGCCGGTGGAACTGAAGCAGACGCTGATTATTACAGAGTGGCAGGAGGTCTTACAGAACACCGAGAGTCAGTCGACATGGTTTTTGATCCAGAAAAGATTTCCTTCAAAACCATTCTTGATATTTTTTGGAGACAAATAGATCCAACTGATCCCGGTGGGCAGTTTGCTGATCGTGGTCAACAATATATGACAACTATCTACTACCACACTGACGAGCAGCGTCAGATAGCCGAGGCATCAAAGCAGGCCTTACAAGACAGCGGAAAGTTTGACAAACCAATTGCTACTGAGATTTTACCGTTTGTGTCGTTCTTTGAAGCCGAGGAAGAACACCAATCATATTATAAAAAAAGTCCACTGAGATATCAGGTGTACAAAAAGGGTTCTGGTCGAACTGACTACCTGAAAGACACCTGGAATAAATAAAAAACCCGCCGAGATGGCGGGTTTTTTGAAACAACTAATTTAGCAAGCGTCGACTACATTGGCAGCAGCCTCAGAAGGTGTAGCAGTACATTGCCACATATTATCGCCTTGATCAGCCCAAGCTTGATCAACATCAACAATTTGATAAACGTCGGCGTCGATCAGTGCGCCTTTGTCATCAACTAGAATGACTACACCATTAGATACTGAAGCCTCACTGACGAAATCATTAGTTCCGATAACACCACTAAGAACATGAACCTCTCCAGATGGGCCGAGAATTCTCCAACCAGTAACATCTGCAGCCGGCCCTCCGTTAAATAACTCTACGAAAGCTTCGTCTGTTCCAGGCGTTCGGTGAAATTCGCTAATCTTTACTCCAGCTGTGACGTCTCCTGGCACAGTAATAACTGGCGGCACTGATGAATCTAGCGGAATGTTAACCTCAGGAACGTCTACTTGAGTGGTCAAACCGACATCATTGCCAGTAGTTGAATAGGTTGAAGAAGTAGAAGAAGTGTCCTTGACCTTGGTTGTTTTTGTTAACTGGCCTCCTCCCATTTGAAAACCGATAAACCCGGCCGCAGCCAGTCCGGCGGCAAGCGCCAAGCCAACGGCAGTTTTCGTTGAAGTTTTTGTAGCTGTGTTCTGCATAATAGCTTTACAAATTACTGATTTATTATTTTTTTACGTAATAATAGTTTACTATAAATTTCTGATATTGAATACATTATCGAGAATTGCCCTGGACTTCTGAGCGAGTGTCGCCTCCACCATCGTCACTCCATGACGTGATGGTGAATACTAAGGTAACGAATAGTATTGTGATCAGACCAAGCACCAAAGCGCGTCGGTTTATTTTCTGTTGATCCATAACTATATATAGTTGCAGCGGGTTACTTGTGTACCAAGGATAACACAAATTCGTCTCACCCTGACTGATTATTCAATTAATATTACGGCTGAGGGTTGACGAACAATGATAAACATACTATAGTCCGGCAGTTACTCAAATTCCATTTTGCCAATAAAACTATGAATTTTCGCAATATAGCAATCATCGCCCACGTTGACCATGGAAAAACTACCTTGGTTGACGCTATGCTTCAGCAATCTGGCTCTTTTGCCGAGCGTGAGGAAGTCCAAGAAAGAGTCATGGATAGCAATGACCAAGAAAAGGAGCGTGGTATTACAATTTACGCCAAGAACGCCTCAATCGTGATCGGCGAAACCAAGATTAATATTGTTGATACACCGGGTCACGCTGATTTTGGTTCAGAGGTAGAACGCGTCTTGAGGATGGTGGACTCAGTGCTGTTGTTAGTTGACGCCTATGAAGGCCCAATGCCACAGACAAAATTTGTTTTACGAAAATCTCTTGAACTAGGCCTTAAACCTATTGTCGTCATCAATAAGATTGACAAGCCATCAGCGCGTCCTGATGCGGTGCTGGACATGGTCTTTGACCTATTTATAGAATTAGGGGCTACTGATGAACAGCTCGACTTCAAGCACGTATACACCATTGCTAGAGACGGCATTGCTAAAATAGAACTGTCGGACGAATCTTCTGACCTAACTCCCCTCTTTAACGTTATTTTGGAAACCGTACCTGAGGCTAAGAGTGAGATAGACAAACCAATGCGCATGCAGCCTGTTAATCTTGCCTACGATGATTTCGTAGGGCGTATGGCCAGCTGCAGAATTTACGAAGGCACGGCGCGTGTTGGCATGCCAGTTACGGTAATTACCGGTGATGGCTCAAGGCAAAAATTTACTTTGACTAAAGTTCTTACCTCAAAGGGCGTTAATCGCGTGGATGTAAAAGAAGCTATCGCTGGCGACATTGTCATGGTAGCTGGAATTCCTACAATTACGGTGGGAGACACTATTGCTGAAGACCCAGACGCTGAAGCGCTTCCGGCTATCAATATTGATCCGCCGACTCTGACAATGAACTTTCTGGTTAATAACTCCCCCTTCGCTGGACGTGAAGGAACTTATGTCACCTCCCGCCAAATCAGAGAGCGACTAGTGCGCGAACTTGAGACTAACGTTGGGCTGCGGGTAACTTTTCCGGAAAACGCTGATGTGTTTATGGTAAGTGGTCGCGGTGAAATGCATTTGGCGGTCCTGATTGAAACCATGCGACGCGAGGGATTTGAACTGCAACTCAGTCAGCCACAAGTTATCTTTCGTGAGGAGGATGGCAAAAAAATGGAACCTTTTGAGCAAGTTACTATCGATGTTCCAGACGCTTTATCCGGTACAGTTATTGAGGCGCTTGGAAAAAGAAAGGGTCAGATGGTGCACATGCAGTCAGAAAATGGATCTACTAGATTAGAATACGTTGTTCCAACTCGCGGCCTACTTGGCTTCCGTATCGATTTTACAACCATGACGAAGGGTGAGGGCACCATGAGTCATATCTTAGAGGGATATAAACCGTACTCTGGTACTATTCAAAAACGTGAGCACGGTTCTATTATCTCAGGATTTCCAGGAAAAACTGCCGGTTACGCCTTATTTAACATCCAAAAGCGAGGCGCTCTGTTTGTCGGGGCTGCGGTTGAGGTGTATGAAGGAATGGTGATTGGCATGAGCGCCAAGGATACTATGTCAGTCAATCCGATTAAGGGAAAACAGCTGACCAACATGCGAGCTAGCGGTTCGGATGATAGTATTATCCTAACACCACCAATCGAAATGACCTTAGAGAGAGCCCTGGAATACATTGATGAAGATGAATATGCCGAAGTTACTCCAACGGCTGTCCGCATACGAAAAATATACTTGACTGAAAACGACCGTAAGAAATACGGCAAGAAATCATAGTCTAATAAAAACGTGCTGCGGGGCACGTTTTTTCTTTAAAAATTCCTCAGCATCCAAACCGCCTAAGCAATTTATACTGTCAGACTAAAAAACCTATCGCACCTTCAGCTGCTAGGTATCCAGCTGCCCACGATGCTTGCAGGTTGAATCCACCAGTAACACCATCTACGTTCATTATTTCTCCGGCAAAGAATAGTCCTGGTGATATTCTTGATTCCATTGTCTTAGGATTAATCTCATCCGTATCGACTCCACCAGCGGTAACGAACTCACTACCTGAAGATCGACCAATAAGATTTACACTAGAACGCTTGAGCTGCTCTACCAAGATGGTCCGTCTGGACTTACTAAGCTCGGCCAATGGGATTTGCTCATCAATATTCAATTGTTCAAGAATTTGTGTAACCAAAGACTTTGGCAACCAATCATGTAAGAGGCGGTTGAGTTGCCTTTTGGGATATTGTTCACAAGCGTTATTCATGACAGCTCTAATGGAGTCGCTTGATTCATTGGGAAGCCAATCGATGTAAATAGTCAAAGGGTTAGCTTTTGTGTAATCCTCAAAAGCAATTTGAGCAGAGAGAGCAAAGACGGCCGGTCCACTAATTCCGGTGTGTGTGCAAACTATCGCTCCTTGAGATTTATGCTGCAGATTACGAGAAGAAGTAAGCAGGACGTCTGTAAAAGAAACTCCGGGAACAGATTTAATCCATTTATCTGATAACATAAATGAATTAAGACTGGCGGCCAGCGGTGTAATGTGATGACCCATTGACTCGGCGAATGAGTAACCATCGCCAGTTGAGCCAGTGTGCCGATAGGCTTGTCCACCTGTAGTTAGAATTATGGCATCAAACTCCTCAAGTTGATTGTCTGATTCAACGATGTAAGTAGTCGCTTGGGGGCCAGATTGACTGACCCTACGCACAGATGACTTGAGTCGCAACTCAACGTTGGCGTCAGCGAATAATCGTTCGAAAACATCCACTATATCAGCTCCATCATTCGACTTTGGAAAAACTCTCTGATCATCTTCTGTCTTAAGAGGCACTCCATGGCCTTCAAACCAGTCATAAACTGCTGCCGGCGGAAAATTCCACATAGCACTGTTTAGAAACTTGTTACCCCGGGCGTAACGAGATAGCACGGCGCGAACATCTTGTATGCCGGTGGTTACATTGCAACGCCCACCTCCAGAGATTATTACCTTTCTTCCCAAAGAGGGATTTTTTTCAAATAAAACAACTTTGATATCTGCATCAAGCTCTGCGATACGCGCTGCTGCCATCATACCGGCCGCTCCTCCACCAATTATAGCGATTTTTTTTTTCATTAACTTACGAAGTCTGGGCACGTTGAGTATTAACTAGTCACGGCCCTGCTCAGGCTCATACATGCCAATTCCCCCAGTCATGTTTACAATGTGGTACTGTGGTAATTTCTCGGAAAGTTGTTTTTGCAAAAAGCCAGACGAACCACCAGAGTGACAATACAAAACAAAATAGGTACCGTCAGGATAGGCACTTTCAAACAACTCGTTCTTGAGAGGCACAGAACCTGGCACTGGCTGGTTTATCATATCTACTAAAACTACCTGACTCCCCTGCTGAGTAAGTTTGTCGCATTGCTTGTAATATTCACCCCACGTCCATTTTATTGAATCACCTCCCTGAATGGAGCAGGCGTCTTTATCAAACATTTTAAATACGTTCATAGCCTTCTTCTACTTAAATAGCTTATCTAAATTTAGAGTACTATCAACATCAAGCTGGTCAACGAACTCATCGTCATGGCTAACCACAATAATGGCGCCATCATAGTTATTAAGAGATTGAGCAATTACTGGCAGGTGACGGAAGTTAATGTGATTGGTTGGCTCATCCAAAATTAATAAAACTGGTTGCTGTAAGACAAAACGTGCGTAAGACAGCAGTCCCTTTTGCCCCTCTGACAATGAACCAATTGGGGTATGCAAAGAGTCACCTCGAAGCAGGAAATGTGCGGCTGCCGCATAAACATCTTGATCACTACCCTCGAACATGACCTGCTGCAGAGCTTCGAAAGGAGTTTGTTCAAAATCTAATCCCGAAAAATCTTGACGGTAATAACCAACCCGAGCGCCTTCATTAATAACCATTCCGGTATGAGCCTCCGAGGCGAGGGCCTTTAACAAAGTAGTTTTGCCAATACCATTTGGCCCGGTAATTCTAAGAATTTCACCTTTGCGAATGTCTATATTTACCTCTTTATCTCGCGGAGCACCGTCCTGAATTATAGTAACCTCATTCAGATGAGCAACAGCGCCACTAAATTCCTGAACAGGTATTACAAAAGGAGCGATAGTTTTATCTTCGCGTCGCACGGTTACCATGTTTTCCTCATCTTCAGCAATTTCGTCTTTAAGCTTACTAGCTAATCGACGCATTTTTCCTCCCTTGTGAGAAAATTGGTTAACCTTCTGTTTACGATCAATAATATTTTTCTTCAGTTGGGCGTTTTGTCTCTGCTCGCGAGCCACCTGAGCTTGAATCTCTTCTACCACAACATAGTAGTCACCAACGTACCAATCAACTTTTTTAGAATAGACATCTAGATGCAGAACTCCATCAGTGAATAAATTTAAAAAGGCGGCGTCATGAGAAATAACGATGACAGTTTTTTCGTAACCAAGCAGAAAGGCAATGAGGTGATCTATCCCCTGTGTATCCAAATTATTAGTCGGCTCGTCTAGCAGTAAAATATCTGGCTCATGAATCAGGGCGTGAGCAAGCAGTAATCTGGCCTGCTGTCCTCCTGACAAGTCTCCAACCGTCCATTGTGTTGGCACTGACAGATTTACAACCTCAAGCACTCGGGCAATGTCACGGTCGATGTCGTGCTTCTTGTTATCAAAGGTAGATTCAAAAAATTCCTTAACCGTTAGACCGACGTATTCTGCCGGCATGACTTGAAGTGCGATGCCAATACTAGCCCCATTTAGGATGTTTATCTCGCCCTTGTCCGGCTTAAGTTCACCTGTAATAAGCTGAAAAATAGTCGACTTACCAGCACCGTTTTGCCCCATGATGGTGACCTTTGAATTTTCTCGAACAGAAAAACTTGCCTCGGTCAAAATCGGCTTGTTGGTACTATATTGAAACGATACGTCGTTGAATCGAATGATAACGTCTCCGTGGGCCATAGGTAGTCAGATAACTTAACAAGAGAAAAGCCTGGCTAGGC
>Ga0210019_1000533_pt1 | contig 47719 bp, 43 predicted proteins | sample CryGeyCG2114_020_2_FD_183969 | JGI IMG/M metagenome (GOLD analysis project Ga0210019, IMG submission 183969) | Groundwater microbial communities from aquifer - Crystal Geyser CG11_big_fil_rev_8/21/14_0.20 (SPAdes) (version 2) | ecosystem: Environmental > Aquatic > Deep subsurface > Groundwater ...
GTCGATCATCCATGGTTTATGATTGGTATCGTGACGACTTTTCAATTCTGGCTGGCTATAGGCGTCTCACGGATAGAATTCAAAAGCGGTGGAGCAACTAAGTGGAGAGACAAATATCATTTGTGGTACCCACTCTCATTTGGACCGGAGGAGCAGAGATCGCCATGGGCAGACTAGCCAGGGAGCTGGTCAAGAATGACTATCGTGTTAGAATTCTTTCGTTTGGTCGATCCTCAAAATCCAATCCGTGGTGGAGTCAATTTCGAGACCTAGATAGTATTGTTGAAGAGAGTCCCGATTTCAATTCGTGGATTGCGAACCTTAATTTTCTGAGATTGAAGCTGACTCGAGATAAAGGACAAATTATTCATAGTTGGCTTTACAGAGCTAATTTACTTTCCAGCCTTGTTAAGCCAAAGACTATGCCCTTAGTCTGGTCCATTCGTCATTCTTTGGACGATTTATCGAATGAGTCTATCAAAACAAAACTGGGCCTGTGGGGCTCCAAAGTGCTCTCAAGAAGAGTTGATTACATTCTTTTCAACTCACAGCGTAGTTTAAAACAACATGAAGGCTTTGGAATAAAAAGCAAAAAGGATCTTTTTATTCCAAATGGATTTGAGCTTAAGAATCCTTCGACGAAGCGAGAGTCAGGATCGAGCTCCTTCACAATCGGCCATTTAGGACGATTTCATCCCGTAAAAGCGCAAATGGAGTTTATTGAAGCACTTGGAGATCTGAGGCAGCATGATTTTCAAGTGCTAATGGGCGGTAGGAATATCACACCAAGTAATGGGGAGTTAATGAAGCTTATCCAAGAGGCTGGTTTAGTAAATCGAATCACTCTCGTTGGGGAGTTGCAGGATCCAACGGAATTTTTTTCTTCTTTAGATCTATTTTGCTTAAATTCTCATTCGGAGGGATTTCCCAATGTTGTCGGTGAAGCCATGGCTCTTGGCCTGCCTTGCGTCGTTACAGATGTTGGAGATGCCGCGTATCTAGTCGGGGATTCGGATTTGGTGGTGCCTCCTCGAGATACTGCGTCATTAGCAAGGGCGATTGAAAAAATGATCTTAATGCCAGCCGCTCAAAGGCTAGAGCTAGGACAAAAGGCAAGGAAGAGAATCGAGGAGGAGTTTTCTATCGAGCGTATGGTTGAGGCTCATAGGGATCTTTATGAAAAGCTTTTGGGCTGAACTTCGTGATCGAAGCCTGCATCTCATACCACTCCTGAAGCATCAGAATATTCCATAAATGAAATTCCCAATTGCGCTTTCCTGCCAAATGTTCGGACCATTGTCGACGGAGATAATCCGTATCAAGAAAACCTCTTGCCCGAAGGCTTCGTTCAGAAAGCCGATCTTCGGCCCAATCCCTAAGCCCCGATTTCAGCCACTGAGCTATAGGAATGGCAAAACCCTTTTTTGGACGATCAATAAAATCTTGCGGAATCTGGTGAGCTAATAAGGCCTTCAACAAGGCTTTTGGCTCCCTTCCGCGCATTCGAATAGATTCTGGAAGCGACCAAGCCAGTTCGACAATTCGGTGATCGAGATAGGGCATTCGAGTCTCTAAGGAATGCGCCATACCCGAACGATCAACTTTGAAGAGAATATCTCCAGGAAGATAATCAAGTGTATCGCGGAGTATCAATCTTTCAATTATCGAAAGGCGTTTAGAATTCGGGGATTCAGAGAAAGTCTGATCAGCTTCCTGCCAATCCTTCTGTAGGACGTAGTGCCCACGCCTATTGGTCATAAGAAGTTCGTAAATTTTCCAGAGATCTTCTGCCCCTAGAACTTCTGCCAATCGATCAAAGTTTTGTCGTATATTTGAAGAACGAAAATAATTTGAAAATAGCATTTTCAATAAAGCTTCCGGCAAAGACTTCCCCGCGAGCAAGCTCAATCGACCGGAAAGCTTCTGAAGGGCTCGCGGGAGTCGAGCTTTGATTTCATACATCCGCTTAGTAAGCGCATAGCGAGTGTATCCCCCGAAGACCTCATCACCACCGTCCCCAGTTAAGCAGACACTGACTGATTCCTTGGCAAATTTTGCCAACAAATAGCTCGGAAAATACGAGCAGTCCGCAAAGGGTTCATCGGGTTGCGTATGAATATCCTGAATTCTTTCTAGAATATCTTGGGGTCGCAAAATCTGTTCATGATGATCCGTATTAAATAATCGAGCAATCTGGCGAGCGACATTTGATTCGTCGTACTCTTCTTCCTCAAAGCCAATGCTAAAAGTCTTGATCGGACGAGGGCTCAGCTGGGCCATTTTTGAAACCACAAGACTAGAGTCAATTCCCCCAGACAGAAAGGCGCCAACGGGTACATCGGCCAACATTTGATTTTTGATAGCTTCTTGAAGAAGATGATCCAATTGCTTAATACTCTCTTCAAAGCTCAAGCTCTTTGGAGCCGAAGATGTTTGAAAGAGATTCTGAGAAGTATCCCAATAGCTATCCGTCAGTAGGTTTTTTGACTGGAAAGGGCTGGAGAGTTCTATAATCTCTCCCGGTATAAGTTTTTTAAATTTCTTATCAAAAGACAATGGCTCTCGCACATAATTATAATCGAGATAGGCATTGAGGGCCGGGCCGAAAACCTCAAGTTCATAGTCGGGGTGAGCCATTAGGGCGCGCAGTTCCGAGGCAAAGACAAAGGTTCCTGTTTTCAGCCATCCGTAGTAAAGCGGCTTTTCGCCAAATCGATCTCGCACCAAGAAGAGCTTTCGACTTTCCTTATCCCACAGCGATAGCGCAAACATTCCTTGGCATTTTCTTAAAGACTCAGAAAGCCCCCATTTTTCGATGGCTGCAAGTAGAACTTCCGTATCCGATGTCCCCCGAAAATTGGCTCCGGTCTCTTGAAGCTTCAGGCGTAACTCCTGATGATTATAAATTTCGCCATTCAAACAAATGATAAATCTTCCGGATGCGCTTTGCATCGGCTGCCGCCCATGCTCAGAAAGATCAAGAATCGACAGTCGTCGATGCGCCATCAGCAGCCCAGTTTCGGCATCGTCCCAAAGACCTTCTTGGTCAGGGCCACGATGCCTGAGATGATTGGATAGAAATTTTCCAAGCGTCGAGCGGTCCTCTCTTGATCGAGAGGGCTCAATCATTCCAATTAGGCCGCACATTGAATTCGCCTTTTGACCTTGATGATTTGCTTATACAAATGACCAAAACTCTTATCGACGAGGCTGGAAGAATTTGCTGAGTAAAGATCGTGGAGGCTATCGATATCAGATATATAGGATCCAAAGGTCTTGAGGTCATTTTCGAATTTGTTAATTTCTTTAGTTCCCCAGGAGTTTATATGAAAGCAAACAGTCCAGACGCCCAGGGCTAGTCGCCTAAATTTCCAGAGCTGCTGCGGAATCCAAAACAAAGAATCTCCATCCGTATAGGGAAACAAGGAAAAACCATCGCTGATTTGACTAAAGCCTAGCTCTCTAAGCGCTTTAAGCGTTTGCTTATCAAAGGAATGAGCCGGCGCGACCCACAGATTGGTCGGCAAATTGTGTTGCTTGAAAATTTCTACAGCTTTAGAAAGTTTATGAAGCTGCTGCTCATAACTTAGGCCCGCAAACTCGCTGTAGGCATTGATCCCAATAAGGCCTGAGTCTTCGGTCTCATAGCGATGTTGGTAACCATGGATGGCGAGGCTCCAGGATCGATCTTTCCAGGATTGAGCTCGAGCCCAAAAATCTTCGGATTCCGCTGAAACATTTAGCTTTGGATCTTGATTGTCCGGCACGATGGCGAGAATGGGTTTAATATTATAACTCACTAGCAATTTTTCGACTTGATCCCAAACTTCCCAGTTCATCCCAGGGCAGATATCATCAAAACGAACAAGATACTTAGCTGTCATGTTTCCATCTTTCTTCGAAAGACAAGTCGATCAAATTCGGGATTACTATAATCAGCGTCTAGAATATCGATTGGCATTTTGCGAAGATAGGCTTCGACCCATCCACTTGGGGGATGAAGGTGGAGCGCTTTGTAACCAGTTAGTTGATAGAGGTGATAAAGGAGGGGTGGGTGACTCTTTCGATTGAGTCCAAAATTAGAATTGGAGGTTTCAATATACGCCAAGCCTCCTGGCTTCATAAGATTGAAGAAAGTTTTTGAAAACGCTCGATCGTTAACGCAGTAATACCAACACTGCCTGTTAAAAACTAAGTCGAACTGAGAGTTCAAGATTCCATCGGCATCATCAAGGTAACCTAAGCGATAGGATAGGTGAGTGGCCCCACGCAAGGCCGCCTGTTCCTGACATATTTTTTGATAATTTTGGCTGATATCAAAGTGAACGACTTGGGCGCCACGCACAGAGAAGGCGATAGAATATTGCCCGGGCCCCGCACCAAGATCTAAAACTTCACGACCCTTAAGTCCGCCAAGCCTTTCTTCAAGCGCCGAAATGAGTTGTAACTCTAGAGTATCAAATTGACGCGCCGAATAAGTTTTCGCGTAATCGAGCGGGACAGGGTCCCAGCCTGCCGATGGGCGTCTTATAAGCTTGTGGATCTCGTTAATCATTTGGCTATTCTTTAGAGAATAACTGGCTCGCTCAAGAGGGCCAATAGAATTGTAAGCTCGGGGAATTTGTCGTTTCCGAGATGGGAGCTGAATGTTACATTCAGAAGGTGGAGCGTTTGCTTATAACAGGGGTGGCCGGGTTTATAGGCTTTTCAGCCGCCAAACGATTCCTAGCGGATAGCGATTGGGAAATACTTGGAATCGATAATCTCAACCCCTATTACGACCCACGCCTAAAAGCAAAGCGCTTGGAGATTTTGTCGCCATTCCCTAAATTCAAATTTGAAAAACTTGATATCGTGGAGAGGCATGGCTTGTTTGAAGCGCTTAAGACATTCCGGCCGACTCGAGTGCTTCACTTGGCCGCGCAAGCCGGGGTTAGATATTCGCTCGAAAATCCCTACGCCTATTCTTCGTCTAATCTTGATGGCTTTCTCAATATTCTGGAAGGATGTCGGAATCTGAGTGTTGAGCATTTGGTCTTTGCTTCGAGCAGCTCGGTTTACGGTGCTAATACCAAAATGCCTTTTTCAGAAAAGGATCCTGTTAGTCATCCCTTGTCACTTTATGCTGCCACTAAACTGGCCAATGAAGCGATGGCGCACAGCTATGCGTCTTTATACGGATTGCCATGTACGGGATTAAGGTTTTTTACGGTTTATGGGCCCTGGGGTCGACCAGATATGGCACTCTTCAAATTTACTAGGGCCATCATCGAGGGTGAGAATCTTGACGTCTATAATGAGGGTAATCATAGACGGGATTTTACCTATGTGGATGATATCGTCGAAGGCTTGGTGAGAATTCTAAAGAATGGGCCGGCCGTAGCTGATGCAAGCTGGAACTCTCAAGCGCCGGATCCATCTACAAGTTTTGCTCCGTATCGACTTTATAATATTGGTCGAGGGCAACCTGAGGATTTAATGGAGTTCATTCGTATCATTGAAAAAACACTCGGGAAAAAGGCAAAAATTAATTTCTTGCCGAAGCAGCCTGGGGATGTGGTTGAAACCTCTGCAGATGTATCTTCTCTCGAAAGAGACTTTGGCTACAGACCTCAAGTAAGCGTGCGGGACGGTGTCAGTCGATTTGTTGAGTGGTATACAGAGATCTACCTACCGCTTTCCAAAGCCTCCTGAACAATTCGGTTAGCTATTTTTTTTATATCCAGTTCGCTTTCTGCAAATTTTCGTGCCGGAGCAGACATTTGGTGAATGAGTTCCGGATTTTTTAAAAACTTTCTCAGAGTGTCCAGAAGTGAAGGAAGGTTCTGAGGCTTACAGAGAAAGCCGGTTTCGCCATCCACCACAAGTTGACTACATCCGGGGACCTCTGTCGTGATAATCGGGCGACCACAGGCTAGAGCTTCCGCCAGCACTTTTGGCGAACCTTCTCGATAGTGCACCGGCAAGACGACGATACTTGATTGGCTGATCTCTTTGGCAATATCAGATGAACCCGGCACGAACTCGAGAGACTTTTCATTTTCAAATTCGACAATTTGATTTCTGTGTATAGCGCTTGGGTTTTCATCTCGGGGCGCGATCAATTTAAACCTGGCTTCCGGGTAGTCCTTCTTAAGAGTTCGAGCGGCCGCCAAAAACTCGAATATGCCTTTGTCTTTCAGTAATCTGGCCACCATCAAAATACAGACTGTTTTGGGCAGTGGGGAAGTCTTGAAGCGATCGAGATCGACACCCGAACCCTTCATTAGAAGGATGTTGTGCCGAGCCGGATCGACAAGGCGATATTTTAGAAAGAAGGCTTGATCGTCTGGGTTTTGGAAAATGATGGCTGTCGATTGTTTGAGACTAAATCGAAGCAGGGGGATCATCACGGCTTTTATAAGCTTCGCTTTTATCGACGAATGCGTAAAGACATAGCCAAGTCCTGTTATCATCGAAATAGAACGTGCAGACTTCTTGCGAGCCACCATTAAAGCGAGGTTGCCAAATAGTAGAGGCTTAAAAGTTGTTAGAAAAACAAAATCAAACTGATTTGTTTTTACAATTTTTAACAGTTGGAAAAAATATAATAAGTTGGAGAAAGGCCCGATACCTGTGCGAGACAGAGAACATTCCAGCAATTCAATCGAGGCATCTCTTATCGTTTGAATAGAATCAAATTTATCCACTGGCAGGGCAGCGGCAACCTTATAGCCTTTTGACTGAAGTTCACGAGCCAAATCCAATCGCAAAGAGACGAAGGTCTTCGCCGAGTTATGAATGAAGACTATCTTCTTGGATCTTGTGCTCATTCGATTTCCACTTTGAGTAAATGAATAACATAACGAGAAAGGGCAAAATTTGAAGCCGATACCGGAAGGCAGAACCTAGGTTCTGACTGGATACAAAGCCATAGATTCCAGCCCAAATAACTATCGTGGATATCAACCAAATAAAAATAGGATCTCTAATGGAGCCGAAGCGAATGAATGCCCAGAGACTCCAGATAAAGAGAGCAAGAATCACAATGTTTTCAAGGCCAGCCACCAAGCCAAATGCATTGTTTATCTCACCCGGTAAGGGCCTAAAAAGGGCCGTAAAGCCGCCTAGGGGAGCGAAAATAAGCAAATCGCTTGCTGAATTGAAATGGGGAATGGCTTGAGCGGAGCCGCCTTTCGACCAGGATCTGGACATCTTGTCAGTATGCTCAACAATTTCGTCCAATGCGGAAACCTTAAAGCTCTCAAGTACAAACGATGAAGCAAGGTAGGCTCCAACGACTAAGCCTAGGCAAACAATTGGTTTGATAAGGCGCTTCAAGGGATGTTCCTTCGAAACAGGTTTTATAAGATAGGCAAAAATTAATGGTAGTAAAAATATGGGACCCGTCCAACTGCGAATGCTGGAGGCAAGGAAGATTCCCACTAGTGCAAAGAAAGCTCCTTTGGAATCTGTAATCCAGCTCAACGCGCCATAGATAAAAAGACCGATCGCAAAAAACTGCACAGGATCCTTCCCCAAGATGGAAGACCAAAATGCAAGGGATGGAATGCTTCCGAATACTAATAAGTGCCATGGCTTTACGGATGGCGAAAGTCTCTTGAGGCCCAAGAACATGAAATAAGCTCCCATGAGGCCAAAGAACGACCAGAGTACTTTAAGGCTATGATACGAGTGAGCTATAGGAAGACTGTCGTTAACGATTCCAATAAGTGATTTGATATTTTCAGTTCCCGCTCCGAATCGGAATCCATCCCAAGACCCAGTTCTTGCCATTCCATCTCTGAAGTAGACAAAGGCATCTAAGGTTTCATAGTGCGATTCATAAAAAAGCATAACCACGAGGCTTATGAAACCTCGTAGCAACCATAGGATGATCAGATTCGTACGCAGCTTCGGATGGGCAGGCATAAGTACTAAGAAGAGGCAGATGGAAAAAAACCAGGCTAATGCCTGCAAGTAGTCTGCAACTTGATCTCCCGTGTAGAGAACGCTGGATAAAGACTCCACTCGGTTGCTAAACAGAGTGGAAACATAAACTATCAAAAGCAGTCCGGAAGAAAGCCCAATCCAGCTTAGAACTTTGGATTGGCGCTTCATTTTATTTTTAGGGATCGCTTACCTTCAATCGACAAACTCCAGGAGGCGCCCAAGAGCAAGCCTACAATAGCGGACAGCAACACAGCCAATTTCGTCTTGGGCGAGGAGGGTCTTGTCGGTAGGGAGGGCTCATCAATTTTGACTATAACAACATCATTTTTCTTCGCATCAATTTGAGACATTTCGTACTCCTTACTTAGGAGGTCAACAAGTCCAGATTGAATCTGCAGTTCGCGTTGAGCTTCGGGATAACTGACCCTTGAATTGCCAGAAACAAATTTCTTTTCAACCTTTGCCAAAGCTTCTTTGGTTTCTTCTAAGCGCTCTTTAATAAACACTTCAGTGTTTTTTGCCTGAGTGAGAATATTATCTCGAATATAAAGTTCGAGGGCTTCCAATACCCCGGTAAGAATTTCTTGGCTAAGCGCGGGATCTTCGTTTTCAATGGTCAGTCTGAGGAAGTCACCATCTCGATTTACCCCCAAGGCTTTTCGAATGAAAGAGGAGCCCGCCATCGAATCAGATTTTAATTTCTTCCCATAAAACGCTTTAAACTTAGAGCCTTTCTCAAGAAGGATCGCCATGGTTCGTGCGGCTAGGTCTCGGCTTTTTAAGACTTCTTCGAACTGCTTAGATTGGCTTGTTCCGCTCCCCAGGTTGAGGCCACTGGACAACGAGCTTAGAGCTCCTTCTAGTCTCGAACTCGACATATCTGTTCGAGCCATAATTAAGGCATCCGATTGATAAGCTTTTGTTACCAAAAACTGACAAATTAGAAAGCTGAGTAAGGCGCAGGCTCCTGCCACTCCGACGAGTCGCAATATATTCCGTCGAAGAAAATTGCTGATAGGTTCAAGCGAGCGATAATATTCTTCGGCAAATTCCATTTGATGGTCTTCCAATTTTTTATTTAAACGCGGCAATCGTGATTCCTGTTGTTGAAGCGATCTTAAACAAAATCTCTGTAATATCCTTGGTCGTTCTCATCCAGGAAAATCTTGTAATATCCTTGGGCACTAAGATCGAATCGCCTCGATCGACTTCGGCTTGATAAAAATTGCGTAGTAGAAATCCTCGGTTTTGGCGGCGGCTGATAACCGTTCCATCAGCTTTAATTAAAAAAATACTATCGTTATCCGCATTGATAGTCGTGCCGCCAGCTTGACCAACGTAATCACCGATAGTCTTTCCAGGCTCGTAAACCACAGACATTTCGTTGTAAACTTCGCCCATTACCAAGACGGTAGAGGGCGTCGTGGGAATCGTTAAACTGTCGCCAGCCTCTAGGGCGATATCCATCTGGCTTCCAGTAAAGTCATTCAATTTTTCCAGACGAATCACCATTCGACCGCTAACTTCCGAATCTTGAAGCTGTCGAAGTAGAGTTCGTCTCGCGGTGAGGGCTTCTTTGCTTGATTGCAAATCAGCAGCGGAAAGCAGATCAGATTCCACGGGAAGACTCTGCTGCAATACAGCTTCCTCCAATTCCGCCACCTGGTGCTTAAGTCTCTCTTGCTGCATCTTTTTTACCGACTCTCGTGTATAAACGGCGCCCATTAAGAAGGCTTTGTCCGTAAAGCCGCCCGCTCGCTTCAAAACGCTGCTGAGCCGCTCACCCGGAAGAAAAGGATAGCTACCTGGATATTTGATCTCGCCTTGTACTGAAATAAAATTGGAAGTCTCCCAATTAGGAAGACCATGAACAAAAACTCTATCTCGAGCTTGAAGGGCAGGGTTATTGCTGGGTGGCTCCGCAATGACTTCTTTCAAATTAACTTGAAGCCTTTCGGGCTTGAGTCCACTTTCTTCAACTTTGTAGCGAGCAATCTCGGCTCTTGTTAGATAGGCATCTTCCTTCACATTGCCTGCCATAAAAATTAAATCCCGCAATGTCATCCCGTCAAAGTATAAGTACTCGCCAGGATAATTAACTCGCCCATCAATATAGACTTTACGCTGAAGATCGAGTTCTTTTTCGGAAAATATAATAATCTCATCACGTTCCTGAAGTTCGATATTTTGAGACTCATCTCCCTCGAGCATTCGTGAGAGATCCACAAAGACGGATTGCTTATCATCTTTAGGGGGAATGGTGCGAATGATTTGAATGAATTTGGTGTAAGGCTCTGACTTCAGGGTATCAAAATTCGGGATTAATTCTTTGAGTGTCATCCCAGCTCGAAATTCATAGGAGCCTTCACGTTTTGCATGGCCTCTCAAAAACACCGTTTGCTTCAAGGAGGGGAGGACAGAAAAAATCTGCACAAAATCTCCATCAACTAAGGTTGTGCCTAAGTCGGATCGTTTGGCGACCTCAGCATTCAGTTCATTGAAATTTTCAGGGATAATAAAATCTCGAGTGACTCGCTCGCGATTTTCCAAGACTCTCTCAAGCGAAAGGCGACCAATTTGTCCTGCAAAGTTTAAGCCACCCGCCATTTCAATCAAGTCGAAGAGATCTGTTTTGTCGAGTATTTCGTAGATAGCAGGTCGCTTCACGGCGCCGGCCAAAGCGGCTAGCTTTCCAATAACGGGTACCAAAATCACATCTTGAGATTGGAGCTGATAGCCTTGAGCTTTGCCGTAAATCAAAAAGTCATAGAGATCGACTTTTGTAAGCAGTTTGTTTCCTCGCAAAATCTGAACCTGCCTTAAACTCCCTTTCTTCGTGGGCCCCCCGCTATAAAAGAGCGCGTTGATCGCGCTAGACGTAGAGGGGATGCTATAGCTCCCCGGCTTTTGAACTTCGCCTACAACAAATACTTCGATCTTTCGAATCGCTTCAAAGGCAATATTAATTTTGATGCCCTTAAACATTTGCTGCAAACGAGAGCGAATACTTTTTTCCATTTGAGCATAGGTTTTGCGCCAAACTTCAATAGCCCCGACATTGGGAATAAAAATATTTCCATCCCGTCGAACCGTTACCGACTGCGAAAAGTTCGTGCTACCCCAAACATTGATTGTAAAACTGTCCCCGGGTCCGATGATATAGTCAGGGCTAATCGGAACATCTCCCATGGGCATAAAATCATTGGTTTCTTGTTTAAAAACATCATAGCCAAACTGCTTAATCTCTCTTGATATATCGCCCGGAAACTTTCCCTGAAATATTGTTTCAATATTCGAGATAGGCGTAACATCAGCTCCTGTCGGGGCCGATGGCAAGGCAAGCGGCTCGTCAGAATCATCAAGGCTGGCTCCGGCCTCGGTCGAATCCGCATTCGAACTTGGTGCTGCTTCATTCAGCGCCGGTGACGCCGGGCCAAGATTTTTTGTTACGATGGCCTCGCTAGGGGAATCCTTAGATTCAAAATTTTGAAAACGCGGAAAGCCGCTATTTTTTGGATCTTGAGACTGGCTTAATACCGTTCCGGGAGTGAGATCTGTTTGCTCGCCATCCTTCCAGGTCATGGTACGAGCGCTAAGGCCCGAAATCAGTACGATTGAGCTCAAAACACTCAGACTCCAAAATTTGATTTTTGAAATTTTCATAATCTTAAACTCATCCCCACCGAAAACGTTTCAAAGTTAGATTCTAGTTGGTCCAAATAGCCGAGATCAAGGCCGAAGCGATCGCCTACAGGCTGCAAGCTTATGCCGAATGAATAAATCTTTTCATGCCCGGATTGATCTTGATGATAGCCAGCTCTAAGGGTCGTCGATTCCATGGGTTGATATTCAAAGCTGCCACGATAAATGAATTTCTTGCGATCTTGATCGCGATCAACTTCGGCACCCATACGAAGCTTTAAGAGATTTAAACTCAGTCCTGCATTATAAGAACGCGGAAGAGGGTTGGCATCATCTCGCATTTTTACACCATGGATAATGGCAGCGCCGATCGAGACATAATCTCCCAGAAAAATAAGAGTTCCGAAGTTCATGCCGTAACTCCATTCATCGTTAGTCAAAGTCTTGTTTCCAAAGTTAAATAGATCATTTGTAAATCCAATTAAAAATAAATTTCGCCAATTGAAACTAAGCCCAAGACTGTAGCGATCTTTGCGTTCAAGGTTCGTGTGCACGGTGTTAAACGAAAAACCCCAATGTAAGGGATCTTCAGTCTTGCCGTCGATGACAGCCGCTTGCAAGGCCCAGTCCTTCCATCCGTCTACGAAGTGTTGGCCTAAAAATATTTTTCGATATTCTGAATGTCGTGAAATTCCGGCCGGATTAGCGGTGAAAGCACTCTGATCGTCGGCAAAAGTGATATAGGAGCCCGCTGCGCCGAGACTTCGAGGACTTTGCTCCGTGAGATCAAGGTAAAGGGGCTGAGCGTGGCCGGCCAAGGGGCTCCAGGCTGTCAGAAGAAAGACTAATATTTTAATCGCCCGATCCCTGGACACAATAAAAAGTCTATCGAAAACCGAGGCTTAAGGCTCCGACGAAATTAAGAAAATCCGATGCTACGGAGCGTCCAAACCGGGCCTTTTATGCTGCTTCGCGGCTCGAGCCTTTGACAATATATCATAAGCGGCTTACGATAACTTATGCAGCCCGCAGTTCGAAACTATATGGCTAGAATCGGTCGAAAGGGAGGCCAAAAAAGCCGCCGATCCTTAGACTCGGAAGAGGCCAAACTTATGGTTTCCATTCGAGAAGCAAGGCGGGCCTTTAGAAAGTTTCATACTGAATGCTTCTGGTCTTATGATCCGACACTTAAAATTGCAGCTGACGATTTGTCCTGGGTTAAGGAGCAACTAATAAAATACGGGGGGAGAGAAGCCTGGAAGATGGGGAGTCGTCTATGCCGCTAACGGAGTTTCAATCAGGACTGGCCAAACTTTTGTCCGAAAATCGAAGCCCCGACAGTCATTTGGCTGGCGGTGCGGCGATTCATATTGAACCTAAGTCCTTACGCTACAGTAATGATCTTGATTACTTCCAGGATTCGGACGCCAGAGTTGCAGAGGCCTTTGCCTTGGACAAAAAATTGCTGGAGAAATCTGGTTTCACGTTAAAGGTCGAAATCAATCAAGCTGGTTATATTCGCGCGATTGTTTCCAAAGCGAAAGAGAGTACAAAACTAGAATGGGCCCACGATACGGCATGGCGATTTCTGCCAGTGATGAAAGACAAGCGCTGCGGATATATACTTCATCCCATAGACCTTGCGATAAACAAGGTTTTGACTCTGGCGGGTCGCAACGAAGCCCGAGATTTTTTGGATGCGTTGATGTTGCACGAGTCTACCCTGTCCTTGGGAGCGATGTGTTGGGCGGCCGCGGGTAAGGATCCTGGCTTCAATCCCCGTTCGTTGCTTGAACTTTTAAAGAGACGAGGGAGATTCCATGACGAAGATTTTGCGCGACTCAAGCTGAGATCGAAGCCTGATCTTACGGAATTAAAATCAAAGTGGTTGGAGGCTCTTGAATCAGCAGAAGCTTTCATTGCGACTCGGCCATCTGATGAAGTGGGTTGTTTGTATTATTCAAAGTCCAAAAAGCAATTTATTACACCTACGTTTGATATGACACGCGGACAGGATTACGAGCTTCATTATGGTTGTCCTGGTGGCGTACTGCCACGGATTGTTTGAGCGACAAACGAAATTACGAAAATCCAATGCTACGGAGCGTCCAAACGACCGCCAGAGCCAGGAAATAGGCAATAATATTAAAACTCACCAGCTGAATTAAAGGGGTCTTCCAATCGCCAAATTCTTTACGCGCCACCCCAACCGTTGCCATACACTGAAGAGCGATCATAAATATAATAATTAACCCAATTGTCGACGAAAACGTGAAGAGAGCACTACCATCAGCCCGCTTCGCTGACTGCATTTTCTCTAAAAGACTTTGTTGGGCAGTTTCTTCGTTATCATCTGTGACGTTTAAGATGACGGCCAAAGACGGAACAAAAACTTCCCTTGCGGCAAAGGCGGCAATCAACGAAACACCTGTCCGCCAATCGCCACCTATAGGTGTCATGGCTGGTTCGATCAGACGGCCAGTTCGGGCCGCATAGCTTGTTTCCAATTTCTCAAAATCCGACTGCGCTTGGTAATTTGGAAATGTTGTTCCGGCCCAGATAATGACGGCAAATACAAATATTGCTGGGCCTGCTTTTCGTAGATAAGCGGAAGTTCGCGCCCAAGCGGTCTTTATCGTTTTTAGAATTTGTGGCCGACGATAGTAAGGAAGCTCCAGGATGAAAAAAGATTTCTCATCAAACTTTCGGACTTTTGCCAACATAGCGCAAGCTGCGGCTCCAACAAAAAGGCTGCACAAATAAATTCCAGCCATCGCAAGACCGGGCTTCCAAGCGGCTTCGCTCCAAAATAAAAACGACAGCAAAAGACCATATACCGGAATTCGTGCGCTACAACTCATCAGGGGAATAATAAAAAGAGTGAGCCAACGCTCCTGACGCGACGGAATCGTTCGGGCCGCTAGCATCGCTGGAATCGCACACGCATAGCCTGAGAGAAGAGGTACGAAAGCTCGACCGTTTAGTCCAATCAGTGACAAAGGCTTGTCCACCAAGGCAGCCGCCCGTGCCAAGTAACCAGAGTCTTCAAGAATAGAAATGCCAGCAAATAAAATGAAAATCTGTGGAACAAAAACTAAAACAGCACCCATGCTCGCGACAATTCCATTGCCCAAGAAATCAAAGAATAAATTGCCAGCATTCAGATTCAAAATCTGCTCCGCCATTGAAGAGAAGCCAGAGTCAATCCAGTCCATAAAAGGCGCGGCTGCCCAAAAAATAGAGCTAAATAACCCCATCATGATCGCCATAAAAATGAAAAGACCAAAAAAAGGATGAAGTAAAAATTTGTCGATCCCTCGAGTGATTAATAAGGAATCGAGCTCGCTCTCTCTGAGTTTTTTGACATAGCGACCTTCCAAATCGAGACAGTCACGAGCTGCCATTTCAATTTCTGATGGCTTCCATTCCGTAAGTTTTTTACTCTCAGCCTTCTCCAGGAGAAGCAATTTTCGAGTGAGCTTGACCAAATCTTGAACGCCACTCCCATTGAGGCCGTTAATGGGGACAATCGGACATCCAAGGTTGGATTCAAGATCCTTGAGGCAGAGCTCTTTGCCAGCATTTTTTAATAGATCCATCATGCTTAGAGCTACGACCACCCGAAATCCTGACTCGATCAATTGTTTTACAAGGACTAAGTGTCGAGAGAGTTGAGTCACATCAATAACCGCGATCACAGCATGGGCACTTCCAAGCTTTGGATGTTCGTAGAGGACTTTCAAAGTTATTTCTTCTTCAAAGGATTTCGGAAATAAACTGTAAGTGCCGGGCGTATCGACCACGGAGAAAGTTTCGCCCCATTCTGTTCTTGTCTGCCCATAAGAATAATCAACTGTTGCGCCAGGATAATTGACGGTCCGAAATTTGGAGCCGGTCAAATGATTGAAAACCGAAGTTTTTCCAGCATTTGGGCTGCCGATCAAAGCAACAAATTTTGTAGAACTAGGGGAGGGAAGCTCTTCTTCTTTCGCCTCAAAAATTCTTTCGTCTTTCAGAGCTGCGGACACGATTAATTTTTCTCCTTTTCAACTATTTGCTCCTGAACGGTGAGGCAGGCCGCTTCTTCTCTTCGAAGTGCTACCGAGATGTTGCGATACTCGACGATATAGGGTTCGCCTAGACTGAGTTTGCTAAGCAAGACGATTCGCTGGCCAGGAATGAGGCCGATCTCTTCGAGGCGATTCACCCAAACCGATTCACCTGAAACTTTAGTCACTTGGCCGCGAAAGCCAGACTTTTGGTCTGCCAAAGTACTACCCATAGGCATCATGCTTATTGATAATTATTATCAATAGCAAGGGCCATCAAGATTTCTTATAATTTGTTCGATTCTTGCGTTTTAGACCCAAAAATCCGGTCGTAGGTTTCCTCAAGCCGCATTTTTATTTGATCGGCCGTAAATGGAGTGACAACATAGTGGCTCACTCCCGATTCAAGTGCTTGCTCGACTTGCTTTTGACCCGACTCGGATGTTATAAAGACAAACGGAACGTTCTTAAATCTCTCATCAAATCGGGACATCTTCAGTAAATCCAAACCCTTAATTTTGGGAATCAACCAGTCACATAAGACCAGTTGAATAGGGTTTTTCGTTGAATGACTGGTCTCGAGTTTTTGCCAGGCCATTTCTCCATTGCTTGCCTCTTGAATGTTCTTAAACCCAAGCTCCCGCAACATCTTGCCAATCAGACTTCTCATCGTAAGTTCACAATCGACAATCAAAATGCAGGTATCTGGTGAAAACATGGATCTCCCTATTAAATAGGAAATACCTCAAGCTGCCTAGCGCTGTCTTATTCAATACTTAGAACCCATAGAAGGCCTTTAGGGTGGGGCATGGTCAGGGCCTCCCAAAAGCTTATATAATATAAAAATGGGAGTGGAGAATTCGGCCCTGCAAACCGAAGGGGGCAAGGAGGAGTATTATAAGGTGCCCATCGATCTTTATCGCGATAGCGAAATTGTCGAGATCGATCTCTATCTCTATTACCAAGGTCAGTACATTCTTTGTAAAACCAAGGGCGTCAAATGGTCGCTCGAAGATGATGCACGAATGAAAAACTTTGGTGCGGTTACTTTTTTCGTGAAATTCAAATCACCCGCAGAGCATTCTCAATTTTTGGATGAAAAACTGAAGAATTTATTGGAGCGACCGAATGTCTCGGTGGAGCGAAAGGCTAGTGTGCTCTTTGATGTTTCGGAGCCTATTCTTTCTAAAGTGTATTCTTCGCCTAAGGCCGCGGAAACCATGAAAAACGCACAGGGCTACGTTAAGAATTGTATTAAGTTTATGAACGAAAAAGGTTCGCTGGGTGAAATGGTTAAACTCGCTAACCGAAATCTCAATGAGCATACCCATGCGCTACATGTTTCCGCTTATTCAATAGCTTTAGCGAAGAGAATGGGTGCTCAGTCTTATGAGGATATTTTTGCTCTTGGTATGGGGGCTCTTTTGCATGATATCGGGAAAAGCGATATCGATGCCAAAATTCTCAAAAAGCCAGGCGAGCTTGATGACAATGAATGGATGGTTGTTCGACGACATCCTGAGTTTGGTTACAATATTCTTGAGCAACGCCCTGAGGTTCCAAAGGTCTCCCGGAGAATTGTAATGGAGCATCATGAGCGGGTAAACGGGCGAGGCTACCCAAAAGGAATAAAAAATATTCATCACTTTTCTAAGGTTGTTGGCATTGCAGATGTTTTTAATGCCCTCACTTGCGAAACCGAATATAGCAAACCCATGTCACCCTATGATGCACTCAAATTTATGGTGACCCATCTTTCTCTTGAATTTGACAAGAACTTACTGGCTGGCTTTATCGAAATGCTTTCTGAATAGGCTCAACAACCTCTTTATCCCTTTCAAATTTTACTTCGACCTGAATCACGACCTCCAGTAGGATGGCCAGCACTATGGATCGAAATCTAGCTCTCGAAAGCGTTCGAGCGACGGAAGCCGCCGCGATTGCCTCGGCCCGAACTGTTGGAATGGGGGACGAAAAGATAAGTGATCAGGCGGCAGTTGAAGCCATGCGGACGGCCTTTAACCGAATTGAAATGCGGGGACGCGTTGTAATCGGCGAAGGAGAGCGAGATGAAGCGCCAATGCTTTATATTGGAGAACAGCTCGGCACCGGAAAGGGTCCAGAACTCGAGCTGGCCATTGACCCGCTAGAGGGCACAACGATTTGTGCCCATGGAATGAGTAACGCTATTTCGGTCGCGGCTATGGCAGAGCCTGGAGGTCTCCTGAATGCCCCCGATGTTTATATGCGAAAAATCGCCGTTGGTCCTGAGTGCCGTGGCGTAATTGACTTGAGAAATTCCGCAACCTGGAATCTAGAAAAAATAGCTGAGGCCAAAGGCTGCAAATTTAATGAGATCACGGTCGTCATGCTCAATCGCCCTCGTCATCATGATTTAATGAATGAAGTGCGGGCGCTTGGCTGTCGAATTCGGTTGATTCAAGATGGAGATGTTTCCGCGGCCATTGCTGTTTGCGAGCCGGATTCAGGTATTGATGTATTGATGGGAATCGGTGGAGCACCAGAAGGCGTAATTACGGCTGCAGCGATGCTATGTGTTGGTGGAGAAATTCAGGGCCAACTGATTTTTCGAAATGACGATGAGATTGCCAGAGCCAAGAAAATGGGAATTACGGATTTAGAGAAATTTTATGCTATGGAAGAGCTGGCACGGGGACGGGTAATGTTTACAGCCACTGGTGTTACTACTGGAACCTTCCTTAAGGGCGTGAATTTTTTTGCAAACGGTTGCACGACGCATTCGGTGGTTATGCGATCGGCTTCCGGTACCATTCGTCATCTAAGTGCTGTGCACCGATTCGATATCAAGCCAGAAATTAAAACCTCGGTGAGCCGTTAGGTATGATTGAAAGAGTTTTCGAAATTAATGCTCCGGTAGCAACCGTATATAAAGTGATCTCGGATTTGAAAGCTTATCCTGAGTTTCTTTCGACGACGGACTTTGTCGAAGTAAAACGTGAGGGGGACGAAACCTTTGCCAAATTCAAAATCAATGTGATCAAGGAAATTTCCTACACCCTGCGGTTTTGTTTTGACCCGCCTCATGGGTTGGCTTGGGATTTTGTTCGCGGAGATTTAATGAAGGATAATCGAGGGTTTTGGAAACTTGAAGATTTGGGAGATGGAAGGACTCGAGCGACTTATGGAATTGATGTCAAGTTTGGTTGGATGGTGCCAAAGACAATTGTGAATACCTTGACGGAGCTTCAACTGCCGGAACTTCTTGATTCGTTTAAAAAACGCTCGGAGAATTTGCGATGACTGATTCAAATCGAGAAAAAAAATCGCAGAAAAAAACTTCGGATCGAAAGGGCTGGGATGATCTCCTTTTCTCAACCATCGAAAAAATTGCGGCCACACCTGGCAAGCTTAAGGATCCTAAAGAATCTATCGTGACGGCCGTGGATTGGATGAAAGGTCTTCGTGAAGAAGTGGTCGACAAGATCAAAGACGAAGTTGCCAATCGTCTAGGAAAAATTGACTGGAATTTGCTATCCGAAAAACTGGGCGATCATTTGGCCGAAAACTACCGATTGAAGATTGACGCCAAGATCGAATGGGAGCCCAAAGAAAAGAAGGCTTCTATGGCCGCCGCTCCAGTCAGCGAGGATCCTGAGTAATTAAAATATAAGATTTCGACTCGCTTAGCTGGGTTAATAGGTTAGTTCACGTATTCATTCCGAGCGGGAAGTCGGTCCCAGCCGACAAAAGCGTTCTTTTCTTCGATATAAAATGATCCGGAAAAATGACGGGATCGAAGTAGGTTTTCACTATGAAAGCTCTTCAAGGCTTCAAGGGCCGTATCAAAGACTTCAACAGTATTGATGAGATTGGTATCTCTGAAGACTTTTCGAGTTTCAGGAGTAAGGCTACAAACCTTGAACGCACCATGGAGACTGCGACATTTGTTGAAAACCGAAGAAATGCTCACAAGTCCCATTACACAAATTTCGTTAACCGAACTGAGATCTAAAATAACATTGGTTCGGCCCGAATCGATCAGATCTTGAAGTTTTTTTACGAAGGGCTTTACCTTTTTGGGAGTAAGATTCTCCCGCAAATGAAAAATAGTGACGGCCCCTTCGGTCCTTGTAACGCCCTGTATCATAAAACTTCCTCTCTCCCTAATTAGTTTTGAAACCCATGCTGTCTCTTACAAGAAACATGCCATGGAAAGATTGGAAAAGAGGGTCTAAAAATCTAGAATAGACTTAATTGGTAATGCAAAACATGCCGAGTGGCAAAATCGACACATGAATATAGAAATTAATAAGAATGCGCTTCTCGAACTTTGTGATCTTCAATTTGATTCCAGAACAAGTTTCAGCTGGAAAATGGAAACGGGTCGTTGCGTTGGCTTAGTTGGTTTGAGTGGAAGTGGACGCTCTCGACTACTCAAAACAATTGCCGGAATTGAATCAAGAAAAACGTATAAAGGGAAAATACTTTTCGAAGGGAAGGAAATAAAGACTTTAGCGCAACAAAGACAGGAATGCGGCATTTTTTATTTGCCCCGAGATCCTGCCTTTGTTGATCGAATTCAAGTTTGGGAAAACTTGTTTTTGTCTGAGAATCTTTCTTCGGAAGGTTTTTTTAGTAAAAATTCTATTTATCGCGATGCTGAAAAACTCTTGTCCCGCCTGCCCGTTGAAATCGAGCCATCTCTTTACGGGTTTCAGTTAGATGAGCGTCAGAAACTCTGGCTGTGTCTAGCGCGAATGTTTATTCGCAAGCGAAAATTGATACTAATTGATGAGTCGACTCATCAATTAGACGCTTCAGATTTGAAGATTTTTTATGCAATGCTTGAAAATCAGATTCGTGACGGGGCAAGTGTTTTATTTGCCATCCCCAATCTCGTGCGTGATGTCGGACTTTGCGATCAATTTGTTATCCTTACGCAGCAGGGGATGAAAGTTTGGGAACCTGACGATCAGGAAGAGAGTTTTACACGTCAACTTCGACTCGAGAAGCTTCGCAACGTTGATGATCATTTGTTTCCGCCCAAGCGCTCCGTTGAAAGCCTTTCAACGGAGATTCAATTTGAAATTAAAAATCTAACTTACGAATCAGATGACAAAATTGTCCTGGATCATATCAATCTTCAAATTCGCAAGGGCGAAATCTTTGGTTTGACCGGAAAATCTCAATCCGGTCGGGTTAAACTTGGCTTGGCCCTGTTCGGCGAATATTTGTCGGCTTATCGATTCGGTAAGATTATTTTAAATGGAAAAGAAATTGAAATTCGAGATGCCTTCCACGCGGCGAAATCTGGGTTGGCGTATATGTCGGGCTTTCGCTCTCATTTTGGAGTCTTTGCCAACCAGTCTGTCGGGTACAACCTTGATATTATCTACTCTCGAATATATCATCGTTGGAGCCTTTTGCCGAAACGCGCGTTGCGAAATATTTTCAAACATTATGCGAAAATCCTACGATTGGGAGCCATAGACTACGCGACGCCTTGGCGCCGAATTAAAGATGATCATGATTGCATACAAAAAATTCTCCTCGCACGCTGGCTTGCTCTTCATCCTAAGCTCCTCATTTTGGACGACCCGGCCAGGGGGATGAGTGCAAGCGGACGTCGAGAGCTATATGCCCTTATCCGAGAACTTGCCGATGAGGGTCTGAGTATTATCTTCACTTCATCAAACCTTCAGGAAATTAGTTTGCTCTGTGACCGCGTAGCTATTTTTGAAGGCCCAGGAATAAAAGAAGTCCTAACTTCCCAAAATATTGATCTCAAAAACATACTTGGAGTTGTCGCATGAACGAAAAAAGCTTTGTCGCTAATCTGGGTTATTATGAAATCCGAAAAGCATTTCTTGTGTTGGCTTCCATTGTCATGATCATAATCATCAGCGCTACAAGTTCTAGCTTTCAAAATATTTTGGCCGCTCAAGATTTTTTAAATAATCTATCTTTACTATTGATTTTAACGATGGCTATCAGCTTACCGTTTTTGGCCGGAATCAAGGATTTTAGTTTGGGAGGTTGGTACGTTTTGGCGCTCTGTATCATTCGCCTATGGCGCCAATCTTCCTGGGCTGTCGAGGCAAGTCTGAGTCTTCATATTCTTTTCGCGATTTGCTTGGGCATAAGTCTATCAATCGCTCTTATGTTGCAGGCATGGTTAATTTCTAAGCGATCTAAGTATAGTGTGCCGATAAGTCTTTCTATTGGATTACTCGTAGGAGCTTTGGCTTTCTATAAAATGCCCGGGCTTGGCCCCTGGGGGGATGCGTATGCCTGTGTCAGTTGGATGGTAGCACCAAAGTACATTTTTTTGTTCTGTGTCTTTGCTTTGATTATTACCATGGTGCAATCCGTTCGGTATTTTTGGCCTGAACTTTTTTGGATTCGCCCTGTTATCGCCGTTTGGGTAGCTTCCGCACTGTTAATTTTTGTCGTTTATGAATATGGCGGGCTATCCTTGGGGAGTTTGTTGGCTTTTTTTGTAATTATGGGAGTCTACTTTTTCCTTCATCATAGTATTTGGGGGCGCGCCATCTTTGCAATGGGGGGAAACCCTGAGGCTGCCAGGCTTTGCGGAATTTCGCTGACACGATTGAGTATGGTAGTTTTTGTTGTGTTTGGGGCACTTATTGCCCTGGGAGCGCTTTTCGAGGGCAGAAGCATATCTAATGAGAACACTTACTTGGGACTCGAACGTCATCTTGATGCTTTTGTTGCACTTATGTTGGGGGGGGTTTCTTATAGGGGGGGCTATGGGTCTATTGGATCGGTACTAACGGGAGCACTTTTCGTGAGTAGCCTCAATTTGTTTCAAACTCATCTGGCCTGGCCTGTATTTTTGTTGATTGCGATAAAGGCTCTAGGCGTGATTCTTGCGATTGGCTTTGATCCCGCACATAAAGAGGCCTAAATTTCCGATAGATGAAAATTGCGATTGTTGCCTCGGCACATGCACCCAGCGAAGAGGATTGGAAAAAAATTCTTAAAGCGGATTTTATTATTGCGGCCGACGGGGGCGCGCGATTTTTTATCGATTCAACTCGAAAGCCAGACCTTATTGTTGGGGATATGGATAGTTTGGCGCCCGACATTCTTAAAGTGATGAAGTTGGAATCAAGTCTTCAGTTTCATCCTATAGAAAAAGCACAAACGGATTTAGAGCTCTCACTAAAGGAGGCTAGGCGACGCTTGGCCTCCCAAATTGATGTTTTTTCCTGGGCCGATCATCGAATGGATTATGGGCTTGATAGTCTTTACTCGGCGTCTGAATCAACTCAGCCGATTGATTTTTATACTCACAACTGCCAGTTGCATATTCTAAATCAGCATCGATCGCCCTGCAATTTAAGAGCGGATCATGGCACAAAAGTTTCAGTTTACTCACTTCGTTCGCCCATTTCTCTTCGGTCAAAGGGACTAAAGTGGGAACTCGCATGGAAAGGGGATTCGATTTTTCGTTCGCAAAGTAATCGCGTGACGGCCGAGCAAATTCATATCGAAGTTGATGAGGGAGCTGCCTTTTTGTTGGTCGAAAACCCGTAAAAGTATTCGGATTTTGTAGTCTTTAAGCTGCTATATAGCCCTAAGTGCAGAGTATTTACTTGGTAAAAACTTTGCATTCATAGCCGCTCATGTTAGCAAGTCGCGCTTTGAAGTATTATTTACAAAATTTCTTTGGTCCGTTTTCTTACCTCCTTGCTCTAGCGATGATTTTGGTGAGTTGTGACGAACCCGAGATTGAGCTTCAACCTGGACCCAAGCTGGGGAGTTTATTGAAAAGGGCCGGAAAGTTGAGTGAGGTCGCGGATACGAGCGATGCCGAGAAAGATGAATTAAAACGGAACACCGAGAGCCTTCAAGCGCAAGACCGCGAAATAAATGAACAAGTTCATAAACAAAAAGACGAGCTTGATAGTAATCGTCCAAGACTCCAAAGACTTCAGGCCGAACATATCTATCAAGATGATCGCTTGGCTTTTCTTGAATCGATAGACTATGCAGCCGAAGATTTTTTTGATCTGGAGCGATACGCAGAACAGAGGGAGCATTGGCGAATTGAAGGCGGCTGGTCGGTCATGGAACTCAAGACAGCATCGGGTCTTCAAAATGCTGTCGTTCTTGAGGCCGACTATCTTAAGCCAGAGATTATTCGCTCTTTTATTGAAATCAATTCTAGCCTTGTCCATGAAGTATTGCCGATAGATAGAAGGTCAATTCGACTAAACTCTGAGGGTTCCACAGGGAAGAGAAAGTTGCCGATAGTTTTTATCGCGAGATATTTCGAAATTCCAGAAGGCGAAGAAATTTCTACCGATGGAAATGACCTTTATATTGTTGCCGAGAAGATTTCGATTCAAGGTCAATTAAGTACGCGACCCGCCCCGGCGGGAGCCAACGAGGATGGACAAGATGCCGGAGATCTTTTCCTTGCCGCACTAATCTATGACATCGGAGATCGGGCGGAGGCCGATCTCCGAGGAGCTGAAGCCGGATATCTTACCTATGAACCAAGGCCTCTCAAGCCGGGAGAAATCGAAAAAATTCGTGAGGACATTCGTAAGCGGTGCCTGAAGTCTGAGAGTTCCGCTACAGACCTCAATCCTGGACTAAATAGAGAGGCACCTTTCACCGAAATTTTATGGGAACATCGTAAGGAATTCGAAAGCAAAGACAGCAGCTTTAAGGGTTTAACCAAGGAAGATTTTTTAACAAAGATTTTTGGAAATGACGTGGGAGCACTTACCGATTTTAGCTTCAATACAACTGGAGAGACCTCTATCTTAAAGGATCAGGAACGCATCTATTCCGGCAATTGGATTCGATCTTCACAAGTCGAAAGCGTCGAGGATTGTGATTTTAGCTATACGCTCGCTTCGATCGAAGTGGAAGGTAAGCTAACTGGAGGAAGCGGGGGAGATCTTAGGTTTCTTCAGTGGGAGCCTCCCGCCAGGCAGTTAGCGGTACTACTTAGTAAGGCTGAGGATCAAAAGCTTCAACTCGTTCGCTTTCCCCAATTCATATTTCCCGAAGCTCAAAATTTTATTGAAAGCGCTGATGAATCTAGTCTTGAGATAAATTTAGCCTATCGAGAAATGAGATCCGAGAGACGAGAGCGAGTAAATAAGGAACGCTCTTATGACTATACATATTTCTTAGGATATAAAAATAAATGGACGCTTAAGATTCAAGATAGGCAAAGCCAAACCCATCGCCTTTATTTTGATATTCGGGAGGCCTTGCCTGAATCTAAGATTAATCTTGTTGAATCCGGCAAAGAATCCTACCCAGGCAAAGTCCAAACGCAGCAAATCGAGGCCTCCTTGCGAGCCTTGAAAAACCTAAACTTTGATATTGAGCGGCTAAGTCCGGCCTGGCTGAAATTGCCCCAAGCACCGGATGCTAAATAAACATTATTAATTTCAAGTACTTACACTGTTTTAAGAGGTCGTATTGACAGGCAGCGTTATCGTGATAAAAAGCCCTCTCCAAAGCTCTTTAAGGAGATTTTTGGGGCAAATATTATCAATCACTTATCCATGGGAGTACGAGGAACAAAATGAAAAACACCACTTTCAAAACACTCAGTCTTTCAGCGATTTTTGGTCTTTCAGCTTTGGCTGTAAGTGCCCAATCGGCTGATATTCAAACTAAAGAAGCCGCTCCATCGGCGATTTCGATTTCTGGTCAAGTCGAAGCCGGTATGCGAAGCGTTTTTTCAGGTAACTTTAACAACGGTGCCAATTCCAATCAGCTGGGTGGCTATACGCGACCTGAGTTTGATCTTGGGTTTACCGCAAATCCTGTTGATATCTCGTTGAGCTATATTCTTACGGTTTTTGGCGGAAAGAGCTTTGGAAGCGCAGCTACAGAGCGGGACTTTGGCAGTAATATGTATTTTGAGCATAATCCAACCTTGATTATCAAAAGCCAAATGACGGACAAATGGAGTTCGCAATTTCTTGCCGATTTTGATTATCAGAACGTAACAGGAAACCAATCTAGCAATGCTACTGCTTTGGCTCTTGAGCCATCTCTTTCTTATAAGATCGGAGATCGTGTTACGCTTTCTGGAGCTTATTATTTTGAACGAAACACCAATCCAAATGCGGTAGGACTTAGCAATGACGATATCAAAGAAGTTCGAGCCGCTAAAGATATGGCTAGTGTCAGCTCTAAGCTGATTGAAGCCGCGACTCCAAGCGAGACTCTTTTGCATGCTGGAAAGGCTCAAATCAAAGTAAGTCTTCCTGGCGATGCTAGTTTGACAACTTATGGCCGAGCTGGACGAGCTTTCGATAATAAAGCATCTGACTATTATCAATACCGATTACATTCAGAATTAGTCGTAAAGCCCGCAACAGATCTTTCGATTCGATTGCGTTATCGATTGACGGTTGCGGATTACAATACTGATAAATTTACAAAGTTCACAAATCAAGGACGAGTCATTGCAAGTTATTCGGTTAACCCTAATCTTTCGGTTGATCTTGAAAATTATGGAACTTTTGGTAGCAGCACCAAGACCGGCGCTAAGGCTAGCTTTAGCAATGAACAGTTTCTTGGGATGACTTATCACTTCTAATTTTTAGCAAGTACTTCCTTCGTCGAGTGATTGAAGTGGTGCTAAGGCAAGAAGGGCCCCCGATGCGGGGCCCTTTTTTTAGGCTTAAAATCCGCTAAATCCCAAAGTCTGAATTTTATTCATATCGATCTTGCAATTTGAAGCTGGTCTCGATTGCAAGTGGCTTAAATCACAGGCTTTTTTGTGGTATACTTCCTGCTACTTACAGTCTGGTGCTAGTAAATCTATCAGTTTCAATATTACTGAGCCTGATTCAGGCCAATGAGCCAGGCACGAGCGTAGAGGCTCCTGAGTTGTTATTGGCCGTGGGTGGAGCCTGGGAGCCTCAAGAATTGAGCCAAGAAATTAAAGCGACAAATCCTTGGCCCGAGGCCGAATGGACGGCTTTCTATCGGCACGCTGAGACCAAATCCATTGTTAATCTTTACAAACTTGCCAATCGATTGGGGCAGCTTGAGTTTACGGTTTTTGATTTCGAAACACGAAATCTTGATGGTTGTTTTTTTGTTAAAAGCCAGCTGATGGAACTTCCAGCGCTTGATGAAAGCGTAAAGGTCAAAGGACGCTACCGAATGATTCCCGTCTGCTGGAGCGAGAACAAAAATTATTGGGAATGGAGCCTTCTGGAATTTATTGAGAGTGAAAACAAAAATATCTTTTTGGCGGAATATCGAGCTCAATCCGCTCCCGACTTTCGAGTCTTTGCGGGAGCGGAAAAATTATTTACCCAGCAGCTTGGACTCTGTCGCCCCTCCCAAGTTATGGAATGTTTTAACCGCATCAAACGTGAAACAATTGAAGCCAAGGCTTTGGGGCCAGCTCTTTCGAAATCCCATCCTTCCGTCTATGTAATTCAAAAGAGCAAAGCTACTTCCGAGATAGTTCGGGCTTCTGGTGCTCGAATGCTTGAATTTTCGGAGCCTCAAGTTTCTGAATGCCGGAGCGCGCGGCAAAGCGATATTATTGACCGAGTTCAACAGGTCGCCTTTAATGGCCTTCGATCAGAGGGGCGAGAATGCTATTTTGATCTTACTAAATCTCGGCCCGAGTATGTTTGCGATCCTAAAGCTGTCAATTCTTCTCGAGTCGTTTATAGCTTTTTCTCATCGACATCTGAATGCGAGAAATATCGCTTTGGGTTTCAAGATATAGCCCAAGCGCCCCCAACTCCTGTCGAAATCAATCCGGGCGAAAAACCTGATAAGTTGTCACTCCCAGTCAATAATGACGCCAAAGCCGAAAAATCTGACCCTCCTCAAAGCCCCATTCCCGTTGCCGAAAGTCCTCACAGTCTTGATCTGGAGCGCGGACGCCTTATGAAACCACAGTTTTAAGCCATTGAAAGCATTGGAGTTTTAAGACTTCATTTACTTGTGACTTAGTTCCAAAACAGCGATAGTAAGCGAGTATTCTTTATGGTCGCGCTTAATTCAAATGCGAAGAGGGTTCTGGTCGCCATGAGTGGCGGGGTAGACTCTTCTGTGGCCGCTTATCTATTAAAAAAACAGGGCTATGAAGTCATTGGAATCACCTTTCAACTTTATGATTTTTCGAGACAAAACCGTAAAGAAGGAAAAGGCGGCTGTTGCTCAATCGAAGATGTTGATGATGCCAAATTAGTAGCCGATCGCCTTGGCATTAAGCATTATCTTATAAATTCACGAGAAGATTTTAGAAAAAAGGTCGTCGATTATTTTGTAAGTTCCTATAAGCGCGGGCTTACGCCTAATCCTTGCGTGGCTTGTAATACCTTTATCAAATTTGATGAACTTGAAGATCAGGCGCGCATCTTGGGGATCGATTATTTGGCGACTGGTCATTATGCCAGGCTTAAGTGGGATGTGACCGATGGCTGTTACCGAATTTATCGTGCAGGAGATGACGCTAAGGACCAATCCTATTTTTTGATGGGCCTTGATCCTGCAAAGTTCTCAAAGGTGTTGTTTCCCTGTGGAGACTATCGCAAGGAAGAGATCCGGGCTTTTGCTACCGAAGCTGGTCTTTGTACGAATAAGAAAAAGGAATCGATGGAGATTTGTTTTGTGCCCAATAACGATTACAAGTCCTTCCTTCGTCAGAAGGCCGAGGTCAGTTCCCAAGACGGAGATATCGTGGACGAACGGGGAAACATCGTAGGCCGGCATTCGGGAATCCATAATTTTACTGTGGGTCAGCGTAAGGGCTTTGGATCACTTGGCTTAGAGGCTCACTATGTTGTTCGTTTGGATGCGAAGAAGAATCAAGTCGTTGTTGGACAAGAATCGAATCTCTATTCAAAAGGCTTGATATTTGAGCCATCGCATTTTTCGGCACAAGATCTCGAAAGGTATTTTGGAAAAACATTGTTTGTAAAAATCAGGTCCCGATCAGATTTTATTCCCGTAAGGATTGTGGGAGTAGAGAAGGGTGGGGTTTTTGCTGAGTTCGAAGAGTTGCAACGGGCGGTTACGCCAGGGCAGTTTGCGGTTTTTTACGAAGAGCAAAAACTCATCGGCGGTGGGACTATACTTGAAGCGCTACCGGAGATGAGGAGTGAGCAGTTCGGCACGTAAAAAACTTTCAGAAAAAATTGGTGTCAAATTTAAAGATCCAAAGCTTTTGGACCTTTCGGTAACGCATCGATCTTTTATTCATGAGCATAAGTTATCCATCGATCAAAGTAATGAGCGACTGGAATTCTTAGGTGACGCTGTGCTCGGAATTTGCATCTCCGAAATGCTTATACGTGCCTTCCCTTTGGAGGCAGAAGGTGTTTTATCTAAGCGTCGAGCTGCCCTCGTAAATCAAAAGACGCTGGCCAAACTTGCCGTGGAGTTAGGTATTGGAGAGGCCTTAAAGCTTGGTAGGGGTGAAGAGAAGACAGGAGGACGTGAGAAAAAGAGTCTTCTGTGTGATGCATTTGAAGCCGTGGTTGGGGCTATTTATTTGGATCAGGGTCTGAAGGTTGTTCAGGATTATCTCGAAGCTCTGTTTCGATCGTTGATCCCAGATTCCAAAAAGGTTGAAACGTCTCAGGACTACAAGACTAGGTTGCAAGAATTTTATCAGAGTCAGTTTCGAAAATCGCCTCGCTATAAAGTCGTCGCAGAGTCAGGGCCAGACCACTCGAAGACTTTCGAGGTCGAAATTGAGCTTCAGGATAAGACCATCGTTCACGGGACGGGCAGCTCTAAACGTGAGGCTGAGCAAGATGCTGCCCGCAAGGCTTTGGAGATCCTAAATGTTTCTGATAGCTTAATGGAGGCTCGAAAACGTCGAAAAAAACGATCTCGACGATCAGCTCAAAACAAAAAAAAGGAGGAAGGCTCCGATGCTTCAAAACGTAAAGATCGGGAAAAAGATACTCGAAAACCTAGGACGGCTGACAATGGGAGTCAGTCTGATCGGCTGTAGTTTTACGGGTACAAATTCAAGTTCGGGTGGATCGACCGGATCTGGAGACGGTGATACGACAACTAGCTTTCAGTTGGTCACAACCTGGTCCGTCGATATCAGCGCGGTCAGCCCGGGCCAAGGGGATTTGGTCGACGCCTTTGCTGGAGAGTTTGTTAACGATGCGATGAATTATCCGGATTTAGTTTTGTTAACTCAATCTGGCGCTTATTTGGTTCAGAATAAACTTAGTGTTTCAAATAACGGCTGGTTTGCACCTTCGCGCATCGAGGGAACTGAAACTGCCTATTCTGCTGGACTAGCGTTTGATTTTGATCTTTCGTCGTCGAGCACTTTGGATCTTTTGTTGTTTCGAAACTCTCCCGCTAGCTTTCAGATTTTTAAAAATTCTGGAGCCGGGCTGTTCTCGCTTGAATCCACACAAGCGCGAGCCGTCAATTCGCTTTCGGTGGCCGTCGCGCCTTATAAAACCAGAAGTGCTTCAAATAATAAGCTCAACATCCTTTCTGCCGATGAATCCAATTCTCATCAGGCCTTTCTTGTTAGTTCGAATGCTATTCAGTCGAGCAGTTTCCGAAATATCGGCGTTACGGTATTGGGAGGTCTGAAATCTCTTAATGCGGATCTAAATGGAGATAGTTTTGAAGACTTACTTTTAGTTCCTAGTGACGGCGCCCAGGACATCATGATTTTTAAAAATACAGATGATGATACGGCTAATTTTACCGAAGTTTTGGATGCATTTTCCCGTCCCGATTCATCGGACATTCGTGATGCGGTATTGGCGGATTTCAATGCTGATGGCCACGCAGACCTTTTGTTGGCAACGGCCAGCGGGCTAGAACTTCATTTAAATGCAACAAGCAATGGAAGTATGGAATTTACCTACTCGACCGCTCTTAACCTTGGTGAAACGGCTCCTACGACAGGGGTTCAACTCGTTTATGCAAATTTTACGGAAGACGCTTTTTACGATATTCTTGTGCTTCGTTCAGGTTCTGCTGCTCCCGTTTTATATGCAGGAACCGCTTCATTGACCTTTAGCAATATTACAAGCACGGCTTTTGATGTAAGCACGCTTCCGCTCAACGCCGTCAAAGCTTTATCGGTCGACGTCGATCAGGACAATGTTAACGACATTATCTTGCTTAACGAAGCGGGAGATATTTTGGTCTATTTTAATAATGCTTCGGATTCGTCTGATGTCGATTGATTGCTGAAAGATTCTTCTAAACTATGGCCTTAGCTATTCTCGGAAAACCCAATGTGGGAAAGAGTTCCTTATTCAACCGATTTGTTGGAAGTCGACGCTCGCTTGTATGGAATCGCCCGGGAGTTACTCGCGATCGGATTATCGGAGAGTGGAAGCCGGATGGTCTTAAAGGAAAGGCAATTGAAGTTTGGGATATGGCGGGCTGGGGTTATGGTGATGGGTTGCGCAAAATTCCAGCTGAATGGATAGATCAAATCGAGGCCGTTATTTTTATGGTCGACGCTTCTGAATCTCCAAATTCTCTAGACCGTGAATGTTTGGATTCAATTCGAAAATTGAATCGCCCTTTTCTTGTGGTGGCTAATAAAGCCGATCGCCGGAGCTTTGCAGAAAATCTGAATGACTATGCCAAGATGACCGGAAAATCACCTATCGAAGTGTCTGTTGAAAAGAAAGAGGGCTTAAAGGATCTAGAGGAAATCGTCTTATCGACGCTTCTGCCGCTTGCCCATAAGGATGAAAGCAAGACGGCGCAAAAGGCTGCAGATTTGAAGATTCTTATTTTGGGCCGGCCCAATTCTGGCAAAAGTAGTTTAATCAATCGATTGGCAGGAACCAAGATCTCGATGGTATCCGAAATTCCAGGAACGACTCGAGATTCAATCGAATGCCGAAAAAAAATTAAGAATAAAGAATGGGAGTTTGTCGACTCGGCGGGTGTTCGAAAGAAAGCGAAAATCTATGGGAAGCATTCCGATCCTGTTGAAATTTTTTCTTCACTTAAGGCCATGGAAGAACTCAAGCGCTGTGATTTATGCATCTTGTTAATCGAGCCTCATGCGCGAGCTTTAATGGCTACGCAGGACAAGAAATTATTGCGACTTGTGCGTGAAAGTCTTGTGCCAACACTTCTCGCGGTAAATAAATGGGATTTGATGAAGGAAGATTGGAAAGACGGTGCCTATCGATCAGAATTGAGACGGGACCTTGGGGAAATGTATTTCTTACCGTCCATTTGTATCTCTGCCAAGACAGGCTATCATATTAAACATCTCTTAGATGAACTTATTCAGATGGAAGCGCGTCGTAAGAAAATTCCGACTTCCCAACTCAATAAATGGCTGGAAAAAATCCAGCGACTTAAGCAGCCGCGGGTGGCCAAACGTGGTATTCAAGCCAAAGGCCTCCGAACTCCGAATCAGTATCTTAAGTACAATTATATGGTTCAAACGGGGGAATCACCCATGAGCTTTCAGATTTTCTGCAACGCGCCTCAGTCTGTTCCTAAGGATGAAAAAAGGTTTATTGAGAATTCCATGCGGGAGAGTTTTGATTTGGGAGGTCTGCCTCTTTCTATAAATTTTCGAGCCAAGTCCAAAGGAAAGACCTTTTCAATTCGGTCTAAATCTCGTTAACTACGCCAGTGTTTAAGTTTTCTAAAGGCCATTTAATTCTGATTGTTTTTTCTCTAAGCTTTCCGTGCTTTGCGGCTGACGAACAATGGAGTCTCACTGAAGATTGGCTGGTCCGACTGGGAGAGCCAAAGACTTCACAGGATTATATTCAAGGTCTTTTCTTGGGCGGACTTACCGCTCTTGATTCAAGTTTTGTGATTGCGGGTGGGGAGGCTCGCGTGGATAAACGGTCTTTATTGTCGGGTGAGAGTATAAAGCGATTTGAGCTGGCTGCCGATTCTCAGACGACTTGGGCCGAAGCCGATGGTTCTATTTATGGTGGTGATACTAAGGGTTATCTTTATCGAATTGATCTACAGAGAAATGAAATTATTTGGAAGCAGCCTGCAAAAGGTATTTTATTCTCGAGGCCCCTAGTTCAAAACAATCAGATTTGGATGATGAATTCTTATGGTTCACTGGAGTCCTATGCGGCGGATTCCGGACAATGGTTATGGCAACAGCGAGATCCCAAGGAGACAAGTCTCGGAATGTGGTCGTTTCAGGGGCCACAATTTTTCAATGATTATGTCGTGAATGGATTTCCTTCGGGAGTTTTGATGGCCTTTGAGCCCAGTACCGGTAAACGAATATGGTCAGAGGATTTTCGAACCACGGAGGAAGATACTTTGGGATTGAATGATCTCAAATCCGTGCAAAGCTCAGGAGACTATCTTGTGGCGTCTTCTTTCAGTGGGGATGTTAAGGCATGGAAAAAGACGGGTGCTTCTCAAGCTCTTATATGGGAAAAGCGATTTTCCTTACATACACCTGCAAGTTTTGATATCGAAGCGAATCGAGTCTATATGAGTGATCGAAATGCATCGGTGATGGCAGTAGAGCTTTCAACGGGTTATGTGATTTGGAAGTACGAGTTAACGGGTGGTCTGGGCTCAACACCAGCTTATCAGGGCAATTATCTTTGGGTTGTAAGTAGCAACGGAGTTTGTAGTGTTTTGAATAGGGAAACCGGAGCCCTCATCGCTAAGTCCAAAGCTATGGGCTCAGCTGAGCTTAGTCCCGCTTTAGTTTTTAATGATGGACGTTCGGCCATTGTGCTGACGAATCTAGGAATACTAAGACGCTATTCTCTTATCAAAAAGCTGTAGCTTCTCAGTCTATTTGTCTTTTTTATGATTTAAGATTCGAATGAAAGCTTCGACAAGCTTAGGATTGTAGTGACCTGACATCTCTTGTGTAATGATCTGCAGAGCTCTGAATCCAGACATCGCCTTTTGATAGCATCGATTCGTGGTCATGGCATCGTAGGCATCGGTGATGGCCACAGCCTGGGAGGCAATAGGGATGGCTCCTCCAATAAGGCCTTGAGGATAGCCCTTTCCATTCATGCGCTCATGATGCTGAACAATTATATCTACGCCACGCTCAGGCATTTTTCCCTTCTCGACAATTTCGGCACCAAACTCCGGGTGTTGCTTCATGATTTGCCACTCATCTTCCGTGAGTTTGCCTGGTTTATTCAAAATCTCGATGGGTACTTTGGATTTGCCTACGTCATGCAAAAGAGCTCCCATTCCGGCCTCCTTAAGAAATTTAGGATCCTTAAATCCCATTTCAGAAAGGAGCGTAACGGTAAAGGTCAAAACATTTACACAGTGGGTGTAGGTATAATAATCATGGCCAGACAAAGAAATCATCTGAATAAACGCATCGCTACTTTGTGCGAGAAGTTGAATAGTATTTTCCACGACGACCTGCGAACGTCCAACGGTTTCTTTAGCATCAGGTTTTTCAAAAATATCCCTAGCGATACCGACAGCGCATTTGTATAAGACGCTAGCCTTTTCTTCGCTCGAAATACTTTTATTTTCGATAATATTACCAAGATTGTTTTCGTAAAATTTTCGAATGTCTCCGTCAGATTTGGCTAAGATATAAACAATATTATTTCCTGAGACTTCGAGCTGCTTCTTATCTGGCGTATTGAAGGCTTGCCCTTGGCGTTTATAGATAATGAATTGGCCGTGTGCACGAAGATAAATATCCTGCTCTACAGGCCGATCAAGTTGGATATAGTTCGAATGCATGGGGACGAATCTTTCGCCATCCGTAAAGTCAATGGTGGGAAATAACTCATTTGGATTGATTATCGTCATCATCCTTTAATCCCAATTACTCTAATGAACGCCACTAAGAGGTTGGCTTCATATTCATCGACATAATCTTTCCGCATTAACTCAAGTGCTTCGAGAGCTGAACGTTTTTTTTCCCAAGGTCGATCCGAGGTTAATGAGTCAAAACAATCAGCTATGGAGACGATCTTTGCCGAACAAATCATATCGCTTCCTAAGTGATAGGGGTAACCCTTACCGGATGGCCGTTCATGGTGCTGCAGTACGATCTGTTCAGCTGTTTCGGGTACGGTTCGTTGCTTTTGCAAAATTTCAAATCCATACTGAGGATGCTTTTCCATTTCTCGTCGTTCGTCCTCATCGAGGGGCCCTGGTTTTTCAATGATACGTTTGTCGATTTTTACCTTTCCGATATCGTGTAAAATGGAGCCAACGCCGATAGCCGAAAGTTCATTGAAAGATTTCATTCCAACTTCACGAGCTAAAGCAATCGCATAAGCGGATACTTGAATGGCGTGGGTGTATTCCGAAAAATTACTTGTCGCCAGTCTCATGAACTGATGAAAATTGTCTTGGTCCTTCAAAAAATCGACTGAATTTTTTACAAAGCCAACCGACCGTCTTACGGTATCAGGTGAATTTGGCTTTTCGAAAATGTCTGAAATTATGGCTTGGGAGGTTTCGTAAAGAACCAGCGTTTTTTGCTTTCTAGCGATTTTAGGTTGATCCAGTATTCTTGAGAGGTTGCTTTCAAGAAAGCTATGGTGAGCGGCAATCGTATCACATTGAATGTACAAATGATCGATATTAAACTCCAGCAGACGCTCTCGATCTGCCGCCTTCCAGGTTAAGTTTTTTGGGCGATAGAGAATGTACTGACCTTGATAGTGCAAGTAGAGATCTTGATCAATGATCTCACCTTCTTGGTAAAGATGTGCGGGAATTCGATAATATTGCGGACCTAATCCTGCTTTCAGCTTCAACTCAGAAGCTGTCTTCCCGCTGCCACCCATCAATTAATCTTAACATGAATTATTGGGGCTGAAAGGAAGATCTAAGCTATTGAAATTATTTAATTATTTAAGGAATTTATGGCGTTCAACAATCTTAGAGAATCCTTCTACCCAGTCGAGGTCGGCGTTGAGGGATTTAACCATCTCAAGCTTTTCTCCGCCGGCTGTTATAAAATTTTCACGAAGCCGAATTTCGACCTCTTCGAGAGTTTCAAGACAATCAACGACGAAGGAAGATGAACATACAAGAATCCTTTTTTTCCCTTGGTTTAGCAAAGTCAGAACGAGCTCATCGGTATAAGGCTTGATCCAGGGAGTTCGGCCCAGTCTTGATTGAAAGCTTGTCGCAAGCTTCGAGTCATCTAAGTGAAGGATTTGTTGAATGCGTCTCGTGGTCTCAAAACATTGAGCTCGGTAGCAAAATTGATTATCAATATTAAGTTTGTCGCAACACCCATTTGATTGCAGACAAGAGTCGGCACAGCGCTTCATATGTCTTTCAGGAAGACCGTGATAGCTAAATAAAACTAAATCGTAATTTTGATATTCTGCGGCTCGAATTCGATTGGCCCAAGCGTTGATAAACTCCGGTTGATCAAAAAATGCTGGAATCACACGAAGGCTAGGGGCGTTGATTTCTCTCGCAAGAAGTTTGTAGACACGCTCCATGGCTGATCCCCAGGACGACGAGGCGTACTGGGGGAACATTGGCACTACTAGAATCCGATCAAAACCATCCGATCTGATTTGATCTAAGCTCTCCCGCATACTTGGCGAACCATAGCGCATACCCAAGAAAACTTTAATTTCTTGAGATGATAGTATCGACTGTAATTCATCCCTAAACTTCTCCGAATAAACTCGGAGGGGACTACCTTTGGGTAGCCAAATCTTTTGGTAGGCCTTGGCGCTTTTGCCTGAACGGGCGTTGGCGATAATGCCATGCACCAAAAGCCAACGAGCAATCCATGGGATATCGATCACGCGAGGGTCCATCAAAAATTCTTTAAGGTATTTGGAAACCGAAGATGGTGTTGGGAGGCTTGGAGTGCCTAACTGCAAGAGCCACAATGCCTGGCGCATTAAGTCAGGTTCATATCTCCAAGCCTCTTCGTCAAGTTATAACGACGAAATTTGCAAAGCCGCCAAATATCAGCTGGCCCGATGAAGGGCTTCTCGATAAATACCGTAATTCTGCCTGAAGTTTTCCAGGCTCTTTTTTTGCATAGGGTTCGGGTTAAAATTAGAGCCAACAAAATGGGAGTTAACCAATCGTGATTTGTTTTGAATGCGTATGCCAAGATCGTCGTTGAATCGTCCACTGGATTGGACATACGTGCCGGAGTTTTGTTCTGGGAAGATATGCGTAATCATCTTTCTACCTCCTAGATCCTAAGTTTGGTTCCTGGTAACTCGAGTTTTCTACTCGCTGCGGCAGTCGGACGCATCAGACCTAGGTCGCCAGGCGGAAAAGAAATCATGCTTTTGAAAGTTTCTGCAGGGGGGCAAGCCCTGGAAACTCTTATAATTGATGTATGAGCGTCAACGTTTTTGCCTTTGACAAGTATTATCAAACTCAACCACCGGTACAAATTGGAAGTCCTCGCGTTGGAAACGTATTGGAATATTTAGTTTTTTCCGGTTCCTCTTTGTATTTTGAATTCGAAAATAAGAAGCTGAACGAACGTCAACAATGGTTGGCGCAACCCATCGATACAAAAGATTCCGAATTCATTGTGGAGCTTCATCAGATTGGAACACCTTTAAAAGAAGGGGAAAAACTAAAAGTCAACTTTGGCTACAAACGAAAGCGGGCCACCTTTGAGAGTAAAATCCTTTGGATTAAAGATCGAATGCTTGGCCTTGAACGACCTGAGGATATATCGCTAACTAATCTTCGTCGCAATCCTCGGCTGACGATTGACCGAGCTTTGTATTCTGAAGACTTAAAAGTGAGTCTTAAGGCTAAGACTTCTATTGGGCAAATTGAGTTTAAGAACGTGAGAATCTTTGAATTTTCTCAATTAGGAATGAGTCTATTCCTGAGCCGCCAGGATGCCCTGTTGCTTCCAGGAGATCAAATTCTGGAGCTCAACGTTGCCTACAAGGGTAGTGCCATTCTTCGAACTAGCGGCATCGTTTCACGAGTGGATACGCAGAGGATGGACGAAAGTCTTGCTGATTCCTATCAAATCATCATGCTATTTCGGGATCTTCCAACCGCCCTGGCTAGTGGACCACAAGATCCGGTCCGAAGATCTGCAAAGCGAATCCCTGTTTTAGATACGAAGCCGTGTTTCTTTTCAGCTGAGCATCCATTTTTTCCAGGACGAAAGTTGGAGGGCCAAATCTACGAAATATCGAGCTCCGGAATGGCTTGCATGTTGGAAAAGACGAGCTTTCCAATTATCCGAGGCATGCGTTTCACCAGTTGTCAGCTACAGCTGCCTTATGCACCACTTCGAGAGATTAGTTTTGAGGTCGCACATGTGGACTATCGTTCGGATGGTGAGAACAATCAATTTCGCCTTGGCGGAGAATTCATTAATGCAAGCGTTGAGTTGCTAAAGGATATTTCGAATTATGAGCAAAAGGCTTCTGAGAGCTTTATTCAAGACTTAACTGAAGATGATTTTGATTTACTTTGGGAATTCATGTTCGAAACCAATTTTATTTACCAAAAAAAGCGACAGCAAATTCAATCGAAATCGAAGGAAATTCTTGAGACCTATCATCGCTTACTTTCCAAAGACAATCCGATCATTAAGAAGATCGTGTTTAAGCAAGATGGAGATATCAAGGGCCATATTGCGGGTATTCGATTTTTCGATCATGCCTGGCTTATTCAGCATTTGAACGCCGCAAAAGCTGATGCTGGTTCAGCGGCCCAATCAGTACTTTCTTCAATGGTCGAGTTTCTTTACGACTCTAAGGCTCATGCCAACAATAATATCTTTTATATTGTTTGCTTTTATCGACCAAACAACATCTACCCCGCGATCCTATTCGGAGAAAGCGCGAAGCGTCTTAATGACCGAGACAAAATATCAACAATTGATTTTTCTTTTGGAACGCTCCAACCACAATCTCTAGTTGATAGCAATTTGGAATCAAATTCAATTCAGCAAGACACAAAGGAAAGTATAGTAGGACTATCGGATTTATTGGTGCGAAGAAATTTAAAGTCATTTTTGCGCGCCTTTAATCTTAGTTCCACGAATCCAACGGAGCTTAAAATTCAAAGTGAATTCAAATCGCTCGGTTTGGAAAGAAACCGTCATATCATTATGGCCGAGTCCGAAGGATCCAAAGTTTTTGGCGTGGTTGAGCAAAGTTCGGCTGGCCTAAATCTTTCAGAGATTACGAATTCAATTTATCTTTTTTCTGATTGCCTTGAAGAGGCGGTTGAACGGAGCTTGATGGATCAAGTCTTAGCAAAGGCCTATAGGGAGCACTTTGAGCCACGGGATATTGTCCCCACGGTTTTGATCGAATTCGGTCAACTAACATGCTTTTCAGTAGCTTGGTCAAAAATTTATACCTGCTGGATTCTTGCTCAGGAAGCCATGCACGAATTTAAGACGACATCTGAGGATATCTTTGGGGATTTTAGGAGACTAATTTCGGAGTTTCGCTCGGGCGCCAGTTATAAATCGAATGAGGAGTTAAGTGAGTCTCGAAATCAAATCAAATAGCAGTAACTCTTCTAGCGCGAGGCCTTACCATGCTCGTATTTTTAGACTGTATATGGGCTATCTTAAGGATAAAAAATCTTGGTCGGATGCAGATATTCATGAACTCCTAGAGGATTTAAATGTCGACGAATCAAGAATTGCGGACGATGCGTCTTGGTTTGACCTGGACTTTGCAAATCGCTTTATGGATCTGGTCGAAGCAAAACTACCAAATGAAAATATTGCTTTCGGCGCTGGCCAATACATTCAAAAAAATGCTTTTAGCGCGACGATCTATCACTTGATGAGGGGTTTGATTAGTGTGAGCCGCCTCTACCAACTGCTTAGTACTTATACGCCTTATTTTACCAAGGCCTCTCGGATGCTTGTTTTGAAGGCCGGTCGGAATACGGCGCTTGTGGAAAGTCGACCGTTTTCAAGTGAACTCGAAAAGCCCTATATGTGCGAAAATCGAAAGGGGATTCTTTCAGGATTGCCACAGATTTTTAATTTGCCCATGGCAACAATAGTTGAGACCGAGTGCTTTCATCGTGGTGCGGATAGATGTCTCTATCAGATTAAGTGGAATGAGGATCGCTTTCCAAAATTTATATACCCTGTAGCGCTGCTTCTCTTGCTGGGCATACTCGGCTATCGCTCGGGTTTGAGTCCAACGGTCGCGACGGCCGTTCTCATCTGTTCCATCTGCGCTTATCTTGTTTTTTATATGTATCGGGCGAATCAGGCTCAGAGAAAGGAATTGGAAATTCACAATACGGTTTTGGAAAGTTCAGTGCGCGACAACGAAAAGAAAAATCGCGAGCTCGAACTTATCTCCCAAATTGCCAAACTCACTCATGCCCTTGCAACTCCAGATGAAATGGCGAAGGCCGTTGTGCAAAGCGTTTGTGAGCTGCTTCAATATGATCGATCGATGCTACTTACAGTGGACACAAATCGAAGTGTTCTAAAGGTTTCGTCACATTTTGGCTTCTCTCCAGAGCATGCTCAGCTGATGGAAGAGGCGGAATTTAATATTCGACCAGACAATACAACAGGGTTTTTTATCAAAGTCGTCAACAGCAAGCTTCCTGTTTTAATTGAAAACGTCGATGAGCATATCCAAAAGCTCTCTCCTCGGTCACAAAAATTTGCTAAAATTCTTGGCGCCAAAAGTTTTGTGGCCGTGCCACTATTCAATCAAAGTCATGAGGTTTTAGGTGTTTTGTCGGTCGACTATGTCCGAGATGACAAGCGGATGAGCGTGTCGGATCAAGATTTGCTCGTTACACTTGCCGATCATATCTCCATAGGCGTTCACAACTCTAGAACTCTCGAGGAGCTTGAACACAGCTTGCAGGTCAGTCGAGAGCATTCCAAAGCCCAGCAAAGCTTGGGACGCGTTTTCCAAAAATTTGTCCCTACGGAATTGGCCACGGAGCTTTGTTCAACAAACGATGAGTCGATGCAGGGAAAATTGCTCGAGGCAGTTAAGAAGAAATCCGTCGCTATATTATTTGGAGATATTGTTGGTTTTACAGCATTGTCTCAACAAATGTCGCCAGAATGCGTCGTTGAACTACTGAACACCTGCTTCTCTAAGATTGAGCCCATTATTACTAAACACGGTGGTTTTATTGATAAATTTACAGGCGATGGCTTTATGGCGGTATTTGACACCGGCCGAAGTTGTGAGAACGCAGTTATGGCGGGCGCCGAGACACTGATAGAGATTCCAAAAATTTGTGAGAGCTTGAAGATTTTGAACCTGCCTGCAATTGATTTTGGCTTCGGACTTCATTACGGCGAAGCAATTCTGGGTAACGTGGGTAGCGAGCGGCGACTTAATTTTACGGTGATTGGCGAAACCGTAAATCTTGCTTCGAGACTCGAAAGCTATACTCGTGAGGTAGGTCCGAATAATCTTTGTGCTTCAGCCGTAGTTATGAAGGAGTCGGGAAAGCTTTATGAATGGCGACCTCTCGGTGCTGTAAACTTAAAAGGCTTTCAAGATAGTATCGAAATTTTTCAATTGCTCGTTCCTAAAATTTCTCGAGCTGATCGAGTTTCTGAGCCTCTGGAGCAATTAGGGAAGTAAAGCTCTCAGCCGATCAAAAGTGATACTGGTAGTCCGCAACTATCATAAACGATAACAAGCTGTACTCACCCGGAAAAACCGTTCCTGCGGGCACGCTGGAGTTTACAGTCGTTGTTTTAGAACTGTACTGGCCATAGTTGAAGGCCAAGCCAAACTGATTATGTTCCATTTCGTACCGAGCCGCTAAAGCATAGCCATAATAATCCGCATCAGGTGGTAAAATTGGATTAGGATATTCTGACTTTGTCACCGCGCGATCAAAGGCAAAGCCAGCATCCGTTCGGATTTTTCTTTCAGAAGCCAGGTCAAACACATACTCGGCACCCAAATGAAAGGTGTGCCCATCGCGGTACTTTAGAGGAACTTCCGAGAAGATGTTCACGCCTGTACGATCCACTAGCTTCATCGATTTAATCACTTGATTAGCGGTATATTCGTAGGCAAAAGCGGTCAGGAATTTATTTGGAATCCACTGATAGGCAATTCCGAACTGAAGTTGGGCGGGAATATTAGTCTTCATAGAAGTGGGCACGACACTCGAAGCGGCGCCCGTTCCTAAGCTCAAAGCATCAAGGTCGACGGTCTGTGTCGAACTTCCGTTAAGATTCATTGTTTGGCGAAACCTCCAAGTCAATGCCGCACTAAAACCATCTAGATCTCGAAGATAGCTTCCAATCTTAAATCCCTTTCCGTCCCAGGCTGACATCGTTGAATCGACATTCGCCACAGTGAAGATTCCTGATTGATTTTCTAATCGAGTGTAGCCCAATCGGTAACTCATACCGACAGATAGCGGCCCATATAGTTTAAGAGCGACGGAAGGCGCGATTTCAATTCGAACGAGTTTATTGGACCACTCTTTGTTCGTAATATCGTCCGAATAGTTAACATTCGAAAATTTTCCACCCTGAAGGGCCGTAGGATAAACACCGATTCCAATTACGACGCGGTCAGTGAGACGATAGGCGCTGCCCAAGAAAAATAATGGACCGATGCCCCAGTCTCCCGTCTTTTGTTGATTAGCCCCACCAATTGGTGCCCCATTTTGAGTGAGTAGGGTCGAGGAATTAATGGCCAAATCAAAATTCTTAACGCCCATCAAGCCCGCTGGATTGTAAAAGGATGAGTAAGCGTCATCCACAACAGCAATTTGCTGTCCGCCTAGGCCCACATAGCGCGAACCGTAGTGAAGAGTGAGATCTAATCCTCCTGCGACGAGGCTGGATTGAAAAAGAGACAAAAATATGAAAACAGCAAAATTAGATTTTCTTGAAGCCATAGAGACTTTCATTGTGTGACGAGTGCATTTTAGTTGTCATTAAAAACCTGACAGGATTTAATAATAAACGGGGGCCAGTTTATTTATGACTTATTTGATGGAGACAAAGAACGAAGCAAAGCGGCTCTTGATGAAGAGTGATGCCGATTCAACACGAGCTCAGCTTCAGCTGACCGGTCTCAAACCTCGAATGTCAGCGGTCGATGCTGGGGGTGGCGCTGGATTTGTCTCTCGAATTATGGCCCAAATCGTTGGTGAAGAAGGTTGCGTAAGTCTGGTTGATCAATCGTCCGATAGGATTCAAGCGGCCAAAGATTATATCAAGCCTTACTCCAACGTGTTTTATGTTCAGTCGGATTTGCGGAATATTCCTATTGCCACTGGAAGTGTCGATTATGTGTTCTGCCGCTTTGTTTTCGAATATCTCGATGAGCCGACCGAGGTTTTTGACGAGCTTTATCGAATCGTAAAGCCAGGCGGTCGCTTAATAATAGGCGATCTCGATAATAATATTCTTACGCATTATCCGTTAGGAGTTGAATTAGAGCAAAAGTTAATGCAAATCGTCTCAGAGTTTGAGCGTTTAAAATTATGGGATCCCTATATGGGTCGACGGCTGTATTCCTTTTATCGCCAGTCAAGTATGCGAGAAATTACCGTTCATATGCTGCCTCATCATCTCATTTATGGAGAGATTAAGGACGCAGACTATCAAAATATGAAGATGAAGTTGGATCGCGTCTGTGAGCTTTGGAAATCCGGCAGCATTCAGCTCAATTTTGATCCGGAGATTTTTCAGCGGGAATTTCTGGAGTTCTTTAAGAGTCCGGACCGATTTAGCTACACCCCATTGATTCTTGTCGAAGGGGTCAAGGCTCTCAAGGTTTGATAAACCCAGGCAAACGAGCTCAAAAAGAACAGAGTTGAAGTTAAGCTGTTTCTAAAGAACGGAAGAGCCATGGTATAGCACTCAAAAAGTCCCTCTAGGGAACGTGCATAGAGGCCGCTTGAATACCAAACTCCAAAATTGCTGATTACAAAAAAGGAGAGGCTGGCAGCAAAACCGACCCCTACGACGCGGGTCCAACTACCGAAGCTTAAGAAGTAGCGTGAAAGTCCTAGGCAGCTTAGCAGGGCTAAAAAGTTTAGTTCCCAACCTGCGTAAAAACCTAAATACCAATCGCTGAGTATCCAGATAAAGGATGCCAAAACAACTCCCAAGTAATTTTTTCTGAAATACCAAGCGAGAATTATCGCAAAGGCAATCATGGGACTAAAATTGGCAGTATGGGGAATCAAACGGAAGCAGAGTCCACTCAAAAAAATTACCAAGCCGAGAAAAATCCATAATTTTGATTTTGCACTCATAAGTTCATCTCCTTAATTAGTTCACACGATTATGACCGGCAACAAGCTCTTCATTCAACTCCAAATCCAATACCAGCATATTGCCGATCTGTTTTCGTTCATCACCCATTCGAAAGGGGACTTTCCACTGAAAAAAAGGGCCTTCATAGACAAAAGCCTGAAACTCTCCATTCAGTCCGGCCGGATTAGCACTGGGAGGAAGATCATCCACAAATGACTGATTAAGATTGCGGCCCAAAAAAGCTGGCGGCAGCTTCTTTGCTATTGCATAAACGATGGCTTGGTGGCTCATTCCAAAAAATGCCTGATTGACGAACTCCGCTTTCCAACCCCAAATCGGAAAGATAGCCTCCATTCCATTTTTCTTGAGAAGCTTTTCTCGATAGAGACGGGCTTCGCTCGTATAAACATCTCCAAAAGCTAAGGCTTCAATTCCAAAGCTGGATTTCAATTCTTTCATTTTGAGATGAAAGCTTGTTTCGAAGGCTTCTTGATCGTCGCTGGGTATGTAAATTTTATACAAATTCATTTCCAAAGACTTCGCCTGGGCATCGACCAGTGTCTCGTCGTAATCGTGATTTAAAAGTTTCTTGTCCGATTCCCGAACAAAACTAACGATTCCCTCTATGCTATAGTCTGGTGACTTAAGCTCAAATAAGCTGATGGAGCTATTTTTGCCGCCGCTCCACGCAAGTAGAACTTTTTGGCGTTTCTTGCTCATGCCTAATGAGAATCCACGATAAGGCCCTGAAAGTGCAAGAGATCTTACAACAAATTTGAAGCCTTGCGAGCTAGCCTCAAAATCAAGACTCAAGTATGAGAGCTTTAACTTATGAAGAAACTCCTGTTTCTAGTTCTAATAAGCGCGGGGCTCTGGAGCCATGGTGGGGCAAAATGGCCCTTGTTCGCCTACGCTTGCCCTCCGAGCTTTCGACAGCTAGCGGTCGACTTGCCTTCTGAGAAGGGAGAAGCCCTTATTAATCTTGCCGGCAAAATTTCGCGTTCCAGACGCAACCTGGATCCGGGGACTCTTGATCAGCTTGTTGCGCTGATTCGTGAATATCCCGTTCTTCAAGCTCATGTTGTCGCCTGGGCAAGTAAGATCGGGATTCGAAACAGGCTCGCCGAGGCTGGAGCAGAAGATCTTTTTAAATTTGTAGACAGTCCAAGCGATGTTGAAATGAATCCGCCAAGTAGAAGAAGAACTATTATAGATCGATGGGATATTATGGGATTGGCAATTATCTTGACGCTACAAGTAGTTATTGCAACCGATTTTCATATGGGACAAGAAATTCACGCAGGTGATTTACCAGAAGATAAAGAAGTGCCGATACAGGCGCTGACGTCGGATATGGAATCTGAATTCGTCAGGCCGCCGAGTGAAACTGTTAAGGAAATATCCGAAGATTTAACAAAGCCGAAACCTCATGAAGAAGAGTCCGACTCCGATCAACATGAGAAATTACCCCGTAATTAAGTTCCCAGTCGAATTTACTTTTAAATGAAGCTCCCATCACTTTAAGTCCTCCGCCGAGACCCCAATTGTTTCGATTGTGATCGGGGGTTAATTCACGATAGATGGCGACAAAACTATAGGGTTTGATGGCGATTCGTTTAGTGGTTTCTGGATAGTAGCGGATGCCTAAATCTTCGCTTATGGTTCGATCTGTCTTAACGTTAGCCAAAAACATTCCCATGCCCTTGTTATGGTTACTACCATCGGATATGGCGTTAATTCGATCCGCCTGGTTGATATAACCCATTTGAGTATTAGAAACGAGAACGGCTGTAGCAGATACTGGAATAGCGAGCCGACTCTCGGCCTCTATTCCAAAATATGACTTAATGTTTTTCAGGTTGGAGTTGGCTCCCCAGGCTCTAGATTTTTCTCGTCGAAAATACTCAGCCGTTAAGCGAGGTCGGAATCCCAGCTCATTAATTTCTGAAGAAACCTTTGAACTCGAACTGACGTTGAAATGCGCGCCATGGTCGATAAATTGCCCCGGAGCTACAAAACTGTTGGTCGCTGGATAATCATAAAATTGATGAGCGACGAGTCGATAACCAATAAAAACTTCCAGAGAAAAGTCATCAACCGAAATGTCTCTACCGAGGCCAAAAATATAATCGTAACGATGGCCGCCAAATTCATAGCGTCCATCAAAATCGCTGCCATCTATCCGAGGAGAATCTCCTCCATAAAAGAAAAGAGCTGAGCCAGATGATTTCAAAAAGTAATTCGGAGTCAAATTGTAGCGAATGCCTAAACGATTGTAGATTCCCGCGCTAAGAGCGTAGACATTGAGTTTGGGTTGCCAAAGCGCTTGATTGGAATAGCGAATATAGGGGAGTGGGAAAAAATTGATAGTTGATGGAGAGTCATTAGGACGCAGTCGATAGCGAGCACCAAGATTCAAGTTTTGTTGCGCCTTGTCGAGCTCAGAGGGTGCCTCGCCCGCAATTAACGCCAGATTTAGTCCAAGAAAAACAAGAACGATTGCATAAGTTCCCTTTAAAACTGTTTTCAATGTCAACTCCCCATCTCTTTCGCAACGCATCAGCCTCGCAGAACTTTCATACAAGCTGAAAGTTCAATGATTACAAACTTAGCGTAGACGAGGGGATGAGTCATACAGAAAATAATTAAGTCCTGCTATACTGACAAAGGGAAGGGGCATCAACTTGAAGGCTGGGCAAGGCAGAAATATTCTTCCATCCTTGATCGAAAGACGAGCCAAGTCTTTTGTCAAATATCGCTCATTTCGACCCCAAGACATTCAGCTATTTGAAAAAGAAGTTGTCGATGCCGAGAGGATGCTTCAGCACCATGAGTTTAAGTGGCCGTTCTTTATTAAAGTCGACGCCTGGAAGGCCTATAGCGAGCATCCTGATCTCGATCTATGGGTCCTTGAACGAATGGGATGGGGCAAATGGAAGCGCCGACATCGATTTCTCTACGTCATGGAGGGAATTACGATTCCTAAAATGCAAAACGCCGAAGTCATTTCTGTCAACTCAATGTCTCCCCCATTCTTGACCGCTGCGGAAGACTTGAGATGGTCAGATCAAATCGTCGCTGAGGATGTTCAGGCCTCACAACTTGATGCGATACCAAATGCCATAAAGGAAAAAGCTTACCCCATGTTTGAAGAATGTCTCTATCAAATGGGAGAGACAATTATTCAAATGGAAAAATATGAGGAGCCCTTTTCTGAATTTATCGATCAAAAAATTGATGAGTATTTAGGGAGAGTCTCGACAATCTCTTCCGAGCGCAAGGCTTCGGATGCCATTGAGAAACATTTTCGGGTAGATCGTCGTGTCGAACTTTTTTACGAATTTCTTGAAGAAATTGAATTGGGAAAGACAGAGTAGTCAGACATTCTTGTCCCAACCTAAAACCAAAACAATGAGACACTGAATCCTTATTTTTTATTCTGCTTGATTTAGTCGTTAGTCTTTTCTAACAAACGAAGTCGATTCAGGTTACATCGTATGTTTGAGAGAATAAGCCTACTTTTTATATGTCTCATTTATTTGAACTCCTCGGCCCCGATCAACAGAGCGGAATCAATGGAGCCTTCCATCTTGCTAGCGCAGAGAGATGTCGATTTAAATCTCAAGGAAGTTAAAAGAATCATTGAGGAACTGTCATTAAAGAGGCCTTTGGAGGCTACGATATTCAGCTTCTTCGAGAGCTTCGAATCCTTTTTCCCCATCTAGAAAATTGGAATCTTGAATTTAATCACTGATTTGACGACTTCTGGACTCAAATTTAAGCCTCGCGTCTTGAGCTAAGTAGTCGTGTCTGAAAAAGTCGTAAGTGCTTGAAGTTTTTAGAGCATTTCTTCAAATGGGGTGATAAAAAAACACCAGGTGATCAGGGAATCCATTAAAAATCTGGAGTTTTTATGCGGCCACAAAGT
>Ga0210019_1000535_pt1 | contig 47549 bp, 49 predicted proteins | sample CryGeyCG2114_020_2_FD_183969 | JGI IMG/M metagenome (GOLD analysis project Ga0210019, IMG submission 183969) | Groundwater microbial communities from aquifer - Crystal Geyser CG11_big_fil_rev_8/21/14_0.20 (SPAdes) (version 2) | ecosystem: Environmental > Aquatic > Deep subsurface > Groundwater ...
CTAACTTATCCTTTATTAAGCAATAGAATTTTTTAATAAAACTTCTTTTTTATTTATAAAATTTTAAGCGCCCCCGAAGTTTTTTAAAAAACGCTCAAGAACTCTTGCGCCCTTTAAAAGATTATCTATTTTTACGTATTCGTTGGTTGAATGCGCGCACCCTGAACTCGAACAGCCAAAACTTATTGCGGGAATATTTCTATCCTGAAAAAAAGTAATCACCGTCGCGCCTTCCGAGCCTTTAATTTTTGAAGCAATCTTTTCTTTTTTTAAAGCTCCTACAAAATTTTTAACTAAGGGGTGGCTTTTACTTATTGAATAAGGCTCTTGCATATCGCTGAATTCGATCCTCGCGCCTCTGGAATGATTTTTTACTATTTTACTAACCGCATTGATTATCGGTCTTTTCTTCATCCCCGGCAGATATCTTAAATCTACCGAAAAGCTGCAAAAATCAGCAACCATATTTACTTTTTCTCCGCCGCATATCGTGCCGATATTTATAGTCGGGCCTTTAAGCAAAGGGTTTTTAGTGTATTTAAATTTGTATCTTTTTAAATCCAGGATTATCGCGCTAGAAAGCTCTATCGCGTTTATCCCGCGGCCCGGATAAGCTCCATGCGCTGATTTACCGGGCACACTTACCTTGAAATGCATAAGGCCTTTTTGAGTAGTTATTATGTTCAATTCTTCAGAATCTAAAATAACCGCGTAATCCGGATTAATTATTTTTCTCTTCAGTAATGGTATAAGGCCATATTTACTCCCCGCTTCCTCATCTGCGGTCGCGGCCAATAATACATCGCATCCCGGCTTAATATTATCCTCTTTTAAGCTTACTAATGCCTCTATGGCTATCGCCAAATTACATTTACAATCACTAGCGCCTCTGCCGTAAATTTTACCATTAAATATCTGCGCCTTAAAAGCCCCGTATTTCCAATTTGACCCCGCGGGAACCGTATCCAAATGCGGCGAAATAAGCACTGTTTTCTTCAGGCGCCCATTAAGCCTGGATACAACATTGACTCTTTTATCTTTAAATTCGTGGGTTTTGACTTTTAACCCGGCATCTCTTAATCGCCGCCCAACGAAATCAGCAATCATTGCCTCGTTACCGGTAGGATTCTCAGAATTTATACGTATCAAATCCCGGGTAAGCTCAACCAGCCTGTCTTTTATTATCATGTTTATTGCTGCTTATGGCTTGATAAACGTTCTTTAACCAGCTCGCTTACAAGCCCGCCATCAGCAGACGCCCCAGCCCTAGCCATTACTTCTTTCATGGCCTTTCCCATCAATTTCATGGAAGGGGCCTCTCCCAACGAAGACACTACTTCATCTACGATTATGCGTAACTGGCTTTCGGACAGGGCTTCTGGCAGGTAAGATTTTAATATTTCCTGTTCTCTTGCTTCCTTTTCTGCCAACTCCATCCTGTTGCCTTTTTTAAACTGCTCTATTGAATCCGCGCGCTGCTTAATCTGTTTTTTAATTACGGAAATCACCTCTTCGTCGCTAAGCTTATCTTGTCTCTTGTCTATAGCAAAATTCTTGAGGCCGGCGCGTAAAAAACTTAAGACCGAAGACCTCAATGCCTCTTTATTTTTCATCGCCTGTTTATAATCTTCCATTATCTTTTCTTCTAATAACATTTATCCCTCCCTGCCAACAGTGTAGCTGTGTTTTCCGGCCTGGCGCTTGCGCCGGATGTTTTATCCGGATTTAAACTTCCTGCTAAAATGATACAATCCGTAGTTTACCAATATGGTTAAATCTTGCCAAGGCTTCTTTGAAGATAATACCGCAAAAATTATTTTTGCCTCATCGGAGGCAGCAGTTCCAACAAAACAATGCCTGGATTTTATGGTATAACCTGTTTTGCCTATTATATAACCCGGACGCCTCCAAAGCATTTTATTGTGGTTGAGAAGCCTTAGCTTCCTGCCATCGCTTCCGCTTATATATTTTTCTTTTGTCTTAAGTAAATCGGATATTAACGGCTTGGCTAGGGCATAGCGCATTAATTGCGACAAATCATAGACATTGGAATATTGTTTTAATCCTTTAGAGGGCAGACCGGTAGAATTAGCAAAACACGTATTTTTCATGCCTATCGCTTTAGCCTTTTTATTCATCAGTTTGACAAATTCTTCCTCGCTTCCGGAAATAGCCTCGGCTAAAACGGCGGTGGCATCATTGGCAGAAGACATAAGGCATGCGGCCAATAAATCTTTTATTTTATATTTGACTTTCGGCTTAAGCCACAACTTGCTTGCTTCCTTATTGGCCGCATTACTGCTTACAGGCACGAATTTTTCCAAATCCGTATTTTCTAATACGATAACCGCTGTCATCAATTTGGTAGTTGAAGCAGGTGGGATAGAAAAATCCACATTTTTGGAATATAATACCCTGTTATTTGCAAACTTCAAAACTATTGCTGACTCGGCCGTAACATAACCTATCTCACAGCCCCTCTCTCTCGTAGAAATAAGGACGCAGGAAATAAATACCGTAAATATACCGGTTATTGCAGCTATCAGCCTATTAAAGGATTTTCCCATGAGTATTCTATGAAAAGGCGGGATTTTATCTGCTTTCTATATCGTATGTTGCCCTAAAAACTTCTTCAAATTTATAGCCGTTCTTAAAATCTTTCTTTGTATCATTGGCTGTCCGGTGCAAAATATTCTCGCCTACCATATTAAATACTATTTCCCCAAAATCTTCCGTCTTTTTTATGCCCCAGTGTTCAAAGACAATAGCGCTTAAGCCGCCGAATTGCTCTAAAGCGTACTCTTTTATCCCCAAAAGAAGCTCCTGCCCGCTGACATGCCCGCCCTTTTTAATTTTCTTCTGAGTATATGAAAGCGCCGCCAATACAAAGTCATAGGCATCCAATTTATAGCGCCTGTCTTGTTCGATAATCTTATCCAGTCTAGGGGCTAAATCCGGCATAGTTATTAAAATTAAATTTCAGCTTCTTTAACAAGTTTACGGTAATAATCAACACATTTATTGCACGCGTTTGAATTTACATCCCAATCAGGATGATTATTTTTTATGAGCCTGATTAAATACTCCTCCGCCTTAACATGCATGAGCGCTGCCTTGCTATCTATATGCCTTCCGCAAATCTGGCATAAATATTGTTTTTTAGCTTTTTGTTTCTGCTTAGACATTCAACCTCCTTATTCCTTGGCTTCCTGTGAAGATAAATTCCTTTCCACATACTGGATAAGCGTGGATTGAACCATGCTATTGATGTTATAAAATTCTACTCCCATGCCCGGATATAGTTGCGGCATGAGTTCGCGCTTGGCCACCCACACCACTTTGGCATCCAGCTCCATAAGCCCCGGTTTAGGCATGAGCGACATCTGGAGAGCTAAAATATCGCCTAAGGCATGCGCTTTATCACAAAGGATATACGCCCCTATCGCGCTTAAATTGAACGCCTTCCCCTTCTGCAATTTAGCCTCTTTTACATGTTTTAATTTGAATTTTACGGGGATAGACAACGGCAGGCGTTTAAATCTGCGGCGTAACTGCTTCTTCTTAATCTCGGCAATAACCCTGTCTTCTTTAAAGCTGCCTAAAGCAACGGCCTCATCGTCGTATATCTCAAAAACGGTATCGAGGCAGACCATGGAAAATATATTCTTTATATGTATGGGCACATTAATAAATTTCATCCTTCCGTGGTGGTTTAATACATTCTTATAAGCTATGGCTAAAACGGAAAGGCCGGTGTAGTCCACCAAATCAACTTCAGCGAAATCACATAAAATATCAACTATGCCGTTTTCTAAATGATAGCCGACTGTTTCGATAAAAATTGAGGAATTAATATCAATATCCCCTTTAAGGTATAATATTACTATGTCTCCATTCTGACGCGGCACTATATTCATTATCTTTACCTCACTATAATAAAAACCTCATAACTTATAATAACACAAAAATATAAAATCTCTATTAACTTTTGCTTAAACAATAATATTTAGGCAGTCAATATTTCGCTTATATTTGCGGAATTTTTCCCATTAGTTCTACAAAGCTCTCTAAGATAATTTTTTGGCCAGCTTGCGGTAATTTTCGGCAATATCATCTCCTTTAAATATGCCGCTTCCTACACAGGCAAGCTCAACGCCGGCACGTTTTATATCCAGAATATTGCTCTCTTTTACTCCCCCGTCTAAAGCAAGTATGAAACCGTGTTTTTTTTCCGCTACCCGCTTTACCTTATCAAGAACTTCCGGAATAAAAGGGCTGCCGTAATATCCGGGATTTACCGCCATAAACAAAAGCAGGTCTATGCCGGAAAATAAATGCTCAACTTGACTTATCTGCGTTTGAGGGTTGATCGCAAGACCGGCCTGCATATCCAAAGCTTTAATTTTATCCATGAGTTCATCATGCGGGGTAAACTTTGATTCATAATGGAAAATTATCCGTTTTATGCCGGATTTCTTCGCCGCATCCAAATATTCCAATGGATTATCAACCATAAGATGAAATTCCAATTCCAGGCGTGTTTTAATAGAAGACAACACTTCCAGGCCTACGCTTTTCGAGGGAACAAATTTTCCGTCCATCACATCCACCTGGGCAAGGCCGCAGAATTTCTCGCATTGGGATAACTTATCCTGAAAGTCATGCGCATCATCGGTTAAAATTGCGGGGACTATTTTCATTACATTCATTATTTAAACCTTTCTTCTGATAGGGCAAAGGCCGCAACGCGGTTTATTTTTCAGGCAAAATTCTTTACCTAGCCTGACTATCAACGCGTGGAACTCATTAAACATTCTAACATTACCGGATAAATTTTCCATAAAAAATTTCTGCGTTTCGGCATAGCTTGCGCTATGGGCGATAAATTTATGCCGGGAAAACACCCTTTTTGTATAAGCATCCACAACAAATACGGGCAGGCCTGCCGCATAAAGAATTATAGAATCCGCCGTCTCTTCGCCTATGCCGTTTACGGATAATAAACTTTGGCGCAGAGCCGTTAAGTCCTGATTAAATAAGGCCGAAAGCCTGCCCGCGTATTCAGCAAACAAAAGATTAATAAAATTTTTCAGCCGCTTTGCCTTGAGGTTAAAATACCCGGCGGGTTTTATCATTAAAGCGAGCTTATCTATCGGCATATCAAAAACTTTTTTAGCGCTTAGCGCTTTTCCCTTTTTTAAATTATTAATTGCTTTTTCAACATTTATCCAATTTGTATTTTGGGTTAATATTGCCCCCAAGACTATTTCAAATTTACTATTACCGGGCCACCAATACTGCCGGCCGAAATAAGAAAATAATCTTTTATAAATTTCATTTAATCTTTTTTTCTTATTCATATATCATATAAAAAATTTAAGTACTGTAAAACTTGCGCGCTGCGGCTATACGCTTTGATATGGGAGGATGGTCATATAGCAAAAATTCAATTATCTTATTGGGATTTAAATCGGCAAGGTTTTTTTTGCCTAATTTTTCCATCATTGAAATAAAGCTGTCTTTATCTTGGCTCAGCTTCAAAGCTACTAAATCAGCCGCCCTTTCACGTTTCCTGGTATAGGCGTTTTGCAGAGGCATAAGCGTGAGGCTTATCAAAAAAAGCGAAAGTGCCAGCACCGGAAAAGCCGCTATGTCATGGATATTGTCAAATCCAAAAAATTCCAGGCCTGATTTCAAAAATACATTGCAGAAGAAAAAAGCCAGGAAAGAAGATATACTGCCTGAAAGAAGAAGCCTTAAGGTATCCTTATGTACTTCATGCCCAAGCTCATGCGCCACCACTACGGCTATTTCATCGGGACTAAACTCATTAATTAAATTATCCGCAAGAAGTATCCGCCTGTTTTTGCCCAGCCCGCAAACAAGGGCGTTGGATTTTTTTGTTTTTTTGGAAAAATCTATAACAAAAATATTTTTTATTGCCGAGCCCGAATTTTTAACCAAAGACAAAACCTTTTCTCTAAGCGCCTCATCTTTTAACGGCGATATTTTAAAAAATAGCGGGATAATTATACCGGGAGTAATTTTTGCCAGGATTATACTCAATAATATCCAAAATAAAGCGGCATATATCCACCAGCTGTCCTGTGTGCGGCGCAAAAATATATATAATGATTCGGCGGCAGGCAAAAATACGGCAAACTCGATAAGATGTTTTTTTAACAAATCTGAAAACCAGGCAAGAAATTTCTGGTTAGAAAGCTTAAACCTGTGTTCCAATACAAAACCTTCATAAAGTGCCAGGGGAAAGTCTATGGCCGCATAGCCTATATTGATAATGAGAATATAGCTGCCCACCACTAAAAAATTATTGTGAAAAAAACGCAGAATGAAATTTTTTATCTGCATAGACAATCCCGAAACCAAAAGCAGATAAAGGCCTAAGAGTGACAAAAAAATGCTGGCCAAAAAAAGCCAATTTTTTATGTAGTGGTATTTTTTTGAGCTCTCCGGCATCATCTTAATTCAATAATTATCGCCTGGTTTAGGCGTCGTGCCAAGTTTTCTAAGAAATTTTTATACTCGGCATACTCTTGGCTAAAGATGTATTCTTTCTTAATTATCTGCTCGCTTGTGCATTTTAACGTATTGCCTTCTAAGGCGTACTCCAAAGAATAAGTCAACCATTGGTTGTCGATTCTTACCGATTCGGGCACATATTTAAACCGGTAACTTTCAGGCAATTCAAGCTCCAGGTTATCTATGATTTTATTCAGACTGGCTAAATCTAAAGGATAAATTCGTTCATCTTTAACAACGCTGGATACATCTACGCTGTTCCAGACAGCCGGCACAACCCTTGCTTTTCCCGCTTTAATTAAAAAGTCATCTCCGGAAAAAGAATAGTTAAAAATAACCTGTTTGTTGAGGTCCCTTGCGTTTTCAACCTTATAATCTATCAGCCGCCCGTTGGGAGAAAATTCCTGCACTCTATTCCTTATACCCTCTTCTATTATTGAAGGCAGGCTGTAGATAAGCCAATAACGCTGGCCCTGTTCAAAAACACCGGAACTTTTTACAGAACGCCTGGCAGATATAGATTCATCATTATTTATTTTGATATAAGTATCAAACTGGACGCGGTTATGTTCGGAGCCGAAATCCGGTGTTTCCATGATCCGGTATTCATCGTTTAAAAAAACCAGGACCTTTCTCCCCTGGTCGGACAAGGGCAAATCACCCAAGGGCACCGTTTCCGCCGTAGGATCCAGAAATATGAACCCCGCCCTTTCTTGCCCTGTAGTTTTCTCCGTAGCAGGAAAGGGCGGGGTGAATTCATCATTTATTTTTAAAACCGCTATCGCATGATTAAAGGGCATCATGGGAAAATCTTCCATTAAAGCAATAGTACCTTTTGTACCTATTAATACCGGATAGGCCTCAAGGCCCGCGTAGCGCAGCATTGTAACCAGAAGTATCGCCTGATCTTTGCAATCCCCGTACTTATTTAAAAAGACCTCGCTTGCCTTATGCGGTTCGTAACCAGCCTGTCCGTATTCGACTGCCACATAGCGTATTTCCTGTGCGCAGAAATTATAAATGGCCCGCGCCTTATCCAGCGATGAATCTTCTTCGGCTGTTAATTCTTCGACTTTTGCTTTTATGTATTCATCAGCAACAATCTTATCTTTATAAAGCGGGCTCCACCAGCTGAATATTTCATCCCAGGAGTTAAAGCTTGAGATTAAAAAAGCCGTATCTACCTCTGCCTTAGGCGGCATAAGAGGCTCGGGAATAATCTGCTCTACATTTTCTACCTGCAGAAAATATACCAGCTTACCATCTTCATTTTTAACTTGCGGAGTTATATCTATGCCCTGCCTATTATACTGGCTGTTTAAAATCTTGGAATTTAGCTTTCTGCCTGGTGGGACTACAAGCTTAAAACTTGAAAAAAGTACAGGATCGGATTCCTGTAAAAAGTAATTTGTAGAAAAATGTCTTTCAGCAACAAGCTTACTGCTGTATATCTTTGCTTTATATTCTATTATTGCCCCCGGCGCGACTTCCGGCATAGAGATTATTTTAACGCGCGCGTTGCTATAGAGAGGGAAATTCAAATAGCGGGAAACGTCCCTTATGTTTTTATCACCGACTTGCACTGCCGTGCCATCAGGTTTTATAGTACGGGCGAATTCCAATTCCACCTTTTCGTAAGTAGAATCATAGCCCAAAAGCACCTCGGAAAAATCTTCTTTTCCTCTATCATTTAAAACCTTTATAATCATATGCACCGCGTATACCGATGTATTATTTTCGCTGATTTCCTGCTCTTCCTTGATAGACAATATTAAGGCGCCGGCTTCAGGATATTCATCCTGGCCGGGAGAATTTTTGATCATATCCAATATATAGCTATCGGCATTCTCATAAACAGAATGCCTTAAAGAGCTCAACCGCTCAAACGCCTTATTTTTAAATTCGCTGTCTGTTATTTTATTATACAGCTGTTCCGCCTTATCGTATAAGTTATGCTTTTCGCAAGTCAACGCGTAATAATAAAGATATTCTCCATCTGGGTATTCGCCGATCTTCTCAAACTCAGAAAGCGCTTCGGTAAACTTGCTCGATTTAAACAATAATATTGCCGTAATCCTTTTTGATTCCTGCGTATCTAAGGCAGACAATATTTCATAAGAGGCGTCATATTCCCCCAGATCAATATAAAGCTTGGCTAGTTTTAGGCGGCTCGATGCTGTTTTTTGTTTTCTATATTTCTCTACCGCTATTCTTTTGAAAGCACTGCCCAGCTTAGCATAATATTCAGGAGGGGTTATAAAATAAGCTAAAAATACGCCTATTAAAATGCCCGCTAACCACATGATAAGTCTTTTCGTCCTCATGGCCGTTATCCTTTCTGTAATAACTGGTTATATTTCTTGATAAATAGCGCTGTAAACCTGCCGGCTCCTGCTCCGCCAATCATTTTATTATCTAAAAATGCGAGCGGCATAATTCCAATCAGAGAATTAGTAAAAAACGCCTCTTGGGCGGAAAACAACTCCGCCGCATCAATCTCTTTTTCGCGTATTTCCATGTTTTCTTTCTTGGCTATCTCCAAAACTATTTCCCGCGTTATCCCCGGCAAGCATCCCGATTCCTTATTAGGCGTAAACAAAACATTTCCTTTTAAAAAAAATATATTTGTGCATGCCCCTTCGGCAATTTTGTTTTTGGAATTCAAGAGAATCGCTTCATCCGCCCCTTTTTCTCCGGCTTCGGACTGGGCCAATAAGAAGTGCAGCCGGGAAGAACTTTTTATACTTGAAAGAGGCGACAGCTCGTTCTGCCTTATGCTGCTTATAATCGCCTTAAATCCGCAAGCATATTTCGCGCTCTCATACGGACGATACTCTCTGGCGATAACTGATATATGCGCTTCTTTAAACCCCTGCCAGACGGTTAATCTTATATAACCGTAAGAATAATTATTAAAGGCTGTTGTTTTATTTACTATCTCAATCAAATGTTTTTTTGAATATGCGAGGTTTATTTTTATCGCGGGCAACGCCGCCAGAAGCCTATCCAGATGCCTTTCTAAAAAAAATATTTTATTATTGCATGCCTTCATGGTTTCAAACAATCCCTGCGCGCAAAGAAAACCTGGTTCATATATGGCGGTATTTGCCATATTTTTTCCCACCCACTTTCCGTCTAAGAATATTTTCACTTTTGCCTAATCTCTAACGGGGCAAGCCCCCAGCGCTCTGAATATTGCTTTTGCCTTAACTAAGGTTTCATCGTATTCTGCCTGCGGAAGCGAATCAGCTACGATACCCCCGCCGGCCTGAAAATAGATTTGCTTATCTTTCAATAACGCGCTCCGGATGAGTATATTAAAATCCATATTGCCGCCCAGGCCAAGATAGCCCAAAGACCCCGTATAGATATTACGCCGGGCAGGCTCAAGCTCCTCTATTATTTGCATCGCTCTTATTTTCGGGCACCCCGTAATAGAACCCCCGGGAAAGCATGCCGTTATTAAATCAACGCAGTCTTTATTTTTATGCAGCCTTCCTTCCACCTGTGCTGTCGTCTGAAAAACCGTTGTATATGCCTCAAGTACGCGCGGCTTCGTCACTTTCACGCTTTTATATTCGCATACCCTGCCTAAATCGTTTCTTTCTAAATCAACGATCATTAAAAGCTCCGCCTTATCCTTTTCTGAATTAAGCAATTCGGCTTTTAAAGAATTGTCTTCATCGCTTACTCTGCCGCGCGGGCGCGTGCCTTTCATTGGGCGGGTTATTACCTTAGTGTTGTTTACTTTTAAAAACCTTTCCGGCGAACAACTCAAAATATCAAAATCCGAACAATTAAAATAAGCGGAGAAGGGCGCGGGAAAAGACCGCCTTAACCTGTAATACAAAGACGGTGCGGGATAATTACAAGCCCCTTTAAACCGCTGTGACAGGTTTATCTGATAAATTTCTCCTTCCGCTATGTATTCTTTCGCCTTCTTCACCGCCTTAATGTAATCACGGCAGTTAAAATTTGAAGATAACGCGTCTAATTTAACAGCGCCGTAATTAAAATTGCCTCCGGACAGCGAAGAAAGCGCCTTGCTTGCTTTATCAAAGGATTCTTTTGCTTTGAGCGTCTTTAATCTTGAAGATCTTTCAGGAAATCCCGACGCAAAAATCGTCAGATTTCTTTTAAGATGGTCTATGGTTATAACCGTATCATAAAATCCGAAAAAAGATGTCGGGATATCCAAATCCATGCGTTTAGTCATTTTTATATTTTCCATACATAGCCCCAAATCATAGGAAAGATAACCGCAGAACCCGCAAAGAAAAGGAGAAAGCTTGTTTAACTCTTTTGGGAGGCGGAATTTATTAAGTATCGACTTAATTTCTCTAAATGGTTTTTCTCTGCCTTTGGTCTTGACCGTAAAAGACGGCTCAAAACCGATAAAAGAATACCTGCCTAAGTTATCGAAATTGAAATTACTGTCTAAAAAAAATATATTATCCCTGTCTTTCACAATATCAAATACCGCAAACGCGTCTTCTTTCCATTTATAAGTCTTGTATAGATAATCCATTTTAATTATCGATATTTTTATCGGCAGGCGGCATTATTGACTTTTACTTTACCAATGGCATTAAGGTAGCCAATATTTCGCTTATATTTCCGGAATTTTTACCATTAGCCGCACAAAGCTCAATAAGCCGGCAGCCGTTAAACTTTAGCTCCCTGCCCGGATATCTCCAGGCGCAAAATGCCGTCTATCCTGAAAAAGCGTTCTTCTTCACGCAAATAGCAATAACCAACAAGATAGTCTCTGCCGTCTTGCTTTAGTACTTTTTTGGGGATTACCTTACGTTCTGTAACTTCCCCCCTGATAAGAGAAAAATATTTTATATCTATAGTTTTACCTAAATCCAAGGCCTCCTGAATTTCAGCCATACGTTCAGATAACATCCTGTTATTTAAGTTCTTATTTATGGAGAATATTTTCAGAAGATAGGAAAAATCATCAAGCTGCTTCCGGCGCAATATATTGAATAGCTTAAAAAGCACATCAAGGCTCATTTTTACATCTTCCAGGGCGCGGTGTTTTTGCGTATGGGTAAGCCCAAAATGCGCTGCCACAAAAAGCAGGCTATACTTTCCTAAGCCCGGCAGAAGTATCCTTGCCATGGCTAATATATCAATAATCAATAATTCGTCCGTTTTACGGCCGATAAGCGCGGCTTCCTGCCTGAGAAAACCGGCATCAAAATTTGCATTATAGGCAAAAAGAGCGCTGTCTTTTACAAAATCTAAAAATTCAGGGATAACCTCTGAAGGCAAGGGGGCATTCTTAAGCATGTCCCGGCTTATGTTATTTACCGCAAACGCCTCCCTGGATACGGGTATGCCGCAATTAATCAAGCTGTTGAATTCTCCGACAATGCTATTGCCTTCCACCTTAATTGCGGCAATTTCCACTATCCTGTCGCCCGCCTCAGGCATAAGGCCGGTAGTTTCCACGTCAAAAACAACAAACTTAGCTTCTCCTAATCGCATATCGTCAAACTTTTCTTGCCGTATAAAGGCAAACCTTACGCGCGGGGTTATAAGAATCCTTTACATCCTTTAAATTCTTTAGCCCGGAATCATCCATAACATTTATATATCTGTATTTTTTTAAATCGGAGCAAAACTGCCTGAAGATAAATTGGGCTATACCTTTAATGTTTAAATCAGCAACCTCCGAAAATATACAAAATGTTTCTTCGCTTAAGGCAAAGCCGAAAGTATAGGCGGCAACTTTTCCTTCCACCCTTATTATTTTTCCCTCAAGGTTAAGCCTGTCAAAATTTAGTAAAGCTTCTTCCTGCGCCAGGCAATTATCGTCTAAGATACCGCTGTAAAATTTTATATCACTGAGCTTGGAATTGCTGCCGGCTTTACTCAAGCGTTCTTTCCGCCACTGGGCTAAAAGCTGCAGGCATTCATAAACAGCGCCTTGCGATAAATCCTCATAGCTGTATTTATAGTTTTTTTGAAAATAATTACAGGAGGCCCTCTTGTCCTTAAATTTATCGCCGCAGAGAGTAATTAAATCCTGCGTATGGTAAATATATTCCGGGTCTTTGGCAAGCAGCTTAAAGCCGTTATCTTCATAGAAACCCTTATCTTTTTCTTCTATGTTTTCTACACGGGAGGTGTCTTTATCCGCATTAACGCCATCCATAATATCAAAACAATAATTAAGTATATCTTTATCCGCCCGTCCGCCCAGGGCAGGCAAGTACATGAAACATCCAAGCTCGTCTTTAAAAAAAACGCAAAGATGTTCTTTTATAATATTAAAACGCACGTCAAAAAGTGTCCGCCATACATATATATTGGCAAAAGAATGGGCGGAAATTTCGTGTTTTGATTTTTGGATATAAGCATCAAAGATTATTTTATCTTCAAAAGCCAGCGGCGAGCCTAAAAAATTCCCTTTTTCTATTTTACCTATTATTTTCAGTTCTTCATCATATTCAACCGCAAGGCCGGGCCTGGCGCTTAATAAGTTCGCTCCATCCGCGCTATTTAAAAAATTAAATAAATAACGCGCGTAATCTTCATATTCTTTGCTTTGCAGGCGCTCATTCAAATAAGGGCATTTTAAATCCGCGGTAAGATATACCGATTTTTCTTTCTTATGTATAAGAAACGGATAAATGCGGCAATCAAGCAGCCGGCTGTCATAGCTTTTGCATCTGCGGGTTAACGGGCTAAACAGGCTACAGATAAAATAATCCTGGAAAGGGACAACTTTTCTCTCACATGGCGCCCAGACAGTATCCCTGCCGTTAAACCTGCAGCAGCCCTCACATTTTAAACAGGCACTTTCTGGCACAAACTGCTTAATTTTTTTAGAAATAATTTCTTCCTGGTCTTTAGCGCTAACCATTATTTTACAGTGCTTCCCGGCTTTCTCGGTTTATCCGGACAAATCAGGCTTAAGCCGTCCTCATCGGAGGCCGCCAAAAGCATGCCATTGCTCATTATCCCGCGTACCGCTTTCGGCTCCAGGTTATCTATGATTATTATCTGCTTGCCTATGAGTTCTTCGGGTAAATAATGCTGGCGTATCCCGGCAACCAGCTGTTTTTCCGTCCCTCCGGAATCTATCTTCAACACATAAAGCTTATCCGCGTCAGGGTGAAAAGATGCCTCTTTTATCACCGCGACCCTTAGTTCTAATTTTTTAAAATCGTCATAAGTAATCATGTTCACGGCTAAGGTATTACTCCTCTCTCGTTACTGCCGCGCGCCTTTGTTTTTTCTCTGCACGCCTGCGTTTATCTTTAAGCATTTTTTCTTTAGCGCGCCTGCTTCGCCTGCGTTTCTGCCTGCGTATTTTTTCAATACGTTTTTTTTCTTCTTCCACAAAACCTTTCTGTTTTTTTTCTATTAAATCTAATAGCCTTCTGCGGGCGATAAAACGGTTTAGGCTCTGGGAACGCGCCTCCTGGCACTTAACCATTATCCCTGTGGGCTCATGCCGCAATACTACGCAGGAAGACGTTTTATTAATCTTTTGCCCTCCGGGCCCGCCCGCACGGATAAAACTTTCATCAAATTCTTCTTCTTTAATACCTAAAAGCCGCATGCGCTTCATTAACTGCGCTTCTTTTTCTGGGGATATTCCGAATAAAGGCATGTCATTATAATTGGTTATTTAACTTTATGAGGTCTTCCATTTTATAGCCCTTCAAAGAAAGCATGAATTTGAGTGCAACCGCCTGGATAAGCACCCCTATTAAGCAAATGCCCAAAGCAGGCAATATGCCCTTATATCCAAAAACATTTTTTACCGCTACCACCATGGCCGCGAAAATCCAGGCCGCGGAAATAAAAAGAGCTGCATCTTTTAATGCCGGCGATAAGCCAATCAAGATAAATATGCCTGCCGCGTGAGAGAATCCTATAACAGGCAGTAATCCGGAAAACTCCACCCTTGTTTCATGCCCGGGGAAAAGCTTCGTTCCGGTTAAATAAATAATAAAAGTCCAGATATACCAGCCAAGAAACGCGATAATCAGGGTACCAAATATTTCGGCTATATTTATTTTTAACCCGGAACCCACAGCTATATTAATGAGGGTGGTGAACAAAATCACCGCCATTGCCTGAGGCAGCGCTTTTTTATCCTGCGCGATTTCCTTATATACCGCCCCATCCAACCTAATCGCCATTAAAATTCTATGCATAAACCTTTTCATATAAAACAACCTTTCTTGTTGCCGCTCAGCTATAAAAACGGCCATAGCAATCTATTATACCAGGGAAAAATTAAAACTGGCTGTATATTATTATACTTTAAGCGCGAGTCAAAATAAAACAAAATATTACGAACTGAAAAAAAATATCTATTCCAATTAAACGCATAACCGATTATAATAACTTATAATGATCGGCCGTAAAAGTACAATTATATGTCGATAGAATTGATACCCTTTTTAAAAACATTTCCTTCCAATAATCCCGCTATCTCTGCGACTGCCAGCTTTATGGTGCTGGGCATGGGCTTATTCACGCTTTTAAAAAATATAAAGTCCGGCTTGCATCGCGTATTTTTCTTTCTAACCATCACGATATGGGGATGGTTCTTCGGTAACGCTTTTGTCATGCTGTCTTACGATAGCCTCGATGCCGCGGCATACTGGTTCAAAATCGCCTATTCTTTTGTGCCGTTTATGCCATGCGCGTATTATCAGGCATACGTCACCAGCCTCAAAAAAGGCAAATTAGCGCTATATGTTCTTTATTTAGCCGCCATCGCGGAACTGCTATTTTTATGGCTTACTGATTACATAAAAATCGGCGCGTACACGCTTTTTCATGTGGGCCTGGTATGGGAAAAAATGCCTGTCTTCTCTTATTTTCTGCTTTTCGGCATGAGTAAATATTTATCTGTCTCCTTTCTTGTGGGGAGAAAATTCTACAAACAGGCCAAAATAGAACAGGAGCAATTTCTAAAAGCCCAATTCAGAAACTTCGCCATATTTTTCTTTATCATCTCCGGGGGTACCATTGAGTGGGCCGTAGCCCTAAACATACCTCTGCATATAGGCTGGCTGGTCGTTCCTCCAATTGTGGGGTTTTTCGCCTATAGCGTCATTCGCTACCGTTTTATGGAAATAGATACGGTGATTCATAAAACATTTCTGTGGGCGGCAAGCATATTTTCTACGATCATCCCGGCGGGGATTTTCAGCGTAATAGCATACGAGAAAGCAAGGCTATATCTACCGCGCTGGAGCGAAATACTGCTTTTTTCCCTCTTTCTGATATTTTTTACTGCCTACTATAATAGAATACGCCCTTATATTGATAAATTATTCCGGCGGAAAAAATACGCCTACCTTGAAATGTTAGGCACAATAGCAAAAAATACAAGCGGAATTATAGACCTGGAGGAGCTCTCCCAAAAAACTCTCGCCGGCATAAAAGAAACACTTTATCCTCAAAATATATGCCTGTTACTAAAAGACAAAAAAAGGGGAAAGTTTTATTTAAAATCTTCATATATCGGTAAAGAGTATAAGGCCTTTACCAAGCAATCCGGCGAATTCTCCATAAATATCGATTCCGGATTGATTGATTTTTTTACTGAAGAGGACAGGCCGGTAGAAAAAAACCTCCTGAAATTTGATCCGGCCTACCGGCAAATCATAAATGAAGCAAAGAATTTCTTCGGCTATACAAATACAATAATTATTTTCGGCCTAATCTTCCAGAAAGAGCTGATAGGCCTGCTTGCCATAGGTAAAAAAGAAAATCTGCAAGAATATACCCGCCTTGACATAGATGCCCTCCAGAATCTCTCCTTAAACGCAGCGGGAACCTTCTACACGGCTTTCCACCACTATGACATTATAGAAGGCCAGCGCTTAATCCAGGAGGTCGCCCTTGCCAAGCACATACAGGAAAACCTGCTCCCGCAGCAGGCGCCGAAAACAACGGGTATTTCCTTGTCCAGCCTCTACATGCCATCGAGGGAAATCGGCGGAGACTACTATGATTTTTTAGCACAGGATGAAATTTCTGCCGATAATGCTAAGCAAATTTATATTACCATAGGCGATGTTTCCGGAAAAGGCATAGATGCCGGGCTGGTAGTATCGTTTTTAAAGTCGTCGCTTGGGGCGCTGATTTTGTATAATAGTTCCTGTAAAGAAATACTGAGTATTTTAAACAGGCAATTATTCAAATATTTGAACCAACAGAAATTTATTTCACTTCTTTTCTTAAAATATTTATCCGGCAGCAATAAATTAGTTTATTCATCCGCAGGCCATGAGCACATAATCATTAAAAGGAGTTCCGGAGGCGATACGGAAATCATAAAATCAGGCGGGTTAATCTTAGGTATGCTTGAGGATATAAGCCCCCATTTGGAAGAAAATACGCTGGAATTAAACCCTAAAGATAAAATATTGCTTTATACCGACGGTGCCACCGAAGCAAGGAATAAAAAAGGAAATGCCTACGGCCTTGATAGCCTTTCCGCCTCTTTTAAAAAACACAGCCATCTTCAAATAGGAAAAACCTTAGAAAATGTCTATCAGGATATACAAGAATTTGTTTCTGGAGAAGAACAACATGATGATATCACCCTGGTAGGCATTCAAAAGGATTGAGGCCTCAACAATACTCAGCTCCTGCTCTTCCCTTGTCAATCCCCATCTTTTTATAACGCTGGCTGACGATAGAAGTTTAAGGCTTTAGGGTGGAATATTTTAAAAATAGAAAGCCGGGGAGGCTTGCTCTGGCTCGTACGGATCCTCGCTAAAATCTGGTGATCATGCTCCGGCTTCGCAGGAGCCTCAACCTTTAGAACAATAGACAATAGACCGCAATGGAGCCTGTATTTTTCTTTCTATTGCTCTATTGTTCAATTGCTCCATTGCTCTGTTTTTTGACCTTCGGTCAAAAAACGGGGGCGACGGGATTTGAACCCGCGATCTTCAGATCGACAATCTGACGCGTTAAACCAGGCTACGCTACGCCCCCAAATAAAGCAGGATATAAATTTTATCTCAAAATCAAAATTTTTGCAACAACAAAAAATAAATGGGCGATAGAGGACTTGAACCCCTGACCCCCTGCGTGTAAAGCAGATGCTCTAACCAACTGAGCTAATCGCCCAAAATCTAACCTCCGCCTAAGCGGATTAACCTTCGGATAAAACTGCCCGCCGGCAAAGCCGGCGAGGTCTCGCCAATTCGCCTGCGGCGAATTGGCGGAAGCTAATCGCCCGAAATTATTTAATTGCCGTCTTCGGCGCCACCTTCTTCCAACCCTTTAGCCAAAAGAACAACTTTTTCTTTAGCAACATGTAAAAAGCCGGAATTTATCTTAAAAGTTTTCTCGCCGCCACGCTGTTTCACTTTAACTTCCCCGGCTGTTAACGCTGTTATAAAATTTATATGGCCGGCGGTTATGCCAAGTTCGCCTTCTTTGCCGGGCACCGCCAAAAAATCAACCGCCTCTTTTAAAACTTCTTTTTCCGGAGTTATAATATTAAGCGTAAAACTTCCCATTTTCTTTATTTGCCTCCGGACAAGTTTTCAGCTTTCTCTAAAACTTCTTCTATGGTACCAGCCATATAAAATGCCTGTTCGGGGACATTATCATGCTTTCCTTCTATGATTTCCTTAAACCCTCTTATGGTATCTTTTAAGGATACATTTTTGCCTTGCAGGCCGGTAAACTCTTCGGCTACAAAAAACGGCTGGGACAAAAAACGCTGTATACGGCGGGCGCGCGCCACAATCAGCTTATCTTCTTCGCTTAATTCTTCAACGCCTAAAATAGCGATAATATCCTGCAGGTCTTTATAGCGCTGTAATATTTTTTGCACACCTCGGGCCGTTCCATAATGCTCTTGGCCAAGGATATTCACATCCAATATCTTAGACGAAGAATCAAGCGGGTCAACCGCGGGATAAATGCCTTCCTCTACGATTTTACGGGATAATACCGTAGTCGCGTCCAGATGGCTAAAGGTCGTTGCCGGCGCCGGATCGGTCAAATCATCCGCCGGGACATAAATCGCCTGCACGGATGTAATAGAACCCCTCTTTGTGGAAGTAATACGCTCCTGTAAATCCGCCATATCTGTGGCAAGTGTCGGCTGGTAACCTACGGCCGAAGGCATCCTGCCCAAAAGAGCGGAAACTTCGCTTCCTGCCTGTACAAACCTGAATATATTATCTACAAATAAAAGCACTTCTTTGCCTGTTTCATCGCGAAAATTTTCAGCTATAGTTAAGGCAGTCAAGGCTACGCGAAAGCGCGCTCCCGGCGGCTCATTCATCTGGCCAAAAACTAAAGAGGCCTTGTCTATAACTTTTGATTCCTTCATTTCAAGCCAGAGGTCGTTTCCTTCCCGGGTTCTTTCACCTACCCCGGCGAATACGCTTACCCCGCCATGGAACTGGGCAACCCGCCTTATCAGCTCCATAATAATAACTGTTTTGCCTACGCCGGCGCCGCCGAAAAGGCCGATTTTACCACCCTTAGGATAAGGCGCCAATAAATCAATAACCTTAATCCCTGTTTCAAGTATTTTCTGGGAAGTATCCTGCTCTTCTAACGAAGGCGGCTCCCTGTGTATAGGAAGGCGTTTTGCTTTTTTATCAATCGCCGGCCCCTTATCAATCGCCTCGCCCAATACATTAAACAACCTGCCTAAAGCGCATTCTCCTACCGGTACCGTTATTGGACTGCCAGTATCAAATACGGCCATATTACGCCTTAATTGATGCGTTGGGCTTAAGGCGATACAGCGCACTGTATTGTCGCCTAAATGCTGATGGACCTCACATATAATCCTCTCAACGCCATCATTCGCCTTAATCTCAATGGAATTATTGATTGCCGGAAGCTTTCCTTCTTCAAATTCAACATCAACTACCGGGCCGATTACTCTTATAACCTTGCCTTGATTCACCCCGCCCTTCCTTTCTATTCTACGCTTAATCTCCCTATCGATTTATATCCCTGCCCCTGCTACTTCAATAATTTCACGGGTTATATTTGCCTGCCTTAGCTTGTGATATTGCAGCGTTAAGGCGCTTAAAAGCTCATTGCCGTTGTCGGTAGCATATTTCATGGCCAGCATTCTGGCCATTTCTTCGGAGGCGCGCGATTCAAGTATAGCACCACTGATAAAAGACTCCAGGTATTCCTCTAAAATATGTTTTGATAAAATCTCTATGTCCGGCTCGTACAAATATAATGCCTTATAAGTATTTTTATTTTTTTCTTCCTCCGCGCGGCCGGATAGCAAATCCTGTATTATCGGCAGAACCTGTTTAGCGACCACCGTCCCTAACGAATGCTGCCTGAACATATTGTATACTATGCTTATCTTACGGATAGAACCTTTATAGAACTCCTTTAATAAAAAAGAGGCGATCCTGCCCGTAAAGCTATCCAGGGGTTCGTCTTTTTCAGGCTTAATATCGGATATGAGGTTTAATTTTTTTCTTTTAAAATGAATAAACCCCTTCTTGCCCACAGGGAGTATTTTTAGTCCGGGCGCGGCCGCATGTTCTTCAACCTTCTTAAATATGCCCGCGTTAAATCCTCCGCATAAGCCGCGCTCAGAGCAAACAGCCAGTAGGCAAAGGCCGGATTCTGAAGCGCTCTCACTAAACGCCTTTTCTTTTAAAAAGCCGTCTTGTATTGATATTTTAGCTAAAATTTCGCCCAGCGCCTTAACATAAAACCTGCTTTTAAGCGCCCTCTCTTCCGCGCGCTTGAGCTTGGTAGCCGCCACTATCTGCATGGCAGAGGTCACCTTTAATATCTTTTTTATACCCTCTGTTCTTAGTTTTATTCCTCTGATATCGGCCATCTTAAAAATTCATCCCTACTGCATAGCGATAAACCTTGATTTAAATTCTCCTATCGCGCCTTTAAGAACCTTCCGTAAATTCTCATTGAGCTCTTTTTTCTCACTAATATCCTTTAATATATCTTTCTTATTCGTATTCATGAAATTCAGAAATTCTTCCTCGAACCTCAGAATATCGGGGATATTAACATCGTCGAGGCAGCCTTCTATGCCGCAAAACATAACCGCGACTTGCGCGGCAACATCCATAGGCACATACTGGCCCTGCTTTAATAATTCAACCAGCCTTCTGCCGCGCTCCAGCTGCGCCTGCGTTGCTTTATCCAGTTCTGTACCGAATTGGGCAAAAGCTTCCATGGCGCGATATTGGGCAAGGCTAAGGCGTAAATTACCGGCCACCTGCTTCATTGCCTTAATCTGAGCCTGGCCTCCCACGCGGGAGACGCTTAAACCCACATTAATAGCAGGGCGGATACCCTGATAAAAAAGAGACGACTCCAGATAAATCTGCCCGTCTGTGATAGAAATTACATTCGTGGGAATGTATGTCGTAATATCGCCTGCCTGCGTTTCTATTATCGGCAGGGCGGTAAGAGATCCCCCGCCTAATTCTTCGTTTAATTTGGCGGCCCGTTCTAAAAGACGAGAGTGGGCGTAAAATATATCTCCCGGATAAGCCTCGCGGCCGGGCGGGCGCCTAAGTAAAAGTGAAAGCTGTCTGTAGCTGGTCGCGTGTTTTGAAAGGTCGTCATATATAACCAAAGCGTGCCTACCGCTATCCCTGAATTCCTCGCCTATAGCGCAGCCCGCGTAAGGAGCGATATACTGCAATGGCGCCGGGTCCGAAGCCGAAGCGCTCACCACAATACTGTATTCCATGGCTCCTTTTTCCTCTAGCGTCTTTACTACCGAGGCTACAGAAGAATTCTTCTGCCCTATAGCCACATAAATACAAATAACGCCTTTGCCTTTCTGATTTAATATCGTATCTATAACCAGGGCAGTCTTGCCGGTTTTCCTGTCTCCGATTATCAACTCCCGCTGTCCGCGGCCAATGGGAATCATGGAATCTATCGCTTTTATGCCGGTCTGGAGTGGCTCCTTAACCGGCTGCCTTTCTATAACGCCGGGCGCCAAAACATCGATAATCCGTGACTTATCGGTCTTTATTTCTCCTTTACCGTCTATCGGATGGCCCAGGCCGTTTACCACCCGGCCGATCATCGCATCGCCTACGGGCACACGCGCTACCTCTCCCGTAAGCTTTACTTCATCACCCTCTTTAATTAAGGTATTTCCCGCGAACAATGCCGCCCCTATTAAATCCTGCTCAAGGTTAAGCACCATCCCGTAAACATCATTAGGAAATACCAGAAGCTCACTTGCCATGGCATCTTCCAGGCCGTAAATACGCGCGATACCGTCTCCTACGCCTACTACTGTCCCCACATGGGAGACATCAATCTTCTTCTTAAAATCCTCTATTTGTTTCTTTATAACCGAACTTAGCTGCAAACTATCTATTCTCATATTAAATGCTCCTGCATATTTTTAAGCTGGGATTTGAGGCTTAAGTCATATACCGTATCTCCAACCCTTAATTTTAATCCGGCGATTAGATCCGGGGCTATATCAACGCGCATATGTACGGCTTTTTTATAAATAGAAAGTAATTTTTCTTCTATTTGCTGCTTCAATTCCGCGCTTAAAGGATGCGCCGACTCCACGCTGACTTCTAATTTTTTCTCGCGCATCAAGGCAAAATCAGCATATATATCATAAATACATCCGATAAGTGAAATCTGATGCTTTTTTACAAGCAGGCGGATAAAATTCGTAAAGAATCCGGAACAGTCGGCGGTTTTAAAAATTTCATCAAGCAAATCTTTTTTGTTATCCGATAAGACAGACGGATGCTCCAAAAAACGCAAAATATCAGAATGATGCTTGAGAAGGCCGGAGAAAAGCAAAAGTTCCTTTTGTGTTTTTTCTACCGCGTTGGCTTCAATAGCCAATTCCAAAACGGCTCTTGCGTATTTCGTACAAATTTCTTCGTTAATCATAATAATAAAACGCTTGCCGGCGCAGCTACTTAATTTCTCTGACGTTGTCTTTGGCTATTCTTTCGGCTGTGGCTTTATCGATATTTTTAGCGAGCAGCTTTTCTGATATGCCGATAGCAAGCCCTACAGCTTCCTTCTTCAGCTCATTACGCGCCTTATATATTTCCTTGGCGATATCTTCTTTGGCATATTCGCGTATACGCTCGGCTTCAAATCTTGCTTCCTGTAAAAGCTCCTGCTTAAACTCATCCGCCTCTTTTTTAGCTATATGTTTAAATTCAAGCGCTTCCCTCTTAGATTCATCAAGGTATTTCTTGGCTTTTCCAAGCTCTAAATTGGCGGCATTACGTTCTTCTTCGGCCTTTTTTATGGATTCTTCTATTGATTTAGCGCGCTTATCCAAAAAATCAAGCAGCGGCTTATAAAGCAGGCGCTTCATTATAAAAAGTAAAATCAGGAAGCTGGCTATTTCGATTATTAAAGTGGCGTTGGGTAACATAATAGCTTCGCGGTCAGCGCATAGCGCATAGCGTACAGTAAAAACTAAACACTAATCGCTATTCGCTATCCACTATTTTTAAATTGCCGGGGCGATAACAAACAATAATAGAATAGCAATAATTAAAGAATAAATACCCGTTGTCTCTGCTATGGCATCAGCCAATAACATCGTGCGTGTAATCTGGCCTTGAAGTTCCGGCTGGCGGGCAACGCCTTCGCAAGCGCGCCCTCCGACATAACCTTCACCTACTCCCGGCCCTATCGCGCCTATCCCCATACAAAGGCCGGCGCTTAAATAACAGGCGGCCTTCAAAATAACCCTGCCGTCAATAGGCATGGCCTGCGCTGTTTCTACAACAGCTTTTGCTGTTTCTTGAGCATGTGCTATATCCATAGTAGAACCTCCGCTTTTGATAGGCAGATAGCTTACAGCGACAGGCGTAAATTATATTTTCTATACGCTATACACTATAGACTATAGGCTATTTTTATTCCCTCAATACTGCGATGTATGCCAGGGCAAGCATCGCAAACACAAACGCCTGCACGCCTCCGATAAATATACCGAAAAAAGCATTTAAGAGCGGCATGGCCGCTAAGCTTAAAGCAAAACCAAACCATTTAAAAAGCTGTAATAATATAACGGGGACCACGGAAATAACGACCCCGCCGGCAAATATATTACCGAACAAACGAAAGGCATGCGAGGCGGTCTTGCTTACTTCAGAAAAAACATTAGAAGGAAACATAAACCAGAAGGGCTCAAAATAAGCCTTAAGATATTTTATGAATCCTTTTTTTTGTATTGCTGAAACATGGGCTACAACCAAAACAATCAAAGCCAAGGCTAAGGTAGTATTTAAATCCCTTGTTGGCCCGCGTAAAAAAGGAATAACAGTCATCCAATTAGAAACAAGAACAAATAAAAATAAAGTAAGTATTAGCGGCAGAAATTTTCTTCCTTCTTCCCCCAGGCTTTGCCTTATCATCTCATCAAAGCTTGTTACAATTGCCTCACCTAAAACCTGGCATCTTCCGGGGACGGTCTTTAGGTTCCTTGAAAACATAAACCCGAGCAGAATCACGGCGGCGGAGGCAAAAAAAGTCATTATCAGTGTTTGCGGATTCAAGGTTACGGTAATGTCCGTACGGGGAAAAACAAAACTATGGGAAACTATCTGGCTTGCTGAATCCATTGCTCCCTTTTCTCCTGTAAAGCGAATATATAGATGCCTATCCTTATCATAAACAGGCCTAATGCCGCCGCAAAAAACGCATCCAGCGAAAATTTAGCTGCCGTCCATAATACTAATGCCATAAATAAATAACGAAATATCAAATTACAAAATACGAGAAATATATTGGGATTGTTTCTTTTAATTATTGCCTTGGATTTCAAATAGAGAAGGAAAAAATTTAAGCAGCTAGCCGAGCCGCCAAGCAATATGCCTAGGCTAAAATTAGGCCTGCCAAATAGTAAAGCCGCCAAAGATATAAAAATTGCCGCTGTTATAGCGTTAATAAATATTTGTTTCTTAAAGTCCATATTTAATCATCTTTACCCGATGAATCTTTTTTTATCTGCTTGTAGGCGCCGCTAAAGGCGCCGACTATGCCAAAAATAAGAAATATGATCGTAAATATATATCCGGTATTAAGCTTTCTGTCCAGAAACGCGCCGACTAAAACCGCCAGCAGTATACAAATTACTATCGTAAACCCTAATTGCGAAACAAGGGCAAGATCATAAAAGAAGTTATTTTTACCTTTCATCTAATGAGGCCACAATTTACGGAGGCAAAGCCGACGTAAGTTGTATGGGCGAATTATCTCCTCGCTTAAGCAAGGGGGAAATTCTCGAAGAGAATTTACCCCTTAAGCTTCGGAGTAGGTTAGAACTTATTGAGCTCAAACCTACCCGAAGCCTATCAGGGAAATTTCTTAGAAATTTACCCGATGTTTAGGCAAGGGAAAAACGGGCTATCTTAACAAACGCAGGATATCTTTTATTGTCTCTTTTTGATTTGGAGATTCCAAGACAGGCCTTCCTACCACAACATAATCAGCCCCTGACTTAACTGCCTCTTCAGGCGTCGCTACTCTTTTCTGATCATCAATCCCTGCCTTAATAAGCCTTATGCCCGGCGTAACTATTATTAGATCTTTCCCGAAATTATCACGGATAATTTGTGCTTCATTTGCGGAAGCCACCACGCCATCCAACCCCGCTGCTCTCACATCTTCCGTGAATGAAATCACAAGGGGTTTTATTGTACTATCTTGCTGCCGGCTTGTCAAGACCGTAACCGCAATAATCAAAGGGCGCCTAAGCCCTAGCTTATCCGCTTCTAAACAGGCTGCTTCTTTAGCCCTTTGCATCATCGTGACACCCCCCTGGGCATGCACGTTGAACATAAAAACTCCCAAGCGGGCCGCGGCCCGGGAAGCATTAGCAACCGTATTCGGGATGTCATGAAATTTAAGGTCTAAAAATATATCTGCCCCCTTTTCCTTAATTACCCTAACCGCTTCCGGTCCATAGAGAGTAAAAAGTTGAGAGCCGATTTTAAAAAATTTTACTTGCGGATAAAGCAAATCAACTATTTCTTCCGCTTTTCGCAAATTATCCACGTCTAAAGCAACTATTAATTTAGCGGTCATATAACGCGTAGTTAAATTACAATACAGAAATCACAAATTACCAAAACTTGCAGCTAAACCACGGTTTTTTGGATATTTGGTCATTTGAATTTGTAATTTGCTTGTTATTTATATCGTATGCTTCCAATCAATTCCTTTATATCCTTTATCTTATTCTTGCGCATATAATCTTTAATCCCCGATACAACATTAAGGCTTGTTTTCGGCTCTATAAAATTTGCCGTACCGATTTCTACCGCGGAAGCACCGGCAATTATAAATTCAAGCGCCTCATCAGCCGTCATTATCCCCCCCATGCCGACAACCGGGATCTTAACAACCCCTGCTGTTTCCCAAACCATCCGCAGGGCAATCGGTTTTATTGCCGGCCCGCTTAGGCCGCCGGTAATATTACCAAGTCTTGGCCTGCGCGTATTAACATCAATGCCCATCCCCAAAAAAGTGTTTACCAAAGAAACGCTATCCGCCCCCGCCTCTTCCGCGGCAATGGCAATTTCTCTAATGTCCGTAACATTCGGCGTAAGCTTGGCAATTATGGCCGCTTTAGCCGCTTTACGCACGGCCTTTACAACCTCGTAAGTAGTTTTGGGGTCTTGAGAAATTAGTTTTGAGTTTTTTAGGTTTGGGCAGGATAAATTTAATTCTATCGCTGAGATACCTGCCGCGCACAGTTTTTTTGCCAACTCGCCATATTCCCGAGGCGAATCTCCGGCAATGCTTACAATTACGGGGGTTTTCAATTTTCTAAAGCCGGGGGCTTTATTTTTAATAAAATCGTCCAGCCCTTTATTTTCAAGCCCTATTGAATTAAGCATGCCTGCGGCAGTTTCTGTAATGCGGGGGGGGAGATTGCCCTGGCGGGGAGAAAAGGTAATTGTTTTAGTTACGATTGCACCGATATCTTTCGGCTTTAAAAAATCCTTAAACTCTTCACCATAGCCAAAAGTTCCGGAGGCGGCTAAAACAGGATTTTTTAATCTAAGGGCTCCTAAAAATATTTCCGTATTCATTCACAACAAAGCTGCAAGCACAAGCACAATTATAGACAAAACAACAATTATCGCTCCTATCAATTTACTATTTTTTACGACCCAGCTGTCAAAGTCCATCTCCTTATCCAAGCTATCCTCTAAGCTGGGAGGAATAACATTCTTATTTAAAGACGTGCTTATATTAGCAAGCGTTGACGGTTTAAAAACAAAAATAAGCCCGAAAGCAGAAATCAATATGGCTATTGTTGTTGGAAAACTAACGTTCACCCGCATCGCTAAAATGAATATTATAACCGCCATAACCAGAAATACCACACCGATTAAACGGCTATAGCCGACAATTAATCCGTCCATTTCCCGGGTTTTCTCCAGGGCTTTTTGAGCGTTGTTTAAATCAATGACTCTGCTGTTTAATCTTTTGCTTAGATTCGCAAGCAGGGAAGGCCTAAAAGCGATTATCAAGCCGACCAAAAGGCCTGTAATTCCTACACTTAGTAAAAATGGCATAATAAAATTTTCAGGAATCAACATGGCTTCCTCCTCTCTTTAACATGATTATATACTAAAATCCGGTTATTTTAAATAATTTATTTTTTTATTTACCACTTCATGTTAATTCTTCCGCTTTAAATACCGGGCCGTCTTTACAAACATATTTATATCCGCTTTTAGTCTGGGCCGCGCAACCCAAACACGCGCCTATGCCGCAAGCCATATACTCTTCCAGAGATACCTGCGCCGCTAAGCCGCAAGATGCGACTATTCCGCCTATTTCCTTTAACATGGGTTTGGGGCCGCAGGCGTAAATTTGAGTATTGAGTATTAAGTATTGAGTATTAAGTAAAACACTTTTCAGTAAATCAGTGACGCGGCCGCCAAAACCGGACGACCCGTCATCTGTGGATATCTTAACATCGCAGCCGGCTTTCTTAAATTCTTTTTGGCAAAAAATATGGTTTTTTGTCTTTGCTCCTAATAAAACAACGATTTTACATTTTGCATTTTTACTTTTACATTCCTTTAGTTTTTCTGCAAGAAAAACTAAAGGCGCTACCCCCATGCCGCCGGCAACGAGTATTGAGTATTGGGTATTAAGTATTGAGAAACCTTTGCCCAGCGGGCCAATCACGTCTAAGAATTCACCCGCTTTTTTCCTTGACAAAATCTCCGTACCTCTGCCTATTGCCTGATAAAAAATTTCTATATTTGGGCCCTTAACGTGATGTATGCTAAAAGGCCTTCGCAATAAAGGTTCATAACCCTCGGCCACTCTAACTTCTATAAATTGACCCGGAATAGACAGGGAAGCAATACGCTTAGCGCATAAAATAAGCCTAAAATGATTTCGCCCAACCCTGCTATTCGATATAATTTTTATCTTTTCCTGGATAATTATTTTTTTCATGCTACTTTTGGCATTTCGGGCAAAAATAAGTGCCGCGGCCGCCTAAAACAATCCTTTTAATCGGCGTCTTACAAACCAAGCACGCCTTGCCTTGGCGATCATAAACTTTATGAAACTTTACGTATCCGCCCGGCTTGCCGGTCAACTGGACATACTGGTCAACCGATGATCCTTTATGTATTATTGCTTCTTTTAATGTGCCTTTTATTTGCTCAAAAAGCAGTGTTTTTTCTTTATCAGACAAACTGTTTGCCGCGCGCTCGGGATGAATACGCGCGCGGAATAACGCCTCTGCCGCGTAAAGGTTACCTATCCCGGAAATAAACGTCTGATCCATTATAAGCGGCTTGATTTTAGTTTTTTTATTTAAAAGCATTTCCTTAAATTGGCTCTCGGAAATATCAAATGGCTCAGGGCCAAGCGTTTGAATAAATTTTAGTTTATGCCAATCATCAATGAGGCGCAACTCCGCAAAGAGCCGCTGGTCATTAAAATCTAAATTTTTTCCGTCTGACAAATGAAAACTCACCCTTGCCGCCTGCCCGCTGCCCGGATAAACCAACTGCCCGGTCATTTTTAAATGAATAGCGAGCGCCTTACCATTTGATAATTCTAAAATTAAAAGCTTTGCCCGGCGTAATATATTTTTTATAGTAACACCGGATAATTCTTTTTTAAACTTATCCACGGACGGCTCGCGGATTACCTTGGGATTATGCACAGTTACAGCGGTAATTTTCTTACCCAATACCGCTTTTTCTAACTCGCGCTTGATGGTCTCAACTTCCGGTAATTCCGGCATAGCCGCATTCCTTCATTTTAAATGCCTGTCGCTATGATAAATTCCGTTATAGCCTTCGGTTTCATCCACGCTTAAAAATACCAACTGCGCCAGGCGCGCGTTCTGTTTTATTTTTATACCTGCTGGGTTTCCCACTGATAAGATAAATTCCCCTCGGCCTTGGAATCCAGCATCCCAGACGCCATGCTGGGTAAAAGCGCCCGAACGAAGAAGTGTGGTGCGGCTAAATGCTAAAGCGCATAAATTGTTTGGCAGGTTTACCGTCTCGTTAGTACGGATTTTATAAACGCCGCTTGCCAACTGCCACCACCCGAATTTATCTTCCGGCTTTACTTTCTTCGCCAATACCGCTTTTGCCTCCGGCAAAATCCGCTCTTTATTGGAAAAATCTACTGCGCCTCCTGCGGTAAACTCAAAAATCTCCGCTACCGTCAAATCAAAACCGTTCGGCGTAAACTGGGTTTCTAAATTTATGTAATTTTCAATCAGCTTCTTCTCTGTAATTAGATTTTTTATCTGGTTTTTGTTAAGCATATCTTCTTTATCTGTTCTATCGCCTCGTCCGCATCTTTGGCCTTGATTATCCCCGGAATATCCCAGGTCCCTATACCGATTACCAGCTTTTTGGCATTTAGAGCAAAGCCGATTTCGGAAAGCGTGCCATATTCACCCGGTAAAGCGACAATTACATCAGCACAGCCGGTAACTATAGCATTACGCGCAAAACCTAACCCAGTAGCGATCGGAATATCCACATAAGGATTCGCTGAATTCTTGTGTTCACTTGGCAAGATGCCAATGGTGGTACCGTTCTCCTCTTTGGCGCCGCGACAAGCCGCCTCCATGACTCCCGTAAGACCACCACATGCCAATATTGCCCCCACTTTAGCTATATTTTTGCCTAATTTATGGGCAATTTGCTCCACTTTAACAGAACATTCATGCCCACCAATAACCGCGATTATAATCTTAGCCATATATTCCTGAGTTAAGTTTACATTTTAGTCAATGACTAAAATGTAAACTTATTTTGCCATTGCAAGGTTCTTTGTAAGAGCGGAGCAGAAAGCGCGCCTGGGCAGAATCGAACTGCCACGACCAGCTCCGGAGGCTAGTGCCCTATCCATTAGGCCACAGGCGCAGAATTAATTATTTGGGTTCTTGAGTTTAAACTCAATAAACTCTATGAACTCTTTCAGAACAGACTAAGCTGCTCTTCGCCTTTACCGGCTTTTTCATCATCGTCAAAAACAGAAACTATGCCGTATTCGCCGTCGTAGCCGGCTAAAAGTTTCACTTTACCGCTACGCATCCTTAATATACCTTCCGCGATACGGGGAGAAATATTTTGCTTAATTTCTTTCTCTGTTGCCTTAAGCAGCACATTATGCTCAGTTTTAAATTTTAAAATAATATTGTGGTATTCCTGCCCAACTGCTTTTGAAGCCCTGCCTAGGCCTTTAGATTCAGCGATTATTTCATCCAAAGGAACAACCCTCTTAAAAGGAATGCTCTTATCCGGAATAAACCCTTCCGGCCTATCCGCAAGCTGCTCTACTCTGTTCATTACGCCCACGGTCACAGACTTACCGCATTTAGGGCATTTATTATTGCTTGCTTTTGTCTGTTTAGGTGAAAATCTTATTCCGCAAGCCCTATGCCCGTCATAATGATATTTACCTTCCTCCGGGAAAAACTCTATCGTATATAAAAATTTTGATTTGTCTTTGTTTTTTAAGGCATCGCGAATGGCCCCATAAGATATCTGGCAATCAAAAACATTTGCCTCACGGCCGATCTTCTGCGGAGAATGTGAATCGCTGTTAGAAACCAGGCTGAACCTGTCTAATCCGGAAAGCCGCCAATTCATAGATGGATCAGAACTAAGCCCTGTTTCCAAAGCGAATATTTTTTCAGCCTGTTTTTCAAAACAGTCTTCGATCTTATCAAAGCCAGACATTGAACCGAATAAGCTAAACCACGGCGTCCAGATATGCCCGGGGACAATCATGCAGTTCTCATCAATATCAAAAACAATACGCGCGAGCTCTTCGGCATCCAGGCCGAGAATCGGCCGCCCGTCTGAGGCGATATTGCCTATCCCGCCTAAGACGCCATTTATTTTATCCACTGTTTTAAAAGATGGCGCGAAAATCAGGTTGTGTATACGATACCCCCTCCCGCCTTTTGAATAAATGCTGCTTATTTCGGCGGTCAGAATAAAATGTATGCCCTTGTAGATAAAAAGCCCATTATCTTCCGGCTCCAATTTATTCTTCAACTCCTCAAGCCATAAATGATGGGTAAAGTCTCCCGTACCCATAAGCGTGATACCCTTTAAGCCCGCCCAACGGGAGATGTTTTCCACATCCATATCCTTGCTTGTGGCGCGGGAATATTTAGAGTGAACGTGAAAATCAGCGATAAATTCCATATTATCTAATTTTCTGCCTGCTCAGCTCGCAAAGAAACCAAGGACCGGCGGGATATTGCTATTTTCTATCTCTTATTTCTTCTATAACGCGAGCAACATTATCCAAATGCGTGCCTTGCCAGTAAGCACGCTTACACTGCGGACAAACATTAAACACATTTTGACTATTATAGACGTCTTCCGGTATTTTGTCTTTTATTTTTTCTTTTGGCGTTTGTTCCAAAAGCGTATTGCATACAGTACAACGGGAAAACATCGCGAATTCATCTATCTTTAAAGCAAGTTTAATTATAATCTGGCGCAGCTGTTCAGTAAGATGCTCGCTTTCCAGCATTATTACTTTAATGTGTTTCTCTTTTTCAAACCAATGGCTGCGCGTAAGGACTATGCGGTTTTCTCTTAAGGCCAGTATCTTAAGACTGCTTACCTTGGACGAATTAAAATACACGCTGTCAAAACCAAAAATCCGCAGCCATTTAGCCAGCCTTCCTAATTCTTTTGTAAGAATAAATTTCTTTTCGTTATTCATTTTAAATTATATAATCCCCTGCCGCTTGCGCGATAAACAATTCTTCCGCCACAAACCGTATGCTCAACAACTCCCTTTAATTTTTTGCCCAAGAAAGCGCAATTTTGAGACTTAGAAACAAAATCGTCTTTTTTCACTACCCATTCCTTATCCGTATCAACAATAATAATATCGGCATCGGCGCCTTCGCTTAAGGTGCCTTTATTAATACCTAAAATTTTTGCCGGATTAACTGACATTTTATTTACCAAAGCGGGCCAATCTAAAACATTATGTATAATTAATTCGGTTATGGCTACGGCTAATTCCGTTTCTAGCCCTATTACTCCGAATTCCGCGCGCTCAAATTCAACGTCTTTTTCATTGTCAGTATGCGGGGCGTGGTCAGAAGCGATAGCGTCAATTGTGCCATCGCCTAAGCCATCTTTTATAGCTGCCAAATCCGCATTGCCCCTTAACGGAGGATTCATTTTTTTATTGGTATCGTAACTCAAAACATCGTCTTCTGTTAAAGCAAAATAATGGGGCGCTGTTTCAGAAGTAACTTTTATGCCGTCTTTTTTCGCGGCTCTAATTATTTCAACGGACTCTTTACAGCTGACGTGGGCGATATGCACGCAAGCTTGCGTTTTTTTGGCAAGCGCAATATCTCTTTTTACTCTTTTATACTCGGATTCGCACGATATGCCGCGCAGGCCCAGCCGCGTTGAGGTAAACCCAAGATTTACGGCGCCATTCGCGGATAACGCCTTATCTTCACAATGGCAGATAACTAAAACACCATTTTTTTTGGCTTTTTTAAAAGCGGCAAGCATTAATTCTTCGCTCTCAACAGAAGCGCCGTCATCTGATATTACCGCGACATTCTCTTTCTTAAGCTCTAAAATATCGGATAATTCTTTGCCGGCTCTTCCGCGCGTAATCGCGCCGCAGATATAAACATTTGCCTGCCCGGTTTTGGCAATGATCTCCCTGACCAAGGAAATATGCCCCGCGCAATCAGGAACAGGCGCGGTATTCGGCATTGCCAAAACACTAGTTATGCCGCCCTTTACGGCCGCGAGCGTGCCGGTTTCAATTGTCTCCTTATCTTCCCTACCCGGCTCCCTTAAATGCACATGCATATCTACCAAGCCGGGCAAGACAATCTTATCTTTGGCGTCAATTATCTGAGCCGCATCATCCTGGATGCGTTTAGCAACTTTAGCAATTTTTTTGCCATCAACCAGAATATCCAGAATTTCGTCGCGGTTATTAGCCGGGTCAACTACGCGGCCATTCTTAATTAGAATCATACTAGTATAGAGCGTATAGTGTATAGTGTATAGTGAAAAAAAATTTTAATGTTCTATACGCTATCCGCTAAACGCTATTTTCTCCTGTGCTTGCGCTACCAAAAATAACACTGCCATTCGTACAGCTATACCGTTAGTAACCTGCTCTAAAATTACTGAATTTATCCCGTCGGCAACCGCGCTTTCAATTTCAATGCCGCGGTTTATCGGCCCCGGATGCATCACGATAATGCCTTTTTTAGCCTTTTTAAGCCTTCCTTCGGTAATCCCAAAATTTTTAAAATATTCTAACTGTTGGGGAAAGGCGGAATCTGAATCGCGCTCAAACTGCATCCGAAGCACGTTTACCGCGTCGGCGCCAATTAGCGCCTCATCTATGCTTTGGGTAACTTTTACCCCCATTTTTTCGATTTCGCAAGGAATGAGCAGCTTCGGAGCGCAAATAGTGACTTCTGCCCCTAATTTAATTAATCCCCAGATGTTTGAACGCGCAACCCGCGAATGCGCGATGTCTCCCACGATGCTTACATTTATGCCGGAGACTCTGCCTAGCTTTTCTTTTAATGTAAAAATATCCAAAAGCGCTTGCGTCGGATGTTCATGCCAGCCGTCTCCGGCATTTACTACGCTTATATCAAGATGCCGGGAAAGAATATCCGCCGACCCGGAAGCAAAATGCCGCAGAACGACTATATCCGCCTTAAGCGCCTGAATGTTTCTGCCTGTATCTATTAGTGTCTCGCCTTTTTTTACGCTTGATTCATGCGGCACGATATTAATTACATCGGCAGATAATCTTTTTGCCGCCACTTCAAAAGATACGCGGGTACGCGTAGATGGTTCGTAGAATAGGTTAACCACGGTTTTCCCGCGGAGAGCGGGGACTTTTTTAATTTCCCGCGTGGAAACCTCTTTAAATGACTCGGCGGTGGAAAGGATTAATTCAATTTCCTCTTTGCTTAAGTCCTCTAACCCCAACAAATCTTTACGAACCCAAGGCATTGCTTCAAGCTCCGGGCTTCAAGCTCCAGGCTTCAAGCTTGCAGCTTGAAACCTGCGGCCTGCAGCCATTAGTCTTTTTCCACAATCACCACTTCATCTTTTCCATCTGCTTCTATCAACCGTACTTCCACGGTTTCTGTTTTAGCGGTAGGGATATTTTTACCTACATAATCGGCCCTCACCGGCAGTTCGCGATGGCCGCGGTCTATAAGCACCGCCAATTGTATTGATTTTGGCCTGCCAAAATCTGCCAGCGCATCAAGAGCGGCGCGTATGGTCCTGCCGGTATACAAAACATCATCAACTAAAATAAGGTTTTTGGCGCCGATATCAAAGTTTATTTCTGTCCTGCCCACGAACGGATTTTGCCCGATAAAAGTTAGATCGTCGCGATAAAGCGTAATATCCAATATGCCGACAGCCACATCGTTATCCTCAATTTTCCTGATATAATCCCTGAGCCGGTGAGCCAGGTAAACACCGCGTTTTCTTATGCCGATAAGGCATAATCCCTGCGTGCCCTTATTTTTCTCCAATATTTCGTGGGCAATGCGCGTTAACGCGCGGCCTATCGCTTGCTTGTCCAATATTTTTGCTTTTTCTTTCACCGCGCTCTTCCTTTCAAAATTCCCCGCCATATGTTAGGAAGGGCGGGGTTCATGGGCACAAAAATTCCCCTGGCTTTTGACCAGAGGTTATATAGTTTGTATATATTCTATTCATCTTCTCTCCCTTGCCGGCCTCGCGGTGCCGGCTTAAAGGCTAATCTTTACACAATATTATTCTAACATACTAAATAAAAAAGTCAAGGAAATTAACTAAAGCGCTAAACCTACGGCCGCGGGCAGAAGATGGCTGTTTTCGCCAAGCCCCTTCCGGGAAGATAATGACGGTAATTTTAAAGCTGCTGTAGGGTCCCAAAAACTAACCTTTATATCAAGGGATTTTTTTAAAAAATCTTCGGCTTTTTTTAATTTTGCCGCTCCTCCCGACAAATATAAACTTGAAACATTTTTTTGTATAAACCTGACGCAATAATCAAAAGAGATGCGTATCTCGTCTAAAATATTATTTAAATGCGCCGTTGCCAGGGAATCCAGCTCCGCCGGCTTCTGCTCCGGCGAACATTTTATTTTTTCCGCTTCTTCCATGCCTATATTAAGCCGTTCCGAAATAGCCCTTGTTAAATCCGCGCCTCCTATCATAACATCGCGGTAAAAGCGCAAAGTCCCGCCCTCCAAAATGGATAATTTGCTGACCGTATGCCCCATATCCAAAAACGCCACCGCCTCTTTATCTTTAGGCACAATCAAATTAGCTTTATAAAAAGCGGATAAAATAGCCTGGCTTGCGACGTTTATAGACTGAGGCAGGAGCCCCGCCTCTTTGACCAAGGCCGCCATTTCCGAAATAAATTTATACTCTGCCCCGGCGATCAAAACCGCCATCTGCCCATCTACGGATTTATCCACGATTTGAAAATCTACCACAGTATCATCAAGCTTTTTCGGTATGTACTTTGCCAGCTCAAACTCAAGAGAATTTACCAAATCTTTCTCCTGCATCTTCGGCATTAATATATAGCGCGTGATAACCTGTTCTCCGGAAAATGAAAGGTTTACGCGTTTAGTTGTGATCTTGGCCTCTTGCAGGCATTTCTTTATGGCGGGTACCAGAGAATTATTCTTATCAGCGGTATTTAAATTACTCACCGCGAAAGAAAAATCTTTCTCTTTATTCATCCAGTCTTTTTTGACTTCAGCCGCCTTAACGCTAAAAGTTCCTACGTCCAGGCCGAAACTGGCTGCCCCTATTTGGAAGGAAGAGAGGATTTTCTCTATTTCTTTTTTAAAATCTTTTATTTTAACCTTATCCGGAGACATCTTATATAAATACCGCCTTTTCTATTATGAATAATCCCGAACGGGCGCCGGGACATGGATATACTGCGGGAGTAATATTATATCTTAATTGCCGCCTAAAGCATCATCCGTAAGCAGTGTCTTCTTGTAATACTCTACGGCTGTTTTATGGTCACTTAATTTTTGGCCGTAGATTACTGCCAAATTATAATAAATGTCCCTATCGTCTCCTGCGCCTAAGGCCAGGTTATAAGCCTCAATGGCTTCATGAATTTTTCCAATATTCGCATATATAAAACCCAAGTTATAATAAATATCCTTATCTTCCATATTATATCTGAGGGCTTCTTTATACTCCCTGACCGCGTCTTTATATTTGCCGTCCTTAGCGTATAAATAGCCGAGGTTCGCGTGTATCTGTCCGTCCGCCCTCGCCGCGTCCACCCCTTCCAGCTCCATATCATGCCTGCGTAAATCAGAAGTTTTAAGCTGGTTTATAGATGATAAAATGGCATTCTCCCGGGACAAAATGTCAAGCTGGCTCCTAAGCTCCGCCGCTTCTTTGGGCGAAGATGGTTTATCTTCCCATTCTTTTATTTTATTTGCTAAAGCGGCGTTTTCTTCTAATGCCGCGCCAAGCTTTTCTTTCAGCTCTGCCAGTTCTCTATGCCCGGGGGCGCTTGTTTTTTCCAGCTCTTTTATTTTTTCCGCCAAAGCGGTATTTTCTTTTTTATATGAAGCGGCCTCTTTGCGGATATTTTCCAAGTCCCGGGATAACCTAGCCTCTTCCTTAACATCTTCTTTTTTCTCAAGGCCTTCCGCCCGCTTTAGCAAAGAAGCGTTCTCTTTGTTCAGCGCGGCTATTTCTTTCTGGGCTTCTTTTAGCTGGCGTAACGCCTCTTCCTTAACATCTTCTTTTTTCTCAAGGCCTTCCGCCCGCTTTAGCAAAGAAGCGTTCTCTTTGTTCAGCGCGGTTATTTCTTTCTGGGCTTCTTTTAGCTGGCGTAACGCCTCTTCCTTAACATCTTCTTTTTCCTCAAGGTTTTCTATCTGCCCTGCCAAAACTGTATTTTCTTTCGCCAACACAGCTATCTCTTTTTCCGACTCTTTTAACTTCCGCCCTGCTTCTTTATCACTTAGCTTTTCGCCTTTCAGGCGCTCAATCTGCTTAAGCAAACCTTCGTTCTCTCTGCCAAGAAGCGCTATTTCCGCCGACGCCTTTTCCAGCTCTTTAGACAACCCTTTATCGCTGCGCGCTTTTTTTAATTCTTTAAGCAATTGCGCATTTTCTTTATTAAGTTCGCTGAATTTATCTTTTAGCTCAGCTAATTCTTTATCCAGCGTTTCATTTTTATCCTGCAGGCTATCCGTTTTTTTTGCCAGCAAGGTATTTTCTTTTTTGAATAAAGCTATCTCCCGCTCTTTTTCTTTCAGTTCTACGCGCGCTTGTTTTTCGCTTTCTTCCGACTTCTCCGCAAGATTTACCTTGGCAGCAAACGAAGAATTTTCTTTCTGGAGAGAGGCGAGTTCGCGCTGGGCATCCTGAAGATCTTTTAACAGGCCTTTTTCCTTATTCTCTCTTAAGCGTAAAATTCCCAGCTCTTTAGCAAGGGAAGCGTTTTCTTTCTGGATAAGAGCCAATTCCACCTGCACGCTTTTTAACCTGTCCGATAATTCTTTATTTTGATATTCCGCCTTGCGCAGCCTTTCGATTTCCTTTGTCAGAGCTTCGCTTTTTTTGTTAAGAGAGGCGGCTAAATTCTGCGCGCGGCTAAGCTTGCTTTGCAATTCCTCTTCAATAGAAATAATCGTTTCTTCTTCGGCGGCGTGCGCGGTTTTCAATAAAATGAACATAAAGATAATTAGAAATATTATTTTTTTCTGCATACTACTCCTCTTTATGCCTGTTATTTACTGCTCATCACAGGCGGCCTAAGCGGCAGAAGCTGTTTGTTTTTAAAAGAAATAACGTCCGCGGTTAAATCGCGCAGGTCGCGCATTTGGTCCAGCTGTATCTTTTCGTTGTCGCTCAATAAATAATCCCCTATCAAATGCGGCGTAATGAATATAACCAGCTCGGTTTCGGTGGTGCTGGTATCTTTTGAGCGGAACAAATTGCCCAGCAAAGGAATATCTCCCAATATAGGAATTTTGGAAGCTGTATTTGATTTATCCCTTCGCCTTAACCCGCCCATAACCACTGTCTCGCCGTCTTTAACTAAAACGTTTGTGGAAGCCGTGCGTTTGTCCACCACAGGAACCCCTCCGGAGGTACCGGTTTTTACGCTATGGGTGGTGCTGACCTCCATGGATATATAATTATCTTTTGTTATATGCGGCGTTACCGTAAGCGTTATGCCTATGTCTGTAAACGCGGTGCTTGTAAGAGTAGAACCGCCGCTAGTTTCTCCCAGCTCTTGATAAGGCTCTTGCGTAACAATATCTATGCTTGCCGGGAGATTATCCAAAGTTACCACGCGCGGATTTGCCAGTATGTTTGATTCGGTTTCCGTAAATATTGACTGCAATGTGGCGTTTAAATCCAGGCTTTTGAAAATCGTTTTACTCCAATTAAAAGTAGACCCGCCGGATACCGCCAGATTACTGCTGGTTGAGCCGGTCCACTTATGCGCCTTGTCCCACTTTGATGTTTCTCCATCTGTATCATACTCGGACCTGATATGATTAGCCAGCGTTTCCACAACACCCCATTTAAATGCCTCGGTAAGCTTTACATCCACAACAAGTGTTTCGATTAGTACCTGCGGCGTACGCGTGTCTAATTGCGATGCGACATCCTCAACCCGTTCGAGATTGCTTTTTATATCAGTAACTATCAGGCTGTTTGTCCTTGCGTCTACATCAATCCTGCCTCTGGAGCTCAAGGTCGATGTCAGGGTCGCGCTGACATTTGAAACATTCGCGAAATTAAGCCGGATTATCCTTGTTTCAAGCGGCCCGCTTTCTTCCTGCTGCCTACGCCGCTCTACAGTAGTAATGATAATAAAGCTTCCCCTTTCTATATAGGAAAGATTATATGTATCCAGTATCACTTCAAGCGCCGTGCGCCAGTCCACATTAGACATTTTAAGCGTAACATTAGCCCTGGCTTCGCTACTTACGATTATATTCATCCCGCTGATTGCCGAGAACGCCCTGGCCACTTCTTTGATGTCTACATCTCTGTAGTCTATATCCATTAACAATGATTCTTCGTCGTTTTTGGCGGCCGCGGAAGCATCGATCGACTCTTTTGGTGTGTTTTCCGCCTCTACGCCCTTTGTAACAACCTCCTCAGCCCGCAAATATCCGGGCCAAAAATTTAAGCTTGCCGTAAGCAATATAAGCGCTAGCGCGCCTCTGGTTTTATGATGTTTCATCTTTACCTACTTTCTTATAGGGGTCCTGCTCAGCGCCTCTTTTGATTCCGGCCCAAGAATACCTGCATCTGAACCATCTCCGGAATCAGGTTTTTTCTCCAACTCAAGGCGTAAAGTTTTATCCTTATAATTTAAAGTTATTCCGTGCTGGTCTATCTTTTCCACGTTGAAATCATGCCAAATCTGCCCCTCAGTTACAATCTCATCGTTAATAATCGCGACAGAGCCGCTCTTGCCTACCATCAACCCCTTAAGTGCCATAGGGATAGAGGGGATATCCTGCGAAACGCCCTTGCCCTGATATCTAATTTTTTCTAAATCAACAATAGAAACAAAAGGGTCCCTGATAGAATCTTCGGCCGCAAGAGAGCCATTTCCATTTTTATCCGCATCCGGCTCCTGCGCCTTTAATATGGGCATATTCATATTACCAAAATACAACACCACTGCAAGCAATAATATCTTTAACATTGTGCAATCCCGCATATATAATTAATTTAGTCCGCAAATTTAATCAACAGGACAAGCCTTTGGCCTAGTCCGCACTGAATATGCTCAAGACCATGGTTACATCGCGTTTAAATATATCTTTGCTATTGACTAATATATCTATATCGTCTATCCTTAAAAATTTATCCGATTCTTCAATCCTTTTTAAAAAACGCATTAGCTCTTTATGCCCTGTTTTTAAAGTTATGTTTATCGGGTTTCTGAACATAAGCACTGTTTCCCTGTCTTCCCTGGAGCGTATGGGTTCGGGGCTTAAGCTGGGTTTTATGTTAATAAAATCTATGGCGAGCTCCTTGGCTATTATACTAAGCCTCTGTAAAAACAGCGCGATATCCTTCTTCCAGAATAACCTCTCTTTGCTCTCTTTTATCTCTTCTCTTAATTCAATAATCCGGGCATCCAGATCCTCGCGCTGCTTTCGGTAACCCTCGCTGTCAGGAACAATTACCTGCCCTTTTTTAATTTTAGTATTCATCTGCGCCATTTCTTTGACGGCGGGAGAAAACGAAGAATAGAAGGCGGCCCCCATCGCAAGCGCGATAAAAGACGCCCCGCCGATAATCGCGTAACATATCTGTTTATCTTTATTGTTTTTTCTGGCTAAATGCATATTTTAGACGCCGGTTAATTTTTTATTCTTTATAGTCAGCCTGATTTCAAAATTCATGGTATCCACTTTATTTTTTTCCGACATGCGGATGTCCGTAATCAGTAATTCGCTAAAATCTTCGAAAAATCCCGTATCCTGCTTCAGCTTATTCACAAAGGCGCTCAAGGTGTCGATAGGGGATTCTCCCTTCAGGGGCACCAAAGCCCCTTTTAAATTTAAAAATTGTCCGCCTGCTCCGGCACGATCATCAAAAACCATCTTGAAAGACAGCTGGCCAAGCCAAACTTCATCGGGCATAACAAGGCTAAGCTCCCTGAGTTTCCTGGACCAAACAAGCCCGCCGTATAAATACCCCTTGATATTGTTAAGCTCATCCTGCAGAATGCCCGCCCTCGCCCGCAAGTCTTCTATATTTTCCGCCAGCAGGTCTGATTCTTTTATTTTACCCATAATGTCGGAAAGAATTTTATTTTTTCTATTTACCTCAAAGCGCAAAATGATGCCGATAAACAGCAAAACAAATAAAATCAGCCCTAAAACCAAGGCAGCCCTGCGAATAACGGATACGGCTTCCGGACTAAACCCCGGAGGCGCCAAATCAGCAGGCAAGAGGTTAATATTTTCCATGCGCTAGCCCCTCCCGGAAAATGAGTTGGCAGGCGGCACCAGCTTATTCTTGTAATGCAAAATACGCTGTATATCCCGGGAACTAAAAATACGGTGGTTATTGCGGTCGCGCCGCACCTCCGGTATTTTTTTATGCTTAAACCATAAAAACAAAGTGTTGCGAGAGACTTTTATTTTACTTAACGCTTCGCTGGTAGTATAAAACTTTTTATTAATCATCAGCATCTCCTTGATTTTATGCACTCTATTACGTTTTAATACATACTAATATATTAATAAGTATATTTGTTAGCATTAAACGTGTTTACTAATTATTTATATATGAAGATGGCTGTTTTGTCAAGAACTTTTTACGGGATTAATGAAAAGGCCGCCAAAAGGCGCCGGGGAGGGGTAATGATTAATTATCCCAATAAGAAAGCTCCAGCCAGTTGGATTTGGCGGGCTCTGCGTCGCTCTTCCATATTAAGACGACGTTGTCGTATTGGCCTAAGGCGCGGTTTGCCGCCAGCTTAGTATTGGCGTTGTTGGGAAGGGTTATGGTCCCTGTGCCTATATTCTCCAGGATAAGCAGCTCTCCGTCCGACTTCCCGGAATCAATGGCTACGGTGGTATTTAAGGTATAGCTTGAGCTGGAGCTTAAACGCACATAACTTCCTTTGGGGTTTATTGCGCCCCCTGATCCGGGATTTTGGGATTCAACCTGGTCAAGCGTAAGCTTTTCTTTTTGGATAAATCTCGTTTTGGATTTGATTGATACGCTGTTATATGTATTTATTTTTTTCGCCGCTGTCCCGCCGCCGGTAATTAAATTACCCGAAATATATTCTCCCGACGTAGTGTTTGTACCGGTAGCTGTTTGTATTCCCCAGCTGGAGCTGGCGGAGGCGCCGTAAATATAATTAGCGCAGATAACAGCATTGCCCTTTGAGCTATAAATCCCCAGCCCGTTATCGCCTCTTACCTCTATATGGTTGGCGCTAATAAAATTAAGGCTGTCGGCAGATGCGGTGCTTACGCTAATTCCCGTCCGGTTATTATAAATCTGATTACCTTTGATTATATTGCCTGCTGAACTATTAGCAATAGCAACGCCGTTCTGGCCGTATACGCCCCCGCCGGAGGTAATTTTATTATCGGATATAATATTTTTATTAGAGTACGAGATAATTATCCCGTTGGCGTCCGTAAAATATCCCCAGATATCGCCGCCTCCGCTTGAGGCAATAACATTTCCGGAAACGACGTTATTATCTGATGAATAAATTCTAAGACAGTCATAGCTGGCAGAAAGGTTGTTGCCGGAAAGAACATTATTATTCGCTCCTGAACCAAGCATAACAGAGTAACCGTTGCCTATCATATTATCACGAATAATATTATTGCTGGAGCCAACTAAATAAAGCACGGGCTGAAACCAGGCTACGCTAAAAATGCTATTTGAAATTATGTTGTTATTGGAAGCTGTCAAATAAACACACTGGTCGCCGCCGTAGAACCAGACGCTGTGAATCTTAGAATCGCTGACATTGCTAAAGGATAAACATGTGTTGTTTTCGCCGGTAGGACTACCGGTTCCCGGGTCTGTATCAACATCCTGGGCCCAGATGCTAAGTTGAGAAATCAATATATTGCTGGCATTTGAGGCGTTGATAACGTTAACGCTCCCAGCCGGAGCGCTTAAAAGCGTGCCGCGGCCTGAGCCGATTATAGAAATACCGCTCTGTGCCGCAGCAGCAGCAGCAGGATTAATCACAATACCCGGGGTAGCAATGGACAATATTCCGCCTTGGGGGTTCACATAATCAGAAAAGGTGGAAGTGCTGATATTATATGTGCCGTCTAAAAGATAAACCACTCCCTGCTTAATTTTTGCCGGGGAAGGAACATTGAGAGAGTAAATAATATCTACTATGGCTTGATTTATCTCCTTTTGGTCATCGCTTCCATCGCAAATATAATCGGCCCTGTCGGCATCCAGGGAATCTAAAGCAGGATTGGCCGGACTGCGCCTTACCCCGACTATTCTTGTAGCGACATTTTTATTGGCGGATAATGGCTTCCATTGAATTCCGTCCCAAACCTTAAGCAGGTCTTCATCGGCATCATAGCGGATTTCACCCTCTGAGCCGGCGGCCGGCAAAGAAACATTATCTAACCTTACGGAATAGCCCTGCGTATCGCCGGAAACATCAACGTCTTCACCGGCGGCATAAACGCAGGGCGATAAGCGCAGAATGCAAAAAGCGAAATAACCGAGAATTAAAATTAGTTTAGCCGCTTTCATATATGAGCTCCGTAGTTTAATTTTCGGGCCGCGGCCTAACCGCTTAACCCAAGCCACTGCGTGCCGTTCCAGATTAACTCAAAAACATCGTCATTGGCCAAAACTTCATCGGCGCCTATATCAACATTGCCGCCGTTTTTTATAGTCACCGGATCAATCAGGCTCAAATCTTTGCATTTCAAGATTAAAAGGTCGCCCGGGCTCTGTCCGTTGCCAAGGACAATGTCCTGATCGCTGCCGCTTACATTATTAAGAATAATGTAGCTTGCCGGCGGATACACCGGCGAGCCTGAAGCCTTGCCTGCCGGATACACTGTTTGGCCGCTGCCGGTTATATCAACCGTTATTGGCTCAAAGGTAATCTTGTCTGCACCGGTATATTTGGTGTTGGTGCCGTTATCTTTAATTTTACTGCTAAAGCCCGCACCGGTAATAAAATTACTGGCGAGGTAATTATTATCGTTACTATTTGAATATATTTCTATTCCATCCCCGGTTCCGGAAGAATCATAGATTAAATTCCCGGAAATTAAATTATCGCCGGAAACACCTCCTCCTATACAAATACCGTCGCGGGCGTTTGACTGCCCGTTATCATAAATCACATTTGCCGATATCACGCTGCCGCTATCGGACTTATTAATCGTAATACCTTCCCGGCGATTGCCGGTAATCGTATTGTTGCTGATCACAGCATAAGCCGGAACGGCACTGCCGTATGATGCGCCAGTATCACCAAGAAAAATCCCCTCTTCGTAATTATTAGTTATGGAGTTTCCCGAGATAAGACAATAATCGCCGCCAAGAAAAACACCTCTATAGGCGTTATTATCAATAATATTATCGCGCAGCACATTATTATCCCCCACAATCATAACGGCGCTGTCTCCGGCCTGGCCAATAGCGTTAATTATTACGTTATCGCAAATAATATTATTTTGCGACAGCGACCCGACAAACAGGCTAATCCTGTTACATTCACTGATATAGTTGCCGCAAACGATGTTGTTGCTGGAGCCTGCGTCGCCGCTGGCAAGCTCAATGCCATTGGCGGCCTTTGGGCCGGGAGCAAAATCAAAACCGGTTATGTTCACCCCGGAAATAATGTTGTAATTAGAAGATCCAAGCCAGACGCCCGCCTTTATATTTGTGTTTTCATTTAACCCCTTTAACCAAATTTTATCAATTTTAGAATAGGATACGTTACTAAAATCTATACCGCAACCCGCGGTCTGGGAGCCGTTAATTTGAAGCCGGGAAATTAAAATTTTGCTGGCTGAGCTGGCATAAATAACGCTGAATTCAGTTAATGAAGCCTTGGTGAGCACTGTCCCGGCCCCCGTGCCGATAAGAGAGATATTATCCGCGGCTATGTTAATTGGTCCGCTGATATTGTATGTGCCTTCCAATAAGTACACAGCGCCTCCCGATGCGGAAATATCGCTTATCGCCAGGTTTATTTCCTCCTCGTCTTCATTTCCATCGCAGGCGTAATCGGCGCGACTGGCATCCAGGGAATCACTGGCGGCAACGATAACACTGGCGACGTTCATAGGTAAAGCAATATCCCTCCATGCCGCGCCGTTAGAAATATAAACATTATCCGATGTCCCGTTATAATAGACTTGTCCTTCGGGCCCTGCCGGAACCGGGGCCGAATCTTTAGCTTTTAATCCCAGGCCGGGCGTATATATATCGCCGCTGACATCAAGCTTGCTCTGGGCAGACACCGGAGCACCAGTACACCAGAACACCAGGCACAAGGTAAAAAAGAGAATTGAGATTAGTTTAGCCGGTTTCATTGTTTCACCTTACTATTAATTATCCGCATGAGATAATTCAAGCCATGCCCTGCCGTCCCAGATAAATTTAGAAGTAGTGTTCTTACCCCAAGTACGGTTATCGTCATTCTTATATATCTCAAAATTACTGCCTGATATTGACTCGTCGTTTACACTAATCTTATACGAAGACGCATTTTCTATAATAAGCAGGTCGCCCAAGGCATTGCCGTCTTCAATCGCGGGATTAGCTAAAGCGATATCCGCGCTCCCGCTTACGCTTAAACGCAGATAGCTTACCGGGCCGGTGCCGCCTACTGAAGAAAGAATGATTTTACCTCCGTCACTGACCGGATAATTAACCGGCTCGAGAGTGACCTTGTCTTTTCCGGTGTATTGAGTGCCTGTGCCTAAATCTTTAATTGACGCTAAGTTACCTGTCGCGGTATCGGGTATGTTTAATTGGTTGCTAACAATATAGTTCCCGCTAGAGGCGGAATCAGATATATTGATCATATATGCCATGCCTGAAGAAGGCCCGGCCATATCGGAAACGCGATTATAAGAAATATTGTTGTAATCGCAATCTGTAAGATTTATGCCGTCATTAGCGCCTGAGGCGCCGTTATTATAAATTAAATTCGCGGAAATATTGTTTTCGTTCGAAAAGGCAATCTCAATCCCGAACTTCGCATTAAATGAAATACTGTTATTGGAAATTATACTGCGGGAAAAAACACCGGCTATGCCCGGGCGGCTATTCAAACTGCCGTTAGATGAAATAATATTGGAACTTATCGTATAGCCGTAATTGGTTTGGGTTACATCGCCTATGCCGATCCCCTCAAGTTTATTCAGCGCTATATTATTTCCGGAAACTATGTTACTGTTACCGCTCCAGAAATAAATACCACGGTTATTATTAGAGACAAGCTGGTTATTTACGATCGAACTATTAGTAATGCCCACTCCCCGAATGGCGTTTTGGTTATTATTGCTTATAACATTTAAGGAAACAACGGTATCCGCGCACGGGATTAGCCGTATACCGTCAAAGCCATTTGCCGCCAGGTAATTTCCGGAAATAACGCTATCTGAAACAGAAAGATCCATTCCATATTCATTCATATATTCCACCCGGATATCGCAAATCTTGGAGGCGGATAACGAACTGGCTACTATACCGCTTTTGCCGCTTCTCCCGCTGAGGCCAACTTTACCGCTAACGGTAAGGTTGCGAATGAGGATATTGCTGACGCTGGCGGCGCTAATCACATTAACACTGCCTGCGGGCTTTAGAACTGTACCGGCACCCGTTCCGATAAGAGCCTTATTGGAATCACGAGGAGCAGTATTGTTAAAAACTATCGGCGTTGAAATACTATACGTTCCTTCCAGTAGATACACTACTCCGCCGTTTGAGCCTAAATCATTTATTGCCTGCTGAATTTCTGCCTGGTCGCCTGTCCCGTCACAGATATAGTCGGCGGTTTTATTGGCAAGCGAGGAATCTGCTGCCGCCACAATTCTTGTTGCCACAGTTTTCCCCCCGCCGATAGACTGCCAGTCTGAACCATCGGAGAAACGCAGCTGGTTGTTAAAATAAACTACGCGCCCCTCTTCGCTGGAATTTGTTGAGCCGGGGTCTGCCTCAGGGGAAAAAGTAAACGTTTCTGTCCTGAGCTTTCCGCCGCTTTCCACCTGAAGATCGGCAGCGTAAACGCAGACAATAGACAATAGACAATAGACAATAGACAAAATTAAGATAGTCTTAATTTGTTTCATTTTCCCTCATTTTAAATTTTTCATTTTGCATTGTCATTTTGATATTTGATTTTTAATTTTTGATATTTTATTCTATCCTCACCCCGCCCATTATGACCGTTCCCGTACCGCTGATCGTTACCGCCGGATCAGCTGCCGTATCCTTTAATTTAGATATATTATTATATGTATCGCGTGAAGCATCGCTAAAGTCGTATCCGTAACCGCCCTTTATTGTTAAAATACTGCCCGGCACTATGGTAACATCCTCATCAAGATCTTCTCCGGATATTCTTATTTCATGGTCATTTGTTGCCGCCATAGCATTATCCACGGCGGAATCACCCGGCTGGTCAAGGCTGTTATAAAGCCGCTCTATTTTTACAAAAGCACCGGTCAAAGGGTCTATCTCCACCAAAGCAACTGTCTTTACGCGGGCGAATTGTGTTAAGGTTATGGAATCTAAAATCGCGCCATTCTCTATAAAATTTCCCGTTGCCTTTACCCATATGCTGTTTGGAGAAAAAGTGCTGGAGTTAAGTTTAACAAAGGCTATATCCACGCTATATGTACCGGTAGGGCTTGTGCTGTCCGGAAAAGATACATTGCTATAAAGCTTCTTATAATCCGAACGTTTGAGATCGCTGTTATCCCCGGGATTAGGCAT
>Ga0210019_1000536_pt1 | contig 47414 bp, 42 predicted proteins | sample CryGeyCG2114_020_2_FD_183969 | JGI IMG/M metagenome (GOLD analysis project Ga0210019, IMG submission 183969) | Groundwater microbial communities from aquifer - Crystal Geyser CG11_big_fil_rev_8/21/14_0.20 (SPAdes) (version 2) | ecosystem: Environmental > Aquatic > Deep subsurface > Groundwater ...
TGTCATTTAAAAATTAAAAGTGGACACTTTTTAAGTGCATTTAAAGTTTAAAAGTGGACACCTGAAAACTGCTATAATCTAACCTCAAAAAGGAGGATTTAGATTATGGCGCAACTACACAAGAAATTCACCGATGAACAGGTCAGAGATCTTATGAAACGTTACTCAAACGGCGAAATAAAGCGTGAACACGCGCAAACGGTTCTGAATATAGGCAAAAGCCGATTCTTTAGCTTATTGAATCTCTACCGCAAAGACCCTGCCGCTTTTAGCATTGCCTATAAACGCACCAAAGACACAAGAACTATTGCGGAACCGATAGAGCACAATATCCTCAAAGAGCTTGTGGTAGCCAAGAAGTTCATTGATAATAAAGAGATGCCCATTTGGTCATATAACTATAGCTTCATCAAGAATGAGCTTGAAAAGCGATACCGCCAGCAAGTATCGGTTCCTACAATTATAGCCAAAGCCAAAAAATATGGCTTTTATATTGGTAAGCCCAAGAAGAAGGCCCATACCAGAGAAGTTATTACCAACAACACCGGAGAACTTATCCAGCACGATTCTTCATATCACCTCTGGTCGCCGTACGCTTCATGTAAGTGGTGGCTGATTACCTCTATAGATGACTTCAGCCGCTTTTTGCTGTTTGCGCTGCTTGTGTTACGGGATATATCGCTGGCACATATTCGGGCTCTCCAGACGGTGTTTTTAAAATACGGCCTGCCGCTAAGCTTCTATGTGGACTGCGATTCTATCTTTAAGTTTATCCGGGACAGAGACGAACTTCATTACAAACATCTTCTGCAGACAGATGAAACCATGCCGCAGTGGAAGCAGGTCTGCTTTGACTGTCAAGTTAAGGTTATCAACGCTTTAAGCCCGCAGGCAAAAGGAAAAGTTGAGCGGCCCTATGGCTGGATGCAGGATCACGTAGTGCGCATCTGCGCTAGAGAAAACGTAACCAGTATTGCGCAAGCCAACCAAATCCTGCAGCGCGAAGTCTATGAATATAACTACAAACGCATACACTCAACAACCGGTGAAATCCCGTATCTGCGTTATCAAAGAGCGCTAAAAGACAAGAAAAACGTATTCAGACAATTCATTGTCCCGCCACCCTATCAATCTATCAAAGACATCTTCTGTTTTAGGCTAAACCGAACCGTTGATGCCTATAGAACCGTATCTGTTAAAAACACAAAGCTGAAATTTAACAACGCGCCCATTCACGAAGAAGTAAATTTACGCATCTATCCTTACGCAACAGGCGGATTATCAGAAGTAAGGTTCTGGTACAAAAACAAGCTTTTGGATATCCAAAAGGTCAAGACCGAACTACTGGGCCTTGTCCACTTTTAAAACTTCAAGTGTCCAGTTTTAAATTTTAGCTAACAGGAAAGTTTCCTGAGCGGTATCCTGCTGGATACGCAACCTTAAGTTGACTTTTGCATAACCATCTGATATCATTTTAGCTATGGATAAAATTAAAGTCGCGGTTATCGGGGCAGGCAGGCTTGGCGTAATACATGCCCGCATATATAAAGAAATACCCCGGACGGAGTTAACCGGCATATGCGATATAGACCGCCTGCGCGCAGATAGCGCGGCAAGAACTTTCGGCGTAGCGGCATACTACGGCCATCAGGAGCTTTTCGGCAAGGTAGATGCCGTAAGTATTGCTGTTCCCACAGAGCTTCATTATAAAATAGGCCGTGATTTTTTAAATAGTAATATCCATACGCTGATAGAAAAACCTTTTACCATTAATGTCAGGCAGGCGGATTCTCTCATAAAAACCGCAAAACATAAGAAACTTATCCTTCAAGTAGGCCATGTCGAGAGGTTTAATTCTGTGTTTGCCGCCACGCGCCAAATTATAAAAGAAGCGAAATTCATAGAATGCCACCGGCTGAGCCCGTTTCCCAACCGCTCGCTTGACGTAGGCGTAGTGTTAGACCTAATGATACACGATATTGATATAGTGCTCGGCCTGGTAAACTCAGGCATAAAACACATTGAAGCCGTAGGAGTAAAAGTACTCACTAAATTTGAAGACATTGCCAACGCCAGAATCACCTTTAAAAACGGCTGCGTCGCCAATTTAACCGCGAGCAGGATTTCCGATGAAGTAATGAGAAAAATCAGGATATTCCAAAAAAACACATATATATCGCTTGATTATAAAGACGCCCAGGCATCGGTGTATAAAAAAGAGGCCTCTCAAATAATCAAACAAGACCTGCCTATAGAAAAAGAACAGCCGCTACAAAAAGAACTTGCGGCTTTTATTGATTGCATTATCACTAAAAAAGAGCCTCTGGTTTCCGGCGAAGTCGCCCGCGAAGCATTAGCCGTTGCTTTAAAAATCCAGAAACAAATATGGCGCAGATAAACTCAATACTCAATACTCAATACTCAAAACACATTATTGTCGTTTGTGGCGAGCCGTCCGGTGATTTAAACGCCTCCCTTTTAGCTGAAGGCTTGAAAAAACTTAACCCCGAAATCAAAATCAGCGCGATAGGCGGCGAGCTCTTGCGCAAAGCGGGCGCTGAAATATTCTTTGATATCGCCGGGATCTCGGTAATGGGCATATTTGACGTTATAAGAAGACTTCCAAAATTCTTCGCTTTAAAAAAGCTCATCTTAAAAAAAATTGCTGAAGAAAAAATTGACGCGATAATACTGTTAGATTTTTCCGGTTTTAACCTGCGCCTTGCCAAAGCAATCAATAAAAAAATACCGGTCATATATTATATCAGCCCACAGGTCTGGGCATCGCGTCCGGGAAGAATCGCAACAATAAAAAAATATATCTCAAGAATAATTGTGATTTTTAAATTTGAGAAGGAATTTTATAAGAAATACGGCGTGGACGCGGAATTTGTCGGCCATCCGCTACTAGATATCGTAAAACCTATTCAAGAGAAAAATGAATTTCTGAAGCGCTGCGGACTCTATGAAAACAAAGCCACTATAGCCCTCCTGCCGGGATCCCGTAAATCCGAAGTAAAAAATATTCTGCCCATAATGGCAAAAAGCGCCGAACTCATCAACCAGAAAATGCCTAATCTACAATTCGTTATCGCCCGCTCGCATAATGTTGAACTAAATATTTATAAAGAAATTATTGATAATTTTAAAATAGATGCCGCTATTATTGAAGGCAGGACTTATGATTGTTTAAATATCGCGGATTTTGCGCTGGTCTGCTCAGGCACAGCCACACTAGAAACTGCTATAATGCAAAAACCTTTTGTGATAGTTTACAGAATGAATTTGCTTAATTACTTACTCTACCGCCCACAGGTAAAACTACCCTATATCGGAATGGTAAATATCGTAGCGGGTAAAAAAATCATCCCTGAATTTATCCAGTTTAACACTAATCCGGAAAAAATTGCCGAAACCGTTTTAGGCATTTTGTCCGATGAAACAAAACTCTCCCAAATAAAAAAGGGCCTAAGCGAAACCTCTTTTCTTTTAGGCCCTTCAAATGCCGCGGCAAGCGCGGCAGGGATAATATTAAACCAATTCTAGTTTAGAACCGATCCCGACCCCGCGTCGGAACAGGTCAAATCAATATTCTCTTAACCGGCGGTAAAAAGAAGATTTGGTATAAGAGGGGCAATTTTCATCTGGATTATCATCGTAGTTATAATCGCGGTTATCATCCGCGTCAGGTAAAAGGCGCGATAAATCCGTATCCAGCTTAGAAAATACACTTGTAGGGGTTAAAAAGCGCGAAAGCTTATTAAAGGTGGATATGCCGTGGTTATGCGATTCGTTATGCATAGACAGGTAGAGATTTGTTTTTGCGCGCGTAACTGCCACATAAAGAAGCCGGCATTCTTCTTCAATCGCTTCTTCATCGTCTAAGGCATAGCTTACGGGCAGGCTGCCGTCACATAAACCTATAATAAAAACATTTTCCCATTCCAAGCCCTTGGCAGAATGGATAGTGGATAAAACAACTGGCAGCTCATCATTGGCCTGCTTGGCGCCCATCTCAGACATTGAGCGCTGCGGCGGCTCAAGAGCGACAAAATCGGCCAGGAATTCCGAAAGATCTCTGTATTCTTCGGCTATCTGTGAAAGCACCTTTAAATCATCCGCCCTTCTCTGATAATCATCAAACTTTTTTTTCATAAATGGATAATAGAAATCTACCGCCTCATCCACCATGTTAGAGACAGTCTTATCGGAACTGATAACGCCGATTAGGTCTAAGAGGCTTTTTAAATCAGAGTAAAATTTTTTCTTTTTAAAATATTCAAGGTCCGGATTAAGATTACCGCTCTTTAACAATTGTGCCAAAACTTTCTCCGCCGTAACAGGCCCAATACCTTCAAAAAACGATAAAACCCTGTGCCATGACAAATCATCGCGAAAATTGTAAGCTATCCTTAAAAAAGCCAAAGTATCCTTTACGTGCGCTGTTTCAATAAAGCGTATGCCGCCGTAAACTATAAAAGGTATATTTAATTTAGCCAGCTCCACCTGCAGCGGCAGTGATAAATGATTAGAGCGGTATAATACGCCGATTCTGTTTAAAGACATCCCCTCATCGTAAAGCTGTTTAATCCGACGGGCTACCCAAGAAGCCTCATCGTAGGCATCCCTGAAAAATAAAAGCTTCGGCTTATCCAACCCTTTACGTACAGCATAAAGAACCTTGGTATATTTTTGATGTTCTTCTTCTATTATACCGTTGGCAAGATCCAATATCGGCTGAGTAGAACGATAATTTTCCTCTAAAGTTATTATCTTGGTATGCCTAAACTGCTTGGGGAAATTAAACATATTTTTATAATACGCCCCCCTGAAGCTGTATATGCTCTGGGTGTCATCGCCCACCACTAAAACATTCTCGTGTTCTTTGGATAAAAGATATACGATTTCCCCCTGTATCTTATTTGTATCCTGAAATTCATCTACCATTATGTATCTGTACTTAGAAGAAAGGTCCCGCCTTATAGTTTCTTCTTCCAGGGCAATTTTTAAATAGAGAAGCATGTCGTCATAATCAATCAGCCCCCGCTCTATTTTATATTTTATGTAGGCATCTTTTAATTCTTCGATATCCCTGTAAATATTTAAAAATTGCGCGTATTCCCGCTCGATAACTTCAAAGATTTTTTCCGACCGGTTAAATGACATGCTTATAATTGCCCGTAAAGTATCTTTTTTGGGGAAACGCTCTTTCTTGTCGCGGAAACCCAGCTTTGATGCCAGCAACGACAACGCTTCCTCGGCATCCGACTCGTCAATAAAAGAAAATACCTTACTAAAGCCTAATTTTTTATGATAACGCTGTATTACTTTGTAAGCGAAAGAATGGAAAGTCCCTCCATCTACTTTTTTACATTTTATATTATGCGTGGATGCGCGCTCAAGCATTGAGCGGGCGGCCTTACGAGTAAAGGTAAGAAGAAGAATTTTTTCCGGCTCAACATTATTAAGCACTAAATTTAAAACACGGTATTCAATAACGCGCGTTTTACCCGTACCGGCGCCTGCAACCACCAAAACAGGGCCATCCAAAGTAGTCACCGCCTCTTTCTGCGCGTTATTTAAGGGCAATTCGTTTGTATTAATCAGGTCTCTTTTCATGAATTTGAAGCCGCGTAGCGGGCAAGGGTATCTACTTCTATGTTTACGAATGAACCGGTATTTTTGTACTTAAGAATTGTATTTTTAAGAGTGTAGGGAATAATATATACGGAAAATACGCTTGTCCGAACCTCAACCACGGTGAGGCTTATGCCGTCAATGGCTATAGAGCCCTTGCGCGCGATATATTTGCTTAAACCTTTTGGGATAGTAATTTCAAAGCATAAATTATTGCCGGTGAAGGTTTTCTTGCGGATTAAACCCTTTGCATCAATATGCCCCAAAACAAAATGGCCAGAGAGCCTATCGCCTATTTTCAACGAACGCTCAAGGTTTACGGCATCGCTTATTCCCAGCTCCCCCAGATTGCTGACATCCATTGTCTCCTGCATAACTTCAAAAGATAAATAATCTTTATCTTTTTTAATTACGGTAAGGCAGGCGCCGTTTACGGCGATGCTATCCCCTGGCTTTGTATTTTCTAAGACGGCTTTAGCCGTTACTTCCAAAAGAGTAAAATCCCCTCTTCTGCTTATTTTCTTAACCACGCCTAATTCTTCGATTATGCCGGTAAAAATTTTACATCTCCCTCTATTAATAAATCTTCTCCGATTTTTTTCGTTTCAATATTATTTAATTTTATAACTTCATCTATGCCGCCGACTCCTTTACCGGACACCGAACTAACCGCATTTTTTCCTCCGATAATTTTTGGAGCGGTAAAAAACATCGCGTAATCCACAAGCTTTTCGTCAAACAATGAGCCGATTAATTCTCCTCCGCCCTCAACCAATATCTTAGATATTTCTAGCGCCGCAAGCTCCCTCATCATCTGCCGCAGATGAACTTTTCCCGACTTTCGCTCTACGGTTATGACCTGCGCGCCTTTTTTTATTAATTTTACCGCTTTATTATCCGTTATTTTCTTAGCCGTTACAATAATTATTTTACCGTCAATAAAAATATTTGAATTAATTGGTATTTTAAGCTTGGTATCCGCGATTATTTTTATATTCTTGCTTGTACCGGAAAGACGGGGGTTATCTTTTAAAATAGTATTAACCCCTACCATAATCGCGTCAAAATTGCTTCGCAATTTATGGGAAAAATCACGCGCGGGTTTCCCAGTAATCCATTGAGAATTAAAATTACGCGTAGCAATCTTTCCATCAAGGCTTTGGCCAGCCTTAACGCAAATATAAGGCATTTTTTGCCTGGTATATTTCATAAAAACTTTATTCATTTTCCGGCATTCAGTTTGGCGGATACCTGTTTTTACCTTAATCCCTGCCCTGCGCAATAAATTAATGCCTTTGCCGTTATTTAACGGATTCGGATCCCTCATCCCCACGATGACTTCTTTGACTCCGCTTTCTATAATCTTATCAGTACACGGCGGGGTTCGCCCAAAATGACTGCATGGTTCAAGGGTTATGTATAAAGTCGCGCCTTGTACCCGTCCGGCGGCTTTATTTAAAGCAACAATCTCCGCATGGGCTGCGCCTGTTTTTTTGTGAAAACCTGTAGCAATAATTTTATTGTTTTTTACGACGACTGCGCCGACATAAGGATTAGGGCGCGGATCTTTAGCTTTTAAGGCAAGGCTAAGCGCCTTACGCATATAAAATGAATCAGGCCCCTTTTTAACTGGGTTTAGCATCTTTTAATTGTTCAACCGTAGAATAGGGGACTTTTACTTTTCCTAATGGATTCTGCGGCTTAATACTACCGTGATAATCCGAACCGCCTGTTTTTATCAAACCGAATTTATCGGCTATTGCCCGGTAATGTTCAATGGCCGAAGGTGAATATTCAGGATAATACACCTCAAGCCCGCCTAATCCAAAGAGACTAAAATCACCTATTAAATCATCATTATTTAAAGTATGCGGATGGGCAAGCACCGGCACTCCTTTTGCTTCTAAAATCAATTCTATTGCGCCTTTAGGATCAAGTTTAAATCTGGATACGTAGGCAGGGCAATTTTCGCCTATATATTTATCAAAAGCTTCATAGAAACTGGAAACGTATCCTTGAGAATGCAATGCCCTTGCCAGATGCATCCTGCCAACAGTTGCCGCACCGGCTATCTCAAATACTTTATCGGCTTCAATAGGAATATTTAAAGAATTAAGTTTTTTTACCATTTCCAGCATCCGAACTACCCTGTCCTGGCGGATCTCTGCCAACTTATCTATAAGGTATCCGTTATTGTAATCAATAAAAAAACCTAAAATATGCACCTCGATATTATTTCCTTCGGCGCTTAGCTCCAAAGAAGGCACTATCTCAACACCGCTGGCGCCTGCCTCTTTCGTCACCGGTAACACTCCATCAACGGTATCATGGTCGCATATGGCTATAGCTGAAAGCCCGCAGGATTTAGCAACCTTTACTATCCTCTCGGGGGTATCAGTACCGTCGGAAAAAACAGTATGGGTATGAAGATCGGCGAATTTCAATCTGTTCTCGCTTTCCAAAGAGTTCATTTATCTTTAGGGGATTCTTTTTTAATCTTATCCAAAATGCCGTTAACGAACTTTCCGGAATCTTTATCACCGTACTTTTTGGCAAGCTCTATTGCTTCGTTTATGGAAACTTTGGGGGGGATATCTTCTAAAAACAAAAGCTCAAAAGTAGCCAGGCGTAAAATATTTCTGTCAATTACCGCCATCCTGCTTATCTGCCAATTCTTGGCAAAAGATATGATTTTTGCATCTATCGCCTGTAAATTCTCAGCAACTCCTTTAACTAAAATATCTACAAAATCAACCAGGCTTTTATCGCTGTCGGCTTCAAAATTTAACCAGAAGCTATCAACTGCATCCTTTAGGTTTTGCCCTGCTATATCAACCTGATAAAGAATCTTTAAGGCGCACTCACGCGCCTGAGTTCGCTTTCTCAAATCAACTCCATCACATTCGCCATTTCTATGGCATTAAGCGCGGCCTGCGCGCCTTTGTTGCCGTCTTTTGTACCGGCGCGTTCAATGGCCTGTTCAATGGTGTCGGCGGTAATTATGCCGAATGTAACCGGAAGGCCGCTGTTTAAAGAAACACTGGCTATCCCTTTGGTTGCTTCTGAAGCGATATATTCAAAATGCGGCGTCGCGCCTCTTATAACCGCCCCCAAACATATCAATGCATCAAATCCTTTTGATTTGGTTAATTTTGCCGCCGCCACAGGTATTTCAAAACAGCCCGGAACCCACACAACTTCAATGCCGGATTCTTTCGCGCCATGCCTTAAAAGCGTATCCAAACACCCGCTTAAAAGCTCCTTGGTAATAAAATCGTTAAAACGAGATATAACTATAGCAAATTTTTTATCTTTTGCCAATAGTTGTCCTGAAATTGTCTTTACCATATACCCCCCCTTCTATTTTTTAACATATTGCCCTCTGCAGGGAACGGTCGCGACCGCTCCCTACCCCTCACAACAAATGCCCCAGCTTATCTTTCTTCGTCTGTAGGTACTTTTTATTTATCGGATTCGGCTTGATATCTATCGGCACCCTCTCTGCAATTTTAATGCCGTATCCCTCCAGGCCGACTATCTTCCTGGGATTATTTGTCAGAAGCCGTACTTCATGTATGCCTAAATCTACCAGCATTTGAGCGCCTATCCCATACTCGCGTAAATCAGCCGCCAAACCTAACGCGTAATTGGCATCTACCGTATCCAGCCCTTTGTCCTGCAAAGAATACGCGCGTATTTTATTTACAAGGCCAATGCCTCTGCCTTCCTGGTTCATGTATAAAATAACGCCGCATCCTTCCGCGTTTATTTTCTGCATAGCATATTTCAACTGCAGGCCGCAGTCACATCTTTGGGAAGCAAATACATCACCGGTAAGACACTGGGAATGTACCCTGACTAAAACTTTTTTATCTTTGACTTCTCCCATAACCAATGCCAGATGATGGCTGTTATCGATCAGGGACTCATAAGCAACAAGTTTAAAATTACCGTATCCCGTAGGCAGAACGGTTTCAGCCGTATGCGCGATTAATTTTTCCGATTTTCTGCGGTATTCTATTAAAGAAGCGATGGTGCCGATTTTGAGATTAAATCTTTTGGCAAATTCTATTAATTGCGGTGTCCGCGCCATCGTGCCGTCATCATTCATGATTTCGCATATTACCCCGGATGGATAGAGGCCGGCAAGCTTTGCCAGGTCCACGCTTGCCTCGGTATGGCCGGCCCTTACTAATACACCGCCCTTTCTTGCCTTTAAAGGAAAAAGATGCCCGGGACGTGATAAATCTTCCGGCTTTGTTTTAGGGTTGATTAAAGTTTGTATGGTTTTAGCCCGGTCGTATGCGGAAATCCCTGTGGTAATCCCGTGTTTGGCATCGGTCGAGATCATCCAGGCGGTTGAATATGCATCAGGAGCGTGGGAAGAAGAATGCATAGGGTGAAGATTTAATTCATGTAATCGCTCTTCTTCCATGGCAATACAAATCAGGCCGCGGGCATGCTTAGTCATAAAATTAATGTCGTCCGGCCTGACTGAAGATGCCGCGATAATTAAATCTCCTTCATTTTCGCGGTCTTCATCATCAATAAGTACAGCCATCCCACCCTGTTTTATATCTTCTATTATTTCCGGAATAGCGTTAAGCATAGTTTACCTCAAAAAAAAATCCCGAAGATTCTCTTCGGGATTAAACAAATAAAGCTCTCTAAAATATTCCTCTGGCTTATGCCAAACCGATGGCTTTATCTTCTCTCATCTAGACTTTACTATTGGCTCTGGAATCGCACCAGCTCTGTCCTGCTTTTTTAGCAAGACTCGTAGGCTTTCATCCGGCGTTAAAGGAAGCGCCGATGTGCGCATGCTGCGCAACTACCAGTCGGGAATTACACCCTGCCCCGAAGATTCAATAATTATACCGCAAATATAAAATTAGTCAAGAAAAACATATTAGGTCAATAAAAATATGTTATAATATTTTCATGAAAGCAGAAAAGCAAATCGCGCAAATTATGACAAAAAGACAAAAAACCATTGCTGTGGCAGAATCCTGTACCGGCGGGCTGCTCTCCGATTTCCTAACCAATATTCCGGGAAGCTCTAAATTTTTTTATCTAGGCATTACAGCATATAATAATAAATTTAAAACATCGCTCTTGAGAGTGCCTTCAGGCACCCTTACAACTAAAGGTGCTGTATCCAAAGAAACAGCCACGGCTATGAGTAAAAATATCCGCGCTATTGCAGGCACCTCATTAGGCTTAAGCATTACCGGCATAGCAGGCCCGGCTGGCGCCAGCAAAACAAAACCAGTAGGGTTAGTATACATAAGCTTATCTTCGCAAAGTAAAAACATTTGCAAAAGGTTCCTCTTTAAGGGAAACAGAATTTCCATAAAAAAACAGGCGGCCTACGCCGCCCTAAATTTGCTATTAGCTGAAATCAAGCAATCCGTGTAATCATTTTTAAAATCTGTGTAATCATATTTAAAATGCGTACTTTTATCGCCATTGAACTTTCCAAAGAACTACAGAATAAACTTAACTTCTTGGAGGATAAGCTAAAGCATAACTCTGCCGATGTCAAATGGGTAAAACCTGAAAATATCCATCTTACCTTAAAATTCTTGGGGAACACCGGTGAAGAAAAATTAGAACCCATTAAAAAAATACTTGATAATTTAGCGGTAAGATTTAAAAAATTTAGCCTAGAAATATCCGGCTTGGGGGCCTTCCCCGGTTTAAAATCTCCTCGCGTAATCTGGATAGGATCAAATGTTATAAATGATAATCAGAATATTATCTTAAATATGGTTAAAATACTAGATGAGGAATTAGAAAAATTGGGCTTTCCCAAAGAAAAAAAACGTTTTCATGCGCATGCCACTATAGGAAGGGTGCGCTCATCAAAAAACATGCAAATATTAAAGGAAAGCCTTGAGAAAAATATTAAATTTAAGGCGGGAATCTTGGAAGCAAATAAAATCTCTCTTATTCAAAGCACCCTTACGCCTTCGGGATCAATCTATACCCCTATCCATACCGTAAAATTAACCTAAAATATTTGCTGCCGATAGCAGCTGTAAAATAACATTCGTATATAGGGCGGCAAGCACGTCATCCAAAACGACACCCGCGCTGCCTCCCAAAGCTTCGACTTTTCTCATCGGCCATACCTTTACTATATCAAAAAACCTGAAGAGAATAAATCCTGAAACAACATAAGCCCATTTAAAAGGCAGAAACATAAATGCAATAAACATCCCCGCCATTTCATCCAGGACTATATGCGAAGAATCTTTTTTGCCTAACAGCTTCTCGGCTTTGCCGGAAACCAAAAAAGCCGCCAGTAGAAAAAGTAATGTTGCAAGAATGTAGCATAAATAATTGCCGCGGATAAAAAGATAAATTATTAAAGCAACGATGCTTGCCGCAGTCCCCGAAGCCGGTAAATGCCCCAGGCCGAAAAAAATCGCCGAGTATTTAATCAGTTTTTCTTTGGAATTCATTATAATTTCATGAGGTTTTTATTTCTTGAAATAAAAGACAACCCGGAAATCACTGTCAAGCTGAGAGTAATACCCATAAGAATAGTTATGCCGCAATAGCTGTAAAACTCTATATCATTATTCCATGCTGAATGTTCCAGCATAAGCTCTTTAGCTATCAAAAATAACAATATTACAAATATTGTCACCATCTGGGAAACCGTTTTGTATTTACCGGCTTCTTCGGCGGCAAGCACCCTGCCTTGTTTTAAGGCAATGAGCCGGAATCCGGTAATAAATGACTCCCTTGCGACAATAATTATAACCATCCATGCCGGTATGAGCTGCATCCCCACAAAAGCCATAAAAGCGCCCAGCACCAATATCTTATCCGCGATTGGATCCATGAGCTTTCCGAAATCCGAAACTATATTGTATTTTCTGGCAAGCCTGCCGTCGTAGAGATCAGTCAAAGAAGCCAAGGTGAATAATAAAAACGCGCTAATTCTGGGGAGCAAACCCTCCAGAAAAAGAAATATCATAAAAATAAAAGTGAGTATTATTCTTAAAGTCGTCAACTGATTAGGAAGCCGCTTTTTCTCCCACAAGGTCATATTCGTATCCTTCGCTTATCTTAGCTCTCATTATATCCCCCGGCCTTAGCCGGTCTTTTGATTTTATAAAAACAGCGCCGTCTACTTCCGGCGCGTCAAACCTTGACCTGGCAAGATAAATATTATCTTTTTCTTTTTCATCTATGATTACCTCCATAGTGCTTCCGACTAACTTCCGGTTAACCCCTTTGGCTATCTCTTGCTGCTTACTCATTAAAATATCAAAACGCTTTTTTTTGAGCGCTGACGGGATTTGGCCCGAAAAATCATAAGCTGCCGTGCCTTCTTCGCGGGAATAGATAAACGCCCCAAGCCTTTCAAAACGCGCCAGTTCCATAAAATCAAGCAGCTCATCGAATTCTTTATCCGTCTCTGAAGGAAAACCTACAATGACCGCGCTACGTATGGCTGCGTTGGGGATTTTTCTTCTTATGCGTTTTAGCAAAGAAATAATATCCCGTTTGCTTATACGCCTGTTCATAAGTCTCAAGATTCTATCATTAATATGCTGTATCGGCATATCAATATAGCTGCAGATTCTCTCTTCGTTATTAATTAACTCCAGTAATTCGTTACTGATGCGCGATGGATTTAAATAGAGAAGGCGCAGCCACCTTATATTTTTTGTTTCGCTTAAAATTCTGCGGATCAGGCGCAAAAGGCCAAGGTTATCATTTTTATCCAAGCCGTAACAGGTAATATCTTGTCCGATAATATTCAGTTCTTTTACGTTTTTCTCATCCAGAATACGCGCCTCATTTAGAATATCCTCTTCATTCCTGCTTATAAACTTACCTTTTATTTTAGGGATGACGCAAAAACTGCAATGATTAAAACATCCTTCGCATATTTTAAGGTAGGCATAATGAAACGGAGTCAACAGGGTATCGCCGTAAATACCCTCTAACCCAATACGCCCCATAAAAGCATCTACCTCTTTAAATTCTTTTATGAGTTCCTTAGAGTAGCGTTGAACAAGACACCCGTAAACAAGTATCTTTTTGAGGCTCCCCTTCTTTTTAAGCTCTATAGCATCCAGAATAAAACCGATCGACTCTTCTTTTGCCTCCTCTATAAAAGCACAGCTATTTATAATGAGTATCTCGGCGTCTTTAATATTATCTACAAATCTTACGGATTTTTTCTTTAATGCATTGGCTATGGCTTGCGAATCCACCAGATTGCGCGGGCAACCTAAAGTTAAAATATGTACTTTGGAGGACATATTACTTTATCTTAATAGAGCCGTCTTTGCTGATAACCATGCTTTTGATAGGTTGTTTCTTTTTACCAAGGGGAGGAAGGGCTTTACCGTTTACTTCTAAATCTACGCTTCCGGCGCTGCCTAAAGATAATTCAATCTCATTTTTTGCAGACCAGCTTTCCACATAATCTTTCTTCAGGCGCCTCTGGAACACCAAAATGCCATCAACTTTAACCTGAACATAAGTGGCTTCCTTTGCTTTTATGGTTAATTTTATGCCGTCGGCGCTTAGGGCTTTTTTATGCTCAATGATTCCGGCCTGAGCCGGCTCATTAGCTGCGGCCTTTGGTTCTAACGCCTTAGAATCCGCAACAGCTTCGACAGGGGGCCTTTCTTTGTTTTTAGCGCCAAAATGTTTTACAAGCGCGGAAAAAGAAAAAATAATCACAACACCTATAAATACAGCGGATATAACACCTACGTTTAAGCGCGGCAAGGCCATGGGTTGTTTCTGTCTAATCTCCGAAGCTAACGCGCCTGCCGCTTTTTTTTCCTGGGAAGGAAAAATATTTCTATAGGCATCCAATATTTGCCCGGCATCAAGATTTAAATATTTCGAATAAATTTTAAGATAACCCTTAAGATATACGGGATTTATTTTACTTATCCTATCCGATTCTATGTCTATCAGGATTTCTTTGCATATTTTTGTTGCCTGATGCGCTAAATCCAAAGTTATGCCTTTTTTTTCGCGTGTCTGTTTTAATAACGTACCTAAATATTCCATATATAATACCGGTTATTATTCACCTGATTCTTCCGCGCCGATCCCTAAATTTTTCTTAAGATATTCATTCCTATCAACCAGTATTTTACGCGGCCTGCTGCCCTCATACGGCCCTACAAGGCCTTCCTGTTCCATGGCGTCAATAATCCGGGCGGCGCGAGTATAACCCAGCCGCATACGCCTCTGCAAAATTGAAACGGACGCCTGATTGCTTTCCATAATAACCCGCACTGCATCATCAAAAAGTTCATCTTTTTCTATATCGCCATACGCTCCTGATGCTTTATCCTGCCCCCTGAGAATATCTTCGCTGTATACCGGTTCGCTCTGTGATTTTATAAAACTGACTACGCGATCTATCTCCGAATCTTTCAAATATCCACCCTGGATTCTGATTAATTTTGCCTGGCCGGGTTTTAAAAAGAGCATATCTCCGTTACCCAAAAGCTTATCCGCTCCGTTTGCATCAAGCACGGTGCGGGAATCTACCTTGGAAGCAACCTTAAAAGAAATACGCGCGGGAAAATTCGCTTTAATTACACCGGTAATTACATCTACAGACGGCCTTTGTGTCGCTAATATAAGGTGGATTCCTACGGCACGCGATAACTGCGCAAGGCGGGTTATGGCATTCTCAATCTGATTCTGCGCAACCGCCATAAGATCGGCTAATTCATCTACAACCACTATAATATAAGGAAGTTTATCCGCGCCCCGCGAATTATAAGATTCTATATTACGCACCCCTTCTTTAGCTAAAATCCTGTAGCGCTCTTCCATTTCAGATACTACCCAGTTAAGCGCGGCAGATACTCTCTTGGCATCGGTAACAACCGGAGATAATAAATGCGGCAGGCCGTTATAGCATGCCAGCTCCACCATCTTTGGATCAATCATTAATAACTTCAATTCATTCGGCGCAAGGCGGTACAACAAAGACATAATAAGACAATTAACACATACGGTCTTTCCCGAGCCTGTGGCTCCGGCTATCAAAAGATGCGGCATCTCCCCTAAGTTGGCGACTATGGGCTTTCCCGCCGTATCCTTGCCTAAAGCCAGCATAAGCTTGGAAGACGGCTTTAAGAATTCGCCGGATTGGATTACCTCCTTAAAATATACCGAGCCTATCTGCACGTTGGGAACCTCAATGCCCACCCGGCTCTTGCCCGGTATAGGAGCAACAATTCTAACGGATTGCGCTTTCATCGTAAGCGCGATATCATCCGACAAGGCTACGATTTTCTGAACTTTAACTCCGGGCGCCGGCTCAAGCTCATAGCGTGTTATTGCAGGGCCACGCTCTATGTCCGTAACACGTACCGAGATACCAAAATCGGATAAAGTTTCCTCCAGGATTCTGGCGTTGGCAGTCAAATCCTCCTTTATAGTTTTATCTTTACTTATCAGCGGCGGCTCCTCCAGCAAATCTAAAGAAGGGAGCTGATAGTTTTCGTCTTCTGTTTTAATAACTTTAATTTCCTGTTTGGGTTTTACTTTTTCTTTATCGCGGTTTATGATAGAAAGCCGGGGATGAGAACTTTCAACAGGCGCCTGTTTTTGCGGCTTAGGCATATCCGGCTTTTTCTCCATAGCCGGCTTCGACTGCTTAAGAGGCTGCCTGACTTTAATTTCTCTTGGTTTTCTGCCTAAATCGATATTTCTTAGTTTTTTAAAACCGTTGGCGAATGATTCTTTGAACGCGCGCGACGATTTGTTCAGCTTATCAAAAAAACCTACCAGTATCGGATATAATAAAAATTCACCCAGCAAAAGGCCGGACAAAAGCATAAAAGTAAACATTATTACATACGCGCCCACATTGCCGAAATAAAGGCGGGTAAAATGAGCTATCCTGTCGCCTATCACCCCTCCTGCCTCAAATGATTTTGCGGAAAATATAAGGCCGAGTAAAGAGCTCACAGATATAATCAAAATACAAAAAGCCACAATCTTAGCGCTATTAAAAAAATGTTTCCTATGGCGCATCTTGCTTATACCGAAGAAAGCCAACACAAGGGCCAAAAGATAACTTGCCCAGCCGACGACTGAAAGCAGGCCAAAGGCAAGATAAGCGCCTGCGCCGCGAATAAGATTTTTAGGAGGTATATTAGGATGTGAAGTTAAAAATGGCAGGTCTTCTTTATGGTAGGAAAAAAGGCTTGCTAAAATAAGAATTACACCGGCAAATATCGCTATTGCCAATATTTCATCCAGTAGGTCGTTCTTTTTCACCCCGCTCTTCCTTTTTTTATAACAATAATCCCTATCTCTTCTTAACAGCTTAAGTTATCTAATAATAAACAGGAGAGCGGGGTTCATTTCTCAGCTTGCTTTTTACTTAAATTTACCCTACCTAACTCGTCTATTTTTATAACTTTTACTTGTATCTTATCTCCGACCTTAACCACCTCATTTGGATCTTTTATGAACTTGTCGGAAAGCTCGGATACATGCACAAGCCCCTCTTTATTAGGCAATATTTCGCAAAAAGCTCCGAAATTCATAATACGTTTTACTACACCGCTATAAATTTTACCTACCTCGGGCACTGCGGTTATCCCTTTTATCTTCTCTATGGCTCTTTCAGATGCCTGCGCGTCTACTGAACTTACCAGTACCCTGCCGTCATCTTCTATATCAATGGTAACGCCGGTTTCTTCAATTATCTTCCTGATAGTTTTACCTCCCGGGCCTATCAATTCACCTCTTTTTTCCGGATCAATCTGCAAAACATGAATACGGGGGGCAAATTCCGAAAGATTCTCCCTGGGCTTGTCAATTGCCTGCTTCATTTTGTCCAGGATGACAAAACGAGCTTTCTTTGCCTGCATAATAGATTTCTCCAATATTTCAAACGAAATCTCTCTTATTTTCAAATCCAACTGCACGGCAGAAATGCCTGCCTTGGTTCCGGCTATTTTAAAATCCATATCGCCGAAATGATCCTCCAGGCCATTGAGGTCAGTAAGAATAGCATACTTATCATTTTCGGTTACCAAGCCCATGGCGATACCGGCTACAATATCCCTTATGGGCACTCCGGCATCCATTAAAGATAAGGCAGAAGCGCATACGGTCGCCATGCTTGAAGAACCGTTAGATTCAAGTATTTCGGATACCACCCTTACGGTATAAGGAAATTCATCTTTCGAAGGCATTAAAAATTTAAGCGCTTTTTCTGCTAACGCGCCATGCCCTATCTCGCGCCTGCCGGGGCCTCTCACAGGCTTAACCTCGCCTACGCTGAAAGGAGGAAAACTATAATGAAGCATAAATGATTTGGATGTTTCTCCTTCCAAAGACTCAATCATCTGCTCATCAGAGGCCGTACCCAATGTAGTTATGGCAAGACCTTGAGTCTGCCCCCTGGTAAAAAGCCCTGAACCGTGCGTGCGCGGCAGGACTCCCACCTCGCAGCTAATCGGCCTTATGTCTTCATAATTCCTGCCGTCTACGCGCTTGCCCTCTTTTAATATAAATCTCCTGACTTGTTCCTTTTCCGACTCGATAAGCGCGAGCTTCACGTCACCGACTGCTACCTCCGGCGCCTCTTGAGCGAACTTTTCCACCAACGATTTAGAAAGGAGGCTTATTTCCTCTTCCCTCTTTTCTTTATCTGGGATAGAACACACTTCAATTAATTTATTATATGAAAGCTCTTTTACCTCATCCACAAGGGCAGTATCTATCTTTTTTAGGCTAAATTCACCTTGGGGCCTGCCGAGGCGTTTCTTAAACTCTTCCTGCAGAGCTATTATGCTCTGGATATGTTTATGTCCAAATTTTATGCCTTCAATAATTTTTTCCTCGCTTAACTCCTTCGCTTGTGTTTCAAGCATAATAATACCGGTTTTAGTACCGGCTACCACCAAATCTAACTCGCTTTTTTCCAACTCCTTATATGTCGGGTTTATGATAAAATTATCATCTATAAGGCCTACGCGCGCCGCGCCTATAGGGCCCAAGAAGGGAATCCCTGAAATAGACAAAGCGGATGATGCGCCGATAACCGCCAGTATATCCGGGTCATTTTCACCGTCACTGGAAAGAACCAGCCCCATAACCTGTATCTCATTAACAAAGCCTTTAGGAAAAAGCGGGCGTATCGGCCTGTCTATCAAGCGGCAAGTAAGAATTTCGCTTTCAGACGGCCTGCCTTCTCTTTTGAAAAAACCACCCGGGATCTTTCCGGCGGCATAGGTTTTTTCTTTATATTCCACTGTCAAAGGCAGAAAATCTATGCCTTCCCTTGCCTCTTTGGAAACACAAGCAGTAACAAGCACGACTGTGCCGCCGTATGTAACGATAACGGCGCCGTCTGCCTGCTTGGCTAATTTACCTGTTTCTAAAAATAAGTTCTGGCGGCCAAAAGATGTTTGGACGCTTACAATATCGCTATGCATTAAGCCTCACTTTCGTAGATTAAGTTTCTGGATGGTTTCTTCGTATTTTTTGCTATCAGATTTTTTGAGGTAATCAAGGAGCCTGCGGCGCTTGCCTACCAGAGTCAGCAGTCCTCGGCGGGAACTATGGTCTTTCCCATGTTGTTTAAAATGGTCGGAAAGGCTGTTTATCCTTTCCGTAAGAAGAGCTATCTGCACAGAAGCCGAACCAGTATCTTTTGCATGTACCTTAAAATCACTTATTACTTTTTGTTTTTTATCTTTTGTTACAGTCAAAATATTCACCTCCTCATTAATTTTATTAGTATACCGCTGCTGGCGCTTAAAGTCAAGCGAAAAGGCAACAAACCTAACGGCTAACCCTGATTATTGCCGAAGGACATATTTGGTTATAAGCGCAATAACTGCATGTCAAATATTTTGGCTTGGCGGTAAAATCAACCCCGCGTATGCCGCCGGCCGCCTCTTTTATTATATCTATTGTTTTTTCAAGGTCTTCGTCTGTCTTTTTCGCGCGCCCTATCAGGGCTGATTCCAGAAAATATAATTCTACGGCTTGAGGAAGTACGCCGTTAATACTTTTATACGCTAAAGCATAAATAGAAAGCTGAAGGCTTTCTTTTGCTTTTTTATCCGCGTCTTTCTGTTTTTTGACTTCCGAGGTTTTAAAATCAATAATTACCGCTTCGCCTGTTTCCAGGATATCAACCCTATCCCACCTGCCGTTTACTTTGTTATTATCTACAAAAAACGAAAATTCCTTTTCCATATAAGTTGGTAATATTGTTTTTTTAGATTCCTGGCTAAAAAACCTCCTGAGGGCAAGATATGCCGAGTTTCTTCGTTCTTCTATATGCTTACGGGAAAAAAATCCTTCCGGCCTGAAAGCGTTATCGAAAATATTCAACAAATCGCTTTCGGTTATTGCTATGTTATTAGACCTTGACTGATAATATCTAAGCACGGCATCATGCATGGCTTTTCCGTAAAGTACCGTGTGATGCTCCATTATTGGCACGCGTAAAATATGCACGTATTTATATTTCAAGGGGCAACTCATGTAATCATCTATCTGGTAATAGCTTAAATTAAGAATTGCTTCTTTTCTTACGGCTTTCGCCAAGGGAAGCGGCTTTATTCTCGCTAAAGGAGCATTGCGCTTTATCGCTTCAAGTGAAGATGCCTTTTTAACCTCTATTTTAGCTTTCTCTTCTGTGCCTAATGCCTCAAAAATAAACCGGCTTATTTTTCTCGTCTTTTTACCGCCGTAGTCCTGGCTTGAGGTAAGGAATAATTCTTTCCTTGCCCGGGTCATGCCGACATAAAAAAGCCTGCGTTCTTCCTGAGCATGAAAGTCGCCGCTAGGTAATATATCCTTGATTAATTCATCCGGTAATTCTATTGTCTGCGCCCGCTTCGGCCAAGGGAAACGCCCCTGCACCAGGCCCACCATAAATACTACGTTAAATTCCAGGCCCTTTGCCTTGTGCACAGTTAAAACCGCTACCGCCGGTACATCCAAATCCGGCTCGGCCATCGCCGGGTCATCTCCCACCTCCATCAGTAAACTCAAGTGCTCGACGAAATTAACCACCCTGTCTTCCCGGGTTAATATTTCGTAGTTGCTTACGATATCGAAAAATTTGGCAATATTACTGATTTTTTCCTCATTTTCTAAACTGGGATTTTTGGTAAGCGAAGAGATAAAACCGGTTTGCGTAAGAAATAAATAAAGCAGGCGCCCGGTAGGCATATTCTTTGAATGTTCAAGATATCTTTCTATGTCCTGCATGAACTTATTTATCGTTTCTTTTGTCTGATTGCTTAAGCCGTTGAATTGTTCATTTCCCAAATCATAGCGTAATGCCGCAAATAACGATATATTCTTACGTTTTGCATAATGCATCAGCAGGCTTAAATCCGCCATATCCACAGAATAAATTTCTGAACTTAGAAGATAATACAAGCTTAAACTATCCTCTATATTGGCTGTTAACTTCAGAAAAGATATGCAAAGGCGTATTTCCTTGCGGGAATAAAGCCCCTGACTGCCGCTAAAACGCCATGGAACACCCAGCATATTTAAAGATCTTAAAAATGGATCGGCATCGCTATTAGAGCGTACAAGTATGGCAAAATCCGAATATTTATATTTTTTCTTTTCCGATTTTTCTTTTATTAATCTCGCCACATAATCAGCTTCTGATGAAAGCGTATCAAAGTTAAAATGTTCTACCGCTTTTCCTTTTTTCGCCAGCCCTATCAGGCGCTTATTTATATCGCTCTGCACCTCAAAACGGTCGGGATTATTGTGCTGAATAAGCTGATAGGCCGAATCAAGAATTTTCTGTGTCGAGCGGTAATTTTTTATTAAGGTAATTTTCTCTGATTCTGGGTATGTTTTGATAAAATTAATTATATTGCTGTAGGCAGCGCCCCGGAAGCGATAAATGCATTGGTCATCGTCTGCAACGACGGTAATATTTTTCGCTTCCCCGGCTAATAATTCCAGCATTTTAAACTGCGCGAAATTTGTATCCTGAAATTCATCGATTAATATATATTTAAACTTGTCACGGTAGCGCCCCAAAACAGACGGGCGTTTTCTTAAAAGCTCCAAGGCCATATAAAACTGGTTACCGAAATCAATTTTTCCTTCCTGTATTAATAATTCCTGGTATTTTTTGAAACATGAAGAAAGTTCTGTGTGCTTAAGCGCTTCTTCTCTTAATATACCGTCATTTGATTCACCGGCTTTTTCGCGCAGGCGCGCCGTATAAGCCGTATATTCATCCACGGAAATATCTTCATCCTTTAGCCGGCTGAAATAAGTTAAAATCGCCTCAATAAACTTGGTGGGATTACCCAGCGGCCGAAAATAAGAAATATCGAACTCGAAAAGATGTTCTCTGAAAAATATAGCCGCCTCCGGCCGCGTTAACACCTTAAAATCAGGGCTAAGACCCAATGTTAGAGCGTTATCCCGCAAAATCCTGTCGCCGAAAGAATGAAAAGTAGATATCCAGATATCGGTATAGCCGTAAGGAACAAGTAAATCCACCCTTTCTTCCATTTCATTGGCTGCTTTATCCGTAAAAGTAAGGGCCAGAATTTCATCTTGCCGTGTTTTTTCCCTATCCAGAAGATAAGCAATTCTTCGCGTAATAACCGAGGTTTTGCCTGTGCCGGCCCCAGCGATTATCAAAAGAGGGCCTTTATCATGTGTAACCGCCTGTTTTTGCTGGGGATTTAAACCTTTAAGAATATCTGCCATAATCAATTAATTAGTTAACGCTGAAAAAGCTATCCTATGCATTACGTATTGTAGTTGCTTGATTTATCAAGCCCAATAAATTGGGCAACTACAGAGGTTTTTCAGTAAAAACTAAGGTTGCGTAAAATAAATTGTGTAAATTGCGGCGGATTAGCATGGCCGGCTTGGCCCGATTTCTCGCAGGGGCGCGCAATTTTCCCCGGTGTGGAAAATCGCGCTCCGCTACTCGGCCTCGCTCTGGCCGACAGGTAATCAAAGGCCAACCATGCCCGCTCGGCCTGCGTTAGGCCCTGCTCAAAATCAGGCCAAGGCGGCAGGTGAATTTAGGCAATTTTTAGTATACTACAAAAACTAATTATATCTTGACAATCTTTTGTTTTCAAGTATACTGTTACAAATAAAATTAACAATATAATTGTATCCCTTGCCTAAACATCGGGTAAATCTCTTCGATATTTACCCGATAGGCTGCGGGATTAATTCGGCCATAAAACTTACGTCGGCTCCGCCTCCGTAAGTTGTGGCCTCATTAAAATGCCTAAAAGTTGCAAAATATGCGGAAAAACAGCAGTCTACGGTAATAAAATTACCAGGCGAGGTATGGCAAGAAAAAAAGGCGGTGCCGGCCGTAAAATTACCGGTATAGCCCGCCGCTGTTTTACGCCAAACCTACAGAGAATAAAAGCCGTAATCTCAGGGAAAACCGAAAGAATTTACGCCTGCACAAAATGCATCAAAGCAGGCCTGGTCAGTAAAAAAATATAATCCTGCCAAGACTAACCATTGAGATTCCCGCTATATTCAAAATAGCCCAGATCTATACGAATAGGCTTAGATAGACGGCTTAATGCTGACTAATTTAAGCTGTATGGCACGCCTATCATCGCAAGATATCCCGTTGGCACGCATCCCCCAGGAATCTATAGACGGGGTATAGGCCAAATCTAATCTTTCGGAATTTTCCACAAGATCAGCCATATTGCTCATTCCAAACCCAACTACCGGATAGGTAATTTTACCGTCAGAGGCCCAAAATTTGATTGTACCCTTGCCTAAAATTTTCGGCCTGCCCTTAACAATAAGATTACAGGAAGAAAATACCGGCAGGGGATTTCCTCTGCCAAAGGGCATAAGGCCTTCGAGAGCGGATACAAATTTAAAATCTAATTCCTCCAAACCGAGTTCTGCTTCAATATCTAAAACCGGAACCATCTCGCAGGAAGCCAGTTCTTCTCTGGCTATTTTATTTATTGCCAGGCGGAATTTATCAATATTTTCTTTTGATATTGTAAGCCCCGCGGCATAAGCATGCCCGCCGTAAAACTCAAGCATATCCTCGCATCTTGATAGAGCGTTTAATATATGAAAATCCCTGATAGAACGCGCTGAACCCTTACCCAATGCATCATTGGTTGAAATAATTATTGTCGGCCGGTAAAACCTGTCGCTTATCCGCGATGCTACTATACCCAAAACCCCTTCATGCCAGCCCTGATTATCTAAAACTATAACCGTATGTTCTTTAAAATTTATTTCTCTTTGCGCCTTGGCCAGCGCCTCCTCCAATATGCCGGATTCTATTGCCTGGCGCTTTTTATTTTCATTATGCAGCCTGACCGCCAGGCCTTCAGCCTGAGAATGAGAAGAGCTAAACAAAAGTTCAAAAGACATATCCGCTGAGTTCACCCTTCCTGCGGCATTCAATCTCGGCCCTAACATAAAACCTATCATATGCGTATTTATATCTTTGCCTTTAAGCCCGCAAACCTTAATTAATTCTTTTATACCCGGCCTCTTAGCCCGGCTTAATATGCCAAGCCCTTCTTTTACGAATATCCTGTTTTCATCTATCAGCGGTACAACATCACAAACCGTTCCCAGAGAAACCAGGTCTAAATCATCAACAAGATTATCGGCACATAAAAGCCGGCATAACTTATATACCACCCCTACCGCCGCCAGTTCCTTAAATGGATAAAGAGAATTCTTTATTTTGGGATTAACTATTATCTTGGCCTTAGGTAAAGTATCCAGCGGTTCGTGATGATCCACGATCATTGTATCTACTCCCAGATGATTAAGCATTTCTATCTCGGAAAAATCAGTCATGCCGCAATCAAGGCTCACAAACAAATCTGCTCCCTGCTCTTTGGCTAAAGATACCGCCTCCTTATTTATCCCGTATCCGTCTTTTACGCGGTGCGGGATATAATGTGTTGGCTCTAATCCAAGCCGCTTAAGAACAGACTTAAAAAGTACACAGGAAGTCACCCCGTCAACATCATAATCACCGGATATAAATACCTTCTCTTTTTTTGCGGCTGCTTCTTTTAGGCGCCGCACCGCTTTTTCCATGCCGGGGATAAGTAAAGGATCATGCATGTCGCTCATTTTAGGCTTTAGAAAAATCTCCGCCTCTTTTACGTTGGTTATGCCCCGATTAATAAACACCTGGGCTAAAACAGGAGAAATATTCAAAGAATCAGCAAGTGCCTGCCGTAGCAAAAAATCCGGCTTAGCTATGTTCCATTTTTTTTGCATCTAAATTTATTTATCCGTTTTATTAGAATAATTTTGCCGGAGAAATAAATTTACTCCGAAGCCTACGCAGTAAATTTCGAACCCTCTGGAGTTTTTTAAACTTTAGGAAGAAATTTACAAGTGTTTAGGCAAGGAGTTAACTTATATCCTCGGCAACAAACCGTCGGAATGATTTTACCCCGTTAGAGATAAACTGCCGTAGGCGGCTGTCTAATAAAGAATAGTTTATTATCGCCTTTTGCTTTCATAAACTGCTTTTGCCGCAAATTAAACGCCTCACCGCCATCTCTAACGGGGTTCACATCTTTTCCGGCGCCGATAATCCTAAAAGCGAAAGGCCGTTTTTAAACACTATTTTACAGGCATTGATTAAATCAATGCGCGCGCGGCTTAACTCTAAATTTTCTTCGTCTAAAACTTTATATTTATCATAAAACTTATGGAATTCGGCGGATAAATCCAATAGATAAGGAACCAGGGGATAGGGATCTAATACAGCAACAGCCGCCTTTAGAATATGAGGGAATTGAACCAGCTTGCGCATAAGAAATAATTCTTCAGGCTTATCCAATAAAGATAAGCTGCATGTCTTGGAAGCGTAATTCTTGTCCTTTTTTTGCATTATACTGCAAATACGGGCGAAGGCGTATTGTATATAATAAACCGGATTTTCACTAGAGTGCTTTTTAGCCAATTCCAAATCAAAATCAAGATGGCTGGAAAGCCTGCGGTTTACAAGAAAGAACCTTGCCGCGTCCTTACCCACTTCGTCAATTACCTGGCGCAGCGTAACATAACTACCCTTCCTGGTTGACATCGGTATGAGCTCACCATCACGATATAGAGTAACGAGCTGCGCAATAAGTATAGACAGGCTCTTGCTGTCGTGGCCCAGAGCCGAAACAGCCGCTTTTATCCTGGGAATATAACCATGATGGTCGGGGCCCCAGATATTGATAATTTTTTTAAACCCGCGCTGATATTTATCCCTGTGATAAGCGATGTCGGGAGCAAGATAAGTATAAGATTTATCGCTTTTGATAATCACTCTATCTTTATCATCGGAAAATTCGCTTGATTTAAACCAGGCAGCGCCGTCTTTTTCGTAAATGAAGCCCTTCTTTTTTAGATATTCTATCGCTTTTTCTATTTTGCCGCTCTTTTCTAACTCGCCTTGAGAATACCATATATCAAATTCAACATTAAAATCCTGCAGGTCTTTTTTTATCCCCTTAAGTATGGAGTTTACGCCATACTCAGAAATATTTTTGATTTTTGATTTTTGATTTTTGATTTCTTCAGCTATTTCCTTGACATAATCACCCTGATAGCAATCCTCCGGAAATTCTACCTGCTCATCGCATAATTCTCTCATGCGCAGTTCGATAGAACGGCCTAATATATTTATCTGATTACCTTCGTCATTAAGATAATATTCCTTTGCTATCTTAAATCCTAAAAATTCCATTATCCGCGAAAGACTATCGCCGACAGCCGCCTGCCGCGCGTGCGCGATACTCAACGGCCCGGTAGGATTTGCGCTTACAAATTCAATCTGTACTTTCTCGCCTTTGCCTATATCAAGCTTGCCGTAATTATTGCCTTTCTTTATTATTTCGGATATTTCCGAATAAAAGTACGAGTTCTTGATAAAAAAGTTTATAAATCCCGGCCCGTCTATCTGAATTTTTTCTATAACAGGAAAAATCCGCAAACTCTTGATTTCTTCTTCTATCGCCTTCTTCATTGATTCGGCTATAACACGGGGATTTTTTTTGAAAGCCTTGCTAAGCCGTAAAGCCAGGTTGGAAGATAAATCTCCATGGGCCGGTATTTGCGGTATGTCAAGATAGATTTCGCCCAAAATGGATTCGGCGCCTGAAGGAACCTCCCGCGAGGCGGCATGCCTTAAGCATAAAACTATCTCTTCTTCAAGATTAAACCTCATAACTTTACCTGTTCCGCGCTTGACCAGAGGCGTTCTAAAGCGTAAAACTCGCGCATATCAGAACGAAAAATATGTAATATAACATCGGAGGCGTCAAGTAAAACCCAAAGACAGTCATTAAAGCCCTCAAAATGCACAATCGACAATTTGTTTTTTTTAAATTCCTCTGCTATGGCCTCGGCTATCGTCTCTACCCTTTTTGACGATTCCGCGCTCACAATAACAAAATAATCCGTTATATTAGAAACTTTACCTATATTTAATATAATTATATTCTCGCCCTTTTTGTCATTGGCGATTTTAGCGGCTAACCTTGCCTTGCCTAACCCATTGATGTCCAATTCCCCCCCTACAAATAAAAAACAGCGGACAGAATTCCTTTACAACTTAATCTGTCCGCTGCCTGAAATCATGCTCAAAATTATTTTTTGCCTAAAATCTTATACATCCCCGTGCCGCAGTCCGGGCATTTACCCTTTACCGCCGGGCGCCCGTTTTTCATTGTGACTTTCTGCTCATCTTTCATTGTTTTTTTACCTTTGCATTTTACGCAATACCCTTCTTCCATGTTACATCCTCCTTTCAAATGCTCATTGCATTTACACTTTATCACACTTTAAGATCAAAGTAAACACTTCTTTTTTATGCCGGATTTATCTTTATCGGAAACCGGCCCTATTACAGCTAAATTTATTTTTTCATCGCTAAAAATTTTTCCTGCCAGGCGTTTTATATCATCAACATCAACCTTTTCCAATTCTCTGATTATTTCCGCGTGCGTCCTGACTTTATCCAGCGAAATCGTCTGCTCCCCCATATAAAACATTTCTTCCATCGTCTGCTCTAAGGCGAAAGTCAGCTGCCCTAGATAAAAATCCTTTGCCCGCTGAAATTCCGAATCGCTGACATATTCGCTTTTTATCTTATTGAGCTCTTTAAAAATTATTTCTAATGCCTGGCATAATTTATTATTATCAACTCCGGCATGAACAATAAAAGCTCCCGTATCGGCCAACTGTTTGAGGTGGCTGCTAATTGCATAAGCCAGGCCTCTTTTTTCCCTCAATTCATCAAAAAGGCGGCTGGACATATTAGCCCCTAAAATGATATGAATAAGCATAAGCGCGTGCCTGTCGGGATGGCCGCGCCGCAACGCCTCAAAACCCAGGGCGATATGGCTCTGCTCGGTATTTTTGAAAAATAAATTAAAAGATTTTTTGCTTTGCTGATTAAATGCGCTAAAGCTATTTTTACTGCCCTTTGACAGCCTGCTTAAATGCCTGGTACAAATATTTAAGAATTCTTCATGACTAACATTTCCGGATGCAACCGCCACAATATTAGGCGAAGAATAAAATTTATTGTTAAACGACAGTATATCTTCCTGTTTTATTTTTTTCACAGTATCAAATGTGCCGGCCAAATTCATGCCCAAGGGATGCCCCGGCCAAAGAAGCTCATCCAGCAATTCATAGACATAGCTCTGAGGCTGATCACGATACATGCGTATTTCTTCCAGTATAACAAACCGTTCTTTTTCCAGCTCCTTCTTATCTACTAAAGGATTCACCGCCATATCGGAGATTATTTCAAAAGATTGCTCCAGATACTTGGGAAGAACCTTGGCCAAATAACAGGTGAATTCTTCTGCCGTAAAAGCATTGAGCGAGCCCCCCACGCCTTCGATTAATTGCTTGATTTGCTCGCCGCTAAAACGTTTTGACCCCTTAAAGCACATATGCTCAAGAAAATGCGAGATGCCATTGTTCTTTTTGGTCTCAAACCTGCCGCCCACACCGAACCATAAACCAAAAGATGCCGACCGCATATTCGGCATATGGCAGGTCACAACCCGTACTCCGTTATCCAATACTGTTTTTTTATACATTTTGTCAGTTAGACAACACTTGCGCAATACCTTATAAGCGCAAGGTGTATCAGTTAGGCAACACTTGCGCAATTTGCCGATCAGGCAACACCGGCGCAATTCCTTTAAGCGCCGGGTGACATATAAGCGCGAGATGTAAAAACCCTCAAGGCACGGCGGCGCAATTTCCCAGCACGGAAACACTGGCGCAATACAATTAAGCGCCAGGTGTTAATTAAGCGCCGGCCGCCTTATAAGCGCGGGGTGTGTCAGTTAGGCGCTATTTATTTAAGCGCTTTTGACAAACCGGCTGCAAAACGCCCCGTAACTTTAACTAAATCTTTCTTCCGCGAATTAACGGCTATTACCTTGACAATAGCGCTGCCTACTATAACACCGTCACAAAAAGAAGATAAATACCTGACATGCCCGGGTTTTGATATTCCAAAGCCAACGCATACCGGTTTTTTAGTATGCCGTTTAATCAGAGAAATTCTTTTCTTTAAATCGGAGGAGATTTTTTTCCGCGCCCCGGTTACGCCGGCCAGAGAAACATAATAAATAAATCCGCTGGAAAAAGCAGCTGCCATTTTTATTCTTTTAACATCGCTGGTAGGAGAAATAAAAAAAATGGTATCCAATTTATTTCCCCTGCTGTATTGCATAAACTCCTTAGCTTCTTCCGGAGGTAAATCAGGAATGATAACGCCGTCTACGCCCGCGTAAGCCGCTTTTTCCGTAAATAAAGGCAACCCCATTTTGTATATGGGGTTATAATAAGACATAAGGCATAGTGGTATATTAACCTCTTTACGTATAGATTTTACCAAAGCAATGATCTTTCTAAGGCTTGTTCCTTTGCCTAACGCGCGCTTAGATGCCGCCTGTATCACCGGCCCATCTGCCAAGGGATCTGAAAAAGGAACCCCCAGCTCGATTATATCAACGCCCTGACGTTCCAGCTCAAATATTAATTTCTTGGTAACCCTAAGGTCGGGGTCTCCTGCGGTAATATAAGCAATAAAAGCACACCTGCCCTTTTTCTTTAATTCATTGAATTTTCTATCAAGGCGCTTCATAGTTTTATTCCCAAAACATCTGCCACCGTATTTACGTCTTTATCGCCTCTGCCGGAAAGGCAAACTATAATCAAATCGTTTTTCTTAAACCCGCGCCCTGCCCTAACAACATAAGCAAGCGCATGTGCGGACTCCAAGGCAGGAATTATACCCTCGGTTTTAGATAAAAGCTTAAAAGCTTCAAGCGCCTCCTTATCCGTGGCCGAGGTATATTCAGCCCGTTTTATCTTTTTAAATAAGCTATGCTCAGGGCCAACCCCGGGATAATCAAGGCCGGCTGATATAGAATGCGCTATCTCAACCTGTCCGTCTTTATCCTGCAGCATATAGCTTAAAGACCCGTGCAAAACTCCTTTTGAACCGCGGCATAAAGCGGCCGCGTGCTTACCGCTTGATAAACCCAGGCCAGCGGCTTCCACCCCCACAAATTTTGTTTTATCTTCCAGGAAGGGGTAAAATAGCCCCATGGAATTACTGCCCCCGCCCACACAAGCAACTAAATATGTAGGCAGCTTTCTTTCTTGTTTCAAAATCTGTTTTTTTGCTTCAATTCCTATTACGCATTGAAAATCCCTTACAATCACCGGATAAGGGTGAGGGCCGGCGGTTGAGCCGATAAGATAATAGGTGTTGTCCACATTTGTAACCCAATCCCTTATTGCTTCATTCATAGCGTCCTTAAGCGTGCGGCTGCCTGAAGTAACAGGTAGAACATCAGCGCCAAGCATCTTCATGCGGAAAACATTTAACGACTGCCGCTTTATATCTTCCTCGCCCATATAAATACAGCATTGAAAATTAAACATGGCGCAGACTGTGGCCACTGCCACTCCATGCTGTCCGGCCCCTGTTTCGGCAATAATCCTTGCCTTCTTCATATGCTTAGCCAATATAATCTGGCCCAATGTATTATTTATTTTATGCGCCCCGGTGTGCAACAAGTCTTCCCTTTTTAAGTATATTTTAGCAAGGCCCAATTTTTTGCTTAAATTAGCGGCAAAATATAACGGCGTGGGACGGCCGGCATAATGGGATAGATAATAATTTAATTCGCCGCGGAAAGATTTATCTTTCTTGATTTTTCTATATTTTTTTTCCAAATCATCAAGCATCCCCATTAATGTCTCAGGGACAAACCTGCCGCCGAATTCCTGGAAGTGCCCATATTTATCAGGAAGCATTTTTCTACCTCGTTAATAAAAGACTACTCGCTTGTATACTCATTCATAACCATATTTATATCACCGAGAAAAAACGGCCCGGATATTTTTACCGGAATGCCTTTATTGGAATTTTCAAACCATATCTTATGCCCCTTTGGAAAACTCTCGGCCAAATAAGCCATATATTCGCCGGAAGGAACGCTAACAGAAACTTCTTTCGTAAAACGCATAATTAATTTAGATAAAGGCAATGTGACCGTAAAATCACTGCCGATTTCAAAACCCCCTATTTTACGGAAAAGATAAGTCAATAAAATAACATTTTGAATATTATCATCCTGCTTTATTTTGCGCACGCTGGTACGCTTACCGTTTACCCGCGTAATTTTAACAGCATTGTTATCCTGGTCGTATTCTTCCACTATATATATCTTCTTACCCCAATTCTTTATATCCCTTTCTATTCTCAGGGGCAAAAAAGTATCAATATCGGCAAACATTGTTTCGCGGTCTTTAAAATTGGCTGTGTTTGTTTCAAAAATTATCAAATGCGCATCTTTATCATTTAGCCTTGTCCGGCCTTTATAAGCGAGGGTTGCCTTACCGATCCCAATACCCCTAAGTTTAATACCGTAAGTGATAGTTTCGTTTTTTAAAAATAGGTTGCCGTCCTGCGCATATGCGCCCGGGACAAAACAACAGCTAAATAATAAAATCGCCAACAATACCTTAGTCATCAGTTATTTTTAAAAAACCTAACGAATTCCTTGATTAATTTATGATTTTTCTTCCCCGGATATTCTTCCAGCCCGCTGGAGGCATCAACGGCATAGCACTTAGTCAATTTTATTGCAAGCGGAGCATTTTGTAAAGTAATGCCTCCGGATAAAATTATCGGTATATCAAATTTTATCTTGCCTAAGAAATTCCAGTCAAATACCCTGCCCGTGCCGCCAAAGGCGCCTTTACAAAAGGTGTCCAGCAGCACCGCGTTTGTATTATATCTTTTTATATTGAATAAATCACTCCTTTTTTCTATTCTTACGGCCTTGATCGTCTTATATCTCCTGAACCTTGCGCAATAATCAGGCGTCTCATCACCGTGGAACTGCAGCAGGTTAAGATTACAAAATTCAGCTGCCCTTTTTACTTCCCGTTCTTTCTCGTTAACGAAAACACCAACGCATGAAATAAAAGGCGAAAGCCTTTTTATAATAGCGCCGGCCCGCCTGGCGTTTATGCACCTCGGGCTTTTCTTGTAAAATATAAACCCTAAAGCATCCGCCCCGGCATTATCGGCGCATAAAGCATCTTCTAAATTTGTTATGCCGCATATCTTAACGCGCATCATATGGACAACTCCTCGGCCTTTTTTTCTATATCTTTACTGCGCATAAAGGCCTCGCCTATCAATACGGCATCAACCCCAAGTTTTTTTAGAAAATTCACGTCTTTTCCGGTTTTTATTCCGCTTTCTGAAACAATAATTTTATTTTTAGGAATAAATTTTATCAAACGCCTGGTCCTGTTTATATCAACCTTAAAATTATGCAAGTCTCTATTGTTTATGCCTATTATTTCCGCGCCTGCGCTAAGCGCCTTCCTGATTTCTGAAGCAGAGCCGCATTCAACCAGACAATCCAGCTTTAATTTTTTAGCCAATAATAAAAACTTTTTTAAATTTTTAACGCTCAATATAGAAGATATTAACAATACCGCATCTGCTCCATAAAAGCGTGATTCGTAAATCTGATACTCATCGATAATAAAATCTTTTCTTAAAACAGGCAGCTTTACACTCTTCTTGATATCTTTTATGTAATCAAGCCTGCCCTTGAAAAACTTCTCATCGGTTAAAACCGAAAGGCAATCCGCTCCTGCTTTTTTATAAATCTTTGCTATCTCCAGCGGATTAAAATTATTGCGGATTATCCCTCTAGAAGGCGATGCTTTTTTAATTTCGGCAATTAGGCCGAATTTATTTTTTTTCTTCAACGCCTGTTTAAACGAATTTATTTTTATAGCTCCCCGCTGACGAATAAGGAGGCCTTGAGGCATCTTTTTCTTTACTCGCCCTATTTCCTTTTTTTTCTCTGCTATAATTTTATCTAGAATATTCATCCCGCAAAAAGAGCTTCACTGTCTTGATCTCTCAATCAACAATTCTAATTTCTTAAGCGCGTTTCCTGATGCAAGAGACTCCTCTCCAATCCCTTTTGCCTGTTTAAAATCACCTGTTTTGCCTGCCGCTACAATTCCTAATGCGGCATTTATCAATACGGCATCCCGGCGATGCGACTCTTCTCCTTTTAAGATATCTAAAATTATCTTGGCATTCTCAGAAGAATTATTGCCTGGCGTAATATTGCCTAATCCAGCTTCGTTAACCCCAAAATCTGACGGGGATACCTGACAAGCAGGATTAACATTTCCTTCCTTAAGCTCAACAACGCTAGTCTGGCCCTCGATGCTTACCTCATCAAGCCCCCTTGCGCTATAGATTACAAATGCCCTCTTTGACCCAAGCTCGCCTAAAGCCCTGGCAATTATATCGCTCAATCTCTCCTCATAAACTCCTACAATCTGGGTATCCGCCCCTGCGGGATTGCATAACGGCCCTAAAATATTAAAAATCGTACGGGCTGCAATTTCTTTACGCGCCTGGGCCGCGTATTTCATTGCCGGATGGTAGAGGGGCGCGAACATAAATCCTATACCTATTTCCTTTATTATCTCTTCCACTTTTTTAGGAGATATTTCTAAATTCAAGCCCAATTCTTTTAAAACGTCCGCGCTTCCAAACTTACTGGATACCGCGCGGTTTCCGTGCTTGGCTACTTTTATCCCGCATCCGGCAATAACAAAAGCCGCAACAGTGGAGATATTAAAGGTATGAAAAAGGCTGCCTCCCGTGCCGCAGGTATCTAAAACTATCTCCTCAGGATAATCCCTCACGTTAATCTTTATCATCGCCTGGCGCATAGAAGAAGCGGCTCCGGCGATTATCTCCGGAGTCTCTCTATCTTTAAGCGCTAAAAGAAACTTTTTCAGGTCCTCCGTTTCCACTTTTCCAGACATAATACCATCAAAGGCTTCCTGGATTTGATTTTTATCGGCAATCCCGCCTTTATTTAAAAAATCTGTTAACTCGCTGATTTTATTCATTTTTACCTTTTTAACTCCCGCAGTTTAGGCATCGTCAACAATTTCCTAACCGCGGCGGTTGACAGCGGCTAGAGCGCCAAGAAATTCTTTAATATTTTTTTGCCTGCTTTGGTCAAAATTGATTCAGGGTGAAATTGCACGCCCCATAAAGGAAAATTTTTATGTTTAAGGCCCATTATTTCTTTTTCTTTAGTCCAGGCTGTTATCTCTAAAATTTTAGGCAGCGTTTTTCTCTCTGCCAGTAAAGAGTGGTATCTCGTTGCCTCAAAAGGATTTTCCACTGCTTTAAAAATACCTTTGCCATTATGATAAATAAGCGATGTTTTGCCGTGCATAAGCTTACCTGCGCGTATAATTTTTCCGCCGAAAACTTCAGCTATGCACTGATGGCCTAAACAAACACCCAGAATAGATACTTTTGGCGCGAATTCTTTGATTATAGCCGAAGACACGCCCGCATCAGAAGGCCTGCCGGGGCCGGGAGAGATGACAATCTTTTCAGGCTTAAGTTTTCTGACCTGATCCAATGTTATTTTGTCGTTACGAAAAACTTTTAAATTCTCACCCAGTTCTCCCAGGTACTGAACAAGGTTATAGGTGAAAGAATCGTAATTGTCTATCATCAAAATCATATTTATCCCCTAATTTTCTTTTATCCTTAAAATTTTCGCACCCAAAGCTTCTAATTTTTTCTCTATGTTTTCATATCCGCGGTCTATATGATAGACGCGCGAAACCTCTGTCTTGCCTCCTGCCGCCAATGCTGCCACTACCAAAGCGGCCGACGCCCTTAAATCGGAAGCCATCACGGGCGCCCCCGATAAATATTTAACACCCGCTATAATAGCGTGCGGCCCTTCCTTTTGTATGTGCGCCCCCATGCGGTTAAGCTCAGCGACATGCATAAACCTGTCCGGATAAATTTTTTCGGTAATAACGCTCACCCCGGGGATAATGGACAAAAGGGACATAAATTGCGCCTGCATATCCGTGGGAAATCCCGGATACGGAAGAGTCGTAATATTTGCCGGTTTTAAATTACGGCCGGCTTTTATGCGCAAAGATGAATCGGTTCTTTCCAGGATAACGCCTATCTCTTCCAATTTATCTATTAAAGCCGATAAATGTTTATGGATAATCCCGGTAATAACTATGTTTCCGCCGGTAATCGCGCCTGCCGTCATGAATGTGCCTGCTTCTATGCGGTCAGGGATTACTTTATGTTCTACGCCTTTTAAAGCCTTCACCCCTTTTATTTCAATTGCCGGCGTACCTGCCCCTTCAATCTCGGCTCCCATCTTGTTTAGAAAATTTGCCAAATCAACCACTTCCGGCTCACAGGCAGCATTTTCTATAATTGTCGTGCCTTTTGCCCTGACCGCCGCCATTAAAACATTTGCCGTAGCTAAAACAGAAGAACCGAATTCCCCGCCTAAATATATGTGGCCGCCTTTTAATTCATCGGATCTGGCATGGACATAGCCTCCGGATACCGTTATATCCGCATTCAGGCGCTTCAATCCTTTTATATGCAAATCCACAGGGCGCACCCCTATAATACAACCGCCGGGCAATGAAACTTTAGCCTTATTAAAACGCGCAAGAAGCGGCCCCAAAACACAGAAAGAAGCGCGCATTTTAGAAACCAGGTTATAAGGCGCGGTATAGCTTTTTAATCTTTTACTGCATGCCGTCACAACTCCCTTTTTAAATTCTGCCTGGGCACCGAGCGTGCGCAATATTCTAAGCATCAAATGTACATCTCTTAGATTAGGCACATTGCGTATTACACACACCTCATCCGTAAGTATAGTTGCCGCCAAAATAGGCAAGGCGGCATTTTTTGAGCCGCTTATTCTTACTGAGCCTTTAAGGCGGACGCCGCCTTCAATTATTAATTTATCCATACATTTGGCCTGAGATTATTATTTCAGCTTTGTATTTTGCATTTTAAATTTTGCATTACTATCACTCTGTCTATTGCGTTATAATCCTTTATTGTCTCTAGCAGCTTAAAGGCGCCTTGGCTTTCGGTTATTTCCTTAACAGCCCCTGCCTGATTATACCCTATCTCCATAATCAATAAAGCATCATCTTTAAGGTAGCGCGGGCTTTGATCTATAATTTCACGGTAAAAACTAAGCCCATCAGGCCCGCCGTCTAAGGCGATTATCGGTTCACATTTCACTTCTTTATCCAAACCCACAATATCGCAAGAAGAAACATAAGGAGGATTACTTACGATTATCTCATATTGAGTATTGAGTATTGAGTATTGTGGTAAAATATTACATTGGATAAATTTTATCCTGTCAGAAACGCCGTTTGATGCTGCATTCTCCCGAGCCAGATTTAAAGCTTGTTCTGAAATATCCGTAGCTGTTATAACCGCCTCCGGAAAAAACCTTGCTAAACTTACCGCGATGCAGCCTGAACCCGTTCCGATATCTAGTATTTTGACACTCTGACTCTTTAACTCTCTGACCCTTTTTATAACCGCCTCTGCCAATATCTCCGTTTCCGGCCTGGGAATAAAAACACCTTCGGTTACTTTAAATTTTAAACCCATAAATTCTGTAGAGCCTAAAATATACTGTAGAGGCCTTCCTGCGGCGCGCATCCTTAAAGCGTTATTAAGAAAAGTTAGTTGTTCATAATTTAAAGTGCGGCCTTTAAGATATAACTCATGGCGGGCGCAATCCAACAAGCTTGTAAGAATCAATTCATGCTCATTCATGCTAAGTACTCTGCTTCTCTTTGGCTTCTAAATCTTCCAGCGCTTTTATAAACTCATCTATATTGCCTTCTAAGACGTCTTCAAATTTATATATAGTCAATCCTACCCTGTGGTCAGTTATGCGCCTATCGGGAAAATTATAAGTACGTATTTTTTCCGAACGTTCACCGCTGCCGACTTGTGATTTTCTTTCTGTTGCCCGTTTATTAAACTCTTTCTGCTTTGTCTGTTCCATTAGGCGGGCCCGGAGCACTTTCATCGCCTTATTCTTATTCTTAAGCTGTGAGCGCTCATCCTGGCAGGTGACCACCATCCCCGAAGGAAGATGGGTAATACGCACCGCCGAATCCGTAGTATTTACCCCTTGCCCGCCATGGCCCTTGGCACGGTAAACATCGATTTTTAAATCCTGGGGGCTTATAACCATATCTACCTCATCGGGCTCAAGCAATACCGCGACTGTAACCGTGGACGTATGTATCCTGCCGGATGCTTCTGTCGTAGGGACACGCTGGACACGATGCACACCGCTTTCGTATTTTAACCTCTTATAGGCGCCCTTACCAGAAACGCTAAAGATTATTTCCTTAAATCCGCCGGTATCCGTAGGGTGGCTGCTTAATACCTCCGCCTTAAAATTACATTTATCCGAATACTTCACATACATGCGGTATAGATCGGCCGCGAATAGACTTGCTTCCTGCCCGCCTGTTCCGGCGCGAATTTCAACTATGGCTTCTTCTTCCCTGTCTTCATCTTCAGTCTTGAATAAAACCCTTATTTCTTCTTCTATCCTTAAAATATCTTCTTTTAATTTATTTTTTTCCGACTCCGCCAGTTCCGCAAAACCAGCATCGTGTTTTTCTAAAGACAGCTGTTCAAGGGCCTCCAGCTCAGCCTTATTCTTATTGATGAGGCGGTATTTTTCCACCAAAGGGGAAATCCGGGAGAGCTCTTTGGCATAACTTTGATATTTCACCATATCGCCCAATATCTCCGGATCAGCTAAAAACCCTTCCAGTTCTTTATAACGCTGTTCTATAGATTTTAATTTTTCAAACATAATAAACACCGATTACGCAGATTTAAAAAATCGATTACACCGATGGTTTGCATAGATTTAATCTGTGTAATCTGCTTCAATAATCTCTGTAATCAAAATAAATTATTTCTTTTTGTATTTCTTCATGAATTTATCTACTCTGCCCGCGGAATCAACGAATTTCTGCTTACCGCTAAAAAAAGGATGGCAGGCAGAACAGATTTCTACCCTTATATTTTGTTTTGTCGAACGCGTCTGGAATGTTTCCCCGCATGCGCACACTACCGTTGCCTGTTGATAATTCGGATGAATCTTGTCTTTCATGATAACCTCCTCGTTAGCTGCTTTACTTATTCATACTTAAAAGAAATTCTTTATTATCTTTTGTCTTAGACATTCTATCAATTAAAAGCTCAACCGCCTCGGCGGCATTTAAATCATTGAGCACTTTACGCAATATCCAAATCTTCTGCAAGTCCACCTCCGGTATAAGTAATTCCTCCCGCCTTGTATTGGAGCGCTTTATATCAATGGCCGGATAAATTCTTCTCTGAAATAAATTTCTGTCGAGCTGAAGTTCCATATTGCCCGTGCCTTTGAATTCCTCAAAAATAACCTCATCCATGCGGCTTCCCGTATCCACTAAAGAAGTGGCAATAATAGTCAAGCTGCCGCCTTCTTCTACAGCGCGGGCCGCGCCGAAGAAACGCTTAGGCTTATGCAGGGCGTTTGAATCCACACCCCCGGACAAAATTTTTCCTGAGTGCGGCACCACGGTATTATACGCCCGGGCAAGGCGGGTTATGCTGTCTAAAAGTATTACCACGTCTTTTCCATACTCCACAAGCCTCTTTGACTTCTCCAGAACAATCTCCGCTACCTGCACATGGCGCTCTGCCGGCTCATCAAAAGTAGAAGAAATAACCTCTCCCTTAACACTACGCTGCATATCGGTAACTTCCTCCGGCCGCTCATCAATAAGCAAAACCATTAAAATAACATCAGGGTGGTTTGCGACAATTGAATTGGCGATTTTCTGCAGTAACACTGTCTTGCCGCTATAGGGAGGGGCAACAATCAAAGCGCGCTGGCCTTTGCCCAAAGGAGTAAGTAAATCCATTATGCGCATAGAAACCTCTTCCGGTTTTATTTCAAGATTAAAACGCTTATGCGGATAAAGAGGAGTAAGATTATCAAACAATATTTTCTCCTTTGACCTTTCCGGATTTTCAAAATTTACCGCTTCAACCTTTAGGAGCGCGAAATATTTTTCGCCTTCCTTGGGAGGCCTAACCTGGCCGCTTACAGTATCACCGGTCTTTAAATCAAATTTCCTTATCTGCGAAGGAGAAATGTATATATCATCCGGGCCGGGCAGATAATTGTAATTTGTAGAACGTAAAAATCCGAATCCATCAGGCAGAATTTCCAGGACACCTTCTCCAAACATAAACCCCTCTTTTTCCGCCTGGGCCTGAAGAATTCTAAATATAAGATCCTGCTTTTTTAGCCCGCTCAACCCATTGACATTTAAATCTTTGGCAATCTTGCTTAATTCCGTTATCTTCTTGTCTTTCAAGTTCAATATGTCCATATTCTCCTCGTCTTAGGCGGAACAACATGGGTTTTAAAACCATCCCTGTCTATCCGCGGGTTAAATCTTCCCAGATTTTTTTTACCTGTTTTTCCGTCTCCTTTAATGGATTATTATTATCTATGATATAATCGGCCAGCTTGCTTTTTTGGGATAAAGGTATTTGAAATTTTAACCTCTTTAATATATCTTCATTCCGGCCGAACTTGGCTTTAATACGTTTTAACTGATTAGCTTTATTTATCCTTACTACAATAAGCTTATCTATATCCGAGAGCATACCCGCCTCAATAAGCAGCGGAGCATCTAAAACAATAATTTTATACCTGCCGCCCGCCTTGCGTTTTTGGCGGATTTTCTGCCTGATAGTTTTCTTAATTTCTGGATGAATTATCTTAAGATACGAAGAAAGCCGCCTTTTACTGCCGAAAACGGCATCTGCAAGGCCCGGTTTATTTATGCTCTTATCTCTATTCAAAATAATCGGCCCGAACTTTAAAACAGTTTTTTTATATACGGGGCTTCCTTTAACCAGTAAGCTATGGGCTATTTTATCGGCGTCAATAACGCCTGCGCCATTTTTTTTAAAAATACCGGCTACAGTAGTCTTGCCCCCGGCCAGGCTGCCGGTTATGCCGACAACGGCTGGCAGCTTACGCCTCTGTTTTTTTCGCCTGCCGATAAAGCTTCTTGAAAATTTAGGCATACATAGCGGTATTTGAATTTCTAGCGGGATAAACTCTTGTATAGATTTATGTATTTTTTCGCCGATTCATCCCAGGAAAAATCATAAGTAAATGCACGCTTGACCAGGGATTGCCATTTTTTCTTATTTTTATATGCGGCCTGCGCTTTTTTAAAACAATTCAAGAAGCTTTCCACGTCATATTTGTCAAAAACAAAACCATTTTCAGCGCTAACCGTATCCGCCAACCCGCCCGTTTTAAATGCCAAAGGTATTGTGCCGTATTTAAAACTGATCAGCTGCCCTAAACCGCATGGTTCATAGCGCGAAGGCATAAGGAAAACATCACTTGCAGCATAAATTTTATGCGCCAGGACATCGTCAAACTTTATGTTGGCAGAAATTACTTTAGGGTATTTTTTCCGCATTTTTTCTAAAACATCGTGGTATACCGCCTCGCCAGTGCCTAATATAACTAACTGCACGTTGCTTTTTGCGATTTTTTCAATATCCGCCGCTATTAAATCCAGGCCTTTTTGTCTGGCAAGCCGGGAAACCATGCCGAATAAGGGTACGTCTTTTTTTAACGCCAGCCCCAGCTCTTTTTGCAGGCTATGCTTATTTTCATATTTATTTTCCAGAGAACCAGGTGAAAACTTTTTGAAAATAAATTTATCTATTGCCGGATCCCAAATATCATAGTCCAGACCGTTCAATATTCCGGAAAGATTTTGTTTTTTGCCCGCTAAGACACCCTCCAAGCCGCAGCCAAACTCACTGGTTAATATTTCTTTGGCGTAATTGGCGCTTACCGTATTGACCGCATCGGAAAATACAATCCCGCCTTTTAATAAATTTATCTTGCCGTAAAATTCCAGGCCGCCTATGCCGAACAAACCCGGATCCAAAGAAAGTTTGCCAAACTCATCCGCCGGGAAAAGCCCCTGATAAGCAAGATTGTGTATCGTAAGGACAGTTTTGATCTCCTTATAAAAAGGGTCATTATTTAATTTATTTTTTAAAAATACCGGTACGAGCGAAGACTGCCAATCATTACAATGGATTACATCCGGCTTAAAATTTATATTTTTTAATAGTGCCAGGGTCTGGGTACAATAAAATAAAAACCTGTCCAGATTATCCTTATAATCGCCAAATTTATCGCCATAAAGCCCGTCCCTGTTAAAATAAAAATCATTATTAATAAAATATACCTTTATTCCGTTGGCATCGCAGGCGGAAACCGTATCAGATACATTATGTATTTTAAATTTTTTCTCATCCACTCCTTTATACTTCGGCATAGCCAGTATTATCTCTACGCCTTGCTTCTTAAGCCGGGAAGGAAGGGCGCCTGCCACATCAGCCAAACCGCCGGTTTTCGCAAAAGGTACGATTTCCGAAGAACAAAGCAATATTTTCATCTTTTAGCCCCCTTAATGAGCCCATCCGCCTACGGCGAGATATGGGCGAATTAACCGCTGATTTTAACTTTAAAATTTCTCCATGTTATACCAATTTTTTCCTTTTTTCATATCAACTTTTAACGGGACAGAGAGTTTTAACACATTCTCCATATTAGATTTAATTAAACGGCACAATTTTTCTAATTCAGCGTTTTTAACATCGAAAATCAGCTCATCATGAACCTGTAACACCATTTTTGAATAAAGGTTATTCTCCTTCATCTCTCTGGATATTTTAATCATGGCGAGCTTTATCATGTCGCTGGCCGTGCCCTGAATAGGGGCATTTATCGCCTGGCGTTCGGCAAACGCCTTAAGCTGCATATTTGAACTGTTTAGCTGAGGTAGATACCTTCTTCTGCCTAAAAGCGTTGCCGCAAATCCGTTTCTTTTTGCTTCTTCTATTGTCTGGTCAATATATCGCCTGACTTTCGGATAGCGCAGAAAATATTCATCAATAAATTTTTGCGCTTCCTCATTGGATATGTCTAAATCACGGCTTAGGCCAAAATTTGTCATACCGTAAATTATCCCGAAATTTACGCGCTTAGCCATATCGCGCTCCAGCCCGGTTATTTCTTGTTCGGGCTTAGTAAAAATTAAAGAGGCGGTAAAACGATGGACATCCTTATTCTCTCCAAACGCCCTCTTTAGGTTTTCATCATCGGATAAATGCGCAAGAATCCTCAATTCAACCTGCGAATAATCACAGCAAAGAAGGTAATCATCTTTACCCGAAGGGATAAAAGCAAGCCTTATTTTACGCCCGTCTTCGGTCCTTATGGGTATATTTTGCAAGTTCGGATTTGAAGAAGAAAGCCTGCCGGTCTGTGTACCTGTTTGGTTAAAAGAGCTGTGCAGCCTCGCATCCTTTTTATCCACCAGCTTCGGAAGCGAATCAATATAGGTTGATTTTAGCTTAACCAGCTGCCTGTAATCTAAAATCAGGGCCGGCAAAAAATGGCTTTTTGTTAATTTTTTTAATACTTCTTCATCGGTTGAAGGCCCTGTTTTGGTTTTTTTTAGTACGGGCAATTTAAGCATATCAAATAAAACAAGGCGCAGCTGCTTCGGAGAATTTATATTAAACGGCTTCTCGGAAACCTTATAAATTTTTTCCACCAAAAGAGATATGCGCTTATCTATTTGTTTAGATAATGAAGAAAGGACGCTTAAATCTATTTTGATACCGTATATTTCCATCTCAGCCAATACCTCCGCCAGAGGCATCTCGACGTCAAAAAAAAGTTTTTCTTGCTTCTTTTGGCATAGCTGATCATAAAAATAATCTTTCAACTTAGAAATTGCCGCGGCTGGATAGCTTATTTTTTTATCCGTGGCGCTGTCCTGATATTCTGAAATTAAATCTTTTAAATCATAAGAAGCCGATGCCGGGTTGAGTAGATAGGCAGCCAGCATAGTATCAAAATGTATTCCGCAAAGCTCAATGCCTTCTTTGGACAATAAAATCTTTGCTTCTTTTAAATTATAGCCGGTCTTTTTTATTTTTTTATCGGAAAAAACAGCGCTTAAATATTTTAAAAATCCGCTTTTAACAAAATAAACCTTACCGCTATTATAAAAATAAACTCCCTGAATACGCCTTTCTTGCGGTTCGACATCAAGCAAAAACACCATCGCCTCATCAGCAAACAAACTATCAGAAAATTTTTTTATTTCTGCCTTATCTTCCAGTTCTATCAACTCCGCCTTATCACAGGCATCATTACTGGCAGGCAAATCCTTCAACATGCTCCTGAATTCAAGCTTCTTAAAAATCCTCTTTAACTTTTCATGGTCCGGGGCCGCAACTTTAAGCTTGGCAAGGTCGATATCCAAAGGGACGGCCGTGTCTAAAACTGCCAAATCACGGCTTAAAACCAGCTGCTCTTTCTGTTCTATTATCATATTTCGTACACGTGGAGGATCGATACTTTCAATCTGCGACAACAGATTGTCTATATTGCCATATTTTTTTATGAGGGTTGCCGCTGTTTTCTCTCCTATTCCTTTAACTCCGGGAATATTATCAATGCTATCGCCTGTTAAAGCCACTATATCAATTATATTTTCTGGGCTCACCCCAAAACGGGCCTTCACTGCGTTTTTATCAACTACGGTATCGGCGTTATGCGGATTGCATAACTTAATATTATCATCCACCAATTGCAACATATCCTTATCCCCGGAGACTATAACCACGTCAAATTTGCCTGCCGCTTTCTTTGCAATAGTGGCAATTATGTCATCCGCTTCATAGCCCTGTTTTTGGAAAATATGAAAATTGTAGGCGGAAATTACTTCTTTGATTATTTCTATCTGCGAAATTAACTCATCGGGCATAGGCGGCCGCGTTTTTTTATAATCCGCGAACTTTTGCCTGCGGAATGTATCACGCCCAAGATCAAAACAAACCGATAAGTACTCAGGATTATTATTTTTGAGTATTTTGTTTAAAATATTTATAAAACCAAAAATCGCTCCTGTAGGCTGGCCATAAGACGTGGATAAATCAGCTTTTATGGCAAAAAACGCCCTGTAACAAAATGAATTGGCATCAAGTAAAAATAATTTCGGTTTAGGCATGCATTTTGAAACGGCCTTAGGGATGGGTCTAATATTTTAATAATATCTTCTTTTGGGTTTTTTCCAGTAATTCATGGGCTTCTTGATTACGGGGATCGCTGCTCATTATAACATTGAGATTCTTGAGAACCGTCAGATAATCTTCTGACTTATAAGCCATCCTGGCTTTAGCCATGTAATTGCGCATATTTTTATCGCCGCCGTACTGCTCATCATACTCCCGATTAACATAATCCGTAAGTTCGCGCACTTCTTGGCTCTTAAGTTTCTCTGCTATTTCTGGATATATCTGGCCTATATTTCTTAAATGTACCTTTGCTTTAAAGGCGCCTGCATCACCCGGGGCGCCTAAATACATTCTTTTATGCCAATAGTGCGCTGCTTCTAAAAAATCTCCCTGTGCTTCATATAAAGAAGCGAGGTTATAGCAGGCCTGGGCATAGTTTGGATTAATCTGTAAGGCCTTAAGATACATCTCTTTTGCGCCACTGATATTGCCCATCTGCTCATACAATACTCCGAGGTCATTACAAAGCGCGCTGTTGGCAGAATCTATAGCCATGGCCTTTTCATAAAACATCAGGGCGCCTGAGAAATCTCCTATTTTCTGAGCTTCATAACCTTTATCGCGGTAGATTTTGCTTTCTTCCTGGATTAAATTTGAAAAAACAAGAGAGGGCAAAAATACAACAATGCTCAATAAGGATATATTTCTGATAAACTTAGGCAAATTTACCATAATAATTGTTTTTGTATGTTATTATATTAATATAAATAAAGGTGATTTGCAAGTCTTTTTATTGCCTACATTAACGCAGCAAGGCCAAGCGCCGGATGCTGAACCTTCTCCAGATAAGGAAGAAGCTCTTCGCTACTCGTGGCATTGGTTTCATCGGCTATCTTATCCAGTAAATCCGGCATGCCTAACTCTTCAGAGCGTTTTTTTAATTTATCCGCCAGTATATCCTTTAGCTCTTTAGGCATCCAGACAAGCCTGGGCAGTCCGCCTTCGGCCGAAATGAATTTTTTGCTGGCAATATAAAGCTTGCCTACGCCTAAAAATCCCGGGGTCTGTACGCCGCCCCCCACCGAGCCGGCGAGTGTAGTAAAATTCATCCCGGAAGGCGTCATGCCCGAGTAATCCCTATGTACAACCATGACTCCGTTGGCCTCGGGGATTATAGCAACAATACACTCAAAACACCCGCAGGAAGTCTGTGGAGAATCCATAATAGAATACATGCTTACCCGGTCTATGCTCTTATTTGATTTAGCGTTGAAAAAATCATTGACGTTTTTCCATTGGCCCAGGTTTTCGTCTATCGGGCCGCCTTTTTCTATGGGCTGATTCGGTCCCGTCGGGATAATTTCAAAAGAGGCCTTGGCGTCAAGCCAGGAATAAGCGCCGCATAAGCCAAGCCGCTCCGGAGTAATAACACATACATGATTTGGAGCAAAAGACTGGCAAAGAGTGCAAGAGAAAAACGTATCCACGCTTTCATCTGTCATGCCGCTTATGCGCTCATCGCGCTCGGCATATACCTTTTGCGCCTCCGCTATAAGGCGTTCGACGTCTTCTTTCTTTGTATAAATCTTCGTACTTACTTTATCTATTATCGCGCTGTATTCTTCATGTAGTTTAGCATGAAGAATTACCCCCATATGTTTCAATAAAAAACCCTTCTTGGCTGCATCTTTATTTATGCGGATCCAATTCATATCACGCTGGCCCACGTGCATAAGCCCCATCGCGCAATTTATGTAGTGGTGAATTTGACGCTCGAGTATCGGTTCGAAATCTTTCTGCATTTTGCGCCCGGAAACTTCAACAACTATTGCCAAAGGCATAGATTTAGAGCCTTCGGGAAGTTTATCTATATCAGGACCGATAACCTCTGTATCGCCGTCATTTATGGTATCATTGTCTACGCTCTTTAAATATTCAAAGGCCATGCTGCTCTTACCGCCGAATTCAGCGAATACCTGTTCTTTTCTTACCCGCTCGCCTTCAAAAGCAGCCCCGTATAAAACCGGGATAGGAATATTGGCTACCTTCACTTTTACGCCCCTTACTTCAATACAACGCGGCACTATTTTCTTATAATCTAATTCTTTAACCAATGCTTCGTATGTGGTTATGCCTGTAGGGTGTATTTCCGGTATATCGGTATCGGCAATTACCGGAAAACCCATGTTTATCGCGCCCGCGCCTGTGGCATATTTTTCATCGTCTACCAAACCTAAGGCTAAACCAAAAGCAAAGACCCTCTCTTTGCAATAAAGAAGGTTTTTCCTGGCCTGTCCGGGCTTTAAACCTCCAAAGGTAAGAGCCGACCTTATCGCCCAGTTTAAAGGATAGATTGCGGAAATCGTATCCCGGCCATATGGGACAATATAATTATCCCAGCCCATCTGTACTTCTTCTTCTTTCAGCTGATCTACGATCGAACGCCCGTTACTTGAAGACCCCACAAAAATAAGTATATTACGCTCCTGAAGCTGCCTGATGATATCGAGCGCTATTTTGTTGTCCGGTGCGGCACCCAGTATGGCGGCAAATCCCGGCATGCGCCCATCAACAAGCTGAATACCCAAAGAACGCATAATCGTATCAGTAAAAAATCCCTCGCAGTCAGGCTGCGGTTCTGTACCATATAAATATCTTACGGCAACTATTATTTCTTCCGACAATAATGTGGCAATGCCTGCATCTAAGGCGCTGCCAAGATAAGGAAGCCATAGATGAAGGGAAGGCTCCTGCGGTAATAAGCCTTTGGCATGTCCAAGAATTTTCCTCGCATCGCCTAAAGTTTTGACTTCCGCTGCCAATAAAGCATTCGCCATAGGAAAATAAAAAGCCGTCTCGGGGAACTCCACTTTTTGAGATTCGCCCTTGTCTGAAATAGCTTTCAGCAAGTCCTCTTCCGCCTGTTTTGTTATTTTTATCGCCCCCCTGATTACTGCTTGCGCAACTATCTTAGACATAACTTCAGCTCCTTATTAAATATATATTTTCTCTTTTTCTTCTTTTACTAAATTTTTAATCTTGGCATAACTTATATTTTCGTCTAATAAATCATCTTTTATCCCGGAAATATTTATTCTTTCTTTAATCAGCCGTGTATATAACCCGCTGTTGGCAATACTACCCACAAATAACGCGCCTATAAGAC
>Ga0210019_1000541_pt1 | contig 47180 bp, 53 predicted proteins | sample CryGeyCG2114_020_2_FD_183969 | JGI IMG/M metagenome (GOLD analysis project Ga0210019, IMG submission 183969) | Groundwater microbial communities from aquifer - Crystal Geyser CG11_big_fil_rev_8/21/14_0.20 (SPAdes) (version 2) | ecosystem: Environmental > Aquatic > Deep subsurface > Groundwater ...
CCTTCGAATAATATTTTCCGGGCATAGTACACCTGTTAAATTTTTAACTTTTCTTTCCTGATCCAGGTCTTGAAAGACCTGGGCTTTCCGAAAGAGACTTACCGTCTAGTTTAGCAGGTACCCGTCAGAGGAAGGTATTAGCGAATTTGCGACGGTATATCACGTACTTGCTGGTTTTTCCTGGCTTGCAAATCGAAGCAATGATCCACATCTCGAGAAAGTAGGCACTACTGCATGGTGGTTGTCACAGCAGGGAATAATTCCACTGATTCCTGTTGAAGATGTGCGATATGCTGCATATCAATTTGGCTATGACTCGGAGATCGCATACAACCACGATCCTTCTTGGCCTTTTCCTATAACACAAGTAATAAAAGCTCCACCCAAAATAGAAAAATTTGGCAGTATGGTGTATATTCCCTTCAACCTATGCGAACAGGCACAGGAAAATCCCATCGCAACGCTTGCAAAGCTTGCGGGACTGGCATCACAGCTCAGTGATTATGGCAATGGAAGATATCGCTATCAAGGAAATATTATCTTACGAGGTATGGCAACATATGCACAAGTACTGGGGAAAGCCTCTCGGCTGTATCCTGACTTTGCTTTGACTCCAAGTCAAGAACGGTTGATTGCACAATTTCCGTATGGAATCACTTCACTCTCTCCTCATGAACAAGAACCAGATATAAATGGAAATCAAATCCCAAATTATTGGAAAAATTAGCTATTGAAATATGCCTATGAGTTCAGAAATATTCGTTAACGACACAGCCCAATGGCACATAGAACAAAAACAAGAAACGATGAGTGGGGAGTTGAGTGCATCGTATGTTCTTCGGGGAATGAAGGGAAATTCAGAGTTGATTATTGGTGACGGCGCCTATCCTGATGCTTTGGGGCGTGCTGTTTCTCAGTTACACAATTCCACAAGGACCCGTGGACCAATTGTAAATGTTGGTGATGGTCTCTGATACAACGGTCCAGGTATTGCGCGAGCTCTTCCTCTGAATAAGTTGGTAAATCTTGATATCTCCCCCAGGCTTATAGAGGCTCAAAGGAAAAGGGACTTGAATAGACCAATCATTCAAGCAGACGCTACTAGACTTCCATTCGCCGACTGCTCACTTGAAGGGGTTGTTGCGAACGAAATTATTGCTGATTTTCTCACATATTCTTTTCGGACAAATCAACTGCTTGAAATCATTAATCTTATTGAGTCTCATCGTATTTCTCCCAAAAATTCAATTTTCTCTCCCGAAGAACTGAGAGCAGTGTCCGATCTTATTGCTACAACCAGACAACCTTCTGCTGTTTGGACTGAGCTTATTCGAGTATATCAGGCGTATGATCTCCCAGTACCTTATGACCAAACAGAAAAAGAAACAATGAATGTTAATGTTGGGGCAATCAGGTTTCTTGAAGAAATGGAAAGAACGCTCAAGCCGGGTGGGTGGGCATGGATTTCGGAATGGGGATCATCAAATGACCCAAGTTATACACCAAATGAACTTGAACTCGAAGGACATAGTGAGTATGGTATCTCATTTGATACGCTTTCCCAAGTGGGTCAAATGCTGGGATTTGATGTTGAGGTTGTCCCTTTGGTAGAAGAAATTGGGGTAGATCTCGATCAATTTTATACGAGTCATCGCTCAGAGGAAAATGGTGGAGCACTCTTTTTATCCAGAAATGAGGCACTAACAATGTTTCCAGAAGAATTTGAAGGTCATGAAGATGATTTTCAACATCTCGGATCAACAGACTATTTTTTTTATACTTTCCTTGTTCTCAAACTCAAAAAAAGAACTTCATTACCCGAGGCAATGAAGAATAGAATTTGTTAAATAACATGTCAATCAACGAAACTCCACATTTTGAAACTATTGCAGAAGGTTTGCGTTATCGAGAATACAATGCTACCCCCTTCCCCGAATATCTCATCCGTGAAAGAAACGCGCGACTTGGGGTATTTGTGCCTTTGCTCAATGGGGTAAACACATCTCTTGAAGAAATATACGATGCATATCTTGCTGTCGGAGGAAAGAATGAGCCCCCGGCCGAGCTTACGAATGAGCCGTGGATTGGATTTTGGCGAAATGTTCAAGCAACAGACTCTCCTCATGCACGAAGTCTTGAGACAATTTGGTTTGGGATTGACGCATTGCCCACTGATGATAATGAGCTTGTGGCGCACCCATCATTTACTCTTTTTGCCCATCAGGGCAACTTGCTCAAAACAATGGAAGATGGAAAAGTACAGTTTAAAAAAAGAAAAATGCCGTTTGGAGATCAATCGTTTCCCTATGTAGCTCACACGCACATTGATACACCAGGAATACTCCTTGATGTGTATTTGAGAGAAAATAACGTGACGATAGATGAGCTGTCCGCATATGATCTCTGGCATCTTCGTACCGCGTCAATGCTTCTTGCCGCACACGATACGATTGAGGAGGGGTGTGTGATTTCGGACGATGCCACACAGACTGTGACGATCGAATCGCTTGTACATGGAATTAGGGATCCGTTTGTCCGCAAACTCCTTACAGTTGGGGTTCCGGCACTTACGGAGTCTCCTTATCACGAAATGGTGCGGAATACTCGAGGAAGTCAATACCCCATTGCACGTGGTAAAGACGTATTTGCTGCTTTGGGGAAAACTCGAGGCATCCTTCATGAGAGGAAACAAGCCATAGGAGCGTTGACGAAAGACCAGGCGATCAAGCTGTCAAAGGTATACCAGCAGGATCTTTTGGTGTATGGGTCACACGCACATCAAATCAGGGCGATACACGAGGGGCTTTTTGAGACAGGCGATGACGATTCGCGAACAATAGCGAGTACTTTGCCTTTTGCAGAGCTTGTGGATCGGATGTCTGAGATGATGGATTTGGAGCGATATATGCAAAGAGAGGACACTTCGTACTATCGCGAGCTGACATTTTTTCATGCGGCAAAAATACGATATATGAGAAGTCAGATCAATCAGTCGCAATTACATATATTTCCGGGTGAAAGTTTTGCAGATTCTCCCATAGATCAGATGTTCAGACAGCACGATGCATTGTTTGAGCATAAACTACAGGAAGCGAGCAAGATAACGGGAAATGAGAAATTTGAAGCAGAGTTTTTGCAATATTACGAAAAATATTTTATGCCCCATCAGGTAGAACATAATGGGGGGTTTATTGATATAAAAAGTCCTGTTGAGCAGGCCTGTGGACGATTTGATGAGTTTGCACAAGATAAAGCAAAGGTAATCGTACGTCACGGACTTTGATGCTACAATATATCACATGCATTACACTCGTCAGGATCTTGAACGTCACATCAAAGAAGAACACAAGCAATCTCCTTTTGGTACGTACCTCAGAGAAATTGTGTATGGCGGAAACGATGGAATCGTGACGACGTTTGCTGTGGTTGCAGGATTTGCAGGTGCAAGTGCGGGAGGGCAAATCAGCGGACTGGGATTTGCAGCAGTGCTTCTTTTTGGTCTTGCAAATCTTTTTGCAGATGGTGCATCTATGTCACTAGGGAATTTTTTATCCATCAGATCAGAGCAGGATCGATACCGAAAAGAGGAGCGAAAAGAAAAGCGTGAAGTTGACGCAAATCCACACATTGAAAAAGCTGAATCTCAAGAAATTTTGAAACAAAAAGGATTTTCAAAAGAACAGGCGGTACAACTTGTGGAGATTTATAGTACTAACAAGCCTTTTTGGATCGATTTCATGATGAAATATGAGCTTGAGATGCCAAATCCCTTTGATGAAAGTCCGGTATTTTCTGCAATTGCAACATTTTTGGCATTTGTGAGCTTTGGAGCGATACCTCTTATTCCGTATATGTATGTATTTCCTTTTGGTCATCCATTTACCTTGGCAGTGATTGCAACTGGATTTGCCCTGTTTCTATTGGGACTTCTTCGATATAAAGTCACTAAGGAATCAATCATAAAATCGGTGGGAGAAATTTTGTTTGTAGGTGGTCTTTCGGCATCCGTCGCATTTTTTGTGGGAACGTTTTTCAGAATATAAGAATCTGTTCACGCAGTTATCATATATCCTTTTGCATGGACTGTTTTTATGAGTTTTTTCTCAAAGTTCTGATCGATTTTTTTCCGCAAATATCCGATATATACATCGACAATTCTCGTTTTCATACTTCCTGATGCGTGCCAAATATGTTTGAGAATTCCCTCGCGAGAGACCAATGTGTTTTTATTATCAATAAGTAGTTGAAGAAGTTTAAACTCTTGTTTGGTCAGATAAATAGACTGTTTTGCTCGAACTACTTCATGTGTTTGGACATTGAGCCGTACATCAGCAATATGAACCATCATAATTCAGTCTGATTATATACAAAATCTGATACATGTATGAAGTGATTTAAAATCCTTGAGATTTTGCAATGGATACGACAGCCCAGAGTACGAGGATGAGAGCTCCAATAAACGCCATTTCACCAAGGTGTCGTTTAATCCGATCGCTTTGTATTTTGGTAAGTGCCATGATCCATAATACCTATGAAATTATGAAGTTGTCAATAGCACAATAATTACGTAAGAGTTCACACTCTTTGACACACATTGTCATTCCCCCGAGTACTCAGGGGAATCCATTCTCCAGACTATTTCAACAATCTGGATCCCCGATCAGGTCGGGGATGACACAAAATAATAATTGGTATACTGTGATACAGTTTTGTCAAGAACCGTGAACTCTTACATAATTACGAATTATGATTTATGAATTACGAATAAGAAATTAGAAAAGCGTGCGCATGGTATCATATGAAGATATGCATGTAGCTATAATTGGGGCGGGACTTACTGGTTTGACCGCTGCATATGAACTACAGAAAAAAGGTCATAGTGTTCAAATTTTTGAAAAAGAATTTTTACCAGGGGGGCTCGCCATGGGATTTCAAAGGGATAATTGGGAGTGGCCATTGGAAAAGCATTATCATCATATTTTTACTTCGGATAATGAGATTCGAAAACTCGCATCAGAAATCGGAGTCCCATTTCATTTTTCTCGTCCCATCACATCTTCATATATTGACGGCGACATCTTACAACTAGACTCTCCTTTGAAGCTTCTCATGTTTTCAAAATTGACCATTGCTGAACGTCTCCGAATGGCTGCGGTCTTAGGATATTTGAGATATATTTCAGGCTGGCAAAGTCTTGAGAAATATACCACACATGAGTGGCTTCAAAAATATTTAGGAATGCGACCATACAAAATGCTTTGGGAACCCCTTTTGATTGGAAAATTCGGACCGCATTTCAAAGATATTTCTTTGAGCTGGTTCTGGGCACGAATCAAAGCGCGGACTACAAAGTTGGGATATCCCGATCACGGATTTCAAAAATTTGCCGATACGCTTGCAAATAAAATTATTGAAAATGGCGGATCCATCAAATACAAATCTGAAGTTACGGAGATAAAAGAGAATCGTCTTACCATTGATGGAAGTGTGAAAGATGTAGATGCAATTATTGTCACAGTACCAAATAAACTGTTTATGAAACTTGCTCCCAAACTCCCTGGAGAATATATGGATAAATTGCAGTCATTCAAAGGAATTGGTGCGCTCAATATGGTTTTAGAGCTTGATCTGTCATTTCTTCCCGACAATGTGTATTGGCTCAATATTTGTGATGAATCCTATCCCTTCTTGGCGGTTGTTGAGCATACACATTATATTGACAAATCTCATTATCATGGATCACATATCGTGTATGTCGGAAACTATCTTCCTCAAGATCACCGATATTTTTCTCTTACGGATGAAGAACTAATGAACGAGTATCGTCCTTTTCTGGAAAAAATTCATCCTCAGTATTCTTCACATATTTTGAGTACTACTGTGTTTCGAGTGCCGTTTGCTCAGCCGATTGTCACGCAGGATTTTTCAAAACGTATCCTGCCATTTCAGACACCTCTGAAAAATGTTTTTCTTGCAAACATGCAGCAGGTATATCCGTGGGATCGAGGAACAAATTTTGCCGTTGAGATGGGGAAAAATGTTGCACACGATATTGAATCGTCATATGAAAAGCATTCGTAATATAGTTGCATTAAGCATCGTCTTTTTACTTTTTAGTATTCCAAGCGTTGCGTATGCAAGTGATTTTTTCATGAAATGTGATGAGAAATCCTGCAAGCCGGCGACAATTGCACGTTTTTTTGATAAAGAAGATCTGTAGTATCCAACCTATTCACAATCAAATACAGTAACCATTCAAAATACAAGTGAAGGAATGCAATATATAGGTCATCGAGCTTTTAATTCTCTTTTAGGGTTTAATTCCCTGATGCTTGCGTCGTTTGGGAATATGTCATCCCGCACTTGATGCGGGATCCAGTCTGGATTCCCGTTTTCACGGGAGTGACAGATACCCCGATGCTCTGCGTCGGGGAGTATCATTTTGGGAGAAAGTTCTTGCCATAGGTACATTTGTTGCAGCATTCATACTTTTGGCACTTTTCATAAAAAGAAAAAAACACAAATGATAATATATAAAAATTGTAGTTACAGTGTTACAATAGCGTATGTCAAATAGAAGATCTCGTTTTAAGTTCATACTTCTTTTTTTTGTGATTGTTGGGGTCATAGACACAGGATATCTCACATATAAGCATTTTTTTCAACCGATTGGTATCTGTCTTGCTGGCCCATTTGGGGACTGCGGAAAAGTTTTGAGCAGTGAATATTCAATGCTCTTTGGAGTGCCACTTGCATTGTTGGGAATGCTTCATTACCTTTGGATGGGCACCCTTGTGTGGTTGTCGTACTCCTTGGGAAGTGATATATACAAACGATTTGCATTTATCCAATCAGCACTTGGCGTTGTGATTTCGTTGTATTTGACATACTTACAGTTTTTTGTCATAAAATCATTGTGTCCATATTGTTTATTCTCAGCTCTATTGAGTGTTGTAATGTATGTGCTTATTCGAAAAGAATGGCATGATGAATATAAATCATTTATTCTTGCAAAGATAGAGTTGGGATATAAACTTTTTGCAAAACCACTATTCTTTATTCTTCCTCCTGAATGGGTCCATGAGCAGGCTATGTTTTGGGGAGAACTTGCAGGGAATATTTCTTGGAAGCGAGCATCTCTTGAATTTATGTATTCTTTTAAACATCCTGCAATAAAACAAAAAATTGCTGGTATCACTTTTGAAAATCCCATTGGCCTTTCTGCGGGATATGATTATATGTCCGCATTCACGCAGATCCTACCATCAATTGGATTTGGTTTTGAGACGGTTGGGACGATAAGCAATATGCCGTTTGAAGGTAATAAAAAACCTCGACTTGGGCGATTGCCACTCTCAAGATCATTATTGGTAAACAAAGGATTCAGGAATCCTGGAGCTGATGTGACGATCAAAAAACTGAAGAGAATGTCCTTTGAATTTCCACTCGGCATTAGTATTGGAAAAACAAATTCCATTGAGATTGCAGGAACACAAAAAGATGCAGTTTCCGATGTGGTCGAAGCATTCAAAAAATTTCAAAAAGGTCGGCTCAAAAATGCATATTACGAATTGAATATAAGCTGTCCAAATCTCGAAGGGGGAGTAAGTTTCTATCCTTCCAACGAATTGAATGCATTATTGAACGCAGTTGGTAAGCTCAAAATAAAAAAACCGGTGTTTGTCAAAATGCCGATAGAAAAATCCGATACGGAAGTGCGCGCAATGCTTGATGTGATCGTCAAACACAAATGGATAACGGGAGTCATTTTCGGAAACCTTCAGAAAGATCGGAAAGATCCTTCATTTGTTCAAGATGAAATACTAACGGCTGGTGTTGGTAATTTCAGTGGAAAACCAACGTTTCGAAGGTCAAATGAGCTCATCAAGCTCGCATATTCTGAATATGGAAAAAAATTGATCATCATCGGGTGTGGAGGAGTATTCACCGCAGAAGATGCGTATCGAAAGATCAGACTTGGTGCAACGCTTATCCAGATGATTACGGGAATGATATTTGAAGGACCTCAGAGAATTACTCAGATCAATCGAGGACTTGTTGATCTCCTGCAGGCAGATGGATACTCCCATATCAGTGAGGCGGTTGGAGTAGATGCTTAAGTCTTACATTTTCCCCACAAACCTCTTTGTTCATCTTGTGCAACTCGTTGGACTTCGAGAAAGTGTTTGTGGTATTTAACATCAGGAGGATACGTGATGACCACTCCATATCCTTGCTCAACCAGATATTCATTGATAAAAATAGTCTCCTCAGGCGCATCAGGATTTGGTAGATAGATATAGCGAAGGAGCCGTTTGTAGCGGTCGGTTTCAGACACGTCTTTTTCCAGATAAATATCTTTTCCCTCAAGAAGTGCTTTTGTTTTATTCGATGCATCGCGCCCATAACATTGCACAGATTTTTTTGGATGGACTGTTTCTGGGGTGTCTACACCAATAAAACGTACATGTTCGCCTGTTTCGATTTCAATCGTGTCTCCATCTATGACTTTTGTGACGTGTGCTTTCTCAAAATTTCGGACATCTACTTCTCCAAGAGCCTGCGTATTTTGTGCAATGTCTTCAAAACTTTGGAGCGCTTCAAGAGCAAATTTGCCTTTTTCACCCGCAAGGATGAGAATGACAACAAGAAATGGAAAGATATAAAGCTGCCAAAGTTTTGCTTTTTTAAACATGGACTTATTATACTTTCTTTTAGATACTGATTACTGTATTCAATGTACAATATTCGTATGGGAAATATTTTTGAGTGGTACTGTCAAGGAGTTGAAGAGCAAAGAATAGCTGGAATGCATGATAGAGGAAAAATGAAATATGTGATACCAGTATATATTCTGCTTCAGGTGGGGCTATATTTCTATTTCAAAGACTCGCTCCATAAGCATGGGGCTTTGATTATTGGGGGGCCAATAATATCTGCTTTGGCAATGATTGTGTATGTTCGATGGAATCAGAGGAATGTTCCAGGAACTGGAGGATATATTTTTACTCATCTATCGAAAACGGCGAGAATTATTATTGTCTTCATGGTTATTTTTTCCTTTTTCCTTTTTTTGGTTCTACAGTGTAAGCAATATGGTTTTTCACTATCAAGCATTTGCTTTGAAAGAATTTTTATCTACGGAAATAGATAAAGTAATACGAGAAAATGATAGAATCATTTTATTACTGAGGAGAGAGACAATGTCAAGACAGATTGCAGTTATAGCGTAGAGTTGATACAATAAGCAAGTCAAATCGGGACGTAGTTCAGATGGCTAGAACGTACGCTTTGGGAGCGTAAGGTCGCGAGTTCGAGTCTCGCCGTCCCGACAAATCTCTTCATAGTAATCTAAACACTGTATATTCTTCCTTTTATCGTTTGAGTATAATAGGTGTTATATGAAGATAATCGAAAACATAAGTGAAATGAATATCGGAGTAAATAATAAAGTACTTATTATTCTTCCTCACCCTGATGATGAAACGGTTTTTGCTGCTGGATTAATTCAGAAACTTATTAAAGCTAATATTTATTATTCATTAATAACGATTACCACTGGCGAAAATAGCACATTGAAATATGGTTTTTCACCTCATATTTCATTGAGATCCAAACGCTATACTGAATTAATAAATGCTTGTAATATTTTGGGGTTAAAAAATGTTACAAGTCGTGGGTATCTAGACGGAACTATTGAAAAGAATCAAGAAGGAATTGAAGAATACCTATGTACCTATATTAATAGAATTAAACCAGGCGTCATTATAACCCTAGAACCAAATGGTATATATGGACATCCAGATCATATTGCATTATCGAAAATAGTTACACAATTGAATTCCTCCGATTGTAAGGGTATACAGCTCATATATCTTACGGTTGATAAGAATTACAAACCATCTCAAAATTCACTCAAAATGGCAAAGGATCCAACGAATATTAAACCAATTCCTCCTAACCTCATTCTGCAGCTGTCGCCTGTAGAAATATATAATAAGATACGAGCTTTACAAGCACACAAAACACAATTTAAGACAAATTTAAATTTTTGGCTGAAATGGTGAAAAAGAGGTTTACTTCAAAAAGAGTTTCTATATATCGTTAAAAAATAGTATTTGAAAGAGAAAATATCATTTTAACAAAATCTGATCAATATTCCCCGCCAATAACCATAGATAGAATTAGTAAGCAATTCAAGATCGATCGCTTCATCCCGACCATATGTAAGAATGAAGGTAAAAAGCTAATTTATATAATACTGTTGAGTATTATTTGGAAATTTTTTTTCGTATTTTTTCAACAAATCAACCTGCATTTTATTTGACTCTTCGACAGCCCTCAACACAATCTTCTTTTTTTCTCTAGATGGTAGGCCAAAGAAAAAATATTGTTTTGGCTGTTGGAACAAGTTTAAAAAATACTTTATTGAGAAAGTCATATGAGGATTTTATTTAATTGTTCTGTATTATAACCTATAGTTAAATAACTATCAACATTATTTATATTTAATTGTAGCTTATTTTTATTAGCATTTCTAATGTCTTTAACAACTAAATTTAATTCAACAGATTTACCAAATTGTTGTTTTGCTTTATTTACATTTTCCTTGGCTTGGAAAAATGCATTAATCCCACTCCGGGTTTAATTCCCCGACGCTCTGCGTCAAGAAAGTATAAAATGTATGCGTGAGTATCAATTTACATAAGCGACATAATATATCGGTGTTACTTTACCACTTTGTATTCCCAACACAGTTTAGAAAGGTAGTCATAGACAATGAAATAGATAAAATAATTAAAGATGTTTGTTTGGAGATTGCAAACAGATATGAATTACATTTTGTTGAGATAGGTTCAGATAAAGATCATGTACATTTTCTAGTACAATCAGTACCAACATTTACGATCACCAAATTAGTAACCACGATCAAAAGTATTACAGCCAAAGAGATTTTTTTCAAAAGACCAGATTTGAAAAAACAGATGTGGGGCTCAAATTTCTGGACAAGTGGATATTATGTATCAACAGTTGGTGCACATGGGAATGAACATGCAATCACACATTATGTCAAACAACAAGGAAAGGAAAAAGAATATTATCAAATTCATAAAGACCAACTAACACTCTTTATATAGATACCTCGATGCTCTGCGTCGGGGTTGATCATTTATATAAGAAATTAGTGTTTGAATATGTTAAATTTGAAATCAATATTCATACTTAAATGCTGGATAGCTGATTTTTATAAAAATCATGCTTCTATATATTTGCAAGTAATATGCGATAGAAGCAATAAGTCGATCTTCATCCCGACCAATATTTACAACCTCTCAATCGCCAATACTTTCAGAAATGAAGTATCGGTTTGGAGAGTTCCTCCAGACGTTTTTGCACGAATTTCTACGGTATGTGTACCTGCATTTGTTGAAATTGCTCCACTTAGCGAGATAGGAACAGCTCCATTTACGACAGGCATGATTGCTTGGCTACTGAGAGATTGATCTTGACCATTCAAAAAAATACCATACGTGTTTACATTATTTGCAGTGTCATTTTTTGAGGTTGTGTAAAAATCTATCCATAAAGTGCATTTTGCTGAACAGACAATATTTACAAATGTGTTCATTGCTGAATATGATGTTGCACTGGTGCTAAATGCTGGACCCCTTATGTGAGCATCTGCAAGTATTTTTTGGCCTGAAATTTCGGGTTCCTTGGTCGCCGAAACTTCAGTCTCTTCGGACAGTTTATCAATAAATTTTTGTTGAGTTGCCACTGCATCTTCAAGTGACTCTATACTCTCTGCCATCGATTTCAAACGATCCGTGGCTATTGAACTTTCGGTTTGTTCTTCTGTCTGTTTTGTCTCTTGAGCGACGGACATATCTGATGAAGTTTGAGTTTCATTCTGTAGTTTCTCCCTTTGGAATATGTAGATGATGACCAGTAGAGTGACAATAATTGCACCGATTATTACTCGCACTATGACTTTTGTAGACATCACTATCAGTATAGTAGTTTTTAAAGAATATAATCTTCAAATTCCTTTTTATTCATTATTCATCAGGCAAACCTTTGGGCAATTTATTTTTCCAAACTTTGCCATAGCGCAATACTTCCATAGGTTCGATAGGGTTTCCAAACAGAAACTATGCATTCTATTTTTTTCTTGGAAGGGTTTTCGAGATTATACAAGTTTTCTATTCCTCGTCTCAGTCCGATATCTCCGTGAGAAAACACATCTTCTCGTCCAAGGGTAAACATGAGAAACATTTCAGCAGTCCATCTCCCTACCCCTTTTATTTTGGTAAGCTCAGCAACCACATCTTCGTCACTTAATTTATGGAAATCATTCCAACGAAAATCGTCGCTTAATATTGCAGTAGCAATATTTTTGATATATGAAGCTTTTGCCCACGACATTCCAGCGTCACGAAGAGTTTGGTCTTTATGTTCAAGTAGTTTTTCAGGCGTGACAATTTTTTTTGGAAACAATGCTTCAAATCTTCCTTGAATAGTATCTGCTGCTTTTCCAGAAAGTTGTTGGGAAATAATCTGGCGACAGAGAGATTGAAAGTATTCGAGTTTCTCTTTCTTTGCAATTTTTGGATTTATCCAGAGACTTAAATTCATGTTAATTAGAATCTCAAGAATAGTTGTGTCGACTTTTCTGAAGTGGTCACAAATTTTATTTGTAGAAGTTGGCATGAAAGACAGTATAAATGATAAAATTATAATGATTATGAAAATCAAAGATCTTCCAAAACATCTCCGTCCACGAGAGAAGCTTATTGAGAAAAGCGAATCTGCCCTAACAAATAGTGAGCTTCTTGCAATCCTTTTTCGAACCGGCACTACCAAGAAAAATGCAATCGAGCTTGCGGAGTATATTTTGCACAAATATCCAATGAAGAAATTGGTCGAGCTTGATTATGATACTTTGGTCGAAATCGATGGAATTGATGCGGGAAAAGCGTGCACACTTCTCGCATCGTTTGAGCTTGTCAAACGCGCACTGCAGAAACATGATACTCATCTTCCGATGATCAATTCTCCTCAAGATGCAGTTGATCAGTTGACAGAAATTCGATCGAAAAAGAAAGAATATTTTGTCGCACTATATTTGAATGCAAGAAATCAGTTGATTCACAAAGAGACAATATCGATTGGTACGTTGAATGCGAGCCTTGTCCATCCGAGAGATGTATTTGAGCCTGGAGTGAGAATGAATGCAGCTTCAATCATCATCTCTCACAATCATCCTTCGGGAGATCCAAAACCCTCGGATCCTGATATCCGAATCACAAAACAGCTCAAAGAAGCAGGAGAAATACTAGGAATTCAGCTACAAGATCACCTCATCGTGACAGAGGAAACATATCTGAGCATGAAGGAAGAGGGATGCTTATAAAATTTCTAATTTCTAATTTCTAATTTCTAATTTCTAATTTCTAATTTCCTAATTTTGATTTTTGAGATGTGGAAAACCACAAGGCTATACGAAGAATGACCACTCCAACTCCAAACATAAAAACAATCAGGCTAAACGATGGAAAGATTGATTCGCTTTTGCCTGTAAGCCATGGAGTCCAATACTGTATCCCCTTTGCGCCAAAATGAAATAACACAAAGACAAAGCCGATGTAACCAAGTCGCATAAGCTTTCTCCATCTGGTCGCTCCGATTTCATGAATTGCAAAACGGTTTGAAATTGCTGCCAATAAGACGAAGATTGCAGTAGCAATTAACGCGCCAATAAATGATGCGATGCGTTTGTCCTCGAGATAATAGCCAGGAAAAGGGGAATATGCTGAAAACAAAATGGAAAATACAATGTGAATAGTCATATATCCAGAACCTACAAGTCCAAGGTGTTTTCGGTATATGATGTATTTGTCAGCAAAGTCCCAGAAGTAGCAAATACTACTCAAAACGAGTGAAAAACCTATAAGGAGAAGTGCAACATCGCCAACAGCTCTATTGAGGATTCGTTCAGAAAAACTAGCGTTTGTTGCAAAATAGTAGGCAGATACTACGATTAAGATAATGATGCTATAGACAATCATTTCGCCCCAAAGTCGTAGTTCTCGTGGAACTGGGGAATATTTTATGTGATGTTCAAGCTTTGTTTGCGCTTTGAGTTCTGCAGGCATGATATTATAAGTATACACAAAACTTAACTTTGTCATCCTGAGGTGAAACCGAAGGATCCATGTTCTGGATTCTTCGCTCCGCTCAGAATGACAAAGATGCTATATATGAAAAAAATCATACTTATTATTGGAGTAACTATTCTTTGTGTAGGTATTGTTAATTATCTGCAAAGTTCGGATATCCAACCTCAAGCATTATGGAAGGGCTACGAAACTCAAAAAATGATACTAGAAGATACTGAATATACGCTTGTGATTGCAGATACTCCAGATCATATGCAAAAGGGGCTGATGTTTGTGCGAAAACCGACCGAAGGATTTGACGGGATGGTGTTTCGCTTTCCTGACAAACAGATTCGTACATTTTGGAATAAAAATACATTTGTAGATCTTCAACTTATTTGGATGAATGAAGGCGAAGTGGTGGGAAAAAGCGATCTGCCATCAATTGAAAAAAGTAAAACCATTGTGACCGTCCAATCTCCCCGTCCGGCTGATACCGTTGTTGAGATTATCAAATAAATACTGTTTGGATATTAGTCTATATATTTGTATAATGCCTCATGTCAAAAGAAATAGATCCTCTCGATCTATACAAAAGATATAAAGGGTCAGATTACGGCCTTCAACTTTTTCGACAGCCTCGATTTGGAAAAGATACTATCAAACCAGAAGGGATAGGTACCAACGATTGGACGCTGCTTCTTGGTCCAGATGTGAATAATTTGTGGCATTTGCCTCACTCCGTGAACGTCGCTACCATATATCAATCTCTTGATGATCCATCAGATGGGTGTATACCCCAAGACTACCCAATACTTGCTGAAGCCTTTTCTGACAAGTACCAGGTGCTTCAAGTGGTAGCAGTTGTACACGATATTCAAGAAGCCGTGATAGGAGATATTAATTTTCATGACAAAACAGATGAATCACAAATAAAAGAAGAAGATACATTTCTTGTCATGATGGGATCTTTGTATGGAGATTATTTTAGAGATGGAGCTATTCAAGAAATAGCTCAAATCGTATTCCATCAAAACAACCCACTTGGATACCAATTTCAAATTATTGAAGAAATGGGCTACGTAATGACAGCGCTACAAGCAGATCATATAACAAATGACTCTCCTCATTTGCAGAATGTACTTTCAGGAAGGCGTGAAGCACTAGATGAAGATTTACTTCTTGAAAGTAGAGGGAAATTATCACACCTTGTGTATGATGTTATGCATACGGCCTTACCCCATTTAATAAGTAAAAGTAGTGGAAATATACCCAGTCATAAATTTCTTGCAAATAGTTCCCCCGATATAGATGCTGCGCTTATGAGACAGAGCTGCACTCCAGATTTAATTGAACAGTGGAGTAGTTTTATGGGTAGAGATACTATAAATTTATCTGAATTATGACGAACCACGAATTAGAAAAAAATGAACCACTCCTTACCCACTTGGCAGTGTATTTACTTCTCATAAGAGATGAGAAATTATTACTATCAAGAAGATATAAAACTGGTTGGGAGGATGGTATGTATACTTTTATCGCAGGTCATGTAGATAGGGGAGAAACCATACGAAAAGCCATGATACGAGAGGGAAAAGAAGAAGCGCGAATAGTATTAGCTGAGGATGATTTAGCTGTTGTTCACGTTATGAATAGAAAATCCAACAGACCATATGTGGATTTTTTCATAAAAGCCACTTCTTGGAAAGGAGAGCCAACTATTATTGAGCCAGATAGATGCGATGATATGCAGTGGTTTCCTATGTCGAATTTACCCACCAATACATTACCACACGTTGCTCAAGCTTTAGAATTTATACAGAATGGAATATATTTTTCTGAGGTTGGTTTCTAATGATCATACTCTTTCTTGCCAAGGGCGGTAGGTTTCTTTAAGAAGATGATCTACTCCGAATGCCTCAATTGATTTGGTAGCAATTTCACAGCCTATTCTAAGATTCAACTCAGGATCTAAACCTTTTGCGCGATTTGCCAGAAAAACACCCGCAAGTATGTCTCCAGAACTTGTTTTATCTGTTATATTCTCAATGAACCTCGTTGGAACTTGAATCCTTTGAGCGCCATTCATATAGAGAGCTCCCTCACCCCCGAGTTTTAAAATTATTTCTCTATCTTGTATCAAAGATGGTGGGAGCATTGCTATTTCTCTACGATCCACAAAAATCGTGTCGCATTGAATAAAGTTTTCCATAACTTGTTTGGGATTTTGATGAATAAACTGTTCGATGGTATCTATACTTATATTAGTAGAAGGACTGTGATTCCGAAAGAAATGTATAAATGGTTCTTGCTGTTCTGGCGGCATAGTAGCAAGATGCACATGTGAAGCAGATTCAACATAATGAACAGGGATATCAACAGGACTAATATCTGACCCAACATTAAATTGAGCTTCAAAATCTCGCTTTAAAGGGTCATTATAACGGTAGTTTAGATAAAATCGAGTAGTTAATCCGTCAGCCCTTTGATTTACTCCCGTAAGATCAATGCCCAACCTTGCAAGATGTGACATATCGTAATCTGTACCTATTTGAGAAACAAGACCAACATCCTTTTGTATCATAGATGCTCCCAATGCTCCAGTGTACCCAGCTCCACTAGGTATGATGCTCTGTTCACCCGACGCATTAACGATTTCATCATAAGATACATGTCCAATAATTATGAGCATATTATAGTTCTTTTGGTTGTCCTGCTTTTGATTTATTTCTATACACAGCAATATTTTTTAACCCTATATTGTGAGCAAGTAAAAATATTTCTTTTATGTCTTCGACGGAAGCGCTTTGTGGAAGATTGACAGTTTTCGACGCAGCTTCATCGACCACTCCATGGGTTCCAGCAAGTGCTCCTACCATTGAAATATGTCCCATGGGGCTAATTTCTTGTGCAGTTCTTAGGAGTTCTCGAATAGGTTTAGGAATATAATCTAATGTTTGGAACGTACCATTGGTTTTTGCATCTGTGAGAGTTTGATCTGCAATATCTGGAATGGCATGCCGAACAAAGGTAGCTATATGGGGTTGTATATTCCCTTCTCTATCTACAATATTAAAAAATGGTTCTATTGCAGATGTTACGCCAAGAATGACTGATGCACGTCCTGTCGGTGGTAATGCGGTAGTAAGAATATTTCTAAGATAGCCAGTTGTTCTAATTGTATCTGCAAGTCCAGTCCAATCATCTGCAGAAACTGAATTTGTTGGTCGGCAGGCATATTTTTGTTCTAAAAAAGGCTCTGTAAAATATCGATTTTGCACCCTATCGAACATTGCAATACATGAACCCCGCTCACCCGCTAACTCAACTGAGCTTTTTGTAGATATAAAATTAACAAATGAAAGTACATCTCGTGCGAGTGATCGTGCACCTTCTGAATCATACGGAAGTCTTGACTTCATGAGCATTTCTGCTAAACCACATACCCCTATTCCAATTTTTCTTTTTATAGCTGTAATAGTGGTACTTATTGCAGTTGGGTAATGAGAAAGGCTTTGCTCAATGGCATTATCGAGCGCTCTTGTTGTTAAAGTGGTTACCTGAGCTAATAATGGATAATTTATCTGGCCATCATCGCTCGTAAACTGATTAAGATTAAGATATCCAAATTGGCATGTTTCACCCTCAGCCAGCCCCATTTCTCCACAAGGTGGTGTGGTCACATATCTTCCAACTGCAGGAATCGGATTATCATCGTTTATTCGATCTAAAAAAAGAATCCCAGGATCTCCAGTGAGCCATGTACATTCAGCAATAGTATGAAATAATTCGTTAGCATCCACCTGAGCACCATCAGTTAGTTGGAATGAGCCATTTTCTGAAACGGCCTGCATGAACTCCTTGGATATGTCGATAGAAATATTAAAATGAGGAAATGATCCATCTCGTCTTTTAAGATTTATAAAATCTACGATATGAGGATGAGTGATATGTAAACTTGCCATATTCCCAATATATCGATCATGTGCGCCAGTTGCAGTCTCATTTACTGCCAGTTGGTTTAACCATGTTATCATTCCAACTGGATCATCATAGGGCGACAAGTCAAATCCTGATCCCATATTTTGAGCGTAATAAGATCTTATTGTTTGTTCAGATTCGGTTCTTTTTCTTAGGTCAACGGGTATTACAACACATGAAGATAATGCGCTTTCAGGTCGTCTTCCGGCATTGGTAAGAGTGGGAGTGCCAGGAATCATATAGCCATCAACAACATAACTGGCAAACTGAACTTTTAATGCAGCAATTTCTGCAGGAGATGTTCCAAATTGCGCTTCAGGAGAAAATAATGTATCTGTCACACGAGTGAGCATTTGTTGCGATGTTTCACCAGGATCAATTATTCGCTGTGATTCAAGCATCTGCATGATGTTTGCTGACAGACAGTATGGAGCAGAATTAAATGATCCTTGTTCAGGCATATTATGAAATATATTTCAATATATAATTGAATACAATTATACTATACTCATAATTAAATAGTAGTGTAGACTACAATATATTAAGGATTATGAATAGTTTTATTACACATCTTATAAAAGCCGCTGAAGTAGGCGGTAAAGAGTTAAGTTATTATTTCGGTTTAAACCTACACAAACAGACTAAAACTACCCCAAGTGATTTAAAAACTTCAGCAGATATTAATTCAGAAAAAGCAATTATTAATCATCTTAATAATTTATTTCCTACCTATAATATACTCTCAGAAGAGGCGGGTTTTATAAATAAAAATTCTGCTTACACCTTTATCATTGATCCGCTAGATGGGTCGCATAATTATATTTTGGGGATTCCAAATTTTTCAGTCAGCATCGGTCTATTGAAGGATGAGGATATTATTGCTGGCGTTGTCCATATTCCTCTATTGAAACAGACATTCTATGCTGAAAAGGGTTGTGGAGCATATGAAAAAAAACAGAAATTGAAAGTGAACAATATTCAAGATATTCAAACCGCAAGTGTTTCTTTTACTTATGGATACACCGCTAACCACCAAACAGTAGCTGGAATAAAACGGAATATTCAACAATTGCAAGTAGGTCGTTTATTATCTAATTGGTCTCCAGCTGTAGAATACTGTTTGTTGGCATCAGGGAAAATTGAAGGTATCATCAATTACGGAAATGAATTATATGATTTTGCTGCAGGAAAACTAATTGCAAAAGAAGCAGGTGCAATCATCACGGATTTTAATGGATTATCTGAAAAAAACGACACCTCAAATATGTTTATTGCTAGTAATCATTCAAAAATTCACAAGCAACTTTTACAAACAGTGAATAGATACTAACAGACACTTCTCACTCTTCATGATGGTACGTTGTCAGATACCGTACCGTTTTTGATTTACTTCGCATGACTACCGAATGGGTAAGGATCGATGTTGGATTGAATATGACTCCCGGAAGCATTGGTCCGTCGATGACTCCCGTTGCTGTAAAGGTGAGATTGTCTCCTTTTGCTAAATCTTCTGAGGTGAAAATGGTCTTGTCATCAAGTCCTAATACTTCCATTTCTTTTCTGTCTTCATCGTTTCGTGGCTTCAAGCGTGCAAGAATTTGTCCACCCATTATTTTCATAGCAACCGCTGCAAGCACTGCTTCAGCACTTCCTCCACTTCCAAGAAGCATATCTATTGGGCTCTCTTCTTGACACGTTGCTACTGCAACTGCCACGTCACCGTCGGTAATAAGTCGTATGCGTGCCCCTGCTTCTCGAATTTCGTTTATCATTTGCTGGTGTCGTGGTCTATCGAGCATCGACACAGTGACATCTTCAACATTCTTTCCTAAAGCTTTTGCTACATTTTGAATATTTTCTGCAACAGATGCTTCGAGACTGATTGCATCACGCGCTGCTGGGCCTACTGCTATTTTATCCATATAGGTGTCGGGTGCGCTCAAGAGACTTCCTTTTGGTCCCGTTGTCACCAAGGTTGTTGCATTGTATCTGCCAAAAGCCACACTGTCGGTGCACTCCAAAGGGTCAACAGCAATATCCATCGCAGGTCCATTGCCAGTGCCAAGCTTTTCTCCAACATACAACTCGGGTGCCTCGTCTTTTTTTCCTTCCCCAATGACAATACAGCCATTAAATTCTATATTGTTAAATCTCGTACGCATGGCCTCAACTGCCGCACCATCTGCTTTTTTCCCGTCGCCTTTCCCAATCCATTTAGCAGCGGCAATAGCTGCAGCTTCTGTAACGCGTACAAATTCGAGTGCAAGATTTCTGTCCATTCTATTTATAAAATAATAATTGTTTTAATTTTAACATTGTCATCCCGCACTTGCCTGCCCGCCACGTCTGACGTGGCCCGCCCATGGAGGGATGCGGGGTCCAGACTTATCATTTCTAGATTCTGAATCAAGTTCAGAATGACAAACATGGATCCTTCGTTACACTCAGGATGACATATGGTCATTTCTTCAACGCCTCAATTCCAGGCAAAGTGCCTTTTTCTATAAACTCAAGCATGGCGCCACCTCCAGTTGAAATATGTGTCAATTTTTCAAGATATTCCTTTTTTGATATTGCAGCAAGCGTGTCTCCGCCCCCGACAATCGAAACCGCATCCTCGTTGTTTGTAATTGCATAGTACATAAAATCAGTACCCTGGCGGTAATGAATATTTTCAAAATATCCGACCGGTCCATTCCAGACAATAGTTTTTGCCTTTGCAATTATCGTTCCAATTCGTGCAGTAGTTTCTGGACCGATATCAAGTATTTGTTTGTCCTTTGGAACTTCAGAGATTTTGCAGACACGCCCACCATATTCAAGCTCTTGCGAGTTCCCAACAACACAGTCTGATGGCAGAATGACTGAGGTATCGTTTTGTGCAGCCTTAAACAAAAGTTTTTGCGCAAGTTCGGCTTTATCTTTTTCGACCAAGCTTGCACCAACTTCGATTCCTTGTGCATATAAAAACGTGTTTGCTAAAGCTCCAGCAATAATCAGATGGTCGGCAAGCTCCATCATGCGATCAAGAACTTTTATTTTTGTTTCGATCTTCGCACCCCCAATTGCGGCAACAAATGGTTTTTCTGGTTTCTTGAGAATCATCGAAAGCATCTGAATCTCTTTTTTCAGAAGAAGACCGCCATATGAAGGAAGATAGTTTGTCACGCCTACAACAGAAGCATCTTCACGGTGAGATACCCCAAACGCATCATTTACAAATACATCTGCATGAGATGCCATTTTCTTTGCAAACTCTGGATCGTTCTTTTTTTCACCAGGATAAAACCTGGTATTTTCATACACGAAAATTTCATTTTCTTTTTGATTTTTAAAGGTCTCTTCTGGTTCAGTGAGAAAGTCTTGTATTAATCGAATGTCGTAATCAGGAAGATATTCTTTGATTTGATTGCATACAATCTGAAGGGAAAATTTCTGCACGCGCTCTCCTTTTGGTCGCCCGAGATGAGAGGCAAGGATGAGCTTATTTTTCCGCTTCAAAAGATATTTGATGGTCGGTATGACCTGACGGATGCGTTCGTCATCTGCAATACTGAGGTAGTTTGGATTCAAGCTGACATTGAAGTCAGCTCGAAGCAAAATAGTTTTTCCTTCTAGTTCGACGTCGTCTATGTATTTGATATCAGACATAGAGGGTTATAAAGACAATTTCTTAACTAAATCAACCACTCTGCTTGAGTATCCCCATTCGTTGTCATACCACCCATACACTTTGACAAACGTTCCATCAATGACGTCGGTATAGTTTGGGTCAAATATTGAAGAGTATGTCGAGCCAATAATGTCTGAAGAAACAATAATATCTTCAGCATATCCGAGGATTCCCTTCAAGGCTCCTTCAGATTCTTTCTTAAATAAGCTATTAATTTCTTCTGGTGTTGTTTCTTTTTCCACTACTGCGGTGATATCTACAAATGATCCAGTTGGCACTGGAACACGAAGCGCAATTCCATTCATTTTTCCCTTGAGCTCTGGAATTACTTGTCCTACAGCTTTTGCAGCTCCGGTTGTGGAAGGAATGATATTGAGTGCTGCAGAACGACCGCGGTCTGGGGATTTGGCGGCATCATCAAGCAAGCTTTGAGTTGCAGTGTAGGCATGAGCCGTGGTCAAATACCCCCTTATGATCTTGAAATTGTTGTGAAGCACACTAAAAAGTGGTGCTGCACAATTTGTTGTGCATGAAGCATTTGAGATAACTTGTTGTGACTGATCGATTTCATTGACCCCCAAAACGACAAGAAATGTGTCATCATCCTTTGCTGGTGCTGTCAAAATAACTTTTTTCACGGTGTCTCGCAAATGTTTGGATAAATCAGATTTTGTGACAAATGCACCTGTTGCATCAATGACTACTTGCACTTCTGCACCTCCCCAAGGTATTTCAGCTGGATCAGCACCAAGACTGGTAGTAATAGTTCGTCCATCAATCTCTATTCCATCTTCGGTCGCTTTAACACTTTTGTTAAATGTTCGATATACAGAGTCGTATTTGAGAAGATACGCAAGTGTCTTATTTGGAGTTTTACGGGTGTTTATATGAACGATTTCAAATGAGTCATCTCCTTCAGCTATGCGAGTGACAGCTCTTCCTATTCGACCAAATCCATTTAGTCCGACTTTCAGTTTGCTCATATTTTTTTAAAAATTGATAGAACGAATACATTAGTCAAGATCTGATTTCGGATCATCAGACATGACCTTCACATCTTTTGGATTGTATGATCCTCCTGAGTTGTAGATAGAGAGTGCTTCTTCAACGCTCTTGTTTTCTACAGTAATCGCAAATGTTGCATTTGCAAAACTGACCGCTTCGTTTAGAGGTTTCTGATGGATGTTCCGGCCCGTTGCATTTCCGATAGTGCCACCGATATGGATTTGATCATGAAGACCTTGCAAAAAGGACTCAACACTTGTTGAAGATCCGCCCGCACACACGACGCCAGTTCTTCCTGCGGATCCAACCGCTTCTTTCAAAAGTTCGGCGCTTGACTTCTCACCTTTGTTTGGTGCATTTACTTTGACAAAGTCAGCTCCTAAAAGTGCCGCAGTTCCAGCCGCCCCTGCAATAAGATGAGAATCTTTTTCATCTTTCACTGCCTTGCCGCGTGGATAACACCAGACCACCGAAAGAAGTCCATACTGATGTGCTTCATAAATTGCTTGTGCAGCCTCAGTAAGCATCTGTGCTTCGTATTCACTTCCAAGATATATGGTGTATCCTATTCCCAGAATATTGAGCCCACTATTCTTTTTAAATTCAACTAGTTGATCCACATCATACAAAGCGCTACTTATTGGATCTGCTTGATCGGTTCCTACCAAATGACTTTTTGAATTCATTTTGACAAGATAGGGAACATCTTTGTAATCTTGACCATACCGTGCAATGAGCCCAAGTTGAGACGCAAAAACACCGATTTTTGCTTGACTTGCAATCTGGAACATATGTTCGGGGTTGTTGTCTTCTGGAGTAATACCTTCTCCATAAAAATCATCATTCAGATGTTCTATTTTTTGGTCTCCGGCAAATAACATGAGTCGTCCAGTGTCGTGTGTAATAGTTTTGAAGTTGGATTCATATATGCCTCTCATGTCTGCAGGTACATCTGCGGGAGTATGAATTTTCATAGATAGAAAGATAAATAGTAACGGTAGACGATCCTCTTACACTATCATACAATGTTATGGTTGTTTGTCAATATGAGTCCATTATAGTATGATAAACGAATATATGGAAGACTGTATATTTTGCAATATTATCAATAAAAAACTTCCAAGTCACATGATGTATGAAGACGCAAATTATTGTGCATTCTTAGATATTTTTCCGCGAGTAAAGGGTCACGCCCTGGTAATTCCCAAAAAACATTATCGATGGGTGAATGATGTTCCTGAGTTTGGAGAATATTGGGAAGTTGCCAAAAAAGTAGGCTTGATGATACAAAAGAAATTGAGTTCATCCTATATTTCCTATGTGACAATTGGCAACGAAGTGCCTCATGCACACATACATATCTTACCCCAAAGTACTGATAAGCTTGAAGGGTTTCATTTTGATCCTGTGTTCAAGATGGAAAATACAGAAATAGAAAATCTTGCGCACAAAATCAAAGGATCAATGAACCATTAAAACAATATATATACGAAACTATGTTATTGCAACAGCACGTATACAAAATAATTCAACAAGTGCCGAAAGGAAAGGTAACAACCTATGGTGATATCGGAAAAAAGACAGGAACCAAGGCGTATAGGGCTATTGGGCAAGTACTTCATCACAATCCAAGTTGGCCAGAGATACCCTGTCACAGGGTTGTCATGAAGGACGGATCACTCGCGCCAAATTATGGCATGGGTGGGCCGTCTGTTCAAAAGAAACGGCTCAAAGATGAAAGTGTCACATTTATAGGAAATAAAGTAGATATTGTCAAACACAAGGTGGATTTGTAAAAGTGGGGAGGAAAGCTCATACTTACATAGAGTATTCATTTCGCTAATTCGTTTTTCACGTAAATATGATCAAAATCTATTACCGCAATCTGAGAGATAAAAAAATTCAAACACTTGATTCTTATCGAGTGGGTTCGTGGACGCATGTAGAAGAACCCACAGAAGAAGAACTTCAAAAGTTGACGGAAACCTATGGGTTGGATTTGAGTCTTTTGCATGACGCAATTGATCAATACGAAGTTCCGCGTATGGAGGAAGAAGATGGGATTGTGTATATTTTTAGCAGATTTCCCTTTAACAAAAACAATCAAATCACCACGTCTCCAATTTTATTCATTATTGAAAATGAGAATTTCATAACAATCACCAAAGATAAATTTCCTCTTCTTGATGGGTTTATGAAGCAACATGTGTTCTACACTACCCAAAAAACAAAATTGTTTTTGCAACTTTTTGCACTGATCAATGCATCATTCAACACGTATTTGCACACCATTAGTAGAGAAACAAGAAGTAGTTCATATCAACTGGAAAAGATAAACAACAAAGATATTGCGCTTTTTGTAGGATATGAGCGAGTATTGAATGATTTCCATCTTGCACTTGTCCGCACAAATGCAGTCCTCAATAATCTCCTGTCTCATAACTACATTAGATTATTTGAGGACGATCGAGATCTTATTGAAGATATTTTTCTAAACAATGATCAGTTGATCCAACTATCAAAAGAAAATCTTCGAAGTATTGTAAACATTCGAGACGCATATTCAACCATCATGACCAACAACACAAATAGAGTCATTCGTTTCTTCACATCAATCACCGTCATCCTCACAATCCCCACAATCATCGCGAGTATCTATGGCATGAATGTCGCGCTTCCATATCAAGACTCACCTATGGCTTTTATCATTGTCATGACTATGATAATAGTCATCTCAGTCGGCCTAATCATTATGTTTTTGAAGAATGATTGGTTGTAGGTAATGATAGGTGCATGAATGAGGATGGGTCACCTTGTGAAAATATATTTTACTGTTTCCAGAAGTGTCAAGACTCCATATTGAATTCCACGTTTTAAATTTATACTCGAAGCCTCTTTGAAATAGCGAGAAGGTATAGGAATATCTCCAATTCGAAACCCTTTTTTTGCTGCGGCAAAAAACATCTGAGTCGCAAAGATAAAATCATCGGAAAATGTCTCATATGGAATGGATTGTATTACTTCCACTGAATATGCTTGCAGACCGGAATGCCACTCTCCAAGATTCTGGCCAGTTGCAAGGTTTTGAATAAATGTTAGAACTCGATTTGAATAATATTTATACAGAGGCATACCTCCAGAAAGAGCTTCTTTTCGTGTACGAATACGAGATCCAATCATGACGTCAAAGTATCCATCCTTGATAAAATCTACGAGATGTGGAATGAGATGGGGATCATATTGAAAATCCGGGTGGAGTACTACAACAATGCTTGCATGGCGAGAAATCGCAAGATCATAGCATGATTTTTGATTTGCTCCATATCCACGATTGATTTCATGTTGGAAGGTAGTTAATCCAAGTTTTTTTGCACGCTGGACCGTTTTATCATTTGAACCATCATCATTTAATATGATCTCATCTGCCACGCCTTTTGGTATTGCGCGAAGAGTTTTTACAAGAGTTTTTTCGGCATTGTACGCAGGAAGAACGATAATAACTTTATGCTTCATGTGGGTATTTTATCATGGGAGAAAATGTATAGAATGAGATCATGAGCAAAGGAATGAAAAAAATAATCTTCAGTTTGCTGTTTATTTGTATTGTTGGAATTGTATTGTTTGTCAATTATTATCCTCATTACTATGCATTTTCTCAGACACCTGAGAATAAATCATATTCTGGGCAAGCTTCATGGTTTGATCCTTGGGATATCAATAACTATTTTGCAATGATAAAAGTATCTCAAAAAAACAGGTCACTCCTTCTTTCAAATATAAATACAACCGAGAGCATGCGACCCGCCCTCATCTATCCTCTCTATACATCTATTGCCACAATCTTTCCACATGCAGACAACATCCTTTTATATCATTCACTAGCAATACTTTGTGGTCTACTATTGGCTATTGGGATTTTTGTATTGAGCAATATGTTTGTAAAAAAACCGCTCTATTCTTTGTATACTCTCCTTATTATCTCTCTTGGTGGCGGGCTTGGATTTCTTTTTTCTGCACCAGATATGTCAGCCGATCTCCATATTCCAGGAGTCACGTTCTTGAGTTCGTTCCAAAAACCTCACGAGGCAGTTGCTACATTACTATATATAAGTTCTCTTGTCTATTTTTATTTCTCCATCGAAAGAAAAAAGCTATCTCATCTTTGGATTTCAATTGCGCTGTTTTTATTATTGATTCCAATATATCCATATAGATTATTGAGTTTTCTTTTGATAGTTTCACTGTTTGCTGCAATAAAAGGAATTCGCAATCAAAAAAGATATCCAGTACTGTATGTTGGAATATTTTCAGCGATGATTGTTCCACCTACGATCCTCTATACGATTCATTTTTTACATTCAGGCTTTTCGGTCCTCACGAGTTATCAACCACATCAAGTGACGTTGTCATCGCTCATTTTTGGGTATGGATTTTTTTTCATTTTTTTTGTTTATCAATTGTTCTTTTCAAAAAACAAATCCTCAGCACAACTGTTTTTGAATATATGGATCTTGGTTTCGATTGGTTTGGCAATCGTGCCGTTTGGAATGAGTCGTTTATATTTGAGTGGTCTACTATTTCCAATGGCACTTTTATTTGTTCTTTCTCTCAAAAATCTTTCCCATATTCCGAACTTGTTTATTTACTTCATGATGATGCTTTCTCTGATTTTTATTCTTCCCACATCTTTCTATACATATCACAAAAGAATTGAAGAAGTTCGAAGTGATAATATTTGGTTTTATATCCCAACATCGTATCAGCAAAGTTTGGATTTTCTTGAAGATAGTGAGATGGATGGAGTATTGGCATTACCTCCACTTTCAAGCTACATACCGGCGCGTACCGGAAAGCATGTCTATTTTGGCATCAAAGATCAATCGCCAGGTTATGACACAAAACTTGCGAAAGCAGAGAATTTTTACTCGGGAACATTGTCTGAAACAAAAGCTCAGGCATTTTTACAAGAAAATAATATCAATCTTGTTGTTGTACCTTTGCATGAAGTACAATTTTTCGCTCACTCATATCCATTTTTAACCGTTGTATATAAAAACAAAGATATTGAGATTCTTAGTAGGTAAGGAGATTTTTGTAAATTGCGTGAGTTTTATCTTCGTATACCTTTTCCCATCCATAGGTTTGAGCTTCTTCGTCAAGCAAAAGATCAAGAAATGTACCCTGCGCGAGGAGCAAGTAGTCAGTCTTATATTTTCTGAGTTTTTCATTCCACCCATCTTGAGTCTGGAGAATTTTGAGATAGACATTGTACGGACTTTCGCCGTCTTCATCAAACCATGCGGGCATACGACCATCCACAAAAATTTTGATATCAGGTCGTTGCCAGATCAAGAACCCTCCCCATTCATATGCTCCGTATACATTTCCCGAAAGCTTTGGATAGTTTTGAATTGCTTTACAGGGATAGTTTGTGGCACCTTTTGTGCAATATATATTCCAATCAGTATGAAACCTGACTGTTTTTTGAATATTAATAAACGTGACTGAAAGCAGAACGGCTCCAATAAATGGAAGCAAAAGAGGGAATATATCACTAAATTTCTTTTTCGGAATGAGTTGAAGATATTGTATTCCTGCAAACGTAAGAAATAATGGAACGTTTCGTCTGGCCATGAGTGTGGTAATACCAAAAAAAAGAAGAGTTAACATTTCAAATACAGATAGTTTTTTTTGTGCGATTTGAATGAGAGGGATACTGATGAGAGAAATCAAAATAATAAGAATATATAAAGGTGGTGGAGCGACCCATTCTGCTATCATGGTATTCAGGGGAGATTTCAAATGATTGAATATCTCAATATATACTTTGTAACCAAATGGGTTAAGAAGGGTAGAGAAAAAAGACAAAAATCCAATGGCTGTTATTCTGAACACAGATTGAAAATTTACCTTTTTTCGTACAAATTTCACCAAGGTATGAATCCAATAGGTTCCAAATATGACAAGCCCCGTGAAAAAACCGATATGTGTATTGACCCATACAAGCATAAGGAGTGGATAGAAATAGATAGGCTGGAAATGAATGCCTTGAATTTTGAACCCCTTTTTATTTTGAAGAAACCAAACGCCAAGTAATATGAGAAAAAAAGTGACGATTTGAGGTCTCCATCCAAGCCCAAGAGTGCCACCAGACAAGAATGTCACGGTCAAAAATAGCACTCCTGCAAATAGTATGTTTTGTTTTGAAAGTTTATAAAAAAGATAAAAAGCTCCAGTCATCATTAGTGCATGGACAACGCTCAGTCCAATAAATCCTACAGAGTTGAAAACTATAGCAGTCAAAGCGTCATATATAAAACTCGGATAAAACGCTTGATAATCAGCAAGAAAATACGTGAATGTATTTGACAGGCATGGATGTCCTTGAAGAAGCTCGTATCCACAGCGATAATGCCAGCCAAAATCTGGGTCTTTGACGGGGAGAAAATTAAGAAAGAAAATACTGAGAAAAATTATGGTTCCAAAAAGCCATTTAAACATAGTGAAATTTCGAGTAAAAGAATATAAACTATTTCTATATGAATAAATATACTGCAATAATCGGGAGCTTGATTGCTCTTATAATAATCTTGTCTTATAAAGCATCTTTTTCACCAACAATACGGGACATTAATCAATGTTTTGATGATCAAAATATTAAGCTAAATAGTAAAATTACTGAAATGAAATCAGAAAATTGGGATAGTGATAAGATTTGTAGTTATCTTAGAGACGAGTTTAACAGCGCTATTAAATCCCCGATGCGTAAGCTCGTGGGATGGAGGCGCTCCCCGCTTCGATAGTTGCGGGGCAAACAGCTACGCTGTTTGATTGATAAGAAACCCCGAGCGTAAGCTCGTGGGTAGTTTCATCAATATTAATCAATATTAATCAATATTAATAAATGTTTTATTAAAGTGAAAAAAAGCCGACCATTGTTCTCAGTATTATTTAAATATCCTAGAATTAATACTGAATATAAAAATATTGTAACCGAGCATAATGCCAAATGTTCATCATATCCGATAAACGTAATGATTGACTAGTTTGGTTTTTCAATTGATATCTCAACGTTTGTTCCTTTGTAATATGCTGAAATCATGTCTCCCGGTTTTATCTTTCCTTCTATAATTTGTAGTGCAATCTCATCAATTAACAGTTCGTTCATAATTCGTTGAAGGGGGCGTGCTCCATAGATGGAATCAAATCCAATTGACTGTAAATGTTTCTTTAGCGGTTTGGAGATTTCCAGTTTAAGATTTTGTTGAGCAAGTCTTTTGTTTACTTCTTCAATTTGAATTTCAACGATCTCTTCCATCATGTCCTTGCTCAGTGGATTGAATATGACGATGGAATCAAGACGATTAATAAATTCGGGTTTAAAATGAGATTTAACCCGTTCAATAATATGTGCATCACGCTCTTTGGAATTCTTTTCTTTTTCATAAATATCGCTCCCGATGTTTGAAGTGAGAATAATTATGGTGTTTTTAAAGATGACCATATGACCTTTCCCATCAGTTACATGACCATCATCAAGAATCTGTAAGAATGCATTAAAAACCTGTAGATGTGCTTTTTCAACCTCATCAAAGAGGATGACCGAATATGGTTTTCGTCGGACAAGTTCAGTCAGTTGCCCACCCTCTTCATAGCCAACATAACCCGGAGGAGCGCCAAGAAGACGTGCAACGGAATGCTGCTCTTGATATTCACTCATATCAATGCGAATCATTGCGTGTTCATCATTGAAGAGTGTTTGTGCCAATGCGCGTGCAGTCTCGGTTTTACCAACACCGGTTGGTCCCAGGAAAAGAAATGATCCAATTGGTTTATTCTCGTCCTTGAGTCCTGCGCGTGACCTTCGGATAGCATTTGCCACCAGTTTTATTGCATGATCTTGACCGACAACGCGCTTATGAATGTCTTTTTCAAGATGTCCAAGCTTTTCAGACTCTGATGAAAGAAGGCGCGTAACGGGGATTTTCGTCCATCGTGATACGATGGTGGCGATATCCTCTTCAGTGACTTGCTCTTGAAGGAGGCGATCTTCCTTCGGAATTAGTTCCCATTTTTCCTCTAGTATTTTTATTTCTTTTTCAATCTCAGGAATTTTTCCATATTGTAGCTCAGCAGCTTTATTAAGATCTACATCGCGCTGTGCAAGTTCAAGTTCTGCCTTTTTTTTATCAAGTTCAACACGACTTTTTTGGAGTTGGGAAATCAAATCTTTTTGTTCTTTCCATTTTTTATGCAGATCATCAAATGTTGTTTGGAGTTTTTTTCGCTCTTCTTCAAGTTTATCTTTTCGAAGCTCAAGTCCTTTTTCACGCTTTAATGCCGCAAGTTCGATGTCAAGCTGCATAATGCGTCGTTTTATCTCATCAAGCTCTGTTGGCATCGATTCAACTTCGATTTTGACTGAAGCTGCCGCTTCATCAATAAGGTCAATGGCTTTGTCTGGAAGATATCGTTCAGAAATATATCGTGTTGAAAGGTCTACTGCAGCAATGAGTGCGTCATCATTGATCTTGATCCCATGATGGACTTCATATTTTTCTTTGATGCCACGAAGAATTGCAAGTGAGTCTTCTTTTGAAGGCTCATCGATAAATACCGGTTGAAATCTGCGTTCAAGCGCTTGGTCCTTTTCAATATATTGGCGATATTCTTTGGTCGTTGTTGCACCGATTGACCGAAGTTCTCCGCGAGCAAGCGCTGGTTTGAGCATGTTTGATGCATCAACTGCTCCTTGCGCGCTTCCTGCGCCAACAAGTGTATGAAGTTCGTCAATAAATAAGATATATTTTCCTTCAGAATCGGTGATTTTTTTGATTACATTTTTGAGTCGTTGTTCAAACTCTCCCCGATATGCAGCACCGGCAAGAAGTCCCGCAAGGTCAAGAGACAATACCTCTTTATTTTTTATGGTATCGGGTACATCTCCGTCAATAATTCGTTGTGAAAGGCCTTCGATAATGGCTGTTTTTCCCACACCAGGATCACCCAGAAGAACGGGATTATTTTTTGTTCGTCGAGACAATATTTGGATCACCCGACGAATTTCTTGATCACGACCAATAACGGGATCTAGCTTTCCTTTTTTTGCAAGTTCAGTGAAATTTATCGTATATTTTTCCAGTGGGTTTCCCTCATCTTGAGGGGGTTGATAGTTCATTTGCATAAGGTTTCTCGAGGTGTTTCAGCTAAATGTTGATGACGTCTTAGCAATTGATATCTTTATCTGCTAATAATTATAAAAAAAGAACTTCAAAAATGCAAACTATACAAAAAAATAGAAATAAGAGGTCTTGGCGTATATATATTTGTGAAATCATCAAACTGGATCATAGCCTCCTTTGTTCCACGGATGACAGCGAATTATTCTCCCTAATCCAATCCATAATCCCTTGAAGCTTCCGTACTTTTCTACTGCGGCATAGGTATATCGCGAACAGGTTGGTTCAAAACGACAGACTGAATCGGTCATGAACAATGTTTTGAAGAGTTGATTGTGAAAAAAAGAAGTTCTCTGATAGGCGCGTATGCAAAACAGGACGACTCTTTTCATAGGGAATTAAATCCAATAATGAGAGAGATAATTCCGCCGACCGTGCCTATAAAAGCGCTGATTTTACCAAAAATAATTTGCTGATCAGTGATATCAACATGAATTCCCTGAGCATCATTTTGCCATTTAATCAATTTTCGTAAGAAATGATTACTGAAAAGTGACGACATAGAGATGTATGTCAAAAAAGCTCCAGCTCCAATGATGAGAAAGTTTATGTATTGTGGAGTGTCTCCCGTACTTGGAAATGATTCAAACCATGGCATCATAGAAATAATTTATCACTTTCAACGAGTATAATTGTAGCATGAAAATATCGGTGATTACACTTTTTCCAGAGATGATTTCAGGATTTTTGAATCATAGCATTCTCAAGCGAGCACAAGAAAAGAACATTGTAGAAATCGAAGTCACAAACTTGCGAGATTTTGCAATAGATTCACACGGCACAGTTGACGATCGTCCCTATGGCGGGGGAGCGGGGATGGTGATGCGAGCTGATGTTATTGCAAAAGCAATAACATCAATTACGAATTACGAATTACGAATGACGAAAAGGAAAATAATTCTTACCTCTGCAAAAGGAAAACCATTTAATCAAGCAAAAGCAATAGAACTTTCAAAGCTTAACCATGTTGTTATTGTGGCGGGACATTATGAAGGAGTAGATGAACGCATAATGAAATATATAGATGAAGAGATTTCTCTTGGTGATTTTGTCCTCACAGGAGGCGAGATTCCGACTGCTACAATTGTTGACTCGATTGTCAGACTATTACCAGGAGTACTGAAAAAAGATGAAGCCACCGAGGAAGAAAGTTTTTTCCAAGTTTCAATTGATGAATTGATAGGAATTCTCGGGAAAACAGAGATTTTGGTAAAGCTTCAAAAATCGGGCACAAAAAACGTACAGCTTCTCGAGTATCCTCAGTACACGCGCCCAGAGGATTTTGAAGCGCAGTCAGTCCCGCAAGAACTCACGTCTGGAAATCATGAGTTGATTCGAAAATACAGATTGCAGAAAGCCTACGAAGAAACTGTACAAAAACGGCCGGATTTACTTGACTTAAGAAAAGAGTGATGTAGTATAAGTATGTTCTCATATCCAAAAAAATGAAATAAAAATCCTATGATTTCAGTAGCAAATATTGTCAAAAAATTTGGCCAGACTGTTGCAGTAAACGATATATCTTTCACGACGAAAAAGGGCGAAATCATCGGATTTTTGGGTCCAAATGGTGCAGGGAAAACTACAACGATACGTCTGATTCTCGGTCTTATCAAGCCAACCTCAGGCACAATCACCGTAGAAAAGTCAGATCCGATAAAAGATCGACTCGATGTTCTTACGCAGATAGGATATCTTCCAGAAAATAATCCTCTCTATGGCGAGATGAAGGTCAGTGAGTATCTTCAATTTATAGCAGAGATGAAAAGAGTTTCAGATCCTCTACTGATTGATGAGATTGTGAAAGACGTGAGTATAGATGACAAATATGATGTAAAAATCGAGGAACTTTCACGCGGATATCGCCAACGCGTGGGTCTTGCTACAGCGCTTTTGGGAGATCCAAACATACTTATTCTTGATGAACCTACCTCTGGACTTGACCCAATCGAGCAAGATAAGATCAAAAATCTCATAAAAAAAGTCGCAAAAAAGAAGATTGTGATTTTCTCAACTCATATTCTTTCGGAGGTCGAAGATATCGCAAATAGGCTCATCATCATCAACAAAGGGAAGATTGTGTATGATGGGAAAAAGCCTGCACGAAAGGGAAGTGTAGAAACATTGTTCAAGAAGTTAGTGAAGTAATTTATACTATGAAAACATTATTCAAAAAAGAACTGCAGTTTTATCTCAATAATCCTTTGGGGTATATTGCCTTGGTTCTATTTGGGGTATTTACAAACTTCATGTTTGTAAAAGATATTTTTGTGTATGGATCTGCTTCCATGCGTCCATTTTTTGAGATACTCCCATGGCTTTTTATGATTTTTATCCCTGCTGTTTCCATGAGGCTTTTTGCAGAAGAGCGACGAACCAACACTATGGAGACTCTGCTGAGTTTGCCGATATCTGAAATGCAGATTGTGTTTTCAAAATTTCTTGCTACTTTAGCGGTGACGGCGATCGGACTCGTCTTGACTCTTGGACTTCCGATTTCTATGTATGCGCTCACTCAGCAGGCTGGATCACGCATATACCTTCCAGAGATATTTGTCGGTTATATGGGTCAACTTCTTCTGGCTTCGGGATTTATCGCTATCTCAATGTTCTTTTCGGTGAAAACCAAAAATCAAATTATTGCCTTTTTGGGCTCAGTAATTATACTCTTTTTTCTTATCATTTTTTCGACTGATTTTGCCGCAGGAACACTGCCTCAATTTTTACAGGGAATATTCAATTATTTGAGTCCGACTACGCAAGTAGACAACTTTATTAGGGGAGTTCTAGACATTCGTTCAATGTATTATTTTGTGAGCATAACAGTGTTATTTATATTCTTAACCGTTGTTGATCTTGAAAAACGACCATAATATGAAACGATTTATAGATTTTTTCAAACACATTCAAGTCCCAAAGACATTTGCACGACTAAATTTTGTTGAGATGTTTGGATTGGATCGCTACAAAACAAGCGCCGTGATCGTGGTTTCAATAGCCATATTTTTGGCATCAAACACGATCCTTTCTTTGATATCTCTTCGACTTGATCTTTCGAAAGGAAAGGCATACACGCTTTCTGATTCCACCAAAAAAATGGTCAAAGAGATTGATAAGGCGGTCTCTCTTACCTTATATTCATCCAAAAATCTTCCTCCACGGCTACAACCGCTCAAAAGAGAAGTTCTTGATATTCTCAGAGAATATGAGCGTAGTAGTGGAAAGGTGACCCTTTCAATAATTGAATTCAATCCAGATGAAGATGTCGATATCACAACGGAAGCGCAAGATCTTGGAATCACCGCAGTTCCAATTCGAGAGCAGGCACAAAGTGAGGTTTCTTTAACAGAGATATATTTTGGACTTGCGATAGTATATGGAGATGTAAAAAATGTCTTACCACAGTCACTTGATGTAGAGAATTTAGAGTACAACGTCACTTCTGCAATATATCAAATGACCCGTGAATCTCTGCCAAAAGTCGCGATCATGGGTATTCCGGATAGCATTAATCCACAACAAGACACGCTTGGAATCTTCAAACAAGTAGCGGGTCGACTTTTTGACATTCAGGTCATTACTACTCCACAATTTGCTACTGAAGAAGAACAGGTTGATGAAGAGCCGTTTGTCATAGAACCAGATGTCAAAACACTTCTTGTAATAGATTCACCAAACACAGAATTCACTCCGCAAGAGCTTGCTGAGATTGACAGATTTGCAAAAACAGGAAATGTAATTTTTATGCTAAATGGTGTTCCGCTTGATGATAATCTCACAACTGGCGATCCTGAAGCAGGACTTATTGAGCTTGTGAAAAAATATGGTATTTCAGTCGAAAAAAACCTTATTCTTTCTGGGCGGTCTGAATTTGTGAATTTAGGCGGTGGCGGATTTTCACTCCTTGTTCCGTACCCTTTGTGGATCTGGACTAGCGACTTTGTGCCGGAATCGAGTATGTTTACTGGTGTTGGGCGTGTCACGTTTCCTTGGGCATCAGAAGTCAAACCGCAAGAGAGAAATGGATACAAAGTACAAGAGCTCATTTCCTCAGGAAAAGAGTCTTGGGAACAAAAAGATTCATTTGTACTTGATCCGCAACAAATTCCCGAGCCAGCTCAAAGCGATCTGAAAGTTTTCCCCGTTGCCGTAGAAAGTACCAAAAAAGATGCGGGAAAAATCATGGCGATTGGATCGTCTCGATTTATTCTCAGCAACTATCTTTCGAGAGATTCTCAAAATGTAGAGTTCATTCTCAATGTGTTGGGTGACTATGCTTCAGATGGAGCATTGAGTGGTATTAGCAGTCGAGCAGTAAATTTGTATCCACTTCCAGAGCTTCCAGAAAGTATCCAAGAGTTTTACAAATATGCAAATATTATCGTTCTCCCCGGAATCTTTTCATTATATGGAATGTGGCGACTGTGGAAACGAAATCAAACTCGCGGATAATATTCTTTCAAAAAATCTTTCATCCCTTGAAATGCCAGTTTGTCATACGGAATATTTTTTGGTGAGATAAAAAGAAAATCTTCGACGTCGTCTGCGGGAACAATCGATGAATTTTCAGAAAGCTCTGCGCGATACATTGCATTGATTGTTCGACCATCAATGTTTCCATAAGAATATTCATCAACCGATGATCCGAGATAGGTAAGATCTTTTGAAGAAATAGTAATACCAAGCTCTTCAACAATTTCTCGTACCATTCCTTCTTCAAGAGTCTCGTTTATATCCACAAATCCTCCAGGAAGATCAAGCATTCCTTTTTTTGGATCATTTTTCCGTACGACAAAAAGTATTTCACCCTTTTGATTTATCAAGAGTATCGCAGTTGTAGGTTTGGGGTTTATGTAAAATTGCAGATGGCAATCATTACATTCCAATAAGTTTGGCGACATTTTTGTAAATTTTGATCCACAATTTGGGCAAAAAGTATAGTCAATTTCTTGTGTCATAAATTGTATGTAGTTGAAAAATAGATTCTGTCCTCACTTGTCCTCCCGTCAGTGCTCTTCCGCCAGCCGACGGATTGCGCGCTGCCGGGCACCCTCCAGCTCGGACACCTATTTTTCAATGGAACTTATATATTGTATACTATCACATATGATACGTACTCGCATAGCTCCATCTCCAACAGGTGAAGACATTCACATTGGAAATCTTTACACCGCATATATCAACTGGGCATACGCCAAAAAAATGGGTGGGAAGTTCATCGTTCGCATTGAAGATACCGATCGGACACGATTGGTTGAAGGGGCAGAGCAAAAAATATTATCCACGCTTAATGCATATGGTATCAAGCCTGATGAAAGTGTTGAGGTTGGGGGAGAATTTGGACCATATCGTCAGTCAGAACGACTTTCACTTTACAAAGAATATGCAGAAGAGTTGGTCTCCAAAAACAAAGCGTATTACTGTATTTGTTCTCGCGAACGTCTTACAGAAGTTCGCGAGGAAATGAAAGCACAAAAAATAGTCCCAAAATATGACAAATATTGTCTGGGAAGGCAAGATGAGGTAAAGAGAAAAATTGGAGCTGGCGCAGAATGCGTAGTTCGTCTGAATGTCCCAGCAAATCAAGAGGTAGTTTTCAATGACTTGATTCGCGGGGAGATCAAAATCAACACCAACAATCTTGACGATCAAGTTCTTTTGAAGTCAGATGGGTATCCTACGTATCATATGGCGGTTGTTGTGGATGATTATCTCATGAAAATCTCTCACGTGATTCGAGCAGAAGAATGGATCTCTTCTACTCCGAAACACATTTTGCTCTATCAAGCATTTGGTTGGGAGCTTCCCATTTTTGCCCATCTTCCGATACTCAGAAATCCGGATAAGTCAAAGTTATCCAAACGCAAAAATCCTGTTTGGGCATCATGGTATTTGGAGCAAGGATTTTTACCTAACGCGGTACTCAATTATCTTGCACTTATGGGATGGTCACACCCAGAAGAAAAAGAACTATTTGACCATGAAGAATTTATCAAGGAGTTCACTTTGGAAAGAGTGCGGGCCGTGGGACCAATATTTGATATCAAAAAACTTGAATGGATGAATGGGCAATATATTATGAAGATGGACGATTCCAATCTAAAAGCTCAAATATTAGAAATGTATCAAGATAAAAAACTTGATGAAGTTATTGTCGAAAAGTCGGTACCGCTTATTAAAGAAAGGATCAAGAAAGTAAATCAATACTGGGATATTGCAGGATTTTTATTTGAACGCCCTGAGAGTTTTGAAAAAGATTTGTCAGATCAAAAGGACATATTAACTTCAGTAGCCGAAACGTTGAAAACTGTAGAGTCATGGACCACCGAGAATATTGGTGAAGCTATGCAAGAAGTGGCACAGGAAAAAGACATACCGTTTGGCAAATTTTTTATGACGATTCGCATCGCGATCTCTGGGAAAAAAATTTCCCCACCATTAAATGATTCGATGGAAATACTGGGGAAAGAGGAGTGTGTTGAGAGATTGATGAAAGTAGTAAACAGCTAGATATTAATTCTTCCTTCCCGTCTCAAGTTTTTTTCGTGTTTCTCGCACTGCAATTTTGGGAAGTGAACCATCACTTTTATCAAGATACTCCTTGACATCATGCTTGAAGTTTTTAGTCATACTTCGTAATATCCAAGAAATGGCTTTGGTGATGAGAATTTCTTTTTCAGATTTAAGTCGGTCAATATTTTCAAACGCAAGATTTTTGAGCCGAGGATCATCACTGCTCCCAACAGACTTACAAAGTAATACGAGACTGGCACGACGTTTCGCAATTTGATTGTCTTTTGACCATTTTGTGAGTGCTTTTCTCCACGTTTCCCAATTGTCCAGAAACGCTTCAGGAGGAAAGGTTGATTGACATAATGTATCTATCTCACACCAGCCTTCAAGATTTCCAAGCCATTTGCCGAGTTGCTCGGGTTGTATTTGGTGGATGAATTTCGGATATTTCATAAGAATAAAAGGACCTATGGTTTTTTCTTCAAATGTGTTTCCTCTATTAAGTTTGTCTAAAAGTTCTATCAGATTGTCAACTAAAATATCAGGAAATTGTTTTTTGAACGCAGATGCGAGTTTGTGTTTTTCAGAAGTGGGCATTCCCAGATAGGGATGATTATTGCCGTTGTATCGCACAGGATCAAAGCGAGGATCAATCTTTTTGGGAGATCTCTTTATTCCATTTTGTACAAATACTAAGTAGTCCATATCGATAATTATACGTTTTTCGTTCCGACTCATCTGTTTTATTTCATACTCTCTTTTTGTTGCAGCACTGCGATTTAAGTGTTGCTCAGAGTACACGAGCTTTACTGGAGTTCGAACCCGCGTATATTTTGCGCCACCCTTTACTTTGCCGTTATGCTCTTTTAATCTTCTTTTCATATCTGTCGTTATACCTGTGTAGTAAGTATTGTCCGCACATTGAAGAATATAAACAAAGTACGGCATGAGTTAATATTACCTGTTTGCTCGTTCGAGTACTACCGCAGCAAGAGCACGGGCTCCCTTTTCTATCTCTTTAGGTGATGTAAAGCCGCCTGGGTTGTGTGCAATGCCGTTATCTCGAATAAACATAAGGAGCGTTGGTATTCCAGCTGTTGCAACATTCATGGCATCATGCCCAGCAGCACTGTTTGTTCGAACTACTGTTCCAATATTGTATTTTTGAATTACTTCCTCAGCAAAATCAACCATTGCTCCATCCATAGTAACTGGGTCGCCGCTTCCATCAAGAACTTTATATTCAAACGGTACAGACGGCACAGATTGAGCTCGAGCTTCATGAATGGCTTTCCACATTTCTGCTAGGGCATAATCTCTCACACCTTTATCTATTCCCCTTACATCAACTCCAAGAATAATTTGCCCATCTCGAATAGTATATGTACCAACAGTCCCTACTACGTGTTCATCTTTATACTTTTCTGCAATATGTTGAATATTAAGCGCAATTCCGCAAGCCAATTCATGAGCGGCGGATGACGCATTATGTTCATAAAATTGAATACTATTATCAACAATTTCATGTGTCTCCATTTTTCTTAGTGTAATAGGAGAATCGGGAAATGGAGGATACGCAGTTTCATAGTCGGGATTCATTTCTTCAATATATTCATTAAGAAGTCTCATAAGACTATCAACGTGAGGTTGATCATTACCACTGACACGAATAATAGCTTGAGTATGACCGGGAATTTTATTCAATGCTTGATTTTCTATTGAAATATCTCCAATGGAGATAGAAATGCTTGAGTCATTAATGTCTTTCGTTAAGTCATGAAGGTAACCTACAATCTCACCTAGCGGAGGTAAGCCATCTGCACGAGCTCGTAAATGCATAGGCGTGGCACCTGAATGACCAGCAACTCCTTGTATATCTATTTGTACATAGTCTGAAAAGGGGTATTCGCTGGTGTCAGGTTCTAGTTCGTTTCCAACAGTTATTTCAAATCGTTGTGGTGCTGCTATCGCTTCTATGAGTCCAATGTCTGCATTTTCTGGAAGTTGACCAGTTTGGCTTACATGAAGTTCAATAACAGAATCAATTTCATTTGCATCAAAAAATGACTTCTTAACATCTTCAATATCTAATCCCATATCTACAATTGCTTGTCTCATGGCAATGCCTTCTGCATCTGTAGAGTCTATGGTTTTATCACTCAGTCCATTAAACATTGAGTCGCTTCCAAATAAAGCTCTTTTGAATCTGGCAGATTCTTCACCGGTAACGCCTAGAATCCATATGGGCCTGTCATGATGAGCTTCAGATTCTTTAATTGCTTTGGCTACTGCTATGCCAGATAGAATTCCCGTAACACCATCAAACATATCTGCCTCTGGCACCGTGTCATAGTGAGACATGATAATTATTGGCTTAGCATCAGGATCTGATCCTTCAAGTTTTCCCACAATTCCAAGCGGATGAGAATCATCAACTTGCAATCCTACCTCTACCATCAAGTTTTGAACAAATTCCCGTCCTTCCATATCTTTTGAAGTAAGGGAAAGTCGTGAAGGTGCAAAGTGAGATAAATTTAGCATGTCGGGAAATGGATCGACTTCATGGCCGCCAATTTTTGCTAGTTCGACAAGCTGTTGATATATATCGATACCATGAATACGTTCGAGCACTTCTTGCATGGGTATCTCTCTCTGTGGTACTACTTCTTTCATATATTATTGATGGGGGTATTATACAATGAAATTGTTATGGGTTCTCATATACCTATAAAAATACATTTGTAATTGCATTCATCGTAATTATTATAGGTATTGGATATGATCATGCGAATAATGTTCTTACTCTTGAGCTAGATGACTGAGACACAGCTCCAGCCAATCTCATACTTGAAGGAATGATGAAGTAATCAGTAGCTATCAAATCGCACAAAGTGGCAGGTGTAGCCTCCGGGATTTTTCTGGAGATAATCTTGATGATAGTCTTCCGCTTTATAAAATGTATCAAAGGCTTCAAGAGAAGTAACCACTGGCTGTTGCCATCTTTTTGATTCGTTCACTTTTTGAATCATTTTTTCAGCTATTTTTTTCTCCTCGTCATTTTGATAAAAAATTGCAGATCTATACGAACTTCCTATATCGTTTCCCTGTCTATGGAGAGTGGTTGGGTCATGAATTCGGAAGTAGAAGTCTAAGAGTTTGTTAAAGTTTGTCTTATCTGCATCGTAAATTATTTCCATTGCTTCTGCATGCCCAGGATGGTTTTCATAGGTTGGATCAGTATTTTTTCCACCAGTATAGCCGACATGGGTATCTATAATTCCTGGTTGTTTCCGAAACAGCTCTTCCATTCCCCAGAAACATCCACCCGCAAGATATGCTTTTTTATGTTTCATCTTTGTCGGGGATAAATTGTAATGATACCGAATTCACACAATGCCTTGTATTTTTTTCTGTGAGATGTTCTCCAGTAAACACATGTCCTAAGTGACCATTACACTTGGCGCAAATAATCTCGGTCCTTTGTCCATCAGCGTCTGGCACATGCTTTACGGCACCTTCTACCTCATCGTCAAAGCTGGGCCATCCACAACCTGAGTCAAATTTATTAGATGATTTATAAAGTGGCGCATTGCAGCGCTTACACACATAGGTTCCTGCTTGTTTGAACTTGTCATATTTTCCAGAAAATGGAGCTTCAGTGCTTTTTCCTATTATCACGATTTCTTCTTCTGGGGTGAGTTTATTGTACTGAGACATGAGTATAGTTTATCATGAAGAAGATTGGGGTAAATGACCTCACTTTGTATGCTCGGATCAAAGCTTGATTGATCTATGTTTCCAATCACCAATTCATACAATTCTGCACGTAGGAGTGGGACAATAATTAGTTGAAGTTTATTTGAGATATTGGTACGATAAGGTATGAAATCAATCATTTTTTGGATCAAACAACATAAGTTTGTATCAGTTTTACTTGTCATCATAGCAGTGTTTCTTCTTCGAGATTCATCTATATTCAATAGCTATTCCTCGAGAAACATGATGTATGATTCGGACTTTGCGGGCATGCCGGCTTCGGGACGAACTGTTGGAAATATGGTGGGTGATACTTTTGGAATTTCCCCAAAGGTAATGATGAACGAGTCTGTAAGTCTCACTCAAACGGATAGAATGGTAGTGCAAAATTCATACCTTTCATTGGTTGTTGATAATGTTGAAACGTCTGCCAAAGCAATCATAGCAAATACACAATCACTGGGTGGTTTTATGGTCAACAGTTCCCTAAATAATCCAGCCGAAGGCGGCACCGCTCATGTTGAAGTACGTGTTCCGGTTGAAAAACTCGAGACTGCTCTTGAGGCGTTTCGGGGTTTGGCTGTGAAAGTGATCACGGAGAATCTTGAAGGACAGGATATCACCGATCAGTTTACCGATGTGAAAGCGAGGATGGCGACACTACAAAAAACCAAACTGAAGTTTGAGGAGATTCTTGATAAAGCAACAGCCGTACAAGATATTCTTGAGGTACAACGTGAGCTTATATCCATACAGTCGCAAATAGATTCATTGCAGGGTCAAGAAACATATATATTGAACACGAGCAAAACGGTGAAACTGAGTATCTATCTTTCGACAGATGAGCTTTCTCTTCCCTATAGTCCTAGTGAGTCATGGAGACCACAAGTTATTTTGAAAGAAGCGGTTAGATCATTACAACTTACCGTTCGAGCAATTGCAAATCTTGTAATATGGCTCCTTGTGTACGCGGTCGTTTGGATCCCCGTGCTTGTCATAATTTTTTTTATTCGACGCAGGAATCGTTCAAAAATGAAAGTGTAGCTATAAATAAAAAAGTTGACCTTAATTTGGGGTGACCGACGGGATTCGAACCCGCGACAGCCTGCTCCACAAGCAGGTGCTCTACCAACTGAGCTACGGCCACCAATTAGATCATCCTAATATATCCATCTTTTATCATTTTTTCAATATAATCTCTTCGTTTAAGCCTTTTTAATCTGTATTCGATGTTCTTGGCTTGTGTTATCGACTGGTACTTTTGACTTATTTTCAAATCCCATGGTCTTCCATTCTTAGTCGATGCCACATAACCTTTGTTATGCTTCTCTAATCTATTTTCTGTATTAATAGTGCTCCCTATATAATAGCTACCAGTCTTTATACTTTGTAGTATATATACATAACACATTCATTTATTATATCGTATCTCATGATCGGAACTAGATCTCAAGCTACGGCCACTCCGACGCAAGGTCGGAGTCCGATCTCCCGATAAGAGTAGTCGGGACGTCGGACCAAGCAAAGCATATTATAGCAAAAAAGAAGAGTTTAGGAGTATAGAACTTCCTGCCAGTGTGGATCTACTTCAACGGTCACGTCCAGAAAGACTTTTTTATTGATCGCAAGAGCGATTTCTTTTCGTGCATAGCTTCCGAGCTCCTTGATCTTGCGACCTGCTACGCCGATGAGCATTTTTTTATGACGATCATTTGTCGTAAGAATTCGAGCTTTAATGTACGTGAGGTTATTTTTTCTTTCAGCAATTTTATCTACGACTACCGTTGTCGAATAGGGGATCTCTTCTCCCATCATGATAAACACTTTTTCACGGATAAGTTCGGCAATAAATGTCTTACTATCCATATTCAGCAAAGGATATACATGATCCGGATCAACCATTGACACTTCTTTTTCTTCAGAGAGAATTTCAAAAAGTCGATCGAGTAAATCTTCAAATCCATGACTTTTTAGTGCAGATATATGAAATGTTTCTTCAAATTCATCCTCAAGAAACATGTATTGGGGAAGGTATGTTTGTTTTTTATCATTTTTATTCACCACAAGAATCACCGGAGCTTTGATTTTGCGTGCAATTCCCAAGACGCGTGCTTCTTCAAAGTCTCGTTTTCGCGTGGGATCTATAAAATAGAGTACTGCATCGAATTCTTTGTTTACTGATTCAAGCGTTGTACGATTGATTTTTTGAGCAAGTGAATCCTTCGTTTTATCAAAGATTCCCGGGGTGTCAGTGAAAATGATTCTTCCTCGTTCGTCAGAATAGAGTCCTTGAATAGGGAAGCGGGTCGTCTGCGGTTTTGGTGAGGTGATCGCTACTTTTTGGCCGATAACATTGTTTACAAATGTGGATTTTCCGACATTTGGACGACCAAGTAAGAGCACAATGCCTTCTTTCATATGTGTATTTTAGCATATAAAGCTTTGTGATATAGTGAATATAGATGTATATTATAAAATAATATTAATCTTTGTTAGATATGAAAAGTAAACTTAAATATAAAGCAATCCAGTTAAGAAAGGATGGAATGTCGTACAGTGAAATTGGAGAGCTTGTTCATGTATCGAAGGCTTCATTGTCGCTCTGGTTGAGAGATATTCCATTGACAAGTCAACAAAAGGAACGATTAGTTCAAAAACGATTACAGTTTGCAAATAAGGGAGCTCAATTAAGAAAGCAAAAGAGAATTCAAAACACGAAGGCGATCGTAAATAAAACTAAACAAGATATTGGAAAAATGAATTTGCGAGAACTACTTCTTATAGGTATATCCTTATACTGGGCAGAAGGGGCGAAGCAAAAAGAAACAAACGTATCTCAAAAAGTAGCTTTTTCAAATTCTGACGCACCGATGATCAAGATTTTTTTGCTGTGGCTTGATACAATATGCAACGTATCTTTACAAAAAGTCAAACTTGAATTATACATTCATGAAAGTGCTGATATAAAAAAAGCCATTGATTATTGGAGGGATAAGTTGAAGGTGGATCAAAGCACATATATAGCAACGAGACTTAAGAAACATAGTATCTCTTCTAATAGAAAGAATGCTGGAGAGTCATATCATGGACTTATGAGAGTCACCGTACCGAAAAGTACAAATTTGAATAGGAAAATTCTTGGGTGGGTTCAAGGTATAATAGAAGCATGGGGAGTGGTGTAATGGCAACACGTCTGCCTTTGGAGCAGAAGACTCTAGGTTCGAGCCCTAGCTCCCCAGCCAGTAAGAAGTGGAAAGAGATCGGGAGGTAGCGCTTTCCGCGCCCGCCTCCGCGGAAAGCGCGTCAAATCCGCCTTTTTTGAAACTTGCGGACAGCCGCCGATTCTTTAAAAAGAAGTTCGAGCCGACAGTTTTTGCCATGATTGATAAATCATGGCAACTATTTTTTGCGCGCGCGATTTTGTGCGCTGATAGCGCACTATTTACGAATTCTTGGAAAGGTTCGAGCCACTCAACACCGTTTTGAGAAATTTCCTTGATTTTGGAGTTGAGAAGCGATTTTGTTTCGACCAATTCATTCTTTTTCTTTTGATAATCTTCGGGAGAAATAACCTTATCTAAGTAGCCCTCAAGCAAACGGTCTGTCTTTTCTTCTGTTTCTTTGAGTTGAAATTGATAGGTTGAAACAATACCTATTGATTTCTCTTTTTCCTCATTTGCGTCTTTACCCGCCCATTCAAGAAACTTTTTGGCGGCGTGCGGCGGCAAAGAAGCTCGCAAAACAAGTTCCTTTAGTTGTTTTTCTATTCCATCCTTATCAATATATTTTTGCGAGCAATTACCCATTTTCTTGGAGCAGCGATAGTAGATATACTCGACTTTTCTATTTGTCCGCCTGTAATACTTGGTGTGCTTTTCGGCGGTGATTGCGCTGCCGCATTCGCCGCACTTGACCAAACCTAAAAATTCAAAAAGATGTTTGTTATTTTTAACCTTGCGACTTTTAAGTTTGACTACTTCCTGACACTTATCAAAAAGTTTCTTGCTAATTAAAGGCGGATGTTTTCCTTCATAGAGTTCGCCGCAAAATCTCATTACTCCGTAGTAAAAGGGGTCGGTCAAAATTCTCTTAACTTTATCAAGATGAAGTTCATGACCGGATTTGTTGAAAATTTTATTCTGGTTGAAAAATTTACGGACGTTAGCGTATCCGTAGCCGCCGGTAGCAAAAAGCTGAAAAGCTTTTTGCACATACTTGGCTCGTTTCTCGTCAACCTCTATTCTCTTGTTGACGTTTAAGTAACCAAACTGCGCTTGGTTCGGCCACTCACCGCGGCGGAGTTTTTGTCTGTTTCCTCTTTTTACATTTTCGGAAAGATTATCCACATAATACTTGCTCTGGCCAAAAGCAATATTAAGCATGAATTTCCCTTGTGGGGTATTTTCAAACCAAAAAGACGAAAATTTTAGATCAAGCAATTTTCCTGTATCCAGTAAATAGATAATCTTTCCGCCGTCAACAGAATTGCGAGCCAAGCGGTCTGGGTGCCACGACAAAATTCCATCAGCTTTTCCGTCCTCAATTTCTTTTAGGACTTCCGCAAATTTTTCCCGCCCTGGTTCCTTGGCGGTCTTACTCTTGGTAATGAAAGAAACAATCTTTAATCCTTCTTTTGCGGCGTGCTCTTCAAGCTCTGCAACTTGAGCCTCAATAGACAAAATTTGTCTATCTGGTTCGTCTGTGGATTTTCTGCAGTATGCAATGTATTTAACTTGCAATTCCCTGCGGTCTTGCCGCAGGGATACCTTTTAGGGAAAGATTGAAAACCGTAGGTTTTCATACTATCCTATAGAGGTATGCAGGTAATAAAAGGATATCATTGTGCCTATCAAG